>Ga0154020_10006544_pt1 | contig 13653 bp, 9 predicted proteins | sample Klosneuvirus_201_FD_109709 | JGI IMG/M metagenome (GOLD analysis project Ga0154020, IMG submission 109709) | Active sludge microbial communities from wastewater, Klosterneuburg, Austria - Klosneuvirus_20160825_MG | ecosystem: Engineered > WWTP > Aerobic digester > Activated sludge | place... | reverse complement strand
TAGTGCGTCAAAGGCGTATCTACGCCTCCTCGTAGCGTAGTGCGTAGTTACCGGTACTTCGCCACCTCCCCCCCCGCCCTCCCTCCCCCTTTCTCAGCGTGTGAGCCCATGGTCAACATCGAGACCGTGATGGCCCGCCAAGTCCTCGACTCCCGCGGCAACCCGACCATCGAGGTCGATGTGGAGTTGTCCAGCGGCGTGCAGGGCCGGGCGATGGTCCCATCTGGCGCCTCCACCGGCGAAAACGAAGCCGTCGAACTCCGCGATGGCGACAAAAAGGTCTACGGCGGCAAGGGTGTCATGAAGGCCGTCGCCAACGTAATCGACCGCATCGCCCCTGGCATCGAGGGCATGGACTCCCGCGACCAGCTCGAAATCGACCAGACCCTCCTGATGATGGATGGCACCGAAAACAAGGCCGAGCTCGGGGCCAACGCAATCTTGGGCGTGTCCATGGCGGTAGCGAAGGCCGCGGCCGAAGCCTCCGGCCTCCCGCTATGGCGCTACCTCGGCGGCTCTGGAGCCAAAACCCTCCCCGTCCCCATGTTCAACATCCTCAACGGCGGCAAGCACGCGGACAACACCGTGGACTTCCAGGAGTTCATGGTCCAGCCGTGGGGCTTTGACACATTCGCGGATGGCCTCCGAGCCGGCGTCGAAATCTACCACGCCTTGAAAAAGGTCCTCCACGACAAGGGCCTCTCCACCGCCGTCGGCGATGAGGGCGGCTTCGCACCAAACCTCAAGAGCAACGAAGAAGCCCTCAAGATCATCGAAGAGGCCGTCGGCAAGACCGGCTACTCATGGGGTGAGCAGATCTTCGTCGCCCTCGACCCCGCCACGAGCGAGTGCTGGAACGAGGCCGAGAAGAAAGGCAAGAAAGGCTACCTCATGTTCAAGTCCACCAAGGAGGTCCTGTCCTCCAAGGACATGGTGGACATGTGGGCCGGCTGGTGCAAGAAGTACCCGATCCGCTCCCTCGAGGATGGCCTGGCGGAAAACGACTGGGACGGCTGGAAGCTCCTCACCGAGAAACTCGGCGACAAGGTCCAACTCGTCGGCGATGACCTGTTCGTCACGAACAAGAAGTTCCTGCAGAAGGGGTTGGACAAGGGCTGTGCCAATGCGATCCTGGTCAAGGTCAACCAGATCGGCACCCTCAGCGAAACCTTCGACGCCGTAAACCTGGCCATGCGAAACAAGTACGCGGCCGTCCTCTCCCACCGCTCCGGCGAAACCGAAGACTCCACCATCGCCGACATCGCGGTGGCGACCAACTGCGGCCAGATCAAGACGGGCGCACCCTGCCGCTCCGACCGAAACGCCAAGTACAACCAGTTGATCCGGATCGCAGAGCAGTTGGGGGATACGGGGGTTTATGGCGGGGGGATGTGGAATCGGGGGTGAGAGCGGGCCGCGCCAGAATGCGATGCCAAGGAAGAGACCAATGATGGCGCGTTCGGCATGTGCGGCGAAGCAGCAGACGCGTTTGGCGGAAATAAGGCCGGGCTAAAGTGCCTCTTCAGACGCACAAGCGATTCGACGAAGTTTCCCACCAAAACCTTGTCCGGGTTATCTGGGGCTGATTCTTCCTGGAATACGGCTCGCAATGAAATTTGACAGTTCAGTACAGTTTCCATGCCGTTCTGCTTCGGCGGGTGAGCTCGAACTGCAACGATGGGACCACCCGACATACCGTTCAGGTCCGGCATTTCACCGTCAGCAAGCTGGACTCGTCGGGCACGGAACTGTCGGTCTTTCCAATACTCAGTCAAAGTGTCTGTTCGGTTGTGTTTCACAGGCTCAATCGGAATCAATGGCCATCGCTGGTTCGATGACATGACGATCTGGCTATCTGTCATGGTGTCTTCCGCCCAGCGGTCTGTCGGGTTGCACGGAAAGCCGGTGAGTACGTACATGTTCGGCTCGAACTCCGGCGGCAGGTATTGCTCCGGGCGAACCGCATCGGCCCCGGCGCGCACCAACTCGATTCGCTCGCTCGATGTGAGCGGCATCAAGGCAATGTCAACGTCCGCCCTTTCGTCATCCCACAGGTATAGCTTTTCGGGATGCACGGTGACTGGGACCGATTGAGTTCTCCCGGGGTGGCCAAAGCCGGCAAACAGAGTCGTGCCAGCGATTTCTCGGCCCCGGCCTCGCAGTGTTTCAACATGCTTGAGGACGTGCGCAGCCGTCGCCACGAACCAATCGTTGTCGATCTCGATCAAGAATCCAGTGTTTAGGGCCGACTTGGCGTAGTACCTGGCCATCCCCGAAACCGATTCAGGAATCTCCGCGATTCGGTGCGTGAGGCAAATCAGGATCAATCTCTGATTCAGCCACGAGAACAGAAGGTCCTTGTAGGTCTCGAACAGGCCGACAAACTCTGGGTCTTTGTCGATCATTCGACCCCCAGCATGACGGCCCAGAACTCGATGTTACTCTCGGGATTGGCGTTCGTGATCGCCGCCAATCCGGCATCGCATTCGGCTCTTGGGAGCGGACTGCTTTCCACCGCTACCGGGCACTCTCGTCCGGCAGATAGCCTCTTCATGATTGCGACAGCATCGATCAGGCCATTGAGAGAGTCGGCGATCTGAACAGGATTCCATTCGCCTTCACCGTGCATGGCCGTCCAGGCCGGAAGACGCGGGTCGCGTGTGTCCAGACCGATCGGGTCGCCGAGGCCGGACTCGTGGCCGATGACAAAGAGACCCGGGGGAAGGTCTTGATAGCCGCGCTGAGCATCATTGAGTTCGTTTGGCTTGGCGAACGTGATGCCGCTGATGTCGTACTCGAAGCTCTCGAGTTTGGTCACAGCGTTTAGGACAGATTCCGGGATCGCGTTAGGCATGGGTCTCCAATGTAACGTCTCGACCATCCCCCTTCCCGTGCGCCACCGGGCAGAACACGACGAAGGGACACCGATCCAAATCCCCAACCACCTCAAAGTTCCCCAAATTCCCCCACGACCTCACTTTTGCGCAAAGTTCGTGTCCTCCGGAACCAACCCCCTCCGCGGCCCGTCATACTCATCGAACTCGGGGGCCCCTCCTCGCGCAAGCGTGCCCCGACATCTCAAACCCGCGCGGACTCCGCGCTCTGAAATGGGGGGGTTATGGAGTTCGAGTTCGATCTCAAGGCGTCCCGTCCACGGTTCTCTGACGAAGAGCTTCTCTCCGATCTCCAGGCCTTCGCCGCCACCGTCGGCAACCGACCATGTTCCTCCGTCCAGCATGAGAACTGGCCGGCGCGCCGGCACTCCGTCCGCAGGTGCCCCCACCCTCCCGCGCCACTACCTCTCGGTCCTCCGGAAGTTAGTGCGACCGCGATCCAACCCATCGACCCCGATTCCAACACCCAAAGCCACCCCTTCGCATGCCAAGCCCCCCGACTCCCCTCCCTCCCCTTTGTTCCCAAATCCCACCCACGACCACAAAACGTCAGCAGAATTAACGTCATCCGGAACCAACCCCCTCCGCGGCCCGTCTCACTCCATGCGCCCGAGGTCTCTGGACCCCGAGCACTCGCACGTTCACAAAGGGAGGGGAACATGGAGTTCAAGTTCGATCTCAACGTCCGCCGCAACAAGTATTCCGACGAGCAGATCCTGGGCGATCTCAAAAAGTTCGCCGCCACCGTGGGACACAGGCCCTTCACGTCCGTGGAATACCAGGCCTGGCCCGAGCACCGCCATTCGGTGTGCCTGGTCACCACCCGCTTCAACAGTTGGCCCGCGGCCCTGGAACGCATCGGAATCAAGGGCGCCCGCCCCCGCACCTACTCCGCCGAGCACGCCATCAACGCGCTCGAACACCTCTGGCGAAAGCTCGGCTATCCACCGGGCAGAAAGGCCCTTCACCGCAGCGGTGGGCTTTCAGGCGCTCCCTACGACCGCATCTGGGGAGGCGTGCGCCAGGCATGCACGTACCTCGCCCGCTACCACGCCAAGGAGATCTCACGAGACGAACTTCTCGCCGGCGCGCCACCTTCCCACCGCCGCCCTCGCAAACAACGCAAAAGCCTGAACCCCGAGCTCCGCTGGTCCATCCTCCTTCGCGACCACCAGCGCTGCACCGTCTGCGGCCAGAAAGCCGGCCCCGATGTTGTTCTCGAAGTTGACCACATCACCCCTGTATCCAAGGGCGGCGATGACTCCCCCACCAACCTTCGCACCCTCTGCTTCACGTGCAATCGTGGCAAAGGTGCAAAGCTGGAGGCCTTGCAATGATCCGATGCTTCACCCGCCCCCACTCACCCAAACCGCCCCGTCACATACTGCTCGGTCTCAGGCAACTTGGGCGTCTGAAACACACCCGCCGTCGGCCCATACTCAACCAGCCGCCCGAGGTACAAGAACGCCGTGTAGTCACTCACCCGCGCCGCCTGCTGCATGTTGTGCGTGACAATGACCACCGAATACCGCTGGCTAATCTCGTGAATGAGTTCCTCAACGCGAAGGGTCGCAATGGGGTCCAGCGCCGAGCAAGGTTCATCCATCAGCAACACTTCAGGATCGGCCACGATCGCCCGGGCGATACAGAGGCGTTGCTGCTGGCCACCGGAGAGCCCCAGCGCGGAGGCCTTCAGCCGGTCCTTGACCTCTTCCCAAAGGGCCGCGCCCCGGAGGCTGCGCTCGACGGCCTGATCAATGACGCCGCGATTGCGCTCGCCGTGGATTCGCAAGGGGTACGCGACATTGTCGTAGATCGACATCGGGAAGGGGTTGGGCTTCTGAAAGACCATCCCCATGCGTTTGCGGAGGTCAATGACGTCAATACAAGATCCGTAAATGTCCGCCCCGGCGCAAAGCATGCGGCCCGTGGTCCGGACACCCTCGATCAGGTCGTTGAGTCGATTCACCGAGCGAAGCAGCGTGGACTTGCCGCAGCCCGACGGCCCGATCATCGCCGTGACCTTTCCCTTGGGAACCCGCATCGATATGTCGTGAATGGCGTGCGTCTTGCCGTACCAGAGGTTGAAGTCGTGGACTTCGAGGATGGCCTCTTCCGCGGCCAACTCCGGGTGCACCGCCGGCTCGTGCTTGCGGCCTTCGCGAATCGCATCAATCACGGTGTACCGGGCCGACGGCGTAACGCGTCGACCGACGGCGATGCCGCCGAGGCGAACACCACCGGCGGGCGCGGCCTCGGGAACGATCGGTTCCTGGGGGGGCTTGTCGGGTGGTGGTGAGGAGTGGGCCATAGGGTCGGGCATCGTAACCACCACCGGCTTGCGTGGGCGGGTGGGTGCGTTCACCTTGCAACTCCACGCATGGTGCGGCCGGCGAAATACCGGATCGCAAGATTCAGAAGGAAAAGCATAAAGATCAGAACAAGGATGCCGGCCCAGGCGAGATTCTTCTGTTCCGCATAGGGCCCAGTGGCGTACGTGTAAATTTGCGCGGTGAGTGACGGGAAGGGCTCGGAGGGGTTGGTCACCATGCGGCTGCTCCCCAAGGCCGTAAAGAGCAACGGCGCGGTCTCTCCGGCGACGCGGGCCAAGGCGAGCATGACGCCGGTAACAAGGCTGCCGGTGGCCGCAGGAAGGACGACGCGAAGAATGGTCTGGGACTTCGTCGCGCCCAACGCCAGAGAACCCTCGCGGTACGACTTGGGAATCAGGCGGAGCATTTCTTCTGTGGTGCGGGCGACTATGGGAATGATGATGAAGGCCAGGGCCAGAGCGCCGGCCCAGCCGCTGTAGCCGCCCATGGGAACCACGAGGAGTTCGTATCCGAGGATGCCGACGACGATGCTGGGGACGCCGGTAAGGACATCGGCGACGAAACGGACTGGAGTGACGAGCCAGCGTTCGGACTTGTATTCGCTGAGGTAAATCCCCGCCAGCATTCCGATGGGGACGCCGACAATTGCCGCAAGACCGACCAGAATGCCCGTGCCCACGATCGCGTGCGACATGCCGCCGGGATCCTCGACGACTCCCGTGGGCGGCTCTGTGAAGAACTTCCAACTGACCGATCCAAGGCCCTTGCCCGCGAGGTAAATCGTGACCCAGCCCAGAATAGTGATAATCAGACCAGCGCAGCCCACCGCGAGATAGAACATCACGTTGCTGGTCTGGCGTCGGTAGATTTCGAACGAGGTGGATGCCATGAGAGGGAATCAGTGCGCGGCGGAGGTGTGGGAACTGGAACCAACGACTAACCAGCGGGCGATCACGTTAAAGGCCAGCGACATGACCAGGAGGATCAGCGCGACCTGGAGCAGTGCGGATCTGTGAAGGCCGGGATCGGCCTCGGCGAACTCGTTGGCCAGAAGGCTGGACATGGTTTGGGCGGGGGCGAACGGGGAAGCCTTGATCTGGTTGTTGTTGCCGATGACCATCGTGATGGCCATGGTCTCGCCGGCGGCCCGGGCCAGGCCCAGCATGATGGCTCCGAAAAGGCCGGAACGGGCGTACGTGAGCATGCCGCGGCTGGATTGCCACCAGGTGGCGCCCAGGGCCTGAGTGCCTTCGATCTGGGCGCGGGGGACGGCCTTCAGGACGTCGCGGCTGACGGCGGTGATGATGGGCAGAACCATGATCGCCAGAACGATGCTGCCGGTGAACATGTCTTTGCCCGTGAGGGCGACGGGGTTGCCGTGGTCAAAGAACATCCAATGGAAGCCCGGGACATGCTGGAGGAAGGAGCGGAGGCCCGGCTCGACGTGGTTCTGCATAATGGGGGCGAGGACGAAGAGGCCCCAAATGCCGTAGGCGATGGAAGGAATCGCGGCCAAGAACTCGACGAGAAACGACACGGGTCCGGCGATTTTGAAGCGGGGAGCGATACGGACAATGAAGAGGGCGGCTCCCAGGCTGAGGGGCACGGCAAACACCAGGGCCAGGACCGAGCTCACGGCGGTGCCGTAAATGACCGGAAGGGCACCGAAACTCGGGGGGACCGTGTCGGACAAGACTTCACCATCTTCGATGATGACTTTGCCGTCCGGGGTGCGGCGCGGAACTTCGAGTTCGTTGGGACGCCAATCAGAGCTGACCAGGAAGGCGGGGCCAAAGGTGCGAGCGCTGGGGATGGCGGCGAACGCGAGGACCGCGACAAGGGAACCGAGCATGAGAAGGATGGCGATCGCGCTGCCGCGGGCGGCGATGCCCAGGAAGAGATCTCCGGAGCGCTGGCTGAAGGTGCGGCCCGGCGCGGGCGCAGCCCCCCCACCTTGGTCGGCGGGCATTGGTGCTGGCACCGAGATCTGAGTCATTTGGATTCCCGAGCAAACACAGGTGGTGGCACAGGCCCGGCGCCTGTGCCACCGCTCAGTTGATCCTGGGAATCACTTCTTGAGGACAGGCTTGCCGTCGAAGGTGATCTGGTCGATCGCTTCCTTGACGCTTTTCTGGACCGAGTCGGCCAGGGGGGCGTAGCTCATGGAGCCGGCGACCTTCTGACCGTCGGTGACTGCCCAGGTCAGGAAGTCGACCAAGGCCTCGGCTTGCTCGTGCGTGGTGCCGGAACGGGTCTTGAGTTCCTTGTACAAGATGATGTACGTGAAGGAGGAGACGGGATAGGCCTCAGCGCCGGGCTGGTTCCAGACATCGGCGTGGAGGACGGTGCCCTCGAACTTGGCGGCCTTTCCCGCGGCGGAAACGGTGGCCGGAGACGCCTTGACGAACTTGCCATCCTTGTTCTTGACGGAGCCGAAGGGGATCTTGTTGGCATCGGCGTAGTTGAGCTCAACGTACCCGATAGCGCCCTTGGTTTGCTGAACGACGGCCGCGACGCCCTCGTTACCCTTGCCGCCCTGGCCGGCCTTGAAGCTGACCTGCTTACCGGGTCCGATGGTTTCCTTGAACTTGTCGCTCTGGGTGCAGAGGTAGTTGGTCCAGACGAAGGTGGTGCCGCTGCCATCGGTGCGCCATGCGGGGGTGATGGCCAGGTCCGGGAGCTTGGCGTCGGGGTTCAAGGCGGTGAGGCGGGCATCGTTCCACTTGGTGATCGTGCCGAGGTAGATGTCGGCGAGGACATCGCCGGAGAACTTGATCTCGCCGGTAACGCCGGGGATGTTGTACGCCGGGACAACCGAGCCAGCGCAGGTCGGAATCTGGACAACTTTGGAGGACTTCTCGAGCTCGGCGAGTTCTTTCTTGTTCAGGGGCGCGTCGGAGCCGGCGAAGTCAACGGTCTTTTCGGTGATGCCCTTGATGCCGCCGCCGGAGCCGATGGACTGGTAGTCGATCTTGACGCTAGGGTGGGCCTTGGTGTATTCGGCGATCCAACGCTGGTACAAGGGATTGGGGAAGGTGGCCCCGGCACCCTGAAGTTTGACATCCGCCTGGGCCAAGGTGGCGGTTGCAAAGGCGCCGAGGGAGAGGGTGATTGCGGCTCGCTTGAGAAGGGTCATCATGGGGTTTGTTTCCTGCTGAGAGCGGGCCGCCGGTCAGGGCGGACCTTGGTTTCTCGGATACCGATATCCGGAGGATGGGGGATTATCGCAAACTGTGAGGGTGGCCGGGTGGCCATAGCGCTAAGACTGCGCAAAGAACCGTTAACAATTGGGGTCAGCGAGCGGTTTCAATGGGGCCAATGAGGATGGGTGCGGAGGTTCGAGCGGTTACGGGGTCACCTTGGTCGGGCTTGAGGGTGACCACCATGGATGCCTCACCCTTGTTGATTCGGTCAGAAAAGCCGGTGACGGCGGACTGGCGCAGGTCGAGTTGGAAGACGCAGCCGGGGCCGGGGGGGAGGTTTCGGAGGGCGGCCTTGGTCTGCTCCTTGGAGAAGGACCAGGACGCGATGAGACCGCCGCGGTTGTCTTCGAGGCGGATCTGAAACTCACCTTGCGGGCGCATGGGGATCTGGTACTTGGCGGATTCGGCGAAGGTGTAGATCACGACGGTGGAGGAATCGCGGTAGAGGTTGCCGTCGGTGTCCTGAAAGGAGCCGGAGGCGGCGGGGATGAGCTTGCCGGGACGGGAGTCGGCGGGGGCTTGAGCGGGCGCCGGAGCATCGCGGGGGGTGTTGTCGGCGATGCAGGAGGGGAGGAGGAACAGGAAGCAAGGCAAGAGGGATCGCGGGTCACGACGCGTGCGCGCGCGCGGCGCTCCCTCCCCCCAACCCCCTCCCGCAGGGAGGGGGAGTGAAGAGTTGGAATTTGGGCGCGGGCGGGAGAGTTTCACGGTTGCTTACTTTCGGTGGGCTTGGATTCGGTTGGTTTGGATTCGCTTGGCCTGGAGCCCGTGGGCGTGTTGCCATCCATGGGGGCGGGCTTGAGGTCTGGGCCGTCCCACTTGTCGGAGAGGCCGTTGCGCTTAATGGAGTCGCGGATCGAGCCGGGATTGTCGAGGGCGTCGATCTTCTGTTCGGTGATGGAGCGGAGGCGTTCGATGCCTTCGGGGGCATCGTTGTAGATGACGCGCGGGGTGACGATCATGAGGAGCTCGGTCTTGGCGTTGCTCTTCTGATAGGAGCGGAAAAGGGAGCCGAAGATGGGGAGGTCGCCCAGCAAGGGGACCTTGGTGCGGCGTTCATCTTCGGTGGTTTGCATGAGGCCGCCGAGGACGACGGTTTGGCCGTCTTTGACGGTGACGGTAGTCTGGATAGTCCGCTTGTTGATAACGGGAGCGGAGAAGTCGGCCGTGATTTGCGTGGTCTTCTGGCTGAGGGTTTGGATCTCGGGGGTGAGGTCCATGCGGACGAAGCCGTCGGGGCTGATCGAGGGTGTGACATCCAGTTTGATGCCCAGGTCCTCGCGTTTGACGTCGGCTTGTGTGCCGCCCTGGGGTGTGCGCTCAACGCTTTGCACGATGGCGATGTTGTCACCGACGTTGATCGAAGCCTTTTCGTTGTTGCGGGCGACGATGTGGGGGCTGGAGAGGACTTGCAGCTTGCCCTGGGCTTCGAGGGCGCGGAGGATGAGCTCGAAGTCGTTGGATGCGAAGGTGAGGTTGGGAACGCCGAGGGCGGAGGCGACGCCCGCGCCCGCGGCCAAACCGGTAAAGCTGTAGCCGTTGCCGATGGGACCGATTTTGAGGTCCGCGCCCCAGTTGGCGGTGCTGTCCACCGTGACTTCGGCCAGGAGGACCTGGATGACCACCTGGGGTGGGGCGGTGTCGAGTTCGCGGACCATCTTCATGACTTCGGCGATGTTGCGGGGGGATGTCGAAACCAGGAGCTTGTTGGACTTCTCATCGCCGATGACGGTAACTTCCTGCTCGAGCTGACGCATGGCCGAGCCGGTGAGCTGGGGACCCAGCAGCGATCGCTGAAGGCCGGACTCTCCCTTGAAGTAGTTCTGGAGGGTGGCCTGGAGTTCCATGGCCTTGGCGTTTTTGACGGCATAAATCTGCTGGGTGCGCTCCTGGGCTTGAATGCCGTCGATGTCAGTGACCAGTTGACGGACGCGGTCGAGGTATTCGTCGGTGCCCGAGACGATGAGGGTGTTGGTGCGGGCGTCGATGGCGATGGAGAGTTCCTGACGCTCATCGGGGACGGGGGTCATGGTCTGGGAAGCGACATCGACTGGGGGGCCGACTTCGTCAGACTTGGGGGTGGTTGGGCCTTGCGTCGGCACAAGCACGTACTTATTACCCTGCTGGCGGAGCGTGAAGATGTCTCGCAAGAGGTCGGACATCTGGCGGACATCCGCGTTCTTGAGCGTGAACTTCTCGATGCGGCGGGCGCCGGCGGAGGTGGTGTCGAGGTCTTCGATGATGGACTTGATGACCTCCATGACCTGGGGCGGTGCCTTGACCATGATCGAGTTGGTGCGGAGGTCGGGGGTGAGGGAGACTTGCTCGCGGATCGCGCCATCGACCTGGGCCTCGGTGGGTTTGGAACCGGTGACTCCCTCGACGGCCTGGGCGACGCGTTCACGGAAGAAGCGGATGTTGGTGGCCTGGCGGGAAGCGATGTCGGCACCGCCGCCCACGTTGCGGCCGGCGAGAACGTTCTGCAGGAGCTGCTGGACCTCCAACGCGTTGGCGGACTTGAGGCCGATGCGGCGGATGTCCTGGTCGGTCATGATTCCGGTGCCTTCGAGGCGGGCGACCAAGGCTCGCATGGCTTCGATGTCTGAATCAGTGCCGGTGACGACCAGGGCGTTGAGACGCTCGTTGGGCAGGACGGTGACGGCTTCCTTGCCGCGCTTGGTGTTTTCTTTGTCGGCGTAGAGCTGTTTGATGGTGGTCGCGGCATCGGCGGCACGGCCGGACTTGATCTGCAGGACCTCGGTGCGGGCGGCTCCGGCTAGCGCGGCGCTGCCTTCGGAGAGGGTCTTGACGAGTTCGATGATAATGGCGAGGTTTTCTTCACTGCTGGCGACGATGAGGAGATTGGCCGCGGCGTCGGCTTCGATGCTGAAGGTGTCCATCGGGCTCTTGATTTCGCCGGAGCGCTGGGCGGCGGCGATGCGCTCCTTCATGAGCTTGTCAATCTTGGGGCCCAGGACGGTGGCGTCGGCGCCGGTGACGGTGACGACGTGGAGACCGACGGTGTTGTTGGATTTTTCGGTGTCGAGGGTTTTGAGCATCGACTCGAGGATGGAGAAGCTGCGCGGGCTGGTGGAGACGATGAGGGAGTTGGTGCGGGCATCGGCCGTCAGGATCAGGCGATCTTCGGGCTTGGCGGCGGGGTCTTGCTCACGTTGCCGGAAGAGGGAGCTGAGCATTCCGGAAACGCGGTCGGCCGCGGCACGCTGGAGGGGGAAAATGCGGACGGTGTTGGATGCGGAAGCGGCCTCGACGTCGAGCATCGCGACGAGTTCTTTGACGACCTGAATATTGGCGTTGGAGCCGATGACGATGAGGGCGTTGAGTTGGGATTCGGGGGCGATGACCAGGCCCGAGAGCGGGGCGAAGAGATCGGCTTCGACGCGGTTCTTGGGATCGGAAAGGTCGGCTCCGGCCTTGGACATGCGGAGGCGGCCGATTTGCTTTTGGAGGCCGAGGGCTTCGGGGGTTAGGCTCAGGCCCTGGACGAGGACCTGGCGGAGAGTCTGAGCTAAGGTGACGGCGTCGGCGTTTTTGAGCTGGATGAGGACGGGCTCTATCCATTTGGAGGCCTGGTCGCTGTCGAGGTCCTTGATGACAATCTCTACGAGGGCGACGGCCTCTTCGCGGCCGGCAACGACGAGGGTGTTGGTGCGGTCATCGACGGAGACGGCGATTTCACCTGCCAGGGCGCGGCCGGTGGCGGTGGTCGGCAGGCCCTGTCGGCGCGTGCCGGGGAGGCGGCGGAGGGCTTCACCCTGTTTGAAGAGATCGTCGACGACTGTCTTTGCGCGAGTCGCGGAGGCGTTGGAGAGGGGGAAGATGCGGACGACGACGGCATCGCCGATGGGGAGAGTGTCGAGAGTCTTGATGACTTCCTGGATGGAGGCGACGTTCTGCTCGGTGGAGCCGATGACGATGGAGTTGGTCTGCTCATCGGCGATGAGGCGGATGGGCTTGCTCATGTCCAGGACGTAGTCACCCTTGCCGATGCCGTTGTTGGCGACGGAGAGGCGGCGGATTTGTTCGGCGAGGGCTTTGGCGGGACCGGTCTGGGAGGACTGGGCCTCGGGCTTGAGCATGTCATTCAGGGTTGCGACGACGCCCTGGGCCGCGGCCATTTTGAGGCCGACGATGGCTACTTTTTGCTCGGCGCTCACGGGTTCGGCGTCGATGGCTTTGACGAGGTTGCGGATGGCTTCGCCATCTTGCGGCCCGGCGACGACGGCGATGGCACGCCGGCTGTTCAGCGCGACGATGGTGACGGGTTCGCTCACGACGCCGGGGCGGTCGGCGGGCTGGGCCTTGGTGACGCCGAGGGATTCGAGTTGCTTGCGGACATCTTCGGGAGAGTTGTTGACGACGTCGACGATGAAGACGGATTGGCCGATGGCGCTGGCGGGGCCAACCGGTTTGACGGCGGGGTTTGCGGCCGCGGCACCATCGAGCTCTTTGACGACCTGATCGATCTGGTCGTATATGCGGCGGCTGCAGGCGATGACCAGGGAGTTGGAGGTCCGGTCTACTTCGATGGAGAAGACTTCACCTTGTTGCTTGGCGGTTTGGGCGAAGGTGGTTTCGAGAGTTTTGACGAGGCGGGCGGCGGGGACGTTTTTGAGCGCGAGGACTCGGACGGTGGCCTGCGAGATGGCGCCTTGTTGCTGGAGGACCTCGGCGAGGGCCTTGATCTGCGCGAAGTCTTGTTCTTCGGCGCGGATGATCAGGGAGTTGCTGGTGTCATCGCCGACAATGACCGTGGCGCGGGGACCGGGGCCATTGCCCTGTTGTTTCTGACCGACGAAGAGTTCGCGGACGCTGGCGGCGATGAGGGAGGCCTTGCCAGTTTGCAGTGGGACGACGTGGGCCTGGGCGTACTTGACGAAGTCGGGGACATCGATTTGGTCCACCATCGCCTTGATGCGCTGGGAGTCTTTGCGGCCTGCGAAGACGACCAGAGAGTTGGTCTGGGTTTCGGCGGAGACGGTGGGAGTTGGTTCGTTGTCTACGAGGACCGTGGGCTCGTTGGGCTCATCCTGGCGACGGTTGTTCTGGTTGTTGCGTTGGCCTTGCTCGCGACGGAGACGCTCGGCGGTTGGGGCGCGGAAGCCCTCGTTCAAGGCGCGGGCGACGCTGGTGGCGTCGGCGTGCTTGAGGGGCATGACGGTGAGCTGGCGCGTGGTGTCGTATTCCTCGGTGTCGAGGGTT
>Ga0154020_10006543_pt1 | contig 13655 bp, 4 predicted proteins | sample Klosneuvirus_201_FD_109709 | JGI IMG/M metagenome (GOLD analysis project Ga0154020, IMG submission 109709) | Active sludge microbial communities from wastewater, Klosterneuburg, Austria - Klosneuvirus_20160825_MG | ecosystem: Engineered > WWTP > Aerobic digester > Activated sludge | place... | reverse complement strand
CGCGCTCCCCCGCGACGACGAAAAAGAGCTCGCCGGCCAATTCGTACAGGTCGAGCACTCGTTCGTTCGCAGCCGAGCTCCACAACGCGACAGTCTCGGCCGCCCGGCCAGTGGAGCTCCAGAGCGTCTCGATCTCCGGCGTCGTGCGCAAAGTGAAGTAGAAACGCGAGCCGATCGCACGGGCCTCTTCCGTCGACCGCCAGGAATCGAACGCCGACAACTCCACCAGAGTCTCAGCCACGCCGTCGGCGATTCGCACCGAGAACAGCCGCTGGTCGTACCACCGGCTGCGCAGGAAGACGTGGCTCGGGGTCGCGCCGACGATCGCCAGCGAATCGCCGATGAGGGGCGCCGCTACCGGCTGTGTTCCGACCAAGGTGCCATCGGTACGCCAGAGCTCCGATCCCGCGCGCATGAAGTAGGCGACACTCGGGTCCGCCACCGTGGTCTCCGACGCCCCCCAGAAGTCGAGGTCCTCGACGAGAAGCTCCCATGCCGAGCGCGCTGGGTCGAAGCTCGCGAGGCAACCCGCCTCGCTCTCGAACAGCAGTCGCCCGCCGACCGGGCCGCGCGGCTCGAAGGCGTAGCTCGCGTTGCAGGGAGGCGGACTCAAGGTCTCTGGACTGCCGCCGTCTTGAAGCCGCCAGGGGGCCGGAACGTCCTCCAACTCGGGGGTGAAGAAGTAGAGCTCCGCGCCCGAGGAGAGGAAACGGGAAGGCGAAGAAGGACCGTTCTCCGGCTCGAGGTTCTGCACCAGGCGCAGGTCGCCGGTGACCTCGTCGAGGAACCAGGGCTCTCCACCCGTCGACTCGTTCCAGCCGCGCACGAAGTAGCCCCCTTCGATCTCCGCCGCGCCACCGGAATATCCCGCCTCGATGTTGGTCTGATTTGTTCCGTTTCGGAAGAGCATCCTGGTGCCCTGGACCGTGCCGTCACTTCTCGCGACGATCCAACTCGATCCGAAGATGGAGGACTGGATGACCAGCTCGTAGAGGACGCTCTCCCCCAGTTCGACTCCGGAGATCGATTCGAAGTCGCCGCAGAACGTGGGACAGAGCTCGCTGATCTGCTCGACTTCGGCGCTGCCTCGCGCCCGCGCCCAGATCTCCTGCCTCTGACCGGACTCATCGAGGGAAACGAACAGCAGGCGATCCCCCAGCGGCACCAGCGGACCGAGCCAGGGATGCTCGCCGAGCGGGCCGGTGCGTAAGCGCCTCGGCGGCGACTCCGAGCCGTCGTGCGACCAGTAGTCGGCCGAGAAGCTCGGAAATTCGCCGGCATCCGTCCAGGTACCTGCCCAGAAGATGAACTCGTCGTCGAACCAAGTCACCGGAATCCCAGACTCGCCGATCGGCAAGGCGTCGGCCGGCCGGGCGACCTGGCGAGTTCCCGAGGTCGTGCCGTCGGTCAGCCACAGGTCGGCGGGCCCTGCGGGCCGAGAGGTCTCGAAATAGGCGCGGCCTCGATTCGCGCCGAGCAGACGCAGACTCCCCTCCGCCGCGTTCTCGTCCCAGTCGCCGAGAGCGACGGTACCCGAGTCGGTACCGTCAGAAGAATAGAGGAAGGAGCTCGTCCCGGTCTCGTCGAAGACCCTGCCCGAGAAGAGGAAACGATCGGCGGTGGCAAGAACCGGGTAGCCTGGAAACAGGGCGAGCGACTTGACGCGCCGCGTCCCCCCGCGCGTTCCGTCGGAGACCCACACGTTCGTCGTGACGTCGTCCTCCGACAACTCGAGGAAGAAAAGCAGCGAATCCGTGGTCGCGAGCCCGGCGATCGAGGCGCGCCAGAGGCTCTCCGAGCTGTCCAGCCAAAGGAGCTCCGCAAGCCCTTCGCGGTCGACGCTCCAGAGCCCCGGACGGCCGGTCGTCGCGTCCAGCCCAGTCAAGACCAGTCGCGCACCGAACGTCTTTGAATCCGGTGACTGCCAGACGATCTGCGCGCCGGTCGAATCGACGACCTCGCGAGTCCCTTCTCGCGTTCCGTCGGTCAGGTAGAGGACGCTGCGATCCACCAGCCCGCTCGAGTAGAAAAGACGGCCGGCGAGCTCGCCGACGAAGTGGACATCGGAGTCGCCAGTTCCGGGAGTCGCATCGACGAGGAGTTCGATCCTGAGGCTGTCGAGATGCAGAGCGCGAAGCTCCCAACCGAAAGCCGGATCCGAGGCCCCAAAAACTACGTGCTCCCCCAGCCGGTAGATCCCGCCAGGATTGGACGAACGCGGCCGCAGCGATTGCGACAGGTCCGCCACCATGGTCGGCGCACCGGTCGCGCCGAGCGCTGTCGAGATGGCCAAGGCGAGCGCACCGCAGACTCCCAGAGCACGACGAGGCGCGCCGCTCAATTGCAGACCCGGAGCTTCCCCGTCTCGAGGAGCGTCGGGAACGGCTGTCCCTGGAAGTTGTCGTGCCGGACGACCTCGCCGCTCCAGGTGTCGGTCACGATGAGGTGAACCTCCACATCCGTCAGGCCGCCGGCGAAGACCCAGAAGTTGTCGAAGCCGTCGTAGCCGCAGGCGTCGACCATCTTGACCAGCACCTCCACGATCGCGGAGTCGAAGAACCAGAAGAAGCCGCTGTCCGCGGCGAGGGCGACGGCAGTCGCGACGCCGGTCGTGCCGTCGCGCTTCTCCCAGGTCGCGCGCGCCTCGAAGCGGCCGTCGAGGAGTGGCAGCACGCTTGTCGAAGCGGCGTTCGCTGTCGCCAGCGTTGCGGCAAAACCGCTTCCCGCGATTCCACCGCCGACCTCGCAGACCTGGAACGCACCACTGTCGAACAGCGGACCGTAGGCCTCGCCCAGCGCCGTGCGCACGAGCTTGCGTGCTCCGGAGAGCGTGTCGACGACTTCGAGCTCGACCTCGACGTTGGTCAGCCCGGTCGAGTAGGCCCAGAAATTCTCGAAGCCGGGCAGGCCGCAGGCGTCGACGACCTTGAGCAGGACCTCCGGGTTCCCCGGCGTAAAGAACCAGAAGTAGCCGCTGTCGCCGGTGAGGGGCACGACGCCCGCGGTGCCGAGCTCGCCGGCGAAGTCGCGCCGCACCGCGCGGGCGCGGAAGCGCCCGTCCGCGAGGCAGAGCGTCGTCGCGTCGGCCACGCAAGGCGCCACCGACGGCTGACCGACCTCCCAGAGCTCCCGCCCGACCACGCCGTCGTCGGCCAGGAAGAAGGCAGCCTCTTTCGCCCCCGCTACCCGCAGCGGCGCTGAGCTCTCCGGTCCGGGATAGAGGTCCCCGACAGGCTCCGGCAAACTGGAATCCCCGTCCACCTGCCAGAGCTCGATTCCCGCAGCGGCCGTCGTCGCGGTGAAGAGCACTTGATCGCCGACCGCCGTCAATCCCGCAGGAGCCGAGCCGGTGACGCCAGGTTCGAGATCGGCGACGGGCCACGTTCCCTCGGCGGTGCCATCCGAGCGCCAGAGCTCCAAACCGCGCTCCGCGTCCTCCCAGGGAAAGTAGAGCGCCGAGTCGCCCGCGGCAAGCTCGAAGCGGAAGTACTCGGACTCCGGCGGCAGATCCGGGAGCCAGGTCGATCGTCGGCTTCCTTCAGCCGTTCCGTCGGACTGCCAGAGGGCGGTGCGGTAGCGGTTCGCGACCGGATCGAGCTCCAGCACGGGGAAGAAGTGCGCGCCGCGGAATAGGGCCGACGTCGAGACATCCGGGTACCAACCGTCGCTGGCCAGGAGCAGTCGCGTCCGCTCGCGGCTGCCGTCGCTCGTCCACAGGTGCTGCGTACCGCCGCAGTTCTCGTCGAGCTCGAAGAGCGCCGCGCCACGGGCGAAACCAGGAGAGACGGCGGACCCCGACCAGCACCAGAAGTGCTCACTCCACGGAATCTGCGTGAGCAGGACCGTCCCCGAGCTCTTGCCGTCGGTGAGCCAGAGCTGGAGCACGGAGCCCGCCTCCGCGGTCCAGGTCTGAACCAGGGCGATGGTTCCGAACTCGAGTGCAAACAGATTCATCTCGCAGTCGTCCGGCGCCTCGAGCAGGACCTCTCGACCGAGCGTCCCGAGGTCGATGGCCACGAGGCGATGCCCCTCCTCCACCACGAACCACTTGCCGAGATTGCTCACTGCGGAGGCAGCTCGACTCGCCGGGAGGCGCGTGGCCACCTCGACGTTCGACGACCCCGGCCGCCAGCGGTAGATCGACGGTGTGGGGTTCTCGGTCGTCATCCCCAGGAAGACGTATCCGTCGTTTGTGGCGAAGAGCCCGTCCGATAGATTGGCGCCGACGCCGTCGTCGCCGAGCTCCTCGAACAGCGGGGTGAGCTCGTGCGTCGCCGGCTGAAAACGATAGACCTGGTAGGCCGCCCCGTAGTTCGCCGGATCGGCGTAGGGGTTGCCGGCGAAGAACAGCCAGTCCTCTCCGGTCGCGTAGAACCGGAGCTGCTGCATCTCGGGGCTCTCCTGGTAGAGCGCGGGAAGCGAGAAGAGCTGCTCGACGACGTCTCCGTCCGCGCTCCGACGCACGACGGTCGTCCTTCCATGATCTCCGAGGAGCGCGAAGACTTGCGCCCCGTCGACCTCGCCGAGCAGACTCGCGGCCGAGAGTCCGGGCCTGTCCCGGCGCAGATCCACGAGCAGGGCGGCCGAGTCGGGCTGGCGATCCGCGCGCCAGAGCTCGAGGCCGACGCCGCCGCCCGCGGCGCGAAAGACCCAACTTGCCGCGCCCACGGGCGCCAGGACTGGACCCGGAACCGCAAGCCATGGAGCCAGCGCCTCCAGCGAACGCGCGACGCGAAAGGACCCCTCTGGGCTGCCATCCGACAGCCAGAGATCGAACGGCGGCTCGCAGTCTTGCGAGGTCGTGAAGATGTAGTCGTCCGCCGACTCGAGGCGCTGAAAGCACTGGCTCGCGCAGTCGTCACCCTCACAGAGACGCGCCAGTTCGGTGGCGGGTGCATCCGAGCCGTCGGAAGCCCACAGCGACGCCTGCTGCGCCGTGGAGGTCAGAAAGAGAAAACGGCCGCCGATTTCCGCCATCGAGTTATAGGCATCGATTGGGTCGCAGGGTCCGGACCCGCAGCCGCCGGGAAATGGCTCCCCGGCCCCTTCCGTCTTCGGCGTCCGCCAGAGCTCGCAGCCGGTCCCGCCCCAATCGGAGCAGCGGAGGACGAGCAGTCGGTCGTCGAGGACGACGAGAGTCCGCGTGGCGGCGTACCAGCCGGTGACATTGACGATCGGCCGGGTCGTCTCTGGCGTCAAGTCGCTGCGCCAGATCGAGCGCTGGCCGTCGGATGTGGCGATGAAGTAGACCGAACGCCCATCGACCTTGAATCCGCCGGAGGAATCGGTCCAGGAGTTGATGGCGTGAAACACCGCGAGCCGGGCTGTGCCGGTCTCCGAGCCGTCGGAGAGCCAGAGCTCAGAGGAGCTGTAGGTTTCCCCCTCCACCCAGAGCAGGACCCCGGCAGCGGACTGTCCGAACATCGGAAAGGAGAATCCGCCGCCGGGGATGAGGAAGGTCCTTCCCAGAGTCGTACCTGCAGCTGTCCCATCCGACTGCCAGAACGAGACTTCGTGTTCGTCCCAGCTGAGCGACGAGTAGGCTGCGACGACCAGCTGGCCGTCGGAGGTCGCGGAAAGGCCAGCGATGCCCTCGCCCGAGTTCTCGTCGAGGGCGCGCACAAGCCTGGTGCCGGCCATCGTCCCGTCCGTCCTCCAGAGCTCGAGCGGACTCTGACGCCCGCCGTACAGAAAGTACGAGACGCCCGCGACTTCAACCCAGCGGTCGAGTCCGCTCGCGGTGAGCCCCAGGCTCGGCTCCTCGTCGACATTGCCTTGCAGGACGAGGGTCACCAGCCGGGTCACAGCCGCGGCGCCATCAACTCCCCAGAGCGCGCTAGAGCCGTCATTACAAGACGACAGGTAGTAGGCGCGATCCTGGCCGGCAAAGAGCAGAGCGATCTTGCCAGGTACGCGGTCCGAGCAAGACGTCGAGACTTCTCGCGTCCCACCCGCCGAGCCATCGGTGACGAACAGCCGGTCGGCATAGTCGTCCGGCTGGGCCGCGAACACGACGACGCCGTGGAGCGCAGCCAAGCCGTGCGGAACCGAACCTTCGTCCGGTCGCGCGATCCTTCCGAGGTCTTCGACGAGGATCGGCGGCGAGACCGCCCCTGCCGGCGACAGGCCGGACAGCGAGATCACCCCCGCGACGAGCCACCTCGACGTCGGCGTCGTCCGTCGCCCAGTCATCAGCGCTGCCCTGTCGCCGCAGGCTCGGGATTCGGGGCCGCGCAGACCCGCAGTCTCCCCGTCTCCAGCAGGGTCGGGAACGGCTGTCCCTGGAGGTTGTCGTGCCGGACGACCTCGCCGCTCCAGGTGTCGGTCACCGTGAGGTGCACCTCGACGTCGGTCAATCCGCCGGCGAAGACCCAGAAGTTGTCGAAGCCGTCGTAACCGCAGGCGTCGACCATTTTCACCAGCACCTCGACGATCGACGGCGCGAAGAACCAGAAGTAGCCACTGTCGCTGGCGAGCGGGACGGCGCTTCCGATTCCGCTCGTGCCGTCGCGCTTCTCCCAGGTCGCGGTTGCTGCGAAGCGGCCGTCGAGGAGTCGCAGCACGGTGCCCGACTCCGGCGGCAGATCGAGATCCGGCGGCGACGCCGGCGCCGCCCCGCCGAAGCTGCAGACTTCGAACGAGCCGCTGTCGAAGAGCGGCCCGTAGGCTTCGCCCAGCGCCGTGCGCACGATCTTGCGGGATCCGGAGAGCGTGTCGACCACCTCGAGCTCGACCTCGACGTTGGTAAGCCCGGTCGAGTAGACCCAGAAGTTCTCGAAGCCCGGCAGGCCGCAGGCGTCCACCACCTTGAGCAGGACTTCCGGGTTTCCCGGCGCGAAGAACCAGAAGTAGCCACTGTCGCCGGTGAGGGGTACGACACCCGCCGTACCCAGCTTCCCTGCGAAGTCTCGCCGCACCGCGCGGGCGCGGAAACGGCCGTCCGCGAGGCAGAGCGTCGTTGCATCCGGCACGCAGGGCGCGACCGACGGCCGATCGACTTCCCAGATCTCGCGCCCGACGACGCCGTCGTCGGCGAGGAAGTAGAGGGCTTCGTCGGTGGTTCCCAGCATGAGCGGCGCCGAGCTCTCGATTCCGGGGTAGAGATCGGCGACCAGCTGCGCCGGGAGGAATCCGCCGTCGACCTGCCAGAGCTCGAGCCCGGTGGCTGCCGTGCCGGCGCGGAAGATCACCTGATCGCCAACGGTCCGGAGCTGCCAGGGAGAGGAGCTCCCAGGACCCGGCTCGATGTCCGCCGCGAGACCGGTGCCGGCGGCGGTGCCGTCCGTGCGCCAGAGCTCCTCACCGTGCGCCACGTCCAACCAAGCGAAGTAGATCGCCTCCGCCCCGACCGCCGCGTCTGTGAAACCGGAGATGCTCGAATAGGGTTCCGCGGGCAGCTCGGCTACTTCTCCAGTGCCCGCCGCGGTGCCATCGGTCGTCCAGATCGCATACTTCGCGAGGGACGTCGCGTCATCGTAGCTCGAAGCCAGAAAGTAGAGGTCCCCGCGCAGCCGGTCCGCCGGCCGAGCGAAATCCAGGTGATCTCCCGGGAAGCTCCGCAGCATCCGGGTCCGGTCGAAGCTGCCGTCGCTCACCCAGAGCTCGGCGGTCTCGATCGAGCAGTAGGTCTGCGCCGCGAAGAGCGCCGGGCTCGCGTTCCCCTTGGGCGGAAGCCCGACGTAGAACTGGCAGCCATCGACGGTCGACGGCCACCGCGCGACGAGGCGCGTGCCGTCGCCAGAGCTTTGCCACAGCTCGAGCCCGGTGCTGTTGCCGGAACCCTGCCAGTCGACGGTGAAGACGAGACCGTCGGCGAGCGTTACCGCCTGGGCGACGAAGGCGCCCGGGAAGCTCCCCCGCACCGTTCGCGTGCGCCGGGCGAGGTCGACAGCGACGACGCGCTCCCCGTCTTCGATGAGGTACCAAAAGTCGCCGCTCTGCCCGACCGAAATCGCATTCACCGCCGGCAAGTCCATCAGCTTCGCGATCGCACCCGACCGCGGTCGCAGGCGATAGATCGCCGGGTGGAGCTGCGGGTCGATCGAGCCGAGGAAGAGGAAGTCGGAGCCCGAGGGCACCAGGTCGTCGGCGCGCGCTCCGATGCCCGTGACTTGCGGATCCTCCGCGAAAAGCGTCCGGACATCGCCGGTCACGGGGTCGTAGCGCCAGATCTGTTCGGCGAAGGGATTCTCGTCTCCGAAGTCGTTCTCGATGAAGAACCAGGCGTTGCCGGCGGGCTCGAGCGACGGCGGGGCGTTGGGCGAACCGTGCCGGCCGTGGCGGACCGGGACGGTCAGAAACGGCTCGACCGGGCCATCGTCGATGGCATGGCGGTAGAGCGTCCGTTCGTTGCCGTCGTCGCTCGCGAGCGCGAAGACGAAGGTCGAGCCGACCGTTCCGACCGGTTCCGGATTGAGGAGACCCGGGCGATCGAGTCGCAAGTCCTCGACCATCGCTCCGGAGTCGGCCTGCGGCCGGGCGCGCCAGAGCTCGAGGCCGTGCTCGTTATCCGCGGCGGCGAAGACCCAACCTCCACCTCCCGGCAACGCCGCCAGTGGGTCCCACACACTGGGGTACACGTACCACTGGATGCCCGGCAGCGGGCCGGCAAGGCGCAGCGTCCCGCCGGGCGTGCCGTCGCTCGTCCAGAGCTCGCGGGACGTGCCGTCATCCGCGACGGTGGCAAAGAAGACCGACGAGTCGAGGACCACTGGTGCGACGTTCGGGCCGAAGCAAAAGTCGGTCGCGCAGAGCGTTGCCCCCTCCGAGGCATCGGAGCCGTCCGGTGCGCTCGTCCAGACGGAGATGGCGCTCTCCTCCTTGCGCGTGAACACCAACCGGCCGCCCACGCCACGCACCCAGAGCTCGTCGTTGAGGTAATCGCAGTAGGAGGCGTCGCAGACCTCGGCAACCTCGGTCGCGGTGCCGCCTTCGGGCGCCGCACGCAGCAGACCGCAGGTTCGATCGTCGTCCGCGCAGGCGACAAAATAGAGCCAGCCGTCGAAAAACTCGAACGAGTCCGCCGTGGCGTCGCGCGAGCCCAGCGGAATGATCGTTCGGGTCGTCGCCGCCGAACCGTCGCCGCGCCAGACCCATTTCTCCGCGCCCATCCAGGCGGTGAAGTAGATCGAACCGGCGTGCGCGGCGGGCCTCTCGGTGAGTCCGTACGGCAGGACCACGCCGAGCTGGGTTCCCTCGGCGGTGCCGTCGGAATACCAGAGCTCGACGTGCGAAGGCGGGAAGACCGTGACCATGAAGGCGACGCCGGTCGCCGTGGGATCGAACGAGGTCAGGTAGGCAAACTGGTCCGGGAAATCGAGCACCTTCACCGGCAAGGTACCGGCCGAAGTGCCGTCGCTCCGCCAGATCACGAGGTTGCCGGACTCCTCATCGACGATCAACAGCATGTCGCCGGGGCCGCGGCGGCGCAGACCCGCTGTACCCTGATCGCTCTCGCCGACGACAGCGATGCGCCCCGTGCCGTCGACGGTGCCGTCGGTGTGCCAGAGCTCGAGCGGCAGGTCGTATCTCCCGCCCTGCACAAAGAGCACGCTGGCGCCGTCCTCGACCCACTGCGCGGCCGGAATCCGCGGTCCCGGGCTGTGGTAGGACCCGGGACCGAGCAGGATCCGGGTGCCCGAAGGAGTCCCGTCGCTCACCCACAACGCCTCGGGACCGCTCCCGCAGCTCACCGAGTAGAACGCCCGCGACGCCGTGGCAAAGCGCAGACTGAAGCCGCCCTCCTGCAGCGGTCCACAGCCGTTGGCCACTTCCTGCGTCCCCTCGGCCGTTCCGTCCGTCCGGAAGAGCCGCCGCGCATGGTCGCCCGGCTGAGCGGTCAAGAGCAGGTGCGAGCCGACCCGGACGAACTCCGCCGGTGCCGAGCCCGTGCGCGGCGAAGTGACGGTCGCGAGATCGGCGACGAGGCGCGGTTCCGAGATCGCCGTCGCCATGGCTGGGCAGAGACAGACCAAAGTCACGAGAGTCGCTTGAGCTGAGGGTCGCATCGAGTCCCCTTCCCTATTGTGCGCCTTCCCGCGCGCGAGCCGCCGATCGGCGGGATTCACCCGCGGGGCAGTCGACAAAGAGCAAGGCCGGGGCCAGCTGCGAAGAAGGCCGCTTCGCTCAGAGCAAAGACAGGAACGAAAGGCACTTGCGCCGCACGCAACCAGCGCTGGCGGAAGCCCGCAGGGGCGAGCTGCGCAGACTTCGAGCAGGTCAGCTCAGCGCGCGAGCAGATCCGGCAGCGGCGCAGGATCGGCGCCGTCGGCGAAGAACTCAATGAAGGCCGGCGCGAAGAAGCGCCGATCGGGGACGAGTGCCGGTGCGGCACGCAGGGCAGCGAGGCGCTCCGACCGGGCGCGGGCGAACCAATCGGCGGCCGAGTCCGGATCGAGGCGCGCCAGGTCGAAGCAGGCGGCGGCGCGCAGCAGGTGGGCCTGGCCACGCGCCCGGGAGCGCTCGGAGGCGAAGCGCTCGAGAATCTCGTAGGCCCGGGCGGGTCGGCCGTCGAAGAGCTCCTGGGCGGCGCGCAGGAGAGCTTCCGGCGGCGAGTCGGCGACAGCCGGCGGAGTCGGTGCTGCGAGCGGTTCGCGCGGCTCGACCTCTTCGGGGGCGGAGGGCGTGATGGAAAGCGCGCCTTCCTCCGGCTGCCGGCTCTCGATCGGCGTCGGCGCGCCGGGTTCGCCGTCGACGGCGGGTGATGTCGCAAGCACCCGTGTCTCTTCCGCCGCGCGCAGACTCTCGCGGTGACGATCCCTGCACTCCTCGCGCCGCAGGAGCAGGCGCGCAGCGCCGCGGGAGGCGCGTGCGGCTGCCTGGCGATCCGACTCGGCGAAGCTCGCCGCAGCTGCCGGGAAATCGCCGCCTTCGCAGCGCGCCACGCCGAGCGCCAGGTGCGGCAGGTAGGGCTCGAAGTTCATTCCGGAAGGGCGCGCCACCGGCTGCGGGCTCTCGACCGGGTCGAGCGCGATCGCCGCTTCGAACGCCGTCGCCGCCTCGCCGAAGCGCCCGAATTCGAGCTCGCGGGCGCCGCGCTCGTAGGCCCGCACCGCCGCGGCCTTCGGCTCCGCGGCGCCGGCTGCAGCGGCCATCGCGAACAGCAGGCAGAGGAGGGCGAGACGGAGCCTCACCATCCCGTGGCCTCGAGATAGGCGCGCGCTTCGAGGCGCGCGAAGCGATGGTCGACGCGTCGCGCCTCTCCTGCCACCACCTGGAAGGACAACGCGGCGACCTCTCCGGAGATGGGATAGCGCACCTGGGCGGTCCAGGCCCCCGGCGGCAGCTGCAGGCGCGCGGGCAACGGGACGGGTGTCACCTCAGCGATACTGTGCCCAGCCGCGTCGCGGAGCTCGACGAGCTCGCCGAAGGGGACGACGGCGAACAGCACCTCGCCGGACGGGAGCGGCGACGTCGCCGGAGCGGAAGCACCTGCAAGAGCCGCTGGCGCAGAAGTCGCCGCACGCGCCGCGACGGGCGGTCCGTCGCCCGCGAGGCGCAGGCGCCAGGCCGTCCAGATCGCCGCCCCCACCAGGACGCTGAGCACAGCCGCGGCGAGGAAGCGCGCCGACCGCGCGCGGCGACGGCGCGCGGAGGGCCGCGAGATCGTCGTGGTCGAGCTCCCCGTCGCGACCTCGTCGTCGGCGCCGAGACGCGCCATGGACTCCTGCGCGAGTGTGGCGAGCTGCGCGAGCGGCGCCGGCGCGGCACCCTCCGCGGCGAGGAGCCCGGCGCGAAAGCGCTCCGCGCTCGCGGTGCGTTCCTCCGGTCGCAGGGCGAGGGCCGCGAGGAGCGGTGCCCGCAGTCCCGGCGGCAGGCGCTGGGTGAGCGGTGCTTCGGCGCTCAGCGGATCGCCGGCGATCCGGTCCGCCGCGCTCGGGGGGCGCTCTCCGGTCAGCAGGGCCACGGCGGTCGCGGCGACGCCGTAGACGTCGGTCCACGCCCCCAGGCGCCCGCGCTCCTGGAAGAGCTCGAACGGCGCGTAGCCGGGCGAGAGGATGCCGTCGAGCGTCGCCGTGCGCTCGCCGAAGTCACGCCGCGCCGCGCCGAAGTCGAGCAGCAGCGGCACTCCCGTCCCGGTCAGATAGAGATTGGAGGGCTTGACGTCACAATGCAGCACGCCCTGCCGGTGCACCGCTTCGAGGCCGTCGAGGATCTCGAGCAGCAGCGCGCGGACGACCGGCTCGTCCAGGCGCCCGCCGGCGAGCGCCGCCACTTCGGCGAGATTCGCGCCGCGGTGGTACTCCATGACGAGGTAGGCGGTGCGGTTCTCCTCGAAGAGCTCGAGCACCCGCACGACGCGCGGATGGCTGATGCGGGCGAGCGTGCGCCCCTCCTCGAGAAAGCGCAGCTTGCCGAACTCGAATTGGCCACTCTCGCCCGCACCGAGGGGACGTACGGCCGGGTCGTCACCGGCGCGGCTCACCAGCTCGCGCGGAAAGTACTCCTTGATCGCGACCTCCCGGCGCAGTTGCTCGTCGAGCGCGCGATAGGTCTGGCCGAAGCCGCCGGGACGGCCGAGGCGATCGAGAACACGATAGTGTCCGCCGATCCGGCAACCCGGCGGCAGCGCCGACGAACCGAGGGCTGGATCGACGGAACCCGGGGGCGAAGGACTCATGTCGGAGAAGTTCCAGCCTAGCACTCTGATTCTCCTCGCCGTACTCGGTCTCGCCGGGAGCGCCGGAGCGCAGACCAACGACGAGATCGGCGCCGGGCTCGAGTTCGATTTCTCGCCGCCGGGCGCGCGCAGCCTGGGGTTGGGCGGAGCCTTTCTGGCGCTCGCCGACGACGCCACCGCGGCCTATTCGAATCCCGCCGGCCTGCTTCAGTTGCATCGGCCGGAGATCGCTTTCGAGGTTCGCTCCGCGGCCTTCGAGACGCGCTTCGTCGATGGCGGGAGCTTCTCCGGCACACCGACTGGCTCCGCCGCGACCCTCGCGAACGGCACGAACATCGACGCCCTCCACGACCTTCGCGAGAGCAGCTCGACGTCGCGCACCGCCGGCATCTCCTTCTTCTCCGTCGTCTATCCGCGCCGCGACTGGGCAGTCGCGTTCTTCCGTCACGAGCTCACGCGCTTCGCGGCGACGATCGAGGAGAGCGCCGGCTTCTTCTTCTCGACCACAGGCGCCTCGGGACAGGAGGTCCGCCGCCGCGCCGCGCCGATCTCCGCCGAGCTCGATCTGATGATCGAGGACATCGGCCTCTCCGGCGCCTACCGCCTCTCGGACCAGTTCTGGATCGGCGCGACCGTCCAGGCCTTCCGTTTTCGCTTCGATGCCGTGACGCACCGCTACCGCAGTCAGAACGCGAGCGGCGACACCCGATTCGACGACGACCCCGACATCTACACGCCGGCGAACGAGTTCGACCGCCACCTTCAGACGGGCGACTCGACCGCCTGGAGCGGCGCGGCGAGCTTCCTCTGGTCGAGCGCCGACCGCCGCCATCGCGTCGCGGCGATCTACCGTCCGGGACCGGAGTTTCCCTTCGACTACCGTTTCCTCTTCGGCGCAGCCGCGGAAGAGGAAGGCGTGGCCGCCGACCCGGCCGAACAGCTGGAGGCGTTGCGCCGCACCGGCAGCGGCCGATTCCGGAGCGTCCTGCCGCACGAGCTCTCGGTCCCGCACGCCGTCGCCTGGGCGCAGAATCTG
>Ga0154020_10006541_pt1 | contig 13656 bp, 10 predicted proteins | sample Klosneuvirus_201_FD_109709 | JGI IMG/M metagenome (GOLD analysis project Ga0154020, IMG submission 109709) | Active sludge microbial communities from wastewater, Klosterneuburg, Austria - Klosneuvirus_20160825_MG | ecosystem: Engineered > WWTP > Aerobic digester > Activated sludge | place... | reverse complement strand
TTATGTAGATTTAACATCTTCTTCACAAGGTGAAGCCGAAGCGAAAAATAGAGCCAAAGCGCTCCAGTTAATTGAAAATATGAATCAATCACAACTTGAAGAATTAACAAATGACTCAGATTTTGGTTTTTTAAGAGGACATGCCGCTTATCGTCTGGCTCAAATTTATTTAAGCCAAAGAAATAATTCCTACGCAAAAAGAGCCTTTCAAAGAGTTGTTCAACTATTGCCGGAAACAGAGTTAGCAGAAATTTCTCAAAAAAAAATAAATCAAATAGATTTAATCAATCAGGTTAATCCATCAACGATAGGTGTCGTTTTGCCCTTATCAGGAAAACACGCTTCAATTGGTCAAAAGCTTTTAAAAGGTTTACAAATGGGATTAGGCCTTGATGGAGAAGTGTCTGGCAATCCAGTGAAATTAGCGATTGTTGATAGCGAGGGAAACCCAGATATGGCTAGAAAGGGTGTCGAAAAACTAGTTCGAGAAGATAGTGTGATTGCCATTGTTGGAAGTCTTTTGAGTAAAACAGCTAATGCTGTGGCAGATCAAGCCCAAGTTTTAAATGTCCCTAATTTAGCATTATCTCAAAAATCTGGTCTAACAAACACTGGTGATAATATATTTCGATTTGGTATGACTAGTGAAATGCAAGTTCGTTATTTAGTTAAACGGTGTATGCAAGACTTAGGAATGCGACGTTTTGCAATAGTATACCCCAATGATAAATTTGGAGTGGAGTATGCTAACTTGTTTTGGGATGAAGTTCGGGCGCGTGGTGGTGAGATCAGAGGTATTCAGAGTTATGAAACAGATGAAGGTGATTTTTCAGGTTTAGCTCAAAGACTTTCTGGAACTTTTTTTCTTGAAGACCGACTTGAAGAAATAAAATGGCTTGAAAAGCAAAAAGAGGATCAACGACAAAGGTCTTCTAGTTCTCGCTCACGCGTTGATGAAAAAAGCTTGTCCCCAGTGTTAGATTTTGATGCTATTTTTATCGCTGATGGAATTAAAGCGATGGGACAGATCTCTGCCATGCTGGCATTTAATGGTATTAAAGGGATTCGTTTAATTGGACCTAACTTATGGAACAATGATGCTATTATCAAAAGAGTTTCAAATGCTGGTAATCAAATAATTTTTGTAGATGCAGCACCATTTAATGGAAAATCTATGCAATCACAAACATTCATTAAAAAGTACAAATCCTATTTTAATGAAAATCCTGGCGCATTTGAAGTGCAAGGTTACGAGGCTGGACTTCTACTAAACAATGTCTTATCAAAATCGGTTTCTTCTAGAGAAGAGTTTAGAGAAAAATTAAAATCAATAAATTCTGTTCAAGGTTTGATTGACCCAATTATAAAAGGAGATGACAGAGAGTTCACCAAACCTCTTTATCTTTATACAGTTGATGGCAATCAAATTAAAATTCTGGAATGAAGTATTTTTTATTGATATTTCAAAAGCAAATTTAGTTATATGTTTTAAGCAAATTCTAAAAATACGATATAGAGCGTTAGGCTGGTGTTCATTGGCTCAGCAAGACATATTTTTTTGGTGACAGACTATTGTCATTAGGACTAACTCTCCTCCGACTGTCAAAATGACTAGTGTATTTTACACAATATTTCTAAAGAGATATTGGAGGGGAGCGTAGGATGCAGGAGGACAATTTGCTTTCAATGAAGCAGAACTTGGTGGCGCGAAGAAGTGCTATCTTGAATAAGTCTTTAGAGTTTACTCGAGAACAAAGGCAAGAGGAGATTGGATTTTCCCGTGCCGATGAAACTGAAATTGCAAGTGTTGATTCCAATCTCACACTCTCATATCAGATTCATGAACGTGATCGCACGATACTATTGCAAATTGATAAGGCTTTAAGTAAAATAGCTGATGGAAATTATGGGAAGTGTGAAGACTGCGCCTCAGACATTTCTCCTAAGCGACTCGAAGCTAGACCTTTTGCAATCTACTGTATTGAGTGCCAAGAAGAGCGAGAAGCTAATAGCCAGTCTCATACTTAAGTAATTTTAAAACCTCAGAATCTCAAATAGATCAATTGTCGCTAGCTAATTCTTTCTATAGTTGATCTTCGGGAATTTCCTTTATTTTAAAGACGGGGTCTCAACATATTTATTTTATGATATTGACTCTAATAGTCCTGAAAAAAATTAGGTCAATATAAAAGAAACTATATAAAAAGTACCTTCTTCTTTATTGTACTTATTTTTATAATCACATTAACAATCTCATTTGTTTCGACCAAGCCAAACATCGTCGAGTTGTGATTTGCTCACATAAGTTCAACACTTTGCATATGATACATTATAAACTGTTTCTGATTTCGTAGGCTTTAGTCTTAAACTTAATAAAAAGAAATCTTCAAATGTTTAAAACTCAAGAGTTAAGTCTAAAAAAACTCATATATGGTCCTATTTTACGTTTTAAAGGTAAAGCTCACTTTGTCATGAACCGAATAGGTTCTAGAGAATAAATAGGCCAACAAATCGATGTGTCTTTTGAATGCAGAGGAGAGCTCTATGAGTTTTGATGATAAACCAGTTGTTGAAATGCCAGCAGTAATGCCAATGTTACCTGTAAGAGATATTGTGGTGTTTCCATATATGATATTACCTCTATTTGTCGGAAGAGAATCTTCGATTCGATCTGTAGAAGACGCATTAACTAAAAATCGTTTAATATTTTTGGTATCTCAAAAAGAAGTAACAGATGAAAATCCTCAACCCGATAATATCTTTCAGGTGGGTACAGTTGCTGAGATTATGAGAATGAGAAAACTTTCTGATGGGCGAGTCAAAATCCTCATTAAGGGTGTTGCAAAAGCACGAATAAAAAAATATATAAAAACAGCACCATCCTACGAAGCTGAAATTGAGGTCATTGAAGAAAACCAAGGTTCAACAGCATTAGTTGAATATGAAGCAATGATACGAACCGCTAAAGAACAAATTGAAAAAGTGATTGCTTTAGGGAGAGTACTCTCTCCTGATATTTTACTTGTTTTAGATGATGTGACTGATCCAGGTAGACTTGCTGATTTAATAGCAAGCAATATTGGACTTAAAATTACTGATGCTCAAAAAATTCTTGAGACCGCTAGCCACAAAGAACGTCTTAAATTAGTTAATGATCTTTTATCTGCTGAATTAGAAGTTCTACAGATGCAACAAAAAATTCGAAACCAAGCTAAAGATGAAATGTCAAAGTCACAAAGAGAATATTTTTTAAGAGAGCAAATGAGAGCTATTAAAAGTGAACTTGGTGAACAAGATTCTAAAGCTGAAGAAATGGATGAACTTCGAGATAAAGTTATTAAGTGTCAAATGCCACCAACTGTTGAAGTTGAGGCACTAAAACAATTGGGTCGACTTGAGAGAATGCACCCAGATGCATCTGAAGCGTCAATGGTGCGAACGTATTTAGATGTTTTGGTTGATCTACCGTGGAATAAAAAAACCGAAGATAATTTAGACTTAGAAAGAGCAAAGACTATTCTAGATGAAGATCACTACGATTTACAAAAAGTAAAAGATCGAATTTTAGAATTTTTAGCGGTGAGAAAATTAAAGAGTAATATGAAGGGACCGATTCTCTGTTTCGCAGGTCCTCCTGGAGTAGGAAAAACTTCGCTAGGAAAATCGATTGCTCGCTCAATGGGTCGCGAGTATTTTCGAGTTGCGCTTGGCGGAGTAAAAGATGAAGCTGAGATTCGTGGTCATCGACGAACCTATGTTGGTGCTATGCCTGGCAAAGTGGTACAAGCTCTTCGTCAAGTGAAAACTAAAAATCCCGTTATAGTTTTAGATGAAATAGATAAGTTAGGAAGTGATTTCAGAGGAGACCCAAGCGCTGCTATGCTTGAGGTTTTAGATCCTGAACAAAACGTGGCTTTTCGAGATAACTATTTGAATGTGGATTTTGATTTGAGTAATGCATTATTTATTGCAACTGCCAATGTTTTAGAAAATATTCCACCAGCTCTAAGAGATCGAATGGAAATAATACAAATATCCGGTTACACAGAAAACGATAAGCTGTTGATTGCGAATAAACATTTAGTGGATCGTCAAATTGAAAATAATGGTATTACAAAAGAACAAATCACTTTTACTAATGCGGGTTTAGAATACGTAATCTCTCATTACACTAGAGAAGCTGGGCTTCGAAATTTAGAAAGAGAAATTGGATCTATTTGTAGAAAAGTCGCAAAATTGGTTGTTATGAACGAAACAAAACATTTGGAAATTACTCCTGATACAGTAGTTGAGTTACTTGGGCCACCGCGCTTTTTAAGAGATGAAGTATTAAAAGATCCTCAGGTTGGTGTTGTAACAGGTTTGGCATGGACTCAGGCGGGTGGAGATGTTCTCTATGTTGAGGCGCTTAAGATGAAGGGTACTGGAGGTTTACGACTTACAGGCCAATTAGGTGATGTTATGAAAGAATCAGCTCAAGCGGCGTGGAGTTACGCTAAAGCCCATTACAAGGAACTAGGTATTGCTGAAGATTTCTTTGAAAAATATGAAGTGCATGTTCACTTACCGGCTGGTGCAATTCCAAAAGATGGTCCTTCTGCAGGGGTGACGTTAACGACAGCTCTGGTTAGTTTGGCTTCTGATATACCTGTTCGACATGATATTGCCATGACGGGTGAGGTGACATTACAAGGTCGTGTTTTACCTGTGGGCGGAATCCGAGAAAAATGTTTAGCTGCACTTTCAGCAGGAGTTAAAAATATCGTTATTCCTCTGCCTAATAAAAAAGATCTAGTTGATATTCCAAAAGAATTCAAAGACAAAATGAACTTTGTGTTTGTCGAAAATGTAGATGAAGTGTTTAGTGTTGCATTTGATAAAAGTGCAAAAGGTAAGAAATCGACACTTCCCAAAGGTGGCGGTAAAAAACCAAAATCACCAACAGCAGCATCGGCAGCATAGCAGCATAAAGTTGTACTGAAATCAGAAGGGAAGTGACTCTTCTCTTCTGAGCTTGGAACAATAATTACGATCAGTATGTGATAAAATTCAAAGAGTAATAAATATTTTTAATACTGTGTTTAAATCTATGACCCCGCATCATTGAAACAAATGGGGCTCACCTTTGGGAATAAAAATCAAGGCTTATTTGTAAAGCTGATACCTCCCCCTTAAGCACCCATTCAAATTCGTGGTTTGAAGTTCAAGATTTAATAAAATCATTCGAACTGGGCACAGTTACTATTTATTTAAGTAACTAACAGTAAAATCAATTCCGATCTTATTAAAGGCATCTTTAAACTGGTAATATTTTGGTAGATCATAAAAATTATTTGATATGCAAAATAAACGCAATTTTTCACCCTGAGTATCTTCTAGCAAATCAATTTCAAAATAATTATAGATTAAATATTTACTCGAAATTAATGAAGCTAAGATGGAAACACCATTTTTGAAATGGCTACTTGGGCGAGAGGAGCTTGTTGAATAGTTCTTGTTGATTTGAAAGTTTTGCAATTCATCTTGTGTTTTTATCGAAGAGTCAGCTTCAAATTTTGGAGTGAGTATGCATTTCGTATCATCAGTGATAAAAATATTATTTAAGACTGATTGACTATTTTTTAAAGGGTTAACCTGTTCAGTCGAAATAGGTGAAACCGATACAAAAATCAACGAAGCTGAATTTTTTAAATAATCTAAAGAAAGATCTTTATCTAATTCTGTCATTTGATATTCTGCTGCTAAAGCAAAAGTGCTAATGAATGTGGTCAATAATAATATAATGGAATAGGTGTATTTGGTAATTTTAATCATAGAGTCTCCGATTAATATTGAGAAGAGTCATTATTATCAATATAATTTAGTTAATTAAGAAGTAATATAAATGAATTCGTAATTAAAAAATAGATGTTATATTTTTGACAGGAGTCAAATAATGTCACTTTCCGAAAAAACAATTGATGCCAGTTTTAATATAAATAATAATTTCAATAATCAATTTTAAAAGAAGGTTAAATAATGCAAAATGAATTTATGATTAAAGCCATAGAGTTATCTCGAGAACATATGAATTTAGGTCATGGAGGGCCTTTTGGTGCTGTAATTGTTAAAAATGGGAGAATTATTTCAGAAGGTTGGAATAGGGTGGCTACTACTAATGACCCAACTGCTCACGCAGAAGTAGATGCTATTCGCAAAGCTTGTCAAATATTAAATACTTTTGAGCTTAAGGATTGTGAGATTTATTCAAGTTGTGAACCATGCCCAATGTGTCTAGCAGCCATTTATTGGTCAAGAATAGGATGTATTTATTTTGCAAATACTAGAGAAGATGCAGCTAAAATCAATTTTGATGATGAATTTCTATATAATGAGATTTCTCGATCGATAAAAGAGCGCAAAATTCCAACAAATCAGATTCACCATACTGAAGCAATAAAGGTATTTGAAGAATGGAAAAATAAAATTGATAAAATTCAATATTAATTGAAAGTGACAGACAGAGTTAATATCTATTAAGTTTAAAAATTCATTCTTGGCAATAAGGAAAAAATGACTTTAAAAAGACAGCAAAAATTTTTTTTATCCAATTGGAATAAAAATCAAATTATTTCACTTGGTCTTGTATTAGGTATTAGTTCAATTCTATCTATTTTTTATTTAGACCAGCCATTAACTCGATGGTTTCATGAATCGTTTAATGGCAGCTTAGATCCAATAGCTAAAGTTATTACTTGGTTTGGATTGGGAGATACTTATTTTTTTATATCAGTTTGTGGTTATTTATTTGCGAGACTATTTTCTCGAACTCTCACTCATTTAAGTTGGGCTCAGCGAGTGGCACAAACTCGTGATCGATTTAGTTTGATGTTTTTTTGTTTTTTAATTTCTGGATTGTTACTACTTTTACTAAAGTCGATTTTTGGACGCGCCCGTCCTTACATTAGCCCTGATTTTATGCCAATAAATTTTAACCCTTTTACACTTGATTGGGATTTTCAATCCTATCCATCAGGTCATACTCAAGTTGGTTTTACTTTAGCAACATTTCTTTCAATTATTTACCCAAAAGGAACAAAGTATTTCTTTCTTTTTGCTATAATTGTTGGTCTTTCTCGTGTGGTATTAGAAAAGCATTATTTGGGTGATGTTTTAGCTGGTGCCTATATTGGCATTCTAGGAACTTATATTGCTTGGAAGTGGAAAGGTGAAAAACTCCATTTGTAAAACAATATATTTGAACTCACTGAAATGTAATTACAAATCACTTTTTGCTTTGATATTGAATTTTATAAATTACATTTGCGTAATCATCAGAAATTAGCAAAGAACCATCGGGTGCATTTATGATATCCACTGGACGTCCCCATGGCCCATTTTCTTGGAGCCAGCCTTCAGCAAAAGTTTCGTAACTTTTTGCGTGTCCATTGTCACCCAATGTGACAAGACTTATGCGGTATCCTACCGGCGAGGATCGATTCCAGGATCCGTGCTCAGCAACAAAAATTTGATTAAGATACTTTTTATTAAAAGTTTTTCCAGTATAAAAACGCATACCCAGCGATGCCACATGTGCTCCAAATTTTTGTTCTGGCTTTTCATAGTCAGCGCAATTTTTATTTTTTCCAAATTGTGGATCTAGAATATCTCCACCATGGCAATATGGATATCCAAAATGCAGATCAGCTTTCGTAATTCGATTGAGTTCATCAGGAGGTACATCGTCGCCCAAATTATCTCGACCATTTTCAGTAAACCAAAGTTCATGAGTTAAAGGATTCCAATCAAAACCCACAGAATTTCGAATTCCTCGAGCTAAAATTTTTAAATTAGAACCATCTTTATCAATATTAAAAATTGTTCCATAAGGATCTTTGACTTCACAGATATTGCAAGGGACTCCCTGTGAAATATAAAGTTTTGAATCAGTTCCCTTAGCCAGATACTTCCAACCATGGTGGGCATCATTTGGAAAAGTAGTAATAATTTGTGGTTGAGGTGGTGATAGTAATTTTGATTCAATTTCTGGAAATTTGATGAGACGATGCACTTCTGCAACGTAGAGGGTTCCATCAGAAAAAGCTATGCCATTTGGCATATTAAGTCCTTCTGCCAATAGATGTATTTTACCATTGGGTTCGACAGCATAAACTTTCCCTTCATTTCTAGTACCAACAAATAAGGTTCCTTTTGCACCCCAAGTCATTGAACGAGCACCATTCACATCTTTAGCGTAAACACTGATTTTAAAGCCTGGTGGTAATTTGATTTTATCCAAATTAACAGCAGCGTTGGCAAAGTATTGAAAAATTAAAATTAGGGCAATTAAAAACTGTTTGAAAAATGGAATTCGATTTTCTGATTTACTTTTTTTAGTAGGACTTAAGCATTTTTTTAAAAAATCCAGAGTTAGTAAGTTCAAAATATGAGAGTAAATTGTGCGCCAAGTACATTGCCATGTAACTAAAGTGAAAATATCAATGTTGTAAGAGCTTTTAAAATAATTTCTTATATAATTCATTTTCATTTTATTGTCTTTCATCTCTCATTATAAATAGTGTTTAAATTACTCCGTAATAACTGAATTTCCTATAGATGGCGGAAGTTGAGGTAAAGCTTGCTTTGGAAATTCACCTGTAAGTGATTTTAAAAATGAGGAAATAGATTTCACATCATTGGCTGATAGATCTTTGCCTAACTGCAATTTGGCCATAACACGAATGGCTTCGTTTAGATCTTTTACAGCACCATTATGAAAGTATGGAGCTGTCAGTGCAATATTTCGCAATGTCGGTACTCTAAATAAATTTCTATCACTTTCTATTTTTGTTACCTGAAATTTTCCGCCATCAGCTGAAAAATTGTATTTTTGCTCTAAGTCTTGATTTGGGATCATTGGAAATTTCTGAAAAAAAGCAATCCCTTGAGGCAGAGTAGGGCCACTAAAATTCGTGCCAGAATGGCAAGAAATACATCCGACGGATTTAAATGTTTCAAACCCCTTTTGAGCTTCAGAAGTTAATGCAGATTTGTTTCCTGCAATAAATTTATCATAGGGACTATTCATTGAAATTAATGTTCTTTCATAGGCAGCGATAGCTTTGGCTAAATTATCAATCGTTAATGAATCTTTTGATTTAAAAACTTTTTCAAATGAACTGACATAACCTGGAATTTGTTTAATTCTTTGAACTACAAAATCATGATTTGGCATACCCATTTCAATTGGGTTTGTGAGGGGCCCTTTTGCTTGTGTTTCTAAATCTTTGGCGCGACCATCCCAAAACATAACTGATTGAAAGGCTGCATTCCAAACTGTTGGTGAACTTCTCGTGCCTACCTTGCCCTCGATACCCACTGAGGCCGTTCGATTATCTTCGCCACCAGACATGACGTTGTGGCAACTTGAGCAAGAAACCGTTCCATTTTTTGATAAACGAGCATCAAAAAATAATTGTTTACCAAGTTCAATTTTGTCGGCGCTCATGGGATTATCTGAAGGAATTGGAATTGCAGTTGGTTTGGAAGAAGCTTGAGAAACAATAAGATTTAAAAAAATAGATATAAACGGTATAAAAATTGGGAGTATTGCGAATTTCATTTGATTACCTTTCAAGTAAATTGAAATAAAAAATTAAAACCGATTTGAGGCTACCCTTTCTGATAGTCATGTCAAGAGGGAGGCTCTTTTTGATTTTAAATTTGGATTGAATGAATGTTGACGCACCCCATAGGTTATCTTATCTTCCCAATAATGATGACAAATAATGGTTGGAATTTTAATAATACTTACTCGTTGCTTCCTAAGGAGTTTTACTCAAAGCAGCACCCAGTGCCAGTGCCATCTCCTAAGCTTATTTTATTTAATGATGATTTAGTTCAAAAGCTTGGATTAGATTTCAAGCCGTTGCAAATTCAAGATATTTCACTTTTCTTATCCGGAAATAGTCTTCCTGCAGGTGCAGATCCTTTAGCACAAGCCTATGCGGGGCACCAGTTTGGTCATTTTACGATGTTAGGAGATGGACGCGCAATCTTACTTGGAGAACATTTATCCCCTGAGGGTCGCCGTTGGGATATCCAGCTAAAAGGATCGGGTAAGACTCCTTACTCTCGAGGTGGTGACGGTAGAGCGGCCCTTGGTCCAATGTTACGAGAATATATTATCAGTGAAGCGATGAATTCACTTGGAATACCAACAACACGTAGTCTTGCCGTTGTTTCAACAGGGGAGACAGTCTTTCGTGACTCACCACAGCCTGGAGCAATACTCACGCGCGTTGCTTCAAGTCATATTCGAGTTGGTACTTTTGAATATTTACGTTTTTATAATAATCCTGAGTATTTAAAAGTATTAGTAAAGTATACTATTGATCGGCATTTTCCAGAAATTAAAAATCAAGAGAATCCAACATTAGAATTATTAAATTCTGTGATTATACGGCAAGTTGATCTTATCATTCATTGGCTCAGAGTGGGTTTTATTCACGGGGTAATGAATACCGATAATATGGCAATCTCTGGTGAAACTATTGATTATGGTCCTTGTGCTTTTATGAATATATATGATCCAGCAACAGTTTTTAGTTCAATTGATCATAAAGGTCGCTATTGTTTTGAAAATCAGCCTGCTATGGCTCAGTGGAACTTGGCTCGATTTGCAGAGACGTTACTCCCACTGTTACATAATGATCATGATCAAGCCTTAGTTTTAGCTACAGAAGCGATTAACTCTTTTAGTTCTAACTTAACTAAAAACTGGTTAAAAATGATGAGAATAAAATTAGGTCTAATCACCGAAGAAGAAAATGACCTGCCACTTATTAATGAACTACTACAACTGATGTATTTAAATAAAATTGATTTTACGAATACATTTAGAAAATTGTCTTTGAGCTTGATGATTAATCAAGATCAATTTAGTGAGACAGAATTATTAAAATGGATAATTCGTTGGAAAGATAGACTTAGTCGTCAAACAACATCACTTCAAGAATCTGTTAATTTGATGCATTTACATAACCCCGCATTTATTCCTCGTAATCATAAAGTCGAAGAGGCTCTTGATGCAGCGACAAACCAGAATGATTTTTCACTTATTCATAAACTACTAAATGTTCTATCTCAGCCATACCTCGAACAACCCAATTTTTCAGATTATCAAACTTTACCTGAATCAAATGATAATAACTATAAAACATTTTGTGGAACTTAACTGCCAAAAAAAATTATGATCAATTAGGGGTTGGTAATGACTAAATCGACAAATTTAATTTTGGCGCCGTTTCCATTGAGAAGTGGAACATCTGTAAATTGCATATGTAAACCATCAGTTTCAATTGCTTTCATAAACTTTTGACAGCTGGTGATTCCATTCTTTTCCATGGATCCAAAACTAAAAATAGAATTAAATAGTCCAATATAATCAAAACTATAGTCTTGGAGTTTGCAATTATTCAGTTGGGGAGCAATGAAAGTGTGATCAGTTGCTTGTCCAAGATTTAATTGATCATTTAAGCGCACAGAAAATATAGCACGATTTATATTTGCACCAAGAAATGTATAAGTAGATCCATCATCATCATTGATGCTTATAGACTTAGGAGGTTCTTCAAATTTAGCTACAACATAAAGTCTATCTGGTAATGAATTTTCTATTTTTGTTGGAGAAGAGTTAGGCGGAAGATTAGCTTGATTTGGAAGTGATGGACGAGATGGTAATGGAGGACGTGACGGGAGTTGCGAGTTTTTGTCAGTAGTTGAAGGATCTAAACATTGATTATTATAAAGGTTTGTTCTCAAATCTATAGCACAACTATTATTCAGATTTTCATCTAATAGAGCATTGCAATAATCTGCTCTAGATTTAAAAATGTGTTTACCCGTTTTGCATCCATTGAAATCAAATTCATACGACAAGGATATAGATTCATTCTCAAATTGTGCATTTGAATTTTTGTGATAATTGGTATTTTTATCTTTGTTATTACACCCGATTAATGCCAGAAACAGCAAAACGCAAACTTTATTGGTTAACTTTCTTTGTTTAAGGATCTTCATTTATTTCCACCTGTATGTAAGTAATTAGCTTAATGTAGTCAAAATACTTATTTTCTGACTTTATCTTTTAAAAACCCATTCTTTGTCGATCATGAAGATCATGAGTTAGGTCCTCGGCTAGTCTTGCATCCAATCGACTCAATTGTTAAAAAATATCATCTTTATATATGCCTAAGTAATTCGAGATCTACTATATGTTTTTTTAAATATGAATTAATTTGAAAAAAAAGCAATTTTTGTCACAGATTTCTGTTCTGTGTGATTTTGAGTGAATCAAAGTAATTTTAGTTAGTTGTCATCTTTTCTTGATTTTATTTTAAATTGCTGAGGGACAGTATTTGCTAGGGAGATTAAGAGTAGCCATTGATGCTGCTTAAGACATTGATATTATTTAATTACGGCAAAAAACATATTAAGACGAAGCACCATGACTGAAGCAGATATATTACTCAATTGATTATGTAACTTGTAAGGTCCAAGTTTTGAATAACGGGTTTCCCACCCTCCCCTCACCTTTAACCATTAATGACGACACAGTTCACTAAACTATCATCCTCCGATAGTAGCTACTGTGCCAAATTTAACTGGAGACTCCGAATAAATTTGGCCTTAACTTTGCGGTACAGGTCACCTAGCCATTTTCGTACATGAAACTCTGCAACACAGACAAATTGAAAAGTTTGCGTTAAGATTTCCTTTTTTCACAAAAATCTATTTGACTGCATCCCAATGCAAAAGCACTGATTTTCAGTTGTAAATAGAAATCCATCATAAACATGAAACCATTGATGTTATTAGGTTGAAGAGCGTATTTATTTATGTTTTATGTTCCCGGATGAATCATGATTTTATTTACTCTTTTCTTATTCAATTCTTGTTCGTTTAAAATGATCAAAAAACCCGTGATAGAGTGTTTCAAACTTAATTAGGTTCAACTTAGTAACCTATGAAGAGGGTCTTTTAAAAAAGAATTAAGTCTGAATACAATTTGTAGAAGGATAGGAGTAAATGGAAATGGAAACACTGACAGAACAATTAAAGAACTTTGAATTAAAAATTCAATCCTTGAAGGATCAAGATTTACTCCAAACCCTGCAAAAACTCTTAGACCGAGAAAAACGAATTGGTGATGCCATTCTTTTAGCCTTAAAAGAAATTAAAGCAAGAAGGCTTTATGCAGCCATGGGATACTCGAGCCTCTTTGAAATGCTAATTAAACATTATAACTTTACGCTTTAATCTAGACGTGGACTATCGACTTTTAATTACCCACAAGTTTGACAAATATTTTCAAATTCTTAGATGACTTCATGGATTGAACAAGAAATAAATAATCGTGCATTTAAAGATTCAAGAATAGCCCAAAGGACATTAAAACTACTTCAACAGTTATCGGCAAAAATTGGAAGTAGTGTTCCAACGGCCTGTCAGGATTGGGCTAATACTAAGGCTGCTTATAGGTATTTTTCAAACCCAAATATTTCTGAAGACGAAATATTGGACGGGCATTTTCAGTCCACCAAACAAAGATTTGATGAAGTAGATGGTCCAATCCTCGTTTTGCATGATACAACTGAAATAACTTATAACAGAATA
>Ga0154020_10006540_pt1 | contig 13657 bp, 18 predicted proteins | sample Klosneuvirus_201_FD_109709 | JGI IMG/M metagenome (GOLD analysis project Ga0154020, IMG submission 109709) | Active sludge microbial communities from wastewater, Klosterneuburg, Austria - Klosneuvirus_20160825_MG | ecosystem: Engineered > WWTP > Aerobic digester > Activated sludge | place... | reverse complement strand
TCTCGGGCGGCCAGTTGCAGCGGGCGATGACGGCGATGGCAATGTCTTGCCGACCGGATCTGATCATCTTCGACGAGCCTACGACCGCTCTGGATGTGACGACGCAGATCGAGGTACTCACGGCGATCCGTAACATCGTCGTGCAGTTCGATACCGCGGCAATCTACATCACCCACGACCTCGCGGTGGTGGCGCAGATGGCCGACAAGATCAAGGTGCTGTTGCGCGGCGACGAGGTCGAGGAGGCCGATACCCGCACCATGCTTGCAAACCCGCGCGAGGCCTACACCAGATCGCTCTGGGCGGTGCGCAGCTATGCCCGCCCGGTGCAGCCACCGGTGGTGAAGGGCACGACACCGGTCGTCTCGGTCAAGGCGGTGACGGCGGGATACGGGCTGGTCGACATCCTCAAAGGCGTAAGCTTCGATATCCACAAGCGCCGCACATTGGCCGTGATCGGCGAAAGCGGCAGCGGCAAGTCGACGGTGGCGCGGGTAATCACCGGGCTCTTGCCGCCGAGCGAGGGCCAGGTGCTGTTCGACGGTAAGCTGCTTCCGCCCGACTACCGGCGCCGCTCGCGCGACCAGCTGCGCCAGGTGCAGATGATCTACCAGATGGCCGATACCGCGCTGAACCCGAAGCTGCGCATCCGCGAGCTCATCGGACGGCCGGCGCAGATGTATCTCGGGCTTCAAGGCAAGGAGTTGACCGCCCGGGTCCGTGACCTTCTCGCTCTGATTGAACTCGATCCCGACACCTACATTGACCGCCTGCCATCGGAGCTTTCGGGCGGCCAGAAGCAACGCATCGGCATCGCCCGGGCGTTGGCGGCGGAGCCGAAGTTCATCATCTGCGACGAAGTGACTTCGGCGCTCGACCAGCTTGTCGCGGAAGGCATCCTGAAGCTTCTCGACCGGCTCCAGTCCGAGTTCGACCTCGCGTACATGTTCATCACCCATGACCTCGCCACAGTGCGCGCCATCGCCGACGAGGTGGTGGTCATGCAGAACGGTCGCGTCGTCGAGCAGGGCCCCAAGGACGAGATGTTCCGGCCGCCGCATGACCCCTATACCGAGCTTCTGCTGTCTTCAGTGCCGGAAATGGACCCCGACTGGCTCACCCGGCTTCTCGAGGAGCGGGCTGTGAAGGGGCCGAAGGCCGGTGACGGCTAGTGATTCGCCCCGGGTTTGCCGGAGACCTTCAACCTGACTAAAGATGACGGCTATGGAAAAGAGTGAGTCATCAGGCGTAGTCGGAAAGCCGCCCCACGATCACCGCGTTCTGTGGCAGAGATACGATTTCGTCTGCCGCACGTTGCTGTACGACACGGCCGTATTCGACCACCGGCAGACATGCCGCGAAGCCGCCCGCTTCAAAACCCGCCGTCGCGCAGCCGGCCAACCAGCTCGACGCGATCACGAGGACGGCGAGCCGCCGCCTCCAGCATCCGGCGTTGGAGGTCATTGACCTTCGCCCTAGTTGCAAGGCGTTCCGACAGTCGTCCGACGCGCTCACCGGCACGGCGGATCGACAAGAGAAACAGGGTGATGGCGAGGGCAATGGTACCGAAGCGCAGGGCGATCCGCGCCAGTGGACTTGCCGCGATTACGCCCAGCATTGTGGTGATCATCGCTGCCCCCGCTTCCAGTCATCAAGCCGCGCGTAGATCGTCACTGCGATGCCCGCGAGCGCCACCGCGATGAACACCCAGCGCAATGTGTCGAGGTACGGCACCAACGGCAGGACGGCGGACTGGGTCTCGGCAAGAACTTCTTGTGCCACCTCAATCCCAGCCGCGCCCAGCGTTGCCACGCCGGCCGCTCCGCCACCCTGACCTGACCGGCTTTTTCTGAACCAGGCGATATGAGAGTATTTGACTGGAAAGGAGAAAGAAGATGGCAAGGAAGAGACTTGCGGCGGAGCAGATTGTGACGAAGCTACGCCAGATTGAGGTGCTGCAGGGACAGGGCAAGACGATTGCCACGGCCTGCAAGGAAGCCGGGACGACCGAACAAAATTACTACCGCTGGCGCAAAGAATATGGCGGGCTTGGGGTTGACCAGGCCAAACGCCTGAAGCAGCTTGAGAGCGAGAACGGCAGGCTGAAGAAGCTGGTGGCCGACCTGTCGCTTGAGAAACAGGTCCTGCAGGATATAGCCCAGGGAAACTTGTAAGCCCTGAACGGCGCCGGCAGGCGGTGGATGCTGCTCGTGAAGCATATGGGCTCAGCGAACGCACTGCCTGCCGGATCGTCGGGCAACCCCGGGGAACACAGCGATATGTTCCCACGGCAAGACCCGATGAAGATGAGCTGACCCGGAACATTGTCTACCTGGCTTCGGAGTATGGCCGCTATGGCTACCGCCGGGTGACGGCCCTGCTGAACGAAGGCGGCATGGAGGTAGGCAAGGACCGGGTCCAGCGCATCTGGCGCCGTGAGGGGCTGAAAGTTCCGAAGAAACAGCCCAAACGGGCCCGTCTCTGGCTTAACGACGGATCCTGCATCCGGCTGAGACCGGAATACCCCAACCATGTCTGGAGCTTCGACTTCGTGGAGACCCAAACCCATGATGGCCGGCGTGTCCGCCTGATGACGCTGATCGACGAGTTCACCCGCAAGTGCCTGGCCATCCGTGTTGCAAGACGCATCAATGCCATAGGTGTGATAGAGACGTTGGCTGATACCATGCTGTTCAACGGCCTGCCAACCTACATCCGCTCGGACAATGGGCCTGAGATGGTCGCGAAAGTCCTGCGCGAATGGCTGACAGGGCTTGGCACTAGGAACCTATACATTGAGCCAGGGTCACCATGGGAGAATGGATTCTGCGAATCTTTCAACGGCAAGCTCAGGGATGAATGCCTCAATGGGGAGATCTTCTACAGTCTCAGGGAAGCACAGGTCGTCATCGAGCAATGGCGCATCCACTACAACACGAAGCGTCCACACTCAGCACTCGGGTACAGGCCACCTGCGCCCCTCACAATCGCAGCAAAACCAACCCCTCTCGACGAGGCCTCACTCATGCAATAATCTATCACTGCGGCTGGTACAAAATATCGGGCAGGTCATCATATTTCATGGCGAGGTCAACTACAGGCGGCCGAACTTGATTGCTAATCTCTATATCATTGGCCATGGCATTTGCGAGGTTAGCAGCAGTAAGTTCGAGAGTGCTGGTTTCATAGTAATAACCTACCGCGAGGAATCCCACCGGCGGAGCAAGCATTGTCGTCAAGAACACGAAATAGCCAATTGAACTGACGAGCCGCCGGGCATAGTTGACGAATTGCTGTGTATGATCAGCTTGGGAGGCAGCAAAAACGGCACGGAGAAATTGTTTACTCATCGAGTGGCCTTTGAGCCTTCACCGAAAATAGACACATGCAAATTTTGTGTGCCGCAGATTTTCTAACTTATAGTTGTTACCGCTTTTATTTGCGTGAAGAATTATGCTTAAGATAATGTAAAGCCCGGTGGAGAATCGTACGTTACATTCGTCTGAGGGTCGGCTATTCGGCGAGACTTACGGGGCGAAGTGATGGGAGGGCAAGCGACGGCACTCGACATTGATGATGTGAGATCATGCCCTTCAAGAAATCAATGTCCACTTCGCCCGAGTATGGTACTGCCATGTTCTTCATCATCATGGCCATTGCTTATTCGTTGATCTTCGCGGAGTCGGGAGCCGATGCAAACGTTGATTAGTCCGTTTTGCCAAGTCGATCCCTCGTGAGAGTGACTTCACCTTCTTGCGCTTTGACCACGCCTTCAGCTAGTATCCGCACTTCTGCGTCCTTGCCGTATTGCGGCGCAACTTTGGCCATGTCGATGGCGCCCTGAAGATGGGAGATCATGCCTTGCATGAAGTCAAGATCTGGCTTGACCGTGAGCGGCGGCGATCTGCCGTACTGTACGCGAAGCCCGCCATGTCCGACCTGATATTGGCGAACCCATCATCTTTGCTGTCACGTGCAGCACTGCCAGCGCCGACGAGCGGGGCGTTGCGCTGGCAGGAACCTATAGCCGCTGCCGCAGGAAGTCGATCATCACCCGCGCTTTGTTGGGCAAGAACGCTCGGCTCGGATAGAGCAGCCATGCGGCGGTATTGAATCTCGTCGCCGCGGCTTGATGGTCTGGAAAACAGTCGACCAGGGTGCCCGCGGCCAGATCCTTGTCGATGAGCCAATCGGCCAGAAGCGCAGGGCCGAGCCCCGCGAGCGCGCAGTCACGCAGCGCCAGCGCATTGGAGATGATGATGTCTCCATCGACAGGAATTTCCCTGGTTTCTCCGCCGCACCTGCTGAACAACCAGCGCGTCCGGAATTCGGGCAAGGTGAAGCGTAGGCACCGATGGTGGCCAAGATCTTCGGGTGCCATCAGCGGCGGTGCGGCGGCGATATAGCCAGGGCTCGCGCAGACCTTGTAATGCGTGTCGAACAGCTTGACCCCGACGACATCGGCTTCGACGCTTTGCCCCAGTCGAACTGCAAGGTCGATGCGTTCAGCGACCAGATCGAGGTTGGCGTCGCTCAGCAACAGTTCAAGCTTCAGCGCCGGGAAGGCTTGGCGGAAGGCAGGCAGGAGCGGCATGAGACAGGCCTGGCCGAACGCCACCGAAGCCGTCAGCCGCAGCGTGCCGAGTGGCCCGGTGCTGATCGCGAGTGCGTCATCGCGCGCCGCATCGAGATGGTCGACGAGCGCTTCAATGCGGTCGAAATAGAGGCCGCCCGCTTCGGTCAGCGTCAGCCTCCGTGTGGTGCGCTGAAACAACCGCACGCCAAGCTCGGCTTCGAGCACCGCGATCGTGCGCGACACCGATGACGGGTCGAGATCGCGGTCCCGTGCCACCGGCGAGAATCCGCCACGCCGCGCGACGTCGATGAAGATGCGCAAGACGCCGAGATCCATCCCTGTCTCCATTTGTGCGTATTTCGCACAAGTATAGCGGACTTGAACCGGTTTATCTAATAATATGTCTTGAATATAGAGAGGAAATCCTGCGCTTGAACGCAGCCCCCAATCTGGAGACCGACCATGAACCTCAAAAAGGCAACTGCCCTTGTCACTGGGGCCAATCGCGGCATCGGCCGCGCGCTCGTTGGCGCGCTCCTCGCTGCTGGCGCACCCAAAATCTATGCCGCCGCGCGCGACATGGGGACTCTCGCCGACACGCTTACGCTCGATCCAAAGCGTGTTATCGCGCTCAAGGTCAACGTCACCGACCGAGCCGCCGTCGCCGCGCTCGCGAACCAGGCAAACGATGTGACGCTGCTCGTCAACAATGCCGGCGTGCTCGACTTCGGCGGCATCCTTGATGTTCCCTATGAGGCGGTCGAGCGCAATTTCGGCACCAACTTCTACGGCCAGCTCAACATGGCGCGGGCCTTCGCCCCCGTGATCGAGGCGAATGGCGGCGGCGGCATCGTCAATCTTCTAACGCTGGTGGCGCTAGCCAGCATGCCAGGCCTTGCCGTCTATAACGCGTCAAAAGCGGCGGCTTGGTCGATGACGCAGTCACTGCGCGCAAGCCTTGCGGACAAGGGCGTCGAGGTATTCGGCGTCTTCCCAGGCGCAGTCGATACCGACATGCTCGCTGGCGTCAACATGCCTAAGGCCAGCCCCGCCGAGGTTGCGCGTATGATCGTCCTCGGGATCACCGAGGGCCGTGAGGACATCTTTCCTGATCCAATGTCGGCGCAAATGTACGCAGCCTGGAAACAGGATCACAAGGCCGTCGAGAAGCAGTTCGCCGCGATGTGACGGCACCGTCGGGAGACGGACACCCCACACTGTCTCCTGCCATCCAATCTCTCCAAGGAGATCACGCTATGCCTGCCACCATGGTCACGCTTGGCCGCTTCGCCCCTAACGGCGAGGCACACTACCAGCTCTACGCCAAGGGCGTACTGCCGCTCCAGGTGGCCTGCGGTGCCCAGGCGCGAGAACGCTTGAAGGGCGGCGAGACGCTGGTCGGCGAAGGGGCGCCCGATCTCGTGGCGGTGATCGAGTTTCCTGACGAGGCCACGATGCGGGCGTTCCTCGCCAGCGACGCCTATGCCGCCTGCGTGCCGCACCGCGAGGCCGCCTTCGTCTGGCTCGTCAGTTTCGCCGGCGACGCGTTCTGAACGACCGTATACGGAAGTGGCGTCGACAAGGTCTTGCCTTTCTCACCGATGGCATTGCCGCTCGGCCGCTTGAAATATTGGCCTCACTCATGGATGAACGCCACTGCGAGACTGTGGAATTTTTCTGGACCTTTTCCAGATAGATTTTCCTTTGTGTGAAGTCCACGCCAGCCCTTGAAACGATATTTTATGGCATTATCAGTTGACTAAACCAGGAAGACAAGCTGGCGGCTTGGTTTCCAGGCATTTAGTCAAGCATTGGGGTTGTATTTTCACTTCAAGCTGAGCTTTCGTGATGTTAAGGCTAGAGCTGGCCGAGTGGCTGTCGAAGTCAGCCATAACCTGAACTTTGATGGCTCGCCCCCGCGCTGTCAAAACCAATACCGGTCATGGATCGAACCTATAGAACCTTCCATCAGAGCTGGCGGTTTAGAGAATGAGCGACGGCTTGCAGGCGGTCTCGTCCTATCGAAGCGCTCAATGCGCAACCAAGCGGCCCATCGATCCAGTAAAGTGTTTGAACGCTGCCCTGGCTTAAGGTGAGGCCGCTCTTGATCCTTTGGACCCTTGCCATCTTCTTTCTCCTTTCCAGTTCAATACTCTCATATCGTCTGGTTCAGAAAAAGCCGGTCAGGTCAACTTGGCAAGGCAAGGGCGGGTATGCGGGGTTCAATTCACATTTGCTAAAAGTGGCAAAACCGTTCCCGCATATCGATGTTCATCCGGAAATCTGGTTGAAGACGCGCCCGCCGACGTCGGCAAGCGCCCATTTGTTTTTGACGGCGGTCCAGAATTGGCAGCTGGAGCGAGGCAGACAAGGCCAAGGTGAATCGGCAATATCAATCTACGATGAGGTGATGTGGGCGTTCCAGTGCGGGTTTTTCAAGGATTGCCGCGACATCGCCCGTTGGGAGGTTCAGTGCGAACTGGCAGAAGCTCTCGGCGTTGATATCAATGCCATTGAAAGGAGCATTCGCGATGGAACTGCATTTGCCAGACTGTCGGCGGACTATCAAGACGCCGAAAAGATGCGCATTGAGGGCAGTCCAAGCTTCGTGTTGAACGGGGGACGCCAGAAACTCTACGGCGATGTTGGCTTCCGCATCATCGAAGCCAACATTGAGGAATTGTTGCAGGTGCCCGGTGGCGATCAAGCCAGTTGGTGCTGATGGTGGCCTGTTTGATCATATTTATTCGCGATGCCCGGAACCAAAGCGGGGCTCATGAGTTTGGTGCTCAGCCCCCGGTGTTCGGGTTGCTCGGCAAGGATTTGTAACATGACGAAGCAGAACCACATCTCCCGCGCTTGGGATATTATCGAGAAGGCGCGTATCGGCATGCTGACGACACAATTTGACGGCGGCCTGCGTGCCCGGCCGCTGGAAGCGCGGGCCGACCGTGATGCCGGCCTCATCTGGTTCGTAACCGATAAGCGCGGCGCCAAGGACGACGAGATCATGGCGGATCATGACATCGGGCTCGTCTTCATCGATGAGGACAGTCGCGCCTATCTTTCCATCACCGGCCGCGCCTCCGTGACACGCGATACCGCCAAGGCCAAGGAAATCTGGAAGAAGAATGACGACATCTGGCTGCAGGGCGGGCCGGACGGTTCCAATGTGCGCGTGCTTCGCGTGGAGCCGGTCACTGCCGAACTATGGGACGGGCCATCGAGTGTGGCAGGCACGGCATTCGAATTTGCCACGGCACGATTGACCGGTGAGAAACTCAATTTTGGCGAGGATCGAAAAGTCACTGTGCCGATACGGTGATATTGCTCGTGTCGTCATTTTCCGCGAAAATGTGCGATTCACGAATCCTCATAATCAATATACAGAAACTCTTTTGAAGGAGAACCACGATGATGGGTGAAGGATGGGGAATGGGTTGGGGAATGGGCGGGTACGGAGGGATCGGTGGTCTTTTGGCCGTTCTGGTTGTCATCGGTATCGCTATCCTCGTGTACCGGGGCCAAAATTCGTGAGCCGGAATCCGATACAGATTTCTGGGGTGGGGTAATAGAAATACTTCTTGGCTGCGAAGGAATGAGCCAGTGCTCAAACGCTCCGGCGGCAAGAATTTCAAGTCCGAGTCACAATTTAAATTTGGGTGAGGTGATCACAATGCAATACTATATCGCTAAGACCATAAGTGGAGGCTTTCCCGCCATAGTGGAGCGCGTCATTGAGTCACTCAAAGTTGAGGGATTTGGCGTACTGACCGAAATCGATGTCAAAGCGACTATGAAGAAAAAGCTCGACATCGATTTCCGGGATTATCGGATACTCGGCGCGTGCAATCCCCCGCTGGCGCACCAGGCGTTGACCGCCGATGATAAGATCGGAACCATGCTGCCATGCAATGTGATCGTGCAGGACCTCGGGGGTGGCAAGATCGAAGTAGCCGCCATTAACCCGGCAATATCCATGGAGCAAGTTGGAAATCCAACGCTCAAAGTGATCGCTGAATCCGTCACTAGCAAGCTTAAGCGCGTTATCGCCGCGATCTGACGGTGCCGCTTGCGGTCTGGCGCTTGCCGGATGATTGCTGCGTGTTGACTCGCGGCGGAGTGCGCAACTGCGTTTGATCGCCTCACGAGTCACAGTTTACAGTCATGGACGTTGATCTCGCTCACCTCCCCACGGAGGATGCCAGCAAGCAGGTCGGCAGGTCGCGAGAAATAGTGGGATTATCTTTTGGAAGGAGATCGATGTCGGCTTGAGACCGGCCACGCCGGTTCCGGGCGTCATGTAGTCACGCCTCAACCTTCAATTGCGATTACATCTTCGCCCGATAACACTATCACTTTCGAGCCAAGCGGCACCCGGCTGTAGAGTTCCACAATGTCTTCATTGAGAAGGCGGATGCAACCAGAAGACACGGCTTTGCCAATAGACTTAGGTTCATTGGTAACATGAATGCGGTATAGCGTGTCTTCGCCGTTTGCAAAAAGATAAAGAGCACGTGCGCCGAGCGGATTTTCCGGCCCACCCGGCATGCCATTGGCCCATTTGGCCGCCAATTTTTCACGAAGCACCATTTCTTCTGGTGGCACCCAGCGCGGCCAGACACGCTTCATATTTATGAGCGCCTCGCCCGACCACGCGAATCCATCGCGACCAACGCCCACCCCAAAGCGTAATGCCTTGCCGTCTTCCAGTGTCAAGTAGAGCATGCGTTGATGGGGGTTTACAATGACGGTCCCAGGCGGTTCAAAACCATCGAACTCAACAATCTGGCGACGATATTTGGAAGGAATCGAATGAAGAGTGACCGGCGTAATTTCAAAATCAACCGGAGATTCCGGCGGCGGTATGAGCGCGGGATCACGGACAAATTCATCCCCGCCGTAGAACGGATGCGACGTACCCGCAGCAGCGTTGCCGACAAATCCAAGCGTGCCCAAAAGCAACAACCGGCGGGACAGGCGACTGGTCATAAACAACCTCTTCAAAACGAATGCATGATGCAAGCAGCGGTATGTTTTCGACCCTCGTTCGAAACGTGAAAATTTTGTGGCTTTTGTGTGATCCGTAGTCATGTCACGCTACTGTGATCCAAGCCTCTTCTTCGGGAGTGAGCCGAGTTGTCTAACCGAACTCTATTTGCTTGCGCCAATCGTGCTCCATCCCCATTTCACGAAAATTTGTGCGCCTTCGGGACCAAGTGTCAGTCGAGTTTCTAGCCTCCCCGTTATCAAAGCTGGCGGTTGAGAGAATGAGCAACGTCTTGCAAGCGGTCGCGCCCTATCGCAGCGCTTATGGCATAACCAAGCGGACCATCAATCCAATAAAGTGTCTGAATATTGCCCTGATCACTAAATCGAAAGCCTGTGACCTGATTGTTTTCGTTGTGGCCAATCATGAGAGTGAGCCTTTCACCCTTCGGATTTTCATACATGATCAACGCGGCTGGTTTTTCAGCGTACGTGACGAGACGACCGCCAATGAGCGTAAAACCTTCATTTGTAATATCAGGAGCGACAATCTTCTCTCCCAATCTTTTGCTAAGCCAGCTCAGCATATGTTCCTTTTGCCCTGCGTCGACTTCAATGGGGTGGCGAATATCACTCGCATAAACCAGAAAATTTGTTTGCGAAGAAACAGAAAGTGTAGCCACTTGATTTCCCGTGGTTTCTGAACTTAAATAACTGAGTGAAGCGACACCACCGCTCGCTGCTCCCAGCATAAAGAGTGCAAATCCTGCCGCCATGGCCCATGCAGGTGTAGGCCATGTAGGCCTTTTCGAGGCGGAACTGACACGCGCAGTTGATGTGGCAGTGTCCGCGACAAGCGCCCTGATCAGTTCATTTTGTGAAATCCATTCTGTGACATCCGCAGACAATTCGGGATTATTTGCAAGAAAGGCCTCAACATGCTCGCGAAGTTCAGAAGGCAGTTGGCCATCCGCATAGGCATGAAGATCGTCGCTGGAAACTGGTGGCAAGTTTTTAGTGGTCATGGATGGCTCCGCATCGGGATAACATTGTTCAGCCGTAAATGCTCAGTGAGCAATTTACGAGCACGCGAAAGTCTGGACATCACGGTGCCAAGCGGAACAGCGAGCATGTCGGCGACGTCCGCATATTTATATCCTTCTACGACCACAAGCATGAGAACTGCGCGATAGTCCACCGGCAAGGCGTTTATAGCGGCCCATAACCGATCTCGTTCAAAAGGGTCTGATACAGGAATTTCAATCGAGACTTCACTCGCGTCCTCTATTCCAACCATCATACTGGGTTTGAAACCACTCCGATGCCTGTTTCGGTAGACATTTGTCATGATTGTCATCATCCAGCTTTTGAAGTTCATCCCTCTCCAGTTTGACTTGCCTCTAATGGCAGCCTCAAGGGTGTCTTGAACCAGATCTTCCGCTTCGGGCATGCTACGTGAAAGACTGCGCGCATAGCGCCGCAGACGAGGTAGTAGGTCAACGATTTGGTTATCGAAGTTTTCCGTCATGGTATTAAGAGGCGCTAGAGTAAGCGCCCCTCACTCTATTTTATGTTTAAACTATGGGCGTGCGACATCCCAAACATCTTTTATGCCATTTCCAGTCGTATCACCTGGTTTCATATCCTTAGCCCAGAAATAGAGCGGCTTTCCATCCTTTGCCCATTGCATTGCACCATCGTTGCGCTCGATAATTGTGTAAACGCCATCAGCTTTATCGCTTGCTGCGGCCATTAAAGGTGGCCAGTTGTAGCACATGCATCATAGCAATTTGACTTGCCAGTTTCGTCTTTCTTGAACGTGTAAAGTGTCATACCGTTTTCAGCGGCCAGGATGTCTCCCAGCGCGGAGGTCATGGTTTTTACTGGCGCAGCAAAAGCGGCTCCGGCGCTCATGGAGATCAGGGCGATAGACATTAAAATACGGTTCATGTGGCTTAAATCCTCTATGTCTCGAGTGGGTTTTACGAGTGCCGAAAGATCTACTCTCGAAAGTAAGACACAAGATGGCTTGGAATTATTCCCGATTAATTTTTACTGTTCGTGCAGAAGACGGCAATTAGGACGCAAAAGGTCTATCAGCATCAATTAAGGCGGGTATTCTACCGCTTGCGCTAATCTGAGAACATTCCGCAAGTCAGCATAAAGTAATTGGCCTCCGGTGGTGCCTTCAGCGCGAGAACTAGATTCAACCGCCTTTCGTTCTGCTGTGGGCACATATCTGATGTTGACCTGACCGGCTTTTTCTGAACCAGACGATATGAGAGTATTGAACTGGAAAGGAGAAAGAAGATGGGAAGGAAGAGACTTGCTGCGGAGCAGATCGTGACGAAGCTACGCCAGATTGAGGTGTTGCAGGGACAGGGCAGACGATTGCGATGGCCTGCAAGGAAGCCGGGACGACAGAGCAAAAGTTCAGGGATGCATGCCTCAATGGGGAGATCTTCTATAGTCTTAGAGAAGCACAGGTCGTCATCGAGAAGTGGCGCATTCACTACAACACCAAACGACCGCACTCAGCACTCGGTTATCGACCACCCGCACCCCTCACAATCGCAGCAAAACCAACCCCTCTCGACGAGGCGTCACTCATGCAATAATCTCTCATTGCGGCTGGTACAGAATATCGGTCAGGCCAGGGCCTATGCCTATCTCTCCACGCTGGTGCCTTCCATTCTTGCGCGAACAATCGATCAGCGTCTGAGAGCCTTTAGGTTAGTGACTATTGCCATTGCAGTCAGCGCCACATTCGCGGTGCTGCCACTTGAAGCTAGCACATTAGGTGATGGTTGGGGCGGTGCGATTGACTTAACGACTATCCAAACCATTGTATTTGACACGAGCATAGGGGATGCCTGGCTGGTGCAGGCCATTGCCGCTGTTGCCTTGGTCACGACAATATGGTTGGCGGCTCGTCACCAGCAAGCTGCCATCGCTCTATGTGCCGGGCTGTTGCTGGGCGGCCGGGCACTCATGGGCCATAGTGTCATGCGCGAGAGTGGAACAGGCGAACTGTTGCAATTGAGTTATCTTGTCCATGTGCTTTCGGCAGGTGCCTTGGCTTGGTGCCATGGTGCCCCTGATTCTGGTCCTTCGGCAACTCCACAATCAGAGCCACGAGCAAGATGCTAGTATGGGATTGCGACGATTCTCGACTGCAGGTCAAGTCATGGTTACTCTGGCGGTTTGCACTGGCGTGGTAAATACAGGTCTCATTCTGGGTCGCTTGCCCCTTGAGTGGTCACAGCCCTATCAACTGTTGTTGGCCGCCAAAATTTTCATCGTTGGGGCAATGATTCTCATTGCGCTAAACAACCGCTATATCATCGTGCCCCGCATCAAACTGGGATTCCGGCCAGCCACTCACTTTTTGCTTCGTACAACAACCATCGAGTTGGTGTTGGGTTTTGGAGCACTGGTGCTGGTCAATCTATTTGGCACATTTGCCCCTGTTTAGGATTAGGACTTGGCGGTCCTTTCTTTGGCAGCGTCCACGCGAAGTTGTAGCCATTTTGTTGAGGGGAGTTCACTATACTTCACGCGACATACCGTCCCTTACTGCACACATAGCGCACGCGGCGGTTTCTAAGTCGTTGATTTCATTGCAGTGTCAGTCCTATACATCATGGGATGATTTAGTGCAGGTGTGTGTATTCACCGGTAAGTCGAAGCATACTCAGGAACCTTTGTTTATTTGACATTTTATCCACCTGCACTCGAACTCATGCGACCCACTCATGACTACTGCACACGCGCCGCACACCGGCACTGGCCGTTACGATCAGCCTGCTTCACCAATCTTTCGCACAGAAAAATATGAAATGGAACGCTCGGATTCCGGGACTATTCCGGGACAGATTGTTCCAAAGAGGTCTTTTTTTGCCATTTTGTTCCCTGTTTGAAGCTTGACGAATGGCTCACAAAGAAGCAAAAACCCAGTGTTTTCTTAGTTCGGAGTGTAGCGCAGTCTGGTAGCGCACCTGCTTCGGGAGCAGGGGGTCGGAGGTTCGAATCCTCTCACTCCGACCAATTTTTGAATTCAGCGGCGGCCGAGAAGCGAGAAGGCCGCCGGGA
>Ga0154020_10006539_pt1 | contig 13657 bp, 10 predicted proteins | sample Klosneuvirus_201_FD_109709 | JGI IMG/M metagenome (GOLD analysis project Ga0154020, IMG submission 109709) | Active sludge microbial communities from wastewater, Klosterneuburg, Austria - Klosneuvirus_20160825_MG | ecosystem: Engineered > WWTP > Aerobic digester > Activated sludge | place... | reverse complement strand
ATACTTTCATCCGTTCCGGTAATGGAAATCATGACATGCACCAAATTATGCTTCGCTAATTCTGATAAAACATCAATATCACGTAAAATCAAAGCATTTTTTGTGATGATGCCCACAGGATGTTTGAATTTTAAACAGGTCTGCAAGATCCGTCGGGTAATTTCCAGCTCACGTTCAATGGGCTGATAACAATCGGTATTCCCTGAAAGCATTATTGGAGAAGGCTTCCATTTTTTATTGCTGAAATGCTTTTCCAAAAGATCAACTGCATTTTGCTTCACAATAATTTTTTGCTCAAAATCTAAACCGGCACTGTATCCCCAATACTCATGAGTATTCCTCGCATAACAATACACACAACCATGCTCACAACCCTGATAAGGATTTAGTGAATAATCACCCGGTATATCCGGACTATCCACTTTATTGATAATGGTTTTTGGGTGGGTATAAATAATTTCCGTTTTTTGTTGCAACAAAAATTCTTCGTCGAGCACTTCGGCAAATTCCTGCACATACCTGTTACGGCTATACTTATTGTGCGTATTAATTTGTGAGCCGCGGCCTTTGAAGTAGGAGTTATTTGAAGATTCGGGATTCAAGGTTTAATGATTCAAAGATTTAAGGTTTAAAGATTTCAAGATTCAAAAATTGAAGATTAATCAAATAGTTTAGTTGGTTTTAAATTTTTGTCCTTTGTATTCAGAGCGGCTTAAATAGCGAATAAAATTGCTTAGTCTTTCAGAAATTGATTCGCATTTTAAAACAAATTCATCTTGAACTTCTTCACTAATATACCCCCGATTGTAGCACCGTCTTATCTGAGATCGTAATTCACCCGCTGATCCTTTCGAGAATGAAAGAAACTGAATAAACTCTCTGTTGCCACCTCTTTCGAATCCCTCCGCTATGTTATCCATAACAGAACCCGAACTTCCAAGAATTTGGGCCTTAAATTTAAAATCTTTAACTAAATACTTATTCTCTTCCGTCAATTTGAAAATTTCAACGTCCAATTTTGCCGAAATCTGCCAAATCTCCATATCCTCAAAACGCTTAATCGTTGCCATGAAAATCAATCTTTGAATTCTTGAATCTTTAAATCTTCGAACAAAACTACAGCACAATCTATGAATTGATGGCTACAAATTGTAGCAAAACAAAAAAGTCCCTTTTTGGAGGGGCTTTTCAATAGTATTTCTTATTTATTGAAACTTCGGAATCATTCCGCGTATTCCCATATCTACAGGAAACTCTCCAGCTAACGGTTCGTAATACCCGTTGAAGTTGACTTCCTTCCACTCAAAGCTTTTATTGGTAGATAACGATACAGTTACTATAATATCACTGGTTTCGCTGCCGGTAATAGTTAGTGGCATGGTTAATCCGCCTAATCCACTAAAAAATTCACCTGTAACTAAACAACTCCCTGCAGGAATTGGAGAGCTTGGGTTAGGGTTAACCACCGTTGTTCCTGCTGCCTGCCCATCTGCAGTATAAGTAATGGTAGAAATTTTTGTTTCAAATCCCCAATAACCTTGCTTATGGTTTCCCGGGCCACCAACACTTGAAGAAGGTGTTGCCATCACATCTTTAATTTTATATTGCCTTACATAAGTATTATATCCAACAAAAGATGCAATTGTTCCCCATTGTGTAACGCTACCCGTAGTTATTGTATTTAGGTAGGGAATATCATAATTTTGATAAGCTAAAGAAACCCTTAACCATTTATACGATCCGGGTGCAATCTGACTAAGCGGTATTGCAAAAAAAGTTTGATTTTCACGAACAACAACCGATTGACAAAATGTAATGGATGTACTTGGTGAACTGGTACTGGTTAATCCACATGATGTTTCAGCGGCGCGGTATAAAACCTTTCCGCCACCAACAGGTGTTAAATCGGTTTGTGCCATTTCAATATAATGCGCGCTCATTTTATTAAATCGTGGCGAAAAAGCTGCATTGGCTGTAGGGGTTGTAGCAGGTAATCCAAAATTATCTAAACGTGCCTGAGTAGAATCGAACTTAAATTTAAAAATTAAGCGTGGGCCTGTGCCTGTTAAATTAAAAACCGTATCGGGGTTAATGCAAGTTGTAGGCGGACAAGGATCAACAGGGGTTGGTTCCGGTTCAGGTTCGTTTTTAGTATCTTTTTTACAAGAAGCCAGCGACAATCCAAGAAGGGCCAACAAAAATATTTTTTTCATTTTTAATTTTAGATTAGATAAACGTAAATTTAAGAAAATATTTTCAATATGCGTTTGGTCATACAAAGGGTAAGTAAAGCTTCGGTAACAATTGATAATTCAGTTTTTTCATCGATAAATAACGGCTTAATGGTTTTAGTTGGTATAGAAGAAGGCGACGACCAAAAAGATGCCGACTGGTTAGTACAAAAATTAGCGAACATGCGGATCTTCTCAGATGCAGAAGGAAAGATGAATTTGAGCGTGAAGGATATTAACGGAGAAGTATTAGTGGTAAGTCAGTTTACCTTACACGCTTCCACACAAAAAGGTAACCGCCCCTCATTCATAAAAGCGGCTCGCCCTGAAACAGCTATTCCGCTCTACAAAAGCTTCATCAATAAAGTGAGTACCGAAACAGGTAAAGAATGTAAAACCGGTGTGTTTGGCGCTGATATGAAAGTGGAATTAATTAACGATGGGCCTGTGACTATTGTGATGGATAGCAAGAGTAAGGAGTAAGGGGAAAGTATAAGGAGGACATACCCGAAATTTTGATGCAATGTATTATTCAATTACTATTTTATCACTTTTTACTTTTTGTCCATCCTTATATAATATATAATTATATAAACCACCCGAAAGATTTTTAACATCAATTAAATTTTTTCCAGAAACTATTTTTTGAGCAAATACTTTTTGTCCTAAAGTATTTATTATAATTAATTGTGCGTCTTTAGCTTCTTTCTCCACTTTCAAAATAAATGACCCGCTATTGGGATTAGGGTAAAGCGAAATGCCGTAATTCTCCGAGTCTAATTCATTAATTCCTATTGGTAAACAACTCGGAGTTAACTGCGCAACTGTATGGTAAGGTGTTTTAAACAACATTCTTTCGGCAATTGTAAATGTATCCGTAACATTTCTTTTTGTGTTATACATATTAGGTTGATCATGTCCTATCCCAACAACGCTGTCGCAAATCCATTTAAGGGTTGTGCCTCTTGTAACCGCATCGGTTTTTGAGAATGCATAAAACTTTTTTGCTCTATCAAAACGATCAGTGCCCTGTGCACCCGGACAAAATCCTGTAAAGGCCTGGTTGTCTGCGGTACCGCATAGTACGCCATAATTTTCATTGTAATACTGCTTCACGTGCTCATTACATATAAAATCCTTTACATCTAAAGTTAATGTTTGTGTACAACTAACCCCCCATCTAAAATACTGGCCTCCTCCTAATCCACATCGATATGGAGTCCAATCCATTGGTATATTATTAAATGTATCTGTCATTAGAGTGTAATTTGCTCCATTAAGTGATACTGCCATCTTAATTGGAATTGAATCTGGCGAGAATTGTCGTATTAACATATAACGAGATGTAAATTGTCCACCTGAAGAAAATCCGGTTAAATACGAATCCATTGATGTCTTTTGTTCCCGATACAATACATACCTGTATATTTCTTTGAACACCTGAGTGTACCAATATAATTCGTTGCAACTTGTTGCGTTGTTCCATAGGACTTCGGTTGCGTATGGATGACCAAATATTCCGTTATGCATTGTTGGCGCTACTATTAAAGCATTCTGTCTGTCTGCAATTGCTTGCAGGTCGGCACTTGAACCCCCATTTCCGCCTTGACCATGAACATAAAATAAAATCGGGCTTGAAGAATTATAGCTGGTTGGTTTATAATAATAAATATTATAGTCTCCCTCTTGGATCACTGTATTTGCAGGTGTTTTTACTACAAGAAAATCGTTAGACCATCCGGAAGGTATGGGATGTATAAGCGCATCGACATTTATATAATTAACGTTATTCAGCGTTGCAGTACCCAAACAATTTCCTGCAACCAAATTCACATTAAAATTTCCAACCGAAGGATAAAATACTTTTGGGTTTTGCAATGTTGAACTTGATGGAGTACCTCCTGGAAAACTCCACTTAAAGTTAGTTGCATTTGTACCCATATAAGTAAACTGAACAGATTTCCCAAAATGAAAATTAGTTTCGTTTACTGTCATAGAAGCGGTTGGTAAAGTAGGTACCGCATTTGTCCATTTTAAAAAACTTTCTGTAGGAGGAGCCGCGAAACCTCCAACATATAAATCACCATTATATCTTTTTAAAGGCCCAAAGCCCCCAGAATTTAAGGCTGGTCCAAGCGAACTCCATCCCGAAGTTGTAGAATTCCACTTGGCAATATCTTTAGCCGGATTACCGCCAGCAGTAGTAAAACTACCAGCAACATATAATTCACAATTATAATAAGCAATTCCCCCAACATTTCCACTAACGCCATGACCCAGGGAATCATAATTCAACCCATTCCATTTAGCAATATGATTAACCGGAATACTCCCTGCCTGGGTAAAATCTCCACCTAGTATAAGATCACCATTATATTCACCAAGAGACCACACAAAATTATCTGTGCCGCTTCCTAAGGCCGACCAATTTGATCCATCCCATGAGGCAATATAATTCGCAGTAACCGTACCTGCAGATGTAAAATACCCCCCTACATATAACTTGCCATTTGACTTTAATAAAGTAGTAATTAAACTATTTGCTCCAGATCCAACCGCTGACCAATTCGTCCCATTCCATTTTGCAATATTATTTACAGGCGTACCACCTGCGGAGGAAAAGGCACCGCCAGCATACAATTCACCATTATACTCTGCCAAAGTAAAAACAGTATTATCCATTCCGGTTCCTAAAGCCGACCAATTTGTCCCATTCCATCTGGCTATGCAATTTGCAGGAGTTCCACCTGCAAGTGAAAAATTTCCCGCAGCGTACAAATTACCGTTATACATGATAACAGATTTAATAAAACCGTTCGTTCCTGATCCAAGAGGTGACCATTGCGTTCCATCCCACTTGGCAATGCCGTTAGCGGTAACTGTTCCTACCGTTGTAAAACCACCACCCACATAAATGCTGCCGCTTGTAGTATCAACGGTAATTGAAGTTACATTTGCCAATGATCCGAAACCTAACGAAGTAAACGTTTGACTGAGACTGATGAGGTTGAAGAATAAAAAAACGACGCAAAGAGTAAAATTAAACTGCTTCATCTAATAAATGTAATAAAAAAAAGGGAGATTGTACTACCTTGAAATAACTAATCAGGAACTTCGAACTATCCTATCCCAAATACGCCTTCAACAACTTACTTCTGGAGCCATGTTTTAAACGGCGTACCGCTTTCTCTTTTATTTGCCTAACGCGTTCGCGGGTTAAATCAAATTTCTCTCCGATCTCTTCTAACGAATGAGCATGGCCGCCACTTAATCCAAAATATAATCTTACCACATCGGCTTCACGGCCTGTGAGAGTTGATAATGATCGTTCAATCTCTTTCCGTAAACTATCGCTTATTAATTCTTTATCCGGACTAATTACACTTGGGTTTTCCAATAAATCATACATGGTACCGCCGTCTTCTCCTGAACTTAAAGGAGCATCCATACTTAAATGGCGGTTGTTGTTTTTCATGGTGTCCATGATATCACCGGGAAGCATATCCAATGCATCTGCCACTTCATCAAAACTAGGTTCACGCTCTAATGCCTGTTCCAATTTTGAAAATGTTTTATTGATTTTATTGATGGCACCAATTTTATTTAATGGTAAACGCACAATACGGCTTTGTTCTGCTAAAGCTTGCAAAATACTTTGGCGGATCCACCACACAGCATAAGAAATGAATTTAAACCCGCGTGTCTCGTCGAAACGTTGAGCTGCTTTAATCAAACCTAGGTTTCCTTCGTTAATTAAATCAGGTAAACTTAAACCTTGATTCTGGTATTGCTTAGATACCGAAACCACGAATCTAAGGTTAGATTTTACAAGCTTATCCAAAGCACGCTGGTCGCCCGCTTTAATTTTCCTGGCCAGCTCCACCTCTTCATCCGCCGTTATCAGTTCCACTTTGCCTATATCCTGTAAATACATATCAAGGGAAGCTGTTTCACGGTTGGTGATTTGCTTGGTTATTTTTAGCTGACGCATGGTGTAGTGTTTTGGTGTTTATCTTTATTTATTACGTTAAAACCTGGTTTCGGTTACATTAATAATTAACCTGTTTTTAACAATTTGAGTGGGTAACGGGTTTTAATGAGTAAAGCGTTAATTTAATTTAATAAGATATAGCTTAAACAAAGGCTAATTATTCTGAAATTAGTCCTTTATGCTTAAAAAGCTCCGCATAAGTAATTTTGCCCTGATTGAGGAAGTTAAAGTTAATTTCCCGGTAAATTTGGCTATCGTAACTGGAGAAACCGGGGCGGGTAAATCGATTTTCCTGGAGGCCCTCTCATTAGTTTTAGGAGCCCGTGCAGATGTGGGTGTTTTACAAGACAAAACAAAAAAATGTGTGGTAGAAGCAGAGTTTGATCTTGGGAATTATTCTTTAAAGGATTTTTTTAAAGACAATGAAGTTGATTATGAAGCTCAATCTATTTTAAGACGGGAAATAAACCCTGAAGGCAAATCACGTGCTTTTATTAATGATTCGCCTGTTACCTTAAGTGTATTAAAACAGTTGGGTGAAAAATTAGTGGATGTACATTCACAACACGAAACCTTAATGCTGAATGAAAGTGTGTTTCAATTTGATGTAATTGACAGCATGGCTTCCTGTCTTCCCTTATTTCAGCAATACAAAAAACAATTTCTGTTTTTAAATCAAAAGAAAAAACAACTTGCCGGATTAGAAGAACAGGAGCTACAGGCAAAAAAAGACCTGGATTATTACCAGTACTTATTTAATGAACTGGAAGAAGTAGATTTTAATGCCGGCGATTTAAAAACTTTGGAAGAAGAAAGCGCTTCCTTAGAAAATGCCGAATTCATTAAATCAGGTTTATTAAAATCAGCCGCCATCATTTCCGAAGACGAATCCAATTTACTCACGTCGCTTGCATTAGTGAAACAACAGCTACAACAGTTATCAAAGTATGGCGAAACTTACAAAACCTTATCGGAAAAAGCTCAATCGCTTTATATCGAACTCAAAGAATTTTCAAGCGACATCTTAGACACTGAGAGTACTATAAACTACAACCCTTCTAAACTGGAGGAAATAAATTCTAAGCTAGATAAGTTAAACCGCCTCCTCAAAAAACACAATGCTAAAACAGAAGAGGAATTAATTTCTATAAAATCAGAAATTGAAACCAAGCTGCAACAATTCGGCTCGCTGGAAACTGAAATAGAAAAAGCCAAAAAAGAAATTGAATTTATAAAAAAGGAGCTGCATCAAATCGCAACCGAACTAAACAAAAAACGCACTGAAGCCATTCCTTCCCTTGAAAAAGACATAAAAGCTATTTTGAGTAATCTCAGCATGCCCAATGCGAATTTTAAAGTGGAATTAGAATTACTAAATGATTTTGGAACTTTCGGATTAAACGCCATCAAGTTTTTATTCAGCGCTAACAAAGGCAGCGACTTTAAAGAATTACATAAAGTAGCTTCGGGAGGTGAATTATCACGCCTCATGTTAAGTATCAAATCAATCATGGCAACGAAAAAAGCTTTGCCTACAATTATTTTCGATGAGATAGATACAGGTGTTAGTGGCGATGTGGCCGATAAAATAGGACAAATTCTATTGGGGATGAGTGAAAAAATGCAAGTCATTAGCATCACGCATTTGCCACAAATTGCGAGCAAGGGGAAATTCCATTTATTTGTTTACAAAAACGACAATAACGAAAAAACAATTTCCCATATCAAAGAATTAAATAAAGATGAACGCGTGGTTGAGATTGCAAAAATGTTGAGCACAGGCAACCCTACTGCATCAGCTATAAAAAATGCAAAGGACCTTTTGAGTGCTAATTAAAATAACATTTCACAAATAAAAACACATACAATGGCTTATAATTTATTAAAAGGAAAACGCGGAATTATTACAGGTGCATTAGATGAAAACTCCATCGCTTGGAAGGTGGCACAGCGCTGTCATCAGGAAGGCGCTACCTTTACTTTAACCAACGCGCCTGTGGCCATGCGCATGGGAGAGCTGAATAAATTGGCAGAAGAAACAGGTGCAAAAATTATACCTGCTGATGCCACCAGCGTTGAAGATTTGACCAAGCTTTACACCGAATCTATGGAAGTGTTAGGTGGGAAAATTGATTTTGTATTACACTCCATTGGCATGAGTGTTAACATCCGCAAAAACATTCCTTACACAGAACTCAATTACGATTTTTTCAATAAAGGTATTGACGTATCGGCATTATCATTCCATAAAATGCTGGCTACTGCTTACAAATTAGATGCTTTAAACGAACACGCCTCAGTAATTGGATTATCTTATATTGCGGCGCAGCGTACTTATCCGTTTTATACCGACATGGCCGATATAAAAGCAATGCTCGAAAGCATCGCACGCACTTTTGGTTACCATTACGGCAAAGCTAAAAAAGTCCGGGTAAATACCATTTCACAATCGCCCACCAAAACAAGTGCAGGCAGCGGAATTAAAGGCTTCGGCGATTTCTTTGAGTTTGCTGAACTGCAATCGCCATTAGGTAATGCCAGTGCCGACCAGTGCGCTGATTATTGCGTGAGTTTGTTTTCCGACTTAACCCGCATGGTAACAATGCAAAACCTATACCACGATGGCGGATACAGCTCAACAGGTGCCAGCAATGAGCAATTAGCAAAATTTGGATAATAATTGCTTAGCCAGTTAAACACCTTATACTAAATTTTGTTTTTTGGCGTTAATTATTTCCTGTACATTTATATTAAACTCTTGCTGAGTTAATCATATTATGAATATTTATACCAAAAAACAAAAATGGAAATGGCTGCTGTTTATTGCTGCTATTTGCATAGTTTTTACTTCGCTTTGGTATACTAATAATCTGGTAAAACGTATTGCTGATGATGAACGTACTAAGGTAAAATTATGGGCTCAGGCTGTTCAGAAGAAAGCCAAACTTATTAAGTTCACCAATGAGCTCTTTAGTAAAATTAAACTTGAAGAACGGAAAAAAGCTGAATTGTACGCCGAAGCTACCAAGCAGCTGGCCAATATGAACGACAATGGCGACATTACTTTTGTATTAAAGGTTTTACAAGACAACACAACAGTACCAGTTATTTTAACCGATGAAAACGGAAAAATAAATGCAAAAAGAAATTTAGATTCTATTCTGGAAAATGACACTACCTACCTGAATAAAGAACTAGCTGCCATGAAAGAAACTTATGCTCCGGTGGTCATCAATACTTACAAAGAGCATAAAAACTTTTTATATTATAAAGACAGCAAAGTGTTTACTGACATCAAACTCGTATTTGATAGTCTGACCAAATCGTTCCTGGAAGAAGTGGCACTTAATACGGCCGATATCCCTGTGATTTATACCGATTCAAGTAAAACTCAGATTATTCACAGAAGCGAAAAAATTGATTCTACGAAAATAAATACCCCTGAAAATTTAAAAAACACACTTAACAATCTTGCAAAACAAAATCCACCTATCAGTGTTGACTTTGGTGAAGGTTATACGAATTATATTTTTTATGCCGAATCAGAATTACTCACTAAGTTGAAGTACTACCCGTATATTCAGTTTGGAGCTATAGGATTATTCCTTCTTATCGCTTACATCTTATTTAGCACCGCACGTAAAGCTGAACAGGATCAGGTATGGGTGGGCATGAGTAAAGAAACAGCACATCAATTAGGCACACCACTTTCTTCTCTCATGGGATGGAACGAACATTTACGAAGTATTGGTGTGGATGAAAGTGTGGTTAATGAAATGAACCGCGATATAAGGCGCCTGAATACGATTACCGACCGCTTTTCAAAAATAGGTTCACAGCCTACTTTAAATGATGAAGATATTTGTGCAGTTATCCAAAATGCTACTGACTATTTAAAACTCCGCACTTCAAAAAATGTGAAGTACGAAATAATTATACCGCGCAAAGAGGTGCATGTACAATTATCTGTACCGCTTTTTGAATGGGTGATTGAAAATCTATGCAAAAACGCTGTAGATGCCATGGATGGTAAAGGACAAATTACAGTAATTGTTGAAGAGGTGCCTGAAGGTATTGCTATTGATATTTCCGATACCGGAAAAGGTATTCCTAAATCAAAATTCAAAACGGTTTTTGAACCAGGTTACACAACTAAAACACGTGGTTGGGGTCTTGGTTTATCACTCTGTAAAAGAATCATTGAAAATTACCACGGAGGAAAAATATTTGTTTTGCAGAGTGAGCCTAACAGCGGAACTACTTTCCGAATCCTGTTGAACAGATTCTAATTAAATAACCTTATAAAGCACCGGTTTACTCGGACTTGCATCATTCTCGAAACTCGCTATTTGAATATTCAGAATATAGGTGCCGTCGTTCACCTCATTTGGTACATAGATAAATTCAGTAATAGTTTTGTGAAATTGGGTGTTGTGAGGATATTGCCAGAATAAATGGTGAGCAGCTAACACACCACCATCTACTTCTTTATCCACACTTGGCAAATCAATCAATAAATGCTCTATTCCCTTATCGCATAAAAACTGCATGGCGTCGGCCGTTATATATGGCGGATTTGTATTTGAATATTGCATTCTGGTTTTATTCAATCCGTTAGTTAAGGTCCGGATGACTATAGCCTCCGGCTTTGAACCGCCCAATGAAAGTTCAAATGCCCTCTTACCTAAAACAAAATCACCATTCTCTAATTCTTCGGGTAATATGGTCACCACCTCAGCCACAAACATAAACCGTTTCAGGCATTTATTAATGGTTACAAATTCCTTGCTAATGTGTCCTACACATTCGGTATGGGTACCATTACCATGCGGATTGAATTTTACATTTCTGAAATTTACTCCTGCTCCCTGGTTCACATCTCCTACCCAATCACCCATTTTAACAGGTTCAAGAATCATTGGTTGAACATACCACGCGCTTACACAATCTGCACCTGTATGCAATGGTAATGAAATATCAATCGGATGAAATAAATCTGTTTTGTATTCTTTACCTCTGTGAAATATGGTTGCTATCATTATAAAACGTCTTTAAGTATTTCAAGTTTCATTCCCCTCGAGCCTTTTATTAAAATTGTTTTGTTTTTTTGTGGGTGCTGCTTTAAATATTCTAAAGCTTCGTTTGTCCCAGTGAATGTCTTAAAATTATTGTTGGCTGCTTTGCAAAATTCCGGGCCAATTAAAATAACATGATTGATTTTTCTGCCCTCTATTAACTCCACGATTTTTTTATGTTCTTCATTCGCGTATTCACCTAATTCAAACATATCGCCTACTATTAACAATTTGTCAGAAGCATCCAGTTCCGCAAAATTTTCAATAGCGGCATTCATACTTGAAGGATTAGCATTATACGCGTCAAGAATTAACGTATTATTTGCGGTCTTCTCCAACTGCGAACGATTCATATTTGGCTTATATTCTGAAAGCGCTTCATTGATTTGCCTCTCACTCACATTAAAATAATTACCTATTGTTACTGCGCAAAGCAAATTGATAAAATTATAATGACCGATAATATTTGTATGCACGCTACTTATTTTATTCCAGTCGCTTTCACCATTCAATGTTGTCCATTTAAAAGTGACATATTCATTGTCGCTAACATCTTTACCAATCACATCACACTTTTCTTGAGTGCCGTAAAATATTTTATCATTATTAACGGCAAGACTTTTTAAAACCTCATCATCGCCATTAATGAATATTTTTCCACCTGTAGATGCTATATGCTTATACATTTCGCTCTTTCCATTTTTCACGCCTTCAATTCCTCCAAATCCTTCCAGATGAGCCTTACCAATATTGGTGATTAATCCGAAATCAGGCTCAGCTATTTTGCAGAGCGCATCAATTTCTCCCTGATGATTAGCTCCCATTTCAATAATAGCAATTTCATGCTCGCTAGTTACAGATAGCAAAGTAAAAGGAACCCCTAAGTGATTATTTAAATTACCTACGGTTGCTAAGGTTTTATATTTTTTTGAGAGTACTGCATTGATTAATTCCTTATTGGTTGTTTTACCATTACTGCCTGTAATTGCAATAAAAGGAATTTTAAATTGTTTACGGTGAAAATTAGCGAGCGCTTGCAATGCGAGAAGCACGTCCTTTACATATAAGGTATTTTGATTAACGGCATATTTTTCTTCATCAACAACAGCAAAGGCACATCCGCCTTCAAGGGATTTTAAAGCGAATTCATTGGCATTAAAATTTGCTCCTTTTAAACACAAGAACAAGCTGCCTGGAATTAATTTTCTGGTATCCGTACAAATTTGTTGTCCGCACTTTATAAATACTTCATAAAGCTTTTGAATTGGAGTTTCTTGCATAGTGCAAATTAAAAACCCCCGGTGTAAATGCCGGGGGTTTAATATTTATTTTATTAACAGAATTATTTACCCATTCCAACCGGGCTACCCACACGGGTCATAGCGCAACGGAAACCTAACCAAGCAGCCGTTTGACGCTGATCCAGATAACGGCGGGTTCCTGGATTCAAGAAATAAGCACGGTCTCTCCAGCTACCACCTTTGTAAACGTGTGATTTATCGTTAACTAATGATGTTTTTGCATATTCATACATTAACTTATCGGCTTTCTCAGTATAAGCATCTTCACCTTCTGAGAAGAATATACTTGACTGAACGTCGCCATCTAAGTAATTGATATAATCTGCAGTTTTGTAATTTCTTCTTTCATCTAAGTTATCCGCAGAAATTGCCGCAGAAACTTCTCTCCATTGTACACGGCCCGGAATATCTGATTTACCTTCAGCAGTAACGTTCTTGTTACCATTCATGTCATCAGTATTTGGAGGAGAGCCTGTCATACGTGTTAAAACACTGTCAACTGCTTCTTGTGTTTCGCCACTCACACCATGCGGAGTTGGAACACTCACCTTATGTTTAAATTTCTGATAAACCGGTCCGTCAACGTTTGTTAAGATGTCACCACCTAAACCACCAACTAAAGTTGTACTATCACGTTGTTGTGTTACGAATACGTTACCGCGGAAAGGACGGAATTCATCACCATCTTGAATAGTGCTATTACGGAATACATCCATTACCCACTCAGAAACGTTACCTGCCATATTATATAAACCGTAATCGTTTGGCCAATATGAATAAACCGGAGCAGTTACGTCAGCGTTATCATTTAAGAAACCTGCAGTACCCATGTAGTCACCGGCACCACGTACGAAGTTAGCATTAATTTGACCCATGTATTCGTCAACGGCATTACGCACACCATGACCATTCCAAGGATAGATACGACGCTCAGTGATACGCTCACCAATTGTGTTACCAATTAAACCATAAGCAGAATATTCCCACTCCGCTTCTGTCGGTAGACGGTATTTCGGTAAGAAGATACCATCTTCCATACGTACATCACGCTCTGGGTTT
>Ga0154020_10006538_pt1 | contig 13657 bp, 9 predicted proteins | sample Klosneuvirus_201_FD_109709 | JGI IMG/M metagenome (GOLD analysis project Ga0154020, IMG submission 109709) | Active sludge microbial communities from wastewater, Klosterneuburg, Austria - Klosneuvirus_20160825_MG | ecosystem: Engineered > WWTP > Aerobic digester > Activated sludge | place... | reverse complement strand
GTGATGCTTTGCTCATTCCGCTTCCGCAGGAGGAGATGGGGCGCATTGCCGCTCAGACGGCAAAACAGATCCTTGTCCAAAAGGTTCGCGAGGCGATTCGCGAAAAGGTCTATGACGAATACGTCGACCGCATCGGGACGCTCATCAACGGAGTTGTAAAGAGGTTCGAACGCGGTGACCTCATTATGGATCTCGGCAACAATCTCGAGGCCGTTATCGAACGCAAAGAACTTTCACGCGGCGAGAGTTGGAATCAAGGCGAGCGGATCCGTGCCGTTATCGTCGAAGTGTCAAAGGAGCTTCGCGGCCAGCAGATACGTGCCTCGCGTGCTTCTGCTGAACTGCTCAAGAAGCTTTTCGAAATGGAGGTTCCGGAGATCTATGACGAGACCGTCGTGATCAAATCCGCGGTTCGCGAACCCGGCGATCGAGCGAAGATCGCGGTTACCTCGAACGAAAAGGATGTCGATCCGGTCGGAGCCTGCGTCGGTATGAAAGGCTCGCGGGTACAGAACATCATCAAGGAACTCCGCGGCGAGAAGATCGATATTATCGAGTGGTCGGATGAACCTTCGGTCTTTGCGGCGAACGCGCTTTCGCCCGCGAAGGTTTCGCAGGTCCGTATTACCGATATCAACGAACGCAAGATGGATGTCATCGTCGGCGAAGATCAGCTTAGCCTTGCGATCGGCAAGAAAGGCCAGAACGTACGGCTCGCTGCGCGCCTCGTCGGTTGGGATATCAAGATCGTGAGCGAGGATGTGATCAAGAAGGCAGTTGCTCTCGAAATGGGCAGAATGATGGCATCGGGCGAGGCCGTTCCTGTCACCGCGCTCGAGGGTGTCAACTCCAGCCAGGCAGAGCTTCTCGCTGAGAAAGGCATCACTGATGTCGAGACGCTTGCGGCCACCTCGGTCGATGATCTCGTTGACTACCTCGATGTCAGTTTGGATGAGGCCGAAACGATCCTTGCGTCCGCAAGGCAGATCGTCGAGGCTCGAAATCAAGAGGTCGAGGGCTCGCCGGAAGCTGAGGGAGTCGAGAGCGGTGCTGATGTCGCCGCGGATGGCTCTGAAGAGGTTCTGGCTGCGCAAGAAGTCGAGGAGGAGACGGCCGTTGAGACGGCCGGAACCGAGGCTGCTTCGGACGAAGAGCCGGCACAGTTGGATGTACCGGAAGAGGGTGCCGAAGGTGAAAATGTAGCCTAGCAGCCGTATGCTTTCGCTTTCTAGCGAATTGACGGGACCCAAGATCAAGTCGGGTCGAGTTTTGTAAGGTAATTTATGGCGGTTCGAAAATCCGTTCGAATTTACGATCTTGCGCGTGAGGTGAAACAAGATACCAAGCGCGTCATGGAAGACCTGCGCCGGCTCGGCGCTGATGTGAGTGTCGCGTCGAACTCGGTCAGCTCGGAGTTTGCCGAAAAGGTCAAGGCAAAGTACTTTCCGAAGGCTGAGCCCGCTCCCAAGCGCCAGATCAAGGTCATCAAGGCCACGGTCGTCAAGAAGGCCGGCGGCGCCGTCGCGGAAGATATTCACGAGAGTGAAGCACCGGAACTGCCGGAGATCGAAGCCGCACCGGCCGTGGAGACCGAAGCCGCCGAGAACAAGAAGGCTCCAGCCAAGAAGACGACATCCGTCAAGGTGAAGACCCTTGCCGCTAAGGCGAAGGCCGTCGAAAAGGCAGAGGAACCGGCCGCAGAAGAGAAACCGGTTGCGAAGAAGCGGATCGTCAAAGCCTCTCAGTTAAAGGCCGAGACTGAAACTCCCAAGGTCGAGGCGGAGCCGGAGATAGAAATCGAAACTCCGACCGCTGTCGAAGAGGTTCCTGTTGAAAAGGCGGTTGAGGCTCCTGCCAAGGCCGCTGAAAAGCCGGCCAAAGCATCCGGAACGACCGTAAAACGGCTCACTTTGACGCCCGGTGCGATCCAGAAGGGCATCAAGCCCGGTGAGCGTGTCGTTACCGAAGGGCCGACGAGAACGGGCAGACTTTCCGGTGATAAGCAGTTTCGCGGAACAAGCGGCGAGACCGCCGATCCGAAGCTTGTTTATACGCCGCCTGCGGATAACCGCCGAAGGCCGGGCCGTTCAGGCGGACGAAAGACGAATGACCGAAATGCAAGGAACGCTGAGCGTGATCTCGATGTGCCGCAGAAGCGTTCGATCGAAGAGCGAATTCTCGATCAGGTCGGCAGCTCTAAGGGCGAACTCCGCTCGATACGGCTTGTGGACGGCGCAACGGTCCGTGAATTTGCCGAAGCTCTTGGCATCACGCCGAGGGACATCGTTCAGTTGCTGATCAAACGCGGTATCTTTGCCACGCTCAACCAGGCGATCGGCGAGAAGATGGCGATCGAGATGGCGCTCGAATACGGCTTCGATCTGAGCTTCGTTCCGTACGAGGAGATGGTCATCGAGCAGGAGTTCGAAGAGCTCATTGCTGCTGACGCCGACGATACAGAATTGACGCGTGCTCCGGTCATCACCGTGATGGGACACGTCGATCACGGTAAGACATCGCTTCTCGACGCGATCCGCTCCGGGAATGTTGCGGCCGGCGAAGCGGGCGGGATCACGCAGCACATCGGTGCGTACAGCGTCTTCGTGCCGAATCCGGATAAACCCGGCGAAGAGCGGCGGGTCGTCTTTCTCGATACTCCGGGCCACGAAGCCTTCACGATGATGCGTGCCCGCGGTGCGAAGGCAACGGATATCGTGATCCTTGTCGTAGCGGCCGACGACGGCGTTATGCCGCAAACGATCGAGGCCGTCGAGCACTCGAAGGCCGCCGGCGTGCCGATGATCGTCGCGATCAACAAGATCGATAAGCCGGATGCGAATCCGGACAAAGTTAAGCAGGGCCTCGCGGGCCTTGGGCTCCAGCCTTCAGATTGGGGCGGCGACGTTGAGATGATCCCGGTCTCGGCAAAGAAGAATGAGAATCTCGACACGCTTCTTGAGACCGTGCTTCTTCAGGCGGACATTCTCGATCTAAAGGCAAGTCCGACGCGGCGTGCTTCGGGCGTTGTCCTCGAAGCCAAGCTTGATAAAGGACGCGGTGCGGTCGCGACCGCTCTTGTCCAGCAGGGAACGCTGCGAGTCGGCGATCCGTTCATCGTTGGACAATTCTCAGGCAAAGTTCGGGCGATGTTCTCGGATCGCGGCGAGACGGTCACTGAGGCTCCGCCGGCGACACCGGTCGAGATCCTCGGCCTGCAGGGCGTACCCCAAGCAGGTGATTCATTCCAGGTTGTTGCCGACATCGATCGTGCACAAACGATCGCCGGTCAGCGTCAAATGCACGCTCGGCAGGCCGCAATGGTCAAGAGTTCGAGCCGCGGCATCGAGTCGCTCGGCCAGGCGGAGATCAAGGAACTCCTCGTGATCCTGAAGGCCGACGTTCAGGGTTCGGTCGAAGTCTTGCGTGCAACGCTCGAAAAGCTTTCGACCGAGAAGGTGAAGGTCCGCGTCATCCGTGCGGGCGTCGGCGCCATTGCGGAATCCGACGTGCTGCTCGCATCGGCGACGCAGGCTGACAGCGCTTCGACAGCGGTGGTTATCATTGGATTCAACGTGCGTCCGGAATCGCGTGCATCGGATGTCGCGAAGCACGAAGATGTCGATATCCGGCTGCATTCGATCATCTATAAGGTCGAAGAAGAGATCAAGGCCGCGATGATCGGAATGCTCGATGCGATCGAGAAAGAGGTCATCCTCGGCAAGGCTGTCGTCCAGGAGACATTCAAGGTGTCACGTCTTGGTACGATTGCAGGATGCCGCGTGATCGACGGCGTTGTCCGCCGTCAGGCAAAGGCAAGGCTGATCCGCGACGGCGTTGTGATCTGGGACGGAGATATCGCGTCCCTTAAGAGATTCAAGGAAGATACGAATGAGGTCAAGAACGGCTTCGAATGCGGTATCAGCCTTGTGAACTTCAACGATATCAAGGTCGAGGACGAGATCGAGGCCTACACGATCGAGAAGATCGCGGCCACGGAGTTGTAGGTTACGATGCGGCGACCGGAGAGATTTGGCGAGACGCTTCGAGAGGAGATAGCGGAGATCGTCGGTTTTGAACTCGACGACCCGCGTCTTGAGAGCGTAACGGTGACGGACGTCGATGTTTCTTCCGATAAAGGTGATGCAAAGGTCTATGTCATCATCGGAGGCGACGAGAACGAGAAGAAGGCGGCCCTTGCGGCCCTGCGGCATGCTTCGACATTCGTTCATCAGCGACTTGCCCGCAGCCTCAATGTGAGGCATGTGCCGCATTTGTATTTTGTACGCGACTCGGCAGAAGAGAATGCCGCCCGCGTCGGCGAGATCCTCACAGATCTCGACATTCCAAAAGAAGGAGAGACGGACGATTGATCGGCGGTTACGCCGGCCTCCTTCGCAAACTCTGTCCGTCCCGCTTTACCTGTGTTAAGTCAAGTAGTCGAATTAATTGAAAAGAAAAAGGCATTTGCCATTACGACGCACATAAAACCGGACGGCGACGGTCTTGGTTCGTCTCTTGGTCTTTGCTGGCTCCTAAAGAGCCTCGGCAAGACAGCGGATGTGATCGTCCGCGGCGACGTTCCGCCGGCGTATCACACGCTTCCGGGCGTAGATCTGATACGCGATGTCGAGTTTCTGAACGGGAGTTACGACGCTGTCTTCGTTATCGAGTGCTCCGACCTTGAAAGGCCGGGGATCCGCGGGCTTGACGATGCCGTCACGGTCAATATCGATCATCATTCGACGGGCGACCCGTTCGGGACGATCAACTGGATCGATCCGACGGCCTCTGCGGTCGGCGAGATGATCTACAATCTTTGCAAAGCGATCGGCGGCCGCATCACAAAAGAGATCGCAGAATGCGTCTATATGGCGCTCGTGACCGACACGGGATCATTCCACTATTCGAACACGACGGATCGCACGTTGAAGGTCGCATCCGAGCTCATAAAGGCCGGTGCAAAGCCCGCCGAGATCTCCGGTGCGGTGTATAACAATTATCCGTGGTCGCGCATCGAATTGATGCGGCGCGTTCTCGACACTGTAAAACGTGACGAAACGGGCAAGGTCGCATTTATGAGGCAGACACTTGCGATGCGGCACGAATCTGACGCGATCGACGGCGATAACAACGGCTTTGTGAACATACCGCTGGCCGCACGCGATGTCGAAGCCGTCATCTATATGCGCGAGATCGGCTCGGGAAGCTACCGCGTCAGCCTTCGCTCAAAGGGCGATCTGAATGTCGCAAAGATCGCCGAACGCTTCGGCGGAGGCGGCCACCGCAACGCCGCCGGACTCCAGATCGACGGGGATTGGGATGACGTTGAGCAGATGCTCGTTGGAACGATACGGGAAGTGTTGGAAATGTCCGACTCTGACTGACAACTTCTTGGCCTCTATCAACTCTCGACAGAGGAATAGCAGACCTGCCAATTCGCTGAGAGTTGTTTCGCGACAGTCCTGTAAGGACGGCAGGCTCCCTCAGTAGGATATGAGAACTCGGTCGGGAAAGCTGTTTTTAAACTCGCTCTACAGCCTTGGCGGCTGGCTGGCTCCGATCCTTTTAGGCCTTTTCGCCACTCCATTTGTCCTAAAACACATTGGTGCAGAGTCCTACGGCGTTTACATTGTCATTCTAGGGTTCGTCGGATATTCCTTCGCGTTCAATCTCTCTCGCTCAGTTGCAAAATTCGTCGCTGAATACCGTGGTTCAGGAAATCTGGAGAAGATCAATTCTGCGATCACCTCGGCGTTCTGGCTCAATTGTTCTATCGGTCTCTTCGGTGCCATCGTTGTCGGTCTCTCGGCAAAGTGGGTCGTAGTTGACGTTCTGCAAATATCGCCGCAGTACAGGGAAGCGGCAACATTTGCCCTTATCGTCGGCGGGATCAGCATCCCGGTTACCCTTGTTGGACAGGTCTTTCAGAGCATTTTGCAAGGTGAGCAGGGATTTGGTGCTCTATCGGTCATTACGAACCTAAGTTCGATCCTTATTAATGGCGGCAACGTCGCACTTGCTGCTATGGGCTTCGGCGTGGATTCATTGCTGCTGTGGACGTTGCTGGTAGCCGTGGTCATTGCCGGACTTTCATACATCGCGTCGATACGTCTCTCTCCGGATATCGGGGTCAAACTGACTACCTCGACCGATATGATCCGCCCTGTATTGAGCTATGGAGCGAGCCTTTTCGTCTATCAGGTCTGCGGCGGGATCCTTTTGCTTTTCGAGCGCGCATTGGTGATACGAAAGTTCGGAGGTGAGGTTGCTTCGTTCTACTTTGTCCCGATGACGCTTGCGATCTACTTTCACGGGTTTGTTGTAAGTCTTCTTGCTGCCGCATTTCCCGTGATGAATGAGTTACTGGGCGATGCTTCGCGGCTGGCGGTACTTTATGAGAAGTCAACAAAAGTTGTGATAGCCTTGACCGTGCCATTCCTGGTAACGGTGTTTTTCGGTGGTCACGTTTTCCTATCTCTCTGGATCGATGAAGAATTTGCCGCTAAGGCATATTGGCTCTTTGTTCTGCACGCGGGAACGTTTGGAGTGATGGTTCTTATGCTTGCGACATGGCAACTGAATGAAACATTCAATAAACCGAGTCTCAATGCATGGGTCACTTTCATTTCGTCTGCAATCTCCCTACTCTTGATGCTTGTGACCGCAGATCATTGGCATGCTGAAGGCGTGGCTTTTTCGCGTTTGGCCGGAGTGGCGATAACGCTGCCGATCGTCATCTACTCGGAAAGACGATTTCTTTCAAGCGTCGGCAGTAGCACTTGGGTCGGCGCTTTTTTTCGGATATTGCCCGCTGCTGGCGTATTGATATTGATGGAGTACGCGCTCTTTGCATCTGTTGCCGTCGGCTGGGGGACCTTTATTGTCGGAACAGCAATCTGCACTCTTGTTTATGGAGTATTGCTTCTCGTAACGAAATTCATCGCCGATGATGAGAGGCAAATAATCATGAGGCTATTGAAGCTCGCACCTTTTTGAGCGCAATAACCAATAACGTTTCGCTTCATGGAGAGCTCCTATTTATTTACGGATTGCTTTCCGTTTTCGCGGAGTAACTTTCTTTCGAGAAGCCTTGCCACCTTCAATTACTTTTCCGGCCACGTGAAGGTTGCCATCTCGATCTAGCCTCATCAACAACTTATTCGTTCGAAAGTCCTTGAAGTATATATTCTCTTTGTCCTCATTAATGGTATATAATTGCTCTCCAGTTTTTGCATCGGTCAAGATTAGATCACCTGGCTGAATATTGATTGCGCGAATGCTTCGCCATCGAAGATCAGCAGTCCCAATATCACCAGTGCCATTAAACTGCGGGACAATATTGCCGTTCGTGTCGACCATCAGGCGATTTCCAACACCAATTTGTTGCAGGAAGAGACTTCCATCCGGACCGATCACCCAACCCCACCTACTGTTACCAGAAGTAGCACCGCTGCGATTTAAGATGATCCACGGCATTTGGTCATTTTTAGCTTCAACCTCCAAAACGGTCGGTGATCCCGACAAACCCGAGCCGGGACGGAGAGATCCTACACCAACATTTTTTTCAAAAGTCGTGTTCGTTGTGCCGCCGAAAACTGCGCTATTGCCGGATACAATAAAGTCCCGCGGGTAAGATCCTGATGCAAAACTATTAGTACACCAATAGCGATTGTAAAAATTGAAAGCATCGCCTACAGAATAAATCTTTACGTTGTTTGCAGTTCCGATAGCTGGAACTGGCACAGATTGCGGCACACAGCAACTCTGGTCTGGGACTGCACAGCCATCTCGTACCATTCTTTGGGTGAAGGACGTTCCATCAATGAAATGGGGTTGCTGACCCGCAACCCATGTCTCTACTGTGTCGGAGAGGTAAAAATTTCCCGCTGAGACAAATGTCGCATTCTTCTTGAAGATGATGCTGTCTCCAAATACCGAATTTGCGACCATAATCGGCGAAGTATAGTCTTCGTAATCAACAACGATCGATTGTCGAAACTGCTCGCATTGGGAATTGTCTATCTTAATAGTCCCGTGTGGGCCCGCGATTTGAATGAATGTTTCTGCCGCACGATCGCTTCCAATCGGCACCGGAAACGATGGGCCGCCACCGGTTTCGACATAAGATGTAGGGCCAGCTCCAATCGTATTTTCGATGAGCAGAAATCCGGACTTCAAGATATTTATTCCGAATCCGTCTTCTAACGGCCCCAGCCAGGAGTTCGATATCTGCCAGTCAGAGTTTTGGGTGTCGATTCTAATACACTGGACACACTGAGCGATGGTTGCATGATCGACTCGAATTTGATCAAACTGCCACCTGCCGTAGGTATCTGTCCCCTTAACGTCGATTCCCCATTCGAAGCCCAGAATAGTGACATCGCGAATCGCAAGGCCAATACTTGAATTTGGAAATGCCCCCTCAGCATATATTGCCTTGGTACCAGGTAAATAGGTTCCTTGGCCAAAGTCCGTTGATAGCATGACGTCGCGAATGGAGATGCCATTGGTCGATTCCGCGATCTTAAAAAGCCATTTATTTGATCCCGGTGGGTTTAAAAGGGTTATTCTACAGTTACTATTTGTGGATCCGTTAGTCCCTTCAATAATTAGCCCGGGCGGCAGTACTATGCCCTCGGATGTATAGAATTGTCCCTTAGGTACAACTAACTTTCCTCCATTTTTACTCGCAATGAAAAATATCGAACTTTTCAGCGCACGTTTGTCGTCGATCGCATCGACGCCATTCGCTCCGAAGTCCTCCAAGTCGTACGTTCCATCGTGATCCGCGATCCACGCAAAGTCGTACGAACCTCCGAAGGCCGTGAACAGGATCGAATAATTTCCACTGTTCCCCAAGTCACAGAACTTCCAGTATCCAGAGGCGTTGGATGTTGACGTTCCAATAACGGTTTGACCGGATTTCACCGTCACCGGCGTCGTGGGAGCAGCTGGGACACTATAATTCTCAGGGTTCAAAGTAAAGCCCTCCAATTGAGTCCCCGAACATTGCGCGGATACGTTCGTCGTGCAGAAAATCCAACAAATACAAATCAACAAAGAAGTTTTAACATAGTTTGCTATTATTGTGCGTTTCATGATCATTGACAATACCCTGAAATTTCCAGAAACGCAAGTAATATTGCAAGCCCAAACTGGTTCTTTTGACTGACTGGCTCAATGGATTAGCAATGGATTTGATACAGTTGAAAAACAGATAGATTTCTTATGGCTGAAGTAAAAGAGAAAAGATACAAGTGGCGGCGTGAGGATTATCGTGAGAAGACGAAAGGCCTTTTGATGCTGAACACCGGCGACGGCAAGGGCAAGACGACGGCGGCGATCGGGACGATGGTTCGTGCTGCGGGACGCGGCCTTAAATGCTGTATGATCCAGTTCATGAAGTCGAAGCACGACCGATACGGCGAGCACGAGTCGTTCGACAAACTCGGCATTGAAGTGCATACGATGGGCGACGGCTTCACTTGGGACACGAAGGACAAGTCGCAGGACATCAAGACGAGCGAAGAGACGTGGGCACTTTGCTCCGAGAAAATGAAGAGCGGTGACTACGACCTTCTCGTTTTTGACGAACTGCTCTATGTGTTGAGCTATGAGTTCCTTGATATTGACAAGATCCTCGAGGAGATCCGCGAGATCCGTGCCGCACAGCCTCATCTTCATCTCATTCTGACCGGCAGAAACGTCGATAATAAGCTCGAAAAGATCATCGACGCCGCAGAACTTGTAACCGAGATGCGTGAGATCAAGCATCCTTTCCACGTCGGTATTTACGCACAGCAAGGCATCGAATTCTAATGAAACGTCCTGTAGAAAAGCGGAAGATCAGCGGTTGGAAGGATCGCGTCTCACTTGCATTGACGACGTTCGGCGTCGGCTATCTTCCCGGGCCGAGTGGGACATACGGTTCGGCAGTCGGTGTTGCGATCTATGTAGCTCTAGCGATCTTCGAGCCGAAATTCGCCGCGCATCTGCGGAACGACGGCCTTTCTGCCGTAGCGGCGGACGGCGTTCTTTTTATCTTGAACGCGGTCTTCCTTTTTATGTTCTGCCTACTTGGTATCGCGGCAAGTACGCGGGCGATCGATCTTCTCGGTGACGAAGACGCATCTGAAGCGGTCGTTGACGAGGTGATGGGCCAACTCGTAACATTTGCATTCGTGCCGTTCACGCTCTCGTGGCCGATGCTGCTCGCAGGCTTCCTGCTCTTTCGACTTTTCGATATTTGGAAGCCGTATCCGATAAACGACCTCCAGAATCTAAAGGCCGGTCTCGGCATCTGCGCCGACGATCTTGTTGCGGGCGTGTATGCTGGACTTTGCCTTGCGATCTTCTCCTATATCTCGGTGATCGTCTAACTGATCCTACGCATCATTCTCGCCCTTGTGATCGGGCGCCACAGAGAGATTCGTCGGCGGCTCGTAATCTTTAACAAATATCCAGCCGATCTTCCAAAAATACGCGATCAGTCCGATCGCAAGCAGGGCCATTCCGCCCAAGGTTGCGAAATATCCATACCGTGTTTTCAGCTCCGGCATAAAGTCGAAGTTCATTCCGTAAATTCCCGCGACGAGGCTCAGCGGCAAAATGATCGCGGAGATGACGGCAAGCGTCTTCATCACGTCATTTGTACGCGTGGAGATGACCGAGAAGTGTATCTCGAATAGACTCGAGACTAGGTCGCGATAATTCTCTGCAAGATCTGCGATCCGGATCAAATGATCGTGTACATCGCGATAAAAGGGAAGGATGTTATCCGGTATCTGCGGAAATTCACCGTGCGAAAGCCGATACAGCGCCTCAAGCTGACGTCCCGAAATGCGCCTTAGCCGCACGACGCTCCGCCGCAGCGTCATTATCTCGAGCAGCATCTCGTTCTGGCCTTTCTTCATTTCCAGGACGCGCTCGCTCAGTTCGTGGATCGTCTGATCATAAGAATCGACGATCGGCATATATAGATCGACGAGTTCATCCAAAATATTGTGCAGGATGTATGCCGCCCCGCGGCTGAATGTGAATGGGCTGCTCAGTATCTTTTGCTTGACGGTCTTGATGCTGCGGAAGCGTTCCGCATGGAACGTAACGACGTAGTTCGATCCAAGATAGCCGTCGAGTTCTTTCGTCGTGAAGTTCGTAGGGCCCGTTTCGCCCGGACGAATTCCGTGGACGATGAAATATAGATAATCCGGGAACGCCTCGACCTTCGGCTGATTCCGCGTCTCTATGCAGTCCTCGATCGTCAGGTAATGGAACTTGAAGACGTTCTCGAGAACTTCCTTTGCTTCCTCGATCTGTTCCGGCGTCTCACCGTGAAGATCGACCCAGATCACATTCTTCGGGTCGGCCAGCAGATCCGGAAGTTCTTTGCGTGTGAATCCTTCCTCGACGCGGTCGGCACCATTCTTAAGTACAAATATCTGCATTGTTTCGTTCGCAACTGCCAGCGCTACGGTGGTTCAGGCAATCGAGCTATTATAGTTTTTCGGAACTAACTGCGACAATTGCCGTAGATAAAATAAGCTATGGACGAAGAAGAGGTTACTTTGAGCGTCGATGGGATAACGAAATCCTTCGGGGATTTTCGAGCCGTCGACGATCTCTCATTCAGCGTAAGAGCGGGGCGGATATTCGGGTTTCTCGGGCCTAACGGTGCGGGCAAGACGACGACGATCCGAATGGTCGTCGGGATCACCGTGCCGGATTCCGGGACGATCGAGCTCTTTGGCAAGCGGATCAACGGCCTAACGCAGGATCACATCGGCTACCTGCCTGAAGAGCGCGGCCTCTATAAGAAGACCAAGATCGTAGATCAGCTTCGGTACTTTGCGGCGCTGAAGAACTTGCCGCAGAAGGAAGCTGACAAGCGGATCGATCGCTGGCTCGAAAGAATGGAACTTTCCGAATGGAAGAACAAGAAGACGACCGACCTGTCAAAAGGCATGCAGCAGAAGGTCCAATTCATAGCGACTGTCCTGCACGACCCTGATCTGCTTATTTTGGACGAACCGTTCTCGGGACTCGATCCTGTAAATGTTGAATTCATGATCGATGTGCTTTCCGAATTTCGGCAGAGCAGCAAGACGGTGATCTTTTCGACGCATTTGATGGAAACGGCCGAGCGGCTTTGTCACGATATCCTGCTCGTCAATAAGGGGAGAAAGGTCGTTTCGGGCAGTCTTCGGGAAGTGAAGGAGAGCTTTGGCCGCGACCGTCTTGCCGTTCGGGTCGAGGGCGGGTCGCAATTGATCGCAGGTTTCCCGGGCGTTGAGAGCATCGCGGAAAAGGCCGACGAAAAGATCCTGAATCTTACGCCCGAAGCCGACCCGCAAGCTCTTCTGCAGCAGCTTGTCGCGGCCGGCGTGAAGGTTACAAAATTCGAATATGTCGAGCCGACGCTGAACGACATCTTTATCGAGCAGATCGGAGGTGCAAAATGAGAAAGTTCCTCGCGGTCGTGAAACACGAATATCGGAAGGTCGTCCTTCGCTGGTCGTTCCTGATCGGAACGCTTCTCTTTCCGGTGCTCGGTGCCGGATTTGCGGTCGTTCCGGCTCTCATCTTCTCGCTCAAAGGCGAACCGACGCGCATCGTGATCGTCGATCAGGCGGGCAAACTCGGCCCTCGTATCCGAAGCAACCTTTCGCCTGAGAAGATTGCACAGAAACAGGCTGAGGCCCTGAAGAACACGTCGTTCGAACCGACGGTCGGTCCGAAGAGCTCAACCGAATCGCTCAAGGGCATCTCGGAAGGCTTTGTCTTCGTACCGTTCGATACTGCGGGCAAGACCGATGAGCAGATCCGCGCCGAGCTTAGTTCTCTCGCCGTCGAGAAGAAGATCGATGCCTACCTGTTGGTGCCGCAGGAGACAGGCGGCAAGTTCGAGTTCCTTTCGCGAAAGGCTGGTGATTTTGTTGCGGCGGGAATGATCGAAGACGCCGTCAATGACGCCGTTCGGGCGGAGCGTCTGACCGAGGCCAATATCAGCGAGAACACACTGCGTCAGATCAATCAGAAGGCCGAGATCGAGACGAAAGCGATCGACGAACACGGCCGCGAGAAGAATTCTGATGCATTGCTCGCCGCATCATTCGTCATCGGGCTGATGATCTACATATCGCTCACGATCTACGGCCAGGTAATTCTCGGGGCTGTCGTCGAGGAGAAGGAAACTCGTATCGCCGAGATACTTTTCTCTAGTGCAAAGCCGTTCGAATTGATGCTCGGCAAGCTTGTCGGCGTCGGGCTCGCAGGGCTCACGCAGCTTGGCATTTGGGTTACTTCGCTTGCTCTCCGCGTTGGCTTTTTGAGGCTGCAGACCGATCTTGCACCGTTCCTCGCAGGAGCGCCGCACATCACGCCGTTGATGGTCGTGTATTTCCTGCTCTTCTTCCTGCTCGGATATTTCCTGTTCGCATCGATCTTTGCTCTTATCGGCTCGATGGTAACGACAGTTCAGGAAGGCGGGCAATTCGCGTTCCCTCCGATAATGCTGATGTTGATCGGATTCTATTTCAGCTTTGCGGTGATACGCGATCCGAGCTCGCCGCTCTCTTTCTGGGTAGCGATCGCCCCGTTCTGGGCGCCGATCACAATGCCCGTTCGCATACTCGCCGAGACGCCGCCATTCTGGCAGATC
>Ga0154020_10006536_pt1 | contig 13657 bp, 12 predicted proteins | sample Klosneuvirus_201_FD_109709 | JGI IMG/M metagenome (GOLD analysis project Ga0154020, IMG submission 109709) | Active sludge microbial communities from wastewater, Klosterneuburg, Austria - Klosneuvirus_20160825_MG | ecosystem: Engineered > WWTP > Aerobic digester > Activated sludge | place... | reverse complement strand
CCGTCGGCGCCGACGATGCCGGCACGGTCGAGCGCGAACATCACCGGCAGGTTCTGCAGCGCCACGTCGTGGATGAACTGGTCGTAGCCGCGCTGCAGGAAGGTGCTGTAGATCGCGACGACCGGCTTCAGGCCCTCGCAGGCCATGCCGGCGGCGAAGGTGACGGCGTGCTGCTCGGCGATGCCGACGTCGTGGTAGCGCTTCGGGAAGCGCTTGTGGAAGTCGACCATGCCCGAACCTTCACGCATCGCCGGCGTGATGCCCACCAGGCGCTCGTCGGCCGCCGCCATGTCGCACAGCCACTGGCCGAAGACCTGCGTGAAGGTGGGCTTGCTGGGCGCGCTCTTCGGGAAACCCTGGGCGGGGTCGAACTTGCCGCTGGCGGCGTGGTACTTCACCGGGTCGGCCTCGGCGAGTTCGTAGCCGTAGCCCTTCTTGGTGACGACATGCAGGAACTGCGGCCCGCGCTTGGCACGCAGGTTCTCCAGCGTCGGGATCAGCGACTCGAGGTCGTGGCCGTCGATGGGGCCGACGTAGTTGAAGCCGAATTCCTCGAAGATGGTGCCGGGCACGACCATGCCCTTGGCGTGTTCCTCGAAACGCCGCGCCAGCTCGAACAGCGGCGGCGCGTTCTTCAGCACCGCCTTGGCGCTTTCGCGCGCGGCCTCGTAGAAATTGCCGCTCATCAGCCGCGCGAAGTACTTGTTCAGCGCGCCGACGGGCGGGCTGATCGACATGTCGTTGTCGTTCAGCACCACCAGCAGGTCGGCGTTGACGCCGGCGTGGCTGACGCCGGCGTTGTTCAGCGCCTCGAAGGCCATGCCGGCGGTCATCGCGCCGTCGCCGATCACGGCCACGGCGTGGCGGTCCTCGTTCTTCAGCTTCGATGCCAGCGCCATGCCCAGGGCGGCGCTGATGCTGGTGCTGCTGTGGGCGGTGCCGAAGGTGTCGTACGCACTCTCGTCGCGTCGCGGGAAGCCGGCCACACCGCCCAGCTGGCGCAGCGTGTGCATGCGGTCGCGCCGGCCGGTGAGGATCTTGTGCGGGTAGGTCTGGTGGCCGACGTCCCAGACGATGCGGTCGTCGGGCGTGTTGAAGACGTAGTGCAGCGCCACGGTGAGCTCGACCGTGCCCAGGTTGCTGCCCAGGTGGCCGCCGGTCTGGCTGACGGTCTGCAGCACGAACTCGCGCACCTCCTTGGCCAGCGCCGGCAGTTCGGCGCGGTTGAGCTTGCGCAGGTCGGCAGGCGCGTTGATCTTGCTCAGCAGGGACGGCGACTTCATTTCAGCTTTCTCTTTCGACGACCATGTCGGCCAGCACGGCCAGCACGCCGGCGGCCGCACCCAGGCCACTGCGCCGCAGCGCATCATGCGCCTGGCCGCGCAGGGCCTCGGCGTGCTGCCGCGCGGCGGGCAGGCCCAGCAGCGAGACGTAGGTGGGCTTGTTGTGATGCTGGTCCTTGCCGGCGGTCTTGCCCAGCGTCTCGGACGCCTGCGTGACGTCGAGGATGTCGTCCACCACCTGGAAGGCCAGGCCGATGGCCGCACCGTAGTCGGCCAGCGCCTGCCAGGCGGCGTCGGTGCAGGCGCCGCAGGCCGCGCCCATCTGCACGCTGGCCTGCAGCAGCGCACCGGTCTTGCGGCGGTGCATGTCGCGCAGCGCCGCTTCGTCCAGGGCGCGGCCGATGCTCGCGAGGTCGATGGCCTGGCCGCCGGCCATGCCGGCGTGGCCGGCAGCACGGGCCAGCAGCGCGCACAGGCGGGCCTGCAGCGCCGCGGGCACGCCGGCGTCGCCTTCGGGCGTCAGCACCTCGAAGGCCAGCGCCTGCATCGCGTCGCCGGCCAGCATGGCCTGGGCCTGGCCGAACTTCACGTGCACCGTGGGCTTGCCGCGGCGCAGCACGTCGTTGTCCATGCACGGCATGTCGTCGTGCACCAGCGAGTAGGCGTGGATGAGTTCCACCGCCACCGCCGCGCGCATCGCCGCGGCCGCCTGCCCGTCGACGGCCTGGCAGGCCGCCAGCACCAGCAGCGGGCGCAGGCGCTTGCCGCCGTCGAGCACACCGTAGCGCATGGCCTGGCCCAGGCCCGCCGGGGCCGAAAGCGGCACCCAGGTTTCGAGGGCCTGTTCGACCGCCGTCAGCTGCCGGCGCGCCCAGGCGTCGAAATCCGACGCCTTCATGTCGCCGCCCAGGGCTTGAGCTGGCCGTCTTCCAGCACCTTGACCTGCTCTTCCACCGCCTGCAGCCGGCCGCGGCAGTAGTTCAGCAGTTCGGCGCCGCGGCGGTAGCCGTCGAGCAGCTCGTCCAGCGGCAGCTGGCCGCCCTCCATCTGCACCACCAGGCGGTCCAGTTCGGCAAGCGCCTGTTCGTACGAGGCGGGTTCCTTGGGGGTGTGGGCAGCGCTGCGCGGCATTTCGGGTCATGAAATTGACGACGGCATTCTAGACAAGCCCGCACCCCGCGCCGGGTCGGGCATCCCGGCCTTGCGGCCTGTCAGGCCCGCCCGATGCCCCCCCGGCTAGAATCGCCCCCCCTGCCCGGTCCGGCCCGTCGCCGCGCCGGTTCTCCCACTCTCACGCCGCCCGCGGGGCCACCGGGCAGCGGGGTCGATGTCCTTGCACAGGAGGATCCCCTCGGATCATGTCGGACCTGAGCGCCAGTCTCGAAGCTCTTGAGCGCAGCCGCACTCAACTCCCGGTCACCAGCTACTTCGACGAGGGTCTGTTCCGCAGCGAACAGGCACTCATCTTCGAGCATGCGCCGCGTTACCTCGGGCACGAACTGGCCCTGCCCGAGGTCGGCGACCATCTGGCGCTGGTGCAGGAAAGCGAGGGCCGAGCGCTGGTGCGCACGGCCGCCGGCATCGAGCTGATCTCGAACGTCTGCCGCCACCGCCAGGCGATCATGCTGAAGGGGCGCGGCCACACCGGGCCGCAGATCGTCTGCCCGCTGCACCGCTGGACCTACGCGCCCGACGGCACGCTCGTCGGCGCACCGCACTTCGACGAAGACCCCTGCCTGAACCTGCGCAACTACCCGTTGCAGCGCTGGCAAGGGCTGTTGTTCGAGAACAACGGCCGCAGCGTGGCCACCGACCTGGCCCAGCTCGGCGCCGCCGCCCAGCTCGATTTTTCGGGCTTCGTCTTCGACCGCGCCCAGCTGCACCAGTGCGACTACAACTGGAAGACCTTCATCGAGGTCTACCTCGAGGACTACCACGTCGGCCCCTTCCACCCCGGCCTGGGCCGCTTCGTCACCTGCGACGACCTGGCCTGGGAATTCGGCCGCCACCACTCGGTGCAGACGGTGGGCGTGAACCCGGCGCTCGTGGACCTGTCCAAGGGCGCGGGCTCGCCGGTCTACGAACGCTGGCGCAAGGCGGTGCTGGACTACCGCGGCGGCCGGGCGCCGACGCAGGGCGCGATCTGGCTGACCTACTACCCGACGGTGATGGTCGAGTGGTACCCGCACGTGCTGGTGGTCAGCACGCTGTTCCCGCAGGGGCCGCAGAAGACGCTGAACCTGGTCGAGTTCTTCTATCCCGAGGAGATCGCCGCCTTCGAGCGTGAGTTCGTCGAAGCCCAGCAGGCCGCCTACATGGAAACCTGCATCGAGGACGACGAGATCGCGCTGCGCATGGACGCCGGCCGCAAGGCGCTGATGGAGCGCGGCGACGACGACGCCGGCCCTTACCAGAGCCCGATGGAAGACGGCATGCAGCACTTCCACGAGTGGTACCGGCGCGAGATGGGCCTGGCCCCCGGCCGGCCGTGACCGTGGCCGCTGCGGCGGCGCCGGGCCGCCGCTGGACGCTGTCGGCGCCGTGGCGGATGGCGCTGGCCTCGCTGCTCTTCGCGCTGATGGGCGTGGGCGTGAAGTTCGCGTCGGCGCAGTACGGCGCGGGCGAGATCGTCTTCTACCGCTCGCTGATGGGCCTGGTGCTGATGGCCGGCCTGCTGCGCCTGCGCGGCCTGTCGTGGCGCACGCCCGTGCCGGCGATGCACTTCTGGCGCAGCGCCAGCGGCACCACGGCGCTGTGCCTGTGGTTCTACGCCATCGGCGTGCTGCCGCTGGCCACCGCGATGACGCTGAACTACACCGCCCCGGTGTGGATCGCGCTCTTCCTGATGGGTGGCACGGTGCTGCTGGGGCCGGGCCGGGCCGGCGTGGACGGGCGCGTGGTCACCGCGGTGATGGCCGGCTTTGCCGGCGTGCTGCTCGTGCTGCGTCCGACGCTGCAGCAGGAACAGCTCTGGGGCGGCCTCATCGCGCTGCTGTCGGGCCTGCTCTCGGCCATGGCCTACCTGCAGGTGTCGGCGCTGGGCCGCATCGGCGAGCCCGGTGAACGCGTGGTGTTCTACTTCTCGCTCAGCGGCGTGGTCGCGGGCCTGGCGCTGGCACTGGCCAGCGGCGGCCTGCACGCGCACACGCTGCGCGGGGCGCTGCTGCTGCTGGCCATCGGTGCGCTGGCCACCGTGGCGCAGTGGCTGATGACCAGCGCCTACGCCGCCGGCTCGGCGATGGCCATCTCGGCGCTGCAGTACCTGGGCATCGCCTACGCCTTCGGCCTCGGTGTCTGGCTGTTCGACGACCCGGTGACCCTGCCGGCATTGGCCGGCATGGCGCTGATCGTCGCCGCCGGCATCGCCGCCACGCAGTTGCGCGGCCGCGCGCCGCGCAGCGACGCCTCGCCCACCGAAACCTGAACCCGGAGACGACGATGAACCGCACGAACCTGATCAGCGTGGCCGAACTGCAGGCCCTGCAGGCCGCGGGCACTGCACTGGTGCTGCTGGACTGCAGCTTCGACCTCGCCGACACCGGTGCCGGCTCGCGCGCCTACGCCGCCGGCCATCTGCCCGGCGCGGCCTACGCCCACCTCGACGCCGACCTCTCGGGCACCAAGACCGGCCGCAACGGGCGCCACCCGCTGCCGGCGCGCGAGGCCTTCGCCGCCACCGCCGGCCGCTGGGGCATCACGCCCGGCGTGCAGGTCGTGAGCTACGACGCCCAGGGCGCACCCTATGCGTCGCGGGCCTGGTGGCTGCTGCGCTGGCTGGGCCACGACGCCGTGGCGGTGCTCGACGGCGGCCTGGCCGCCTGGCTGGCCGCCGGGGGCACGCTGTCGACGGTCGCACCGACCACGCCGCCGCAGCCGCCCTACCCGGCCCTGGCGCCGGCCATGCCCACCGTCGACGCCGAAGGTCTTCTGGCCCGGCTGGACGCGGTGCAGGTCCTCGACGCGCGCAACGCCGAGCGTTACCGCGGCGAGGTCGAGCCGCTGGACGCGGTGGCCGGCCGCATCCCGGGCGCGACGCTGCGCTTCTTCAAGGACAACCTCGGCCCCGACGGCCGCTTCAAGCCGGCGGCGCAGCTGCGCACCGAGTTCGAGGCGCTGGGCGTGCCGGCGCGTCCGGTGGTGCAGCAGTGCGGCTCGGGCGTCACGGCCTGCCACAACCTGCTGGCGATGGCCCATGCGGGGCTCGGCCTCAGTGCGCTGTACCCGGGTTCATGGAGCGAGTGGTGCAGCGACCCGCAACGCCCCGTGGCGCGCGGTTGACCGGGGTCAACCCGGGGCCGGTGTGCGGCTGCACACTGGCGACACGGTCTGCGGGCACACTACGCGGCGCGGGCGATCCGGCCCCCAGACATCACAAGGAGCACGTATGTACAAGCGCATCCTCTTCCCCACCGACGGTTCCGAGATCACGGCCAAGGCCGTGCAGACCGCGCTCGGCATGGCCAAGCTGACCGGCGCCGAACTGAACGTGCTGGCGGTGAAGGAACCCTTCCCCTACAGCGCCATCTCCGAGATGCAGCCGGTGCCGCCGCAGGAATTCTTCGACGCACAGGAGCGCGTGGCCTCGGCGCGTGTCACCGCCGTCACCGACGCAGCCAGCGCCGCCGGCGTGCGCGCGGTGGGCCACACCGTCGAGGCGCTGCACCCCTGGGAGGCCATCCTCGACCACGCCAGGACGCAGGAATGCGACCTCATCGTGATGGCCTCGCACGGCCGCCGCGGCATGAGCGCGCTGCTGCTGGGCAGCGAGACGCAGAAGGTGCTCACGCACAGCACGCTGCCGGTGCTGGTCGTCCGCGTCTGAGGCGCACGCACGGCCGCGCCCAGGCTTCGCGCGTGAAATCGCGCTCGGAAGCCGTCGTGCGCTGTGCGGGTCCTGGCGGATCCGCACGTCTTCACTCAATGCGCGCCGTGCAGCCCCGCAGTGGCCAGCAGCACCAGCGCCAGCCCGGCGCCCAGCCAGGCCACCTGCACCACGGTGTCGCGCCATGACAGCCGCTGCTGCAGCTGCGGCAGCAGGTCGGCCACGGCGACGTAGATGAAGCTGCTGGACGCCACCACCAGCAGGTAGGGCAAGGCGGCCTCGAAGGGGCCGACGAGGAAGTAGCCCAGCACGCCGCCCACCACCGCGGCCAGGCCCGACAGCGCGTTGTAGAGCAGTGCCTTGGCGCGCGAGAAGCCGGCGTTGATGAGCACGATGTAGTCGCCGGCCTCCTGCGGGATCTCGTGCGCCAGGATGGCCATCGCCGTGACCCAGCCCAGTGCCGGGTTGGCCAGGAAGGCGGTGGCGATGATCACGCCGTCGCAGAAGTTGTGCACCGTGTCGCCCACCAGCACGCTGAGGCCGCCACGGCCGGCGCGCTCGGCGTCGCTGTGGTGGTGGTGGTCGTGGCCGTCGCCTTCGTGGTGGTGGTCGTGGCGGTAGAGCTCGGCCTTCTCCAGCAGCCAGAAGAAGAGCAGCCCGCCCAGCAGCGTGGCGAAGAGGGCCTGCGGGTCGTGGCCCTCGAAGGCCTCGGGCAGCACGTGCAGCAGCGCCGTGCCCAGCAGCACGCCGGCCGACAGGCTGACCAGGCTCTTGACCACGCGGCCGAGCACGGCCACGGTGAGCGAGGCCGCGATCAGCACCGAGAGCAAGCCACCGGCGGTGGTGGCCAGGACGATGTAGAGCAGGGTCATCAAGAAAACGGGCCGGCAAAGAGCCGACCCCGTTGTCTCGATCTTATCGAGGCTGTCAAGCACCCCCTGCGGCGCAGGCGGCCGCAGGGCGGCCGGCAGGTGCGGCCCGCGGCGGCGTCAGGCCACGCCGTGGGCCTTGAACCAGGCCAGCGCACGGCGCCAGCCATCCTCGGCCGCGTCCTTGCGGTAGCTGGGCCGGTAGTCGGCGTGGAAGGCGTGCGGCGCGTCGGGGTAGATCACGAACTCGCTCTTCTTCGCCGCGGCGTTGCCCTTCTGCGCAGCGGCCGCCAGCGCCGCCTTCATCTGGTCGACGGTGTCGAGCGGGATGCCGCTGTCCTGCCCGCCGTACAGCCCCAGCACCGGGCCCGCCAGCCGGCCCGCCACGTCCACCGGATGCACCGGCGTCAGCGCGCCGGCCTGCCCGACCAGCCGCCCGTACCAGGCCACGCCGGCCTTCACTGCCGGGTTGTGCGCGGCGTACAGCCAGGTGATGCGGCCACCCCAGCAGAAGCCGGTGATGCCGGTCTTCGAGGTGTCGGCGCCCTCGGCCGCGGCCCAGGCCAGGGTGGCGTCGAGGTCGCCCATGACCTGCGCGTCGGGCACCTTGCTGATGACCTCGGCGATGAGCTTGGCGATCTCGCCGTAGCTGCCGGCGTCACCCTGGCGCACGAAGAGCGCGGGCGCGACGGCGAAGTAGCCGGCACGCGCGAAGCGGCGGGCGACGTCGGCGATGTGCTCGTGCACGCCGAAGATCTCGCTGATCACCAGCACCACCGGCGCCTTCGTCCGGCCGGCCGGCGCGGCGCGGTAGGCCGGCATCCTGAAGCCGCCGACCGGGATCGTGACTTCCCCGGTGACGAGGCCGTCGGTGGCTGTCTTGATGGTCTGCGCCGACACCGGCAGCACGGCCGCCGCGAAGCCGGTGCCGACACCGCGGCCGACGAACGCGCGCCGGTTCAGCGTGGCCAGCGGCGACGTGGCGGGTACCAGGGTGTCGAAGTCGTCCTTGAGCATGCGGGTCTCCGTGAGGTGGATCGAGGGCGCGGCATTCTGGCGCAAGGGCGGCGGGTACGATCAGCCCCATGGAAACCCATGTCAATCCGGCGGGGCCGCTGGCGGCCGTCGACATCGGCTCGAACAGCTTCCGGCTCGAGATCGGCCAGCTGACCCAGGCCCGCTACCGGCGGCTGGACTACCTCAAGGAAACGGTGCGGCTGGGCGCCGGGCTCGACGCCAACGGCATGCTCACCGAAGAAGCGGTGCAGCGCGGGCTGGCCTGCCTGCGGCGCTTCTCGGCGCGCCTGGCGGGCTGCGTGCCCGGCCAGGTGCGCGCGGTGGCCACGCAGACGCTGCGCGAGGCGCGCAACCGCAACGCCTTCCTGCTGCGCGCACAGGAAGCGCTGGGCTTCCCGATCGAGGTCGTCTCCGGCCGCGAGGAAGCGCGCCTCATCTACGCCGGCGTGGCGCGGCTGCAGCCGGCGCACGGCCCGCGGCTGGTGATCGACATCGGCGGCCGCAGCACCGAACTCATCCTGGGCCAGGGCACCACGCCGCTGGTGGCCGAGAGTTTCGGCGTCGGCTGCGTCGGCCTGTCGATGCGCTTCTTCGAGGACGGGCGCCTCACGTCGGCGGCCTTCCGCGCCGCCCAGGTGGCCGCCGGCGCCGAGTTCGAGGAAGGCCTGCAGCCCTTCGCGCGCAGCCGCTGGGTGCAGGCGCTGGGCGCCTCGGGCACGGCCGGCGCGGTGTCGCAGGCGCTGCAGGCCGCGGGGCAGACCGACGGCTGCATCACGCCGGCGGGCCTGCGCTGGTTCATCGAACGCTGCATCGCAGCCGGGCATGTCGACCGCATCGACGTCGCCGGCCTCAAGCCCGACCGCCGCGCCGTGCTGCCCGGCGGCCTGGCCATCCTGTACACGCTGGCGGCGCACTTCCAGATCGACACGCTGTGGCCGGCCAAGGGTGCACTGCGCCAGGGCGTGATCTTCGACCTGCAGGAACGCCTGCTGGCGCTGCGCGGCGAACCGCGCGACGTGCGCGACGCCACGGTGGTCGACCTGCAGCGCCGCTTCGCCGTCGACACCGCGCAGGCCGCCCGCGTGGCCCAGGTGGCGCTGGCGCTGTTCGACGCCGCGATGCCCGACGCCGAGCCCGAGACGCGGCGCGAACTGGGCTGGGCCTGCGCGCTGCACGAACTGGGGCTGATGGTCTCGCACCACGACCACCACCGCCACAGCGCCTACCTGCTGGCCCACGTCGACGCGGCCGGCTTCTCGCAGAGCCAGCAGCGGCGTGTCGGCGACCTGGTGCTGGGCCAGCGCGGCGGGCTGCGCAAGATCGAACCGCAGATGGCCAGCGAAACCTTCGCCTGGCAGGTGCTGTGCCTGCGCCTGGCCGTCATCAAGGCCCACGCGCGCGGCGAGATCAGCGACAAGGCGCTGGCGCTGCGCGCGCGCGGCCGCGACGCCATCGTCGACTACGGCAGTGCCTGGGCCGAGACGCACCCGCGCACGGTCTACCTGCTGCGCGAGGAAGCCATCGCCTGGGGCCGCAGCGGGCCGCTGCGGCTGGTGCTGCCGGCCTGAAGCCGCCCCCACGCGGGTCGCTGCGCGCCGTCACGGCGCCCTGCGGGGGCCCGGCCGGCCTCGGGACGGCCCGGCGCCGGGCCGGTCAGACCAGTTCGGGCGAGACCACCGCGTGCAGCACGACCTGCAGCACGCCTTCACGTTCACGCGCCCGCAGCCACCACACGGCGCCCTTGCGCACCGCCCAGGGCTGGGGCTGGCCCGCCACGAGGTAGGCCGCCGCCAGGCCCAGGATGGGCTGGTGGCCGACCACCAGCACGGGCTCGCGCGCGTCGGGCCAGCGCACGGCGTGCAGCAGGCCTTCCACGGTGCCGTCGGGCGCCAGTGCCGGCACGGTCTTGGGCTTGCGGTCCAGCGTCGCCACCGTCTGCTGGCAGCGCCGCGCCGGGCTGGCCAGCACACGCGTGCTCGAAGGCAGCTGGCGGTTCAGCCAGGTGGCCATGCGCTGCGCCTGGCGTTCGCCCTTGGGCGTGAGCGCGCGGTCGAGGTCGTCCTGCACCTCGCGCATTTCAAGGGCTTCGGCGTGGCGCCAGAGGATGAGGTCCACCGTGCGGCCCTTCGTCAGCCCAGGCGCTGCATCAGCGCGCGCTGGGCGCTGGCGCCCTGCTCGGCCACGCGCTTGTAGCGGCCGCTGCTGTCCAGCGTCCAGGCGTCGCGCCTGTCGTGCAGGTAGGGCACCAGCGCTTCGTCGATGACACGCTGGCGCAGCGACGGTTCGAGCACCGGCCAGGCCAGTTCGATGCGGCGGAACATGTTGCGGCTCATCCAGTCGGCGCTGCTGAGGTAGAGCACCTCGTCGTCTTCGCCCTCGCCCCAGCGGAAGTAGAGCACGCGCGTGTGTTCGAGGAAGCGGCCGATGACCGAGCGCACGCGGATGTTTTCCGTGCGACCGGGCACGCCCGGTGGCAGCATGCACGCGCCGCGCACGATGAGGTCGATGCTGGCGCCGGCCACGCTGGCGTCGATCAGCGCTTCCATCAGGCCCGGGTCGGTGAGGGCGTTGATCTTGACGACGATGCGCGCCGGTTTCCCTGCACGCGCCGCGTCGGCCACCTGCTGCAGGTGCCGCACCATGCGCTTGTGCAGCCCGAAAGGCGCGGTGACGAGATGGCGCGGCGCCTTGGCCTGCGTCTGGCTGGCCAGCTGCAGGAAGACGGCGTCGACGTCGGCCGTCAGGCCCGGCGCGGCAGTGAGGTAGCCCAGGTCGGTGTACATGCGCGCCGTGCGCGGGTTGTAGTTGCCGGTGGACAGGTGGGCATAGCGCCGCAGCCGCGTCTGCGCGGGGCGTTGGCCCTTGGCCGCCACCAGCGTCTCGCGCCGCGTCACCAGCAGCATCTTGGCGTGCGTCTTCAGCCCGACGATGCCGTAGACCACCTGTGCGCCCACCGCTTCCAGCCGCTCGGCCCAGTTGATGTTGGCCTCTTCGTCGAAACGCGCCTTCAGCTCGACGACCACCAGCACTTCCTTGCCGCGCCGCGCCGCCTCGATCAGCAGGTCCATCAGCACGCTCTTGGTGCCGGTGCGGTAGATCGTCTGCTTGATGGCCAGCACGTCGGGGTCGTGCACGGCCTCGCGCAGGAACTGCACCACCGGTTCGAAGCTCTCGAAGGGATGGTGCAGCAGCACGTCGCGCTGGCGCAGGGTCTCGAAGATCGAGCGCCCGGGCGGCAGCCGGCCTGCGGGCCAGCGCGGTTCGAAGGGCGGGAAGCGCAGGCGGTCGGCCTCGGCCTGGTCGATGAGCTGGTTCAGCCGCACCAGGTTCACGGGCCCGTTGACCTTGTACAGCGCCACCTCGGGCAGGCCGAACTGCTCGAGCAGGAAACGCGTCAGCTCGTCCGGGCAGGTGGCCACCACCTCGAGCCGGATGGCCTGGCCGAAATGCCGTGTCGTGAGGCCGCTGCGCAGCGCCTGGCGCAGGTTGGTGACGTCGTCCTCGTCGACTTCCAGGTCGCTGTCGCGCGTGACGCGGAACTGCGAGAACGACTCGACGGTGCGCCCCGGGAACAGCTCGCCGAGGTGGGCGCGGATGACGCTGGTCAGCAGCACGAAGCCCTGCTGCCCCGGCGTCAGCATCGCGGGCAGGCGGATGACGCGCGGCAGCACACGCGGCACCTTGACGATGGCGATCTGGTTCTGGCGGCCGAAGGCGTCGCGGCCGCCGACCCGGGCGATGAAGTTCAGGCTCTTGTTGGCCACCTGCGGGAAGGGGTGGCTCGGGTCGAGGCTCAGCGGCACGAGCAGCGGGCGCACCTGCTGCTCGAAGAACTTCGCCACCCAGGCGCGCTGCGCGGCGTTGCGCTGCGCGTGGTTCAGCACCACGATGCCCTGGGCTTCCAGCGCCGGCATGACCTCGTGGTTGAAGAGCGCGTACTGCTCGTCGATGAGCTCGTGCGCGGCCTGCGCCACCGCCGCCAGGTCGGCCTGCGTGATGCCGCTGCCGGGCTGGCGCACGGCCTCGATGTAGTCGGCCACGCGCACCTCGAAGAACTCGTCGAGGTTGCTGCTGACGATGGTGACGTAGCGCAGCCGCTCGAGCAGCGGCACGTCGGCGCGGCGCGCCTGCGCCAGCACGCGGCGGTTGAACTGCAGCAGCGAACGTTCGCGGTCCAGCAGCTGCAGCGCGGCGGTCTGCGCGGCCTTCTCGCGCAGCGCGCTGGTGCGGTCGTCGGCCAGCGGCGCATGCAGCGGCAGGCGGGCGGGCGTGGCCGCCGTGGCGCGGGCGGCAGGGGCAGTGTCGTCGGTCATCGCGGCCTCCAGTCTATGAATTCCGCGCGACAGTGCCGTGACAGTGGACGGACCGCACCCACCGCCGTCAGGGACTCAGCAGCTTGCCGGTGCGCACCAGCGTGCGGCCGGCGACCTTGGCCAGGCGCTGGCCCGGCGTGGCCCAGCGCGTGGCGCTGCGTGCATAGAGCACGCCGGCCGACATCGTGCGCAGCGGCTCGACCGCACCGCTGTCGACATCGACGAGCTCGGCGATCACGTCGCCGGCCTGCACGCGCGCGCCGGGTGCCTGGTGGAACACGACGACGCCGCAGTGCGGCGCGACGATGGGCTCGCTGCCGGCCAGCGGCGTCGGCTCGCAGCGCGCCACGGGCAGCGGCCGCGGCGGGCCCCCGATCACGCCGCGGCGGCGCAGGAACTCGACCAGCGCATCGGCATCCTGCGCCGCCAGCGCGTGCGCGGTGTCGGCCTGGCCGCGCAGTTCGACGGTGGTGCTGAAGCAGGCCAGCGGCACCGGATGGCCGGGATGCGCCTGCTGCACCACGAACCAGGGCCGGCTGCAGGCCTCGTCGAAGGGCGAGTCGCCCGACTCGGTGGCCAGCAGGACGGCCTCGGCGCCCAGCAGCGCGCCCAGCTCGGCGCACAGCCCGGCCTGCGGCGTGAGGCCGTAGAGGTGCAGCGTGGCCTCGGCGTCGCAGTGCAGGTCGAGCACGATGTCGGCGTCGATGGCCAGGCGCAGCAGCTGGAGCTTCAGGTCCTCGGCCGGGTGGCGGGCCGACAGCGCGGCCGCGGCGCGGCGCAGTTCGTCGCGCACCAGGGCCACGTTGGCCGCCGCGTCGTCGCCCAGACGGCCCTGCACCGCCGCGGCCACGGCGGCCGAGACGTCGGGCACCTGGCGGTTGAAGTTGACCCCGTCATGCAGGTCGAAGCGCCCCTGGTGCTGGCCCATCAGCTGCTGCGCCAGGCCCAGCGGGTTGGCGCAGGGCACCAGCACCACCTCGCCGAGCAGCTGCCCGGCGGCGTCCAGCGCCTGCAGGCGCTCGCGCAGCGCCTGCGCCACCAGCATGGCCGGCACTTCGTCGGCATGCAGCGCGGCCTGGATCATCGCCTTCGGGCCGCGCCCGGGCCGGCCGTAGCGCAGCACACGCAGGCTGTGCGTCAGGCCGGGGCTGGCGCCGGCAAGCTGCAGCGTTTCGCTGTGCATGGTGGGCCGGGGGCTCGGGGCGGGCGCCGTCGGCACTACAGCGCCAGCAGGTGCTGGCGGTAGTGCACGAGCTCGTCGATGGACTCGTGGATGTCGGCCATCGCCGTGTGCGCCTGCGCCTTCTTGAAGCCGTCCATCACCGCGGGCTTCCAGCGCCGCGCCAGTTCCTT
>Ga0154020_10006535_pt1 | contig 13658 bp, 22 predicted proteins | sample Klosneuvirus_201_FD_109709 | JGI IMG/M metagenome (GOLD analysis project Ga0154020, IMG submission 109709) | Active sludge microbial communities from wastewater, Klosterneuburg, Austria - Klosneuvirus_20160825_MG | ecosystem: Engineered > WWTP > Aerobic digester > Activated sludge | place... | reverse complement strand
CCTCCTAGTAATATTCTTATTACATAAAAAGCTAAAAAGGAACAGGAACTCCATCCACCTGAGGAGGTAGGGGGGAGACCGTCACCCAAATGAATGGGTTCCTGTTCAATACTCTTATCCCTTTTCTTTATTCTCTTTTGCAGCATCACTTTGTTCCAAGTAAGTAGTCAGAATTTCCAAAGCCTTGGTGGTATCTGGCTTCTTCAACTCATCTCTAATTGCTCTTAGAATTTTGACTACTAATTTTCTCTCTTCTCGATAGTAGTATAGGGCCTGTATCACCTTGAGTCTCTCATGTACTTTAAGGCCCTCTAGACAGTGGCATCCTCCATTAGTTGACATCCCTTGAGCCCTACCAAGAACACAAGAATGCCCACAAGGAATTGGTTTAGCTATTGGCATATTCTTTTCGTAGTTGATTACGAATTTCGCTAGAAAAGAGGCGGCCCTATTGTAGGGATTGTATTCATTCCAACCATCATCCTGATTGAGTATATAATTAGCCTGCGTTTGAGCCTCTTCCAATTTATCATCCATTTCCTCCTCCTTTTCTTATCTCTCTAAAGCTAAAAGAAAAGCGGGGGTACCCCCGCTTTTCTTTTAAACCAATTTCAGACTTGTTTCAGTAGTAACTCGAATATTCAAAGTTACTTTTCCTTCATTATCCCTTACAGCAGTAATCTCACGCTTTACTGAGGGGCTAGCGTTGGTGATTTCTGCGATTTCGAGTAAGAGGGGATTTACTACTTTAGGAATCTCTTCCTCGCAAACAAGCAGGTAGTTGCCTCGAAGGAAGTCAGGGTGAGACAGAAACTCTATATCCTCATCACTTTCCGGAGTAATGACGAGTTCTTTAGAATCTCTATTTACCTTGATCCTCATTTAAAGCGGACCGTGCACCCAGAGGTGGGAGAGCAACAAACGAATCCTTCAACAGGAATCCTCCCCGTGTTCAAAGCATGAAACTTAGCCGATTCTTCACCAGGCTGACAGGCACCTGCTACATGTGTCTTTATAATTGCAATCTGAGTGAACCCGAAGTTGAAGAGGGTTCGGTTGGACCTAGTCTCAATAGAGTCCCCACATCCAAAGAGGGCCAAGCTGAGAAGTACAATGACTTTTCTCACTACTGGACCTTCTTGCACCAGTTGAGAAGCTCATCCGGCAGAAGGAGATCCGTCACCTTCGTGAGATCGTTCATTACTCGATTAACATCGAGAACAGAAGCGAAGCCCACATTGTTGAATTCCGTAGCCAGATTCTTGAGAAGTCCGAAACTGGAAGGGTAACCGACTCCAATGAAGAGGATATACACCTTGTACCCCTCGGCCTGGAGAGACTGGAACAGATTGCGGGTGGGCTCCATATCAGAGACAGAGCACTCGCCATCCGTGAAGAAGTAGAGAAGGGTGGGGTCCTGATCCGGCTGACGACCGGCGGAGGCGGCCTTGGCGCCTCCGAAAAGGGACTTGATGAACCCGACCTTCTTCTTACCCCCCAGGTCATAATTCTCATCCTTAAGAATGGCCTTGATGACCGGAGAATAATCGGTTCCTCCGAAGAGAGAAATTTTGGGTTGCCCTCTCTCATCAATGATATTGTCATGAACGAAGGTAGCGTAGTTGTCCTTCGTCATTGGGCTCTGCAACAGGGAGTAATCGTCAGCTGCGTTGAAAACGGCAACCGGAAGACTCCCGTCATCGTCTACTGCCAAGGCGGTAGGAAGAACAGCCTGGAGTGCTGCCTGGATGGTACCATCTCGCCACATGGGCTGAGTACTACCACTTCCATCCATTGCCACCCGCACCCGAGCTTTGAAGCCCTTCGAGGGGTCCTCTTTCAGAACCTTGAAACCGAACTTCTTGAAGCGGTTTTCTGCCGCCTCCTGACCTTTGTCTAAATTGAACGCCATGTGATCTCCTTAGATCTCTTCTGGGGGTAGTCTTTCTTCAACTTTTGAGATTACTTCTTCTAATTCTGCCGCCCTGTCTGAAAGTATTTTGGATTTGGCAGTGTCTGCTTTTGTGGACATCGCCCATGCAGCAGAGGAAATTACCCTCAATTCATCTAAGTCTTCCATACTGGGCAAGGTATCTTTGCGGAGATGGTCCACACACTTATTTGCACAGGGCCACCCCAGGGTCTGAAGTATCCCATCTTGTTCTGTTAGAGAATAACTACAAGCCAATGAGGCAGCTCTACGTGCCAGAGAAAGGGATAATCCCGGGCTCATCTCTAACACCTCATCCTCAGTGATCTCAAACATCCCCGCCTTCTTTGGAAATGTCGGAGTAGCCGGTTTAACTTCTTTAGGCTTTGGTGTTTCTATCACTACATGAGAAGATACTTTCAGAGGCTCTATTTTAATTGAAGGTGGGGTAACCACCTTCTCTTTAAACTTTAATACTTTAGGAATTGGAATAGAGGGGGTAGGAGTAGGTATTATCTTATTAAATGAGAGGACTCTAGGAACAGATGGTTCTTCCTTCTTATCAAAGGATAGGACACAAAGAGGAGGTGGGCTGGTCTTCCCTCCCTCCTCTTTGCTCATGGGGAAACTCCGCCGTCCAGAAGGATAAGAAACTCTCCGTTAGTGCAACGGATATGAGGTCCATAGATGACGGCAAGAGTTATGATAATTGCGATGATGAGAATGACCAGAAAGCGAGGAGAACCATCTACTACGGCCTCTGCTAGATCTCCTAAGACTTCAAAGAGATCTGACATGAACTAGCCGCAGTACTTATCCAGAATATCGCCCAGTTCCACCTTGGCCCCGGAGCCCACGGCCACGAACTGCCAGGAGCCATCCGCCTTGCGGACCATGCTACCCACCTGAACCGACTGCTCCGTAACAAACTGCTCATTCAGATTGTAGCGGCACAGTTCCGAGTTGGAGTCCTTGTCGATGATGTGAATGTAAGCATCCTTCACCTGCCCGAAGGTCTGCTGCCTCTTGGCGGCCTCGTGGATGGTGACCCAGAAGGCCACTTCATTGACCTCCTTCGGAAGGCGGGCCAGAGCGATCTGGATGCTCTCGTCATCACCGGCGGACGCCCCAGTCCGCTCATCCCCGAGATGGATCATCTCACCACCTGGGGTCTTGAAGGCCTTGGGATTGACCTCGGGGGCATTGAGGCAGGCGCCCCCCGGGTTGAAGTTGGCGTAGCTGAGGGCCAGTGGAAACTTCTTGGTACCATCATCCCAGAAGGTAGCCTTGTTCGGGTCACCCCCCGGATGAACAAGACCGAAGGCGTGAGCATCCAGATCGAATGCCTCCCCTGCCTTGGCCGAGGGGTTCCATCCCAGACCGACGAGAATGTTCTGAATACCCTTGCTCAGTTCGAACGAACCGCCCTTTTTGAGCTGAAACGCCATGTGCTTATCCTTTGTCACGCGGTAATGCTAGACACAGAAACCATTTCTGCATCCAGTCTATTTTTGCGAATCGACAACCAGAAGTGAAACGCAATGCATGAAATGGTCATGAGAGGTGATACCCAGAAGGGAATGTGGGCACCGAAAGCCTCTAGGATCATGACAACGGAAAGGAGACCAATAGAGTACATGGCCCCATTCTTTAAATATGCGTAGTGCTCTATTCTCTCCACATTGCCTAAAGTCAGCTGGCGAACTACTATTGCCCCCAAACCATTTCCTATCAGGATGAGAGGAACAGAAGTGGTGAAGGCAAATGCTCCGACAACCCCATCAATAGAGAAAGTCAAATCGATGACTTCGAGGAATAGAACTTTCGCCCAGTCACTCATATCGGAGGCCCCAGACTTCATTGCTGCTTCGGCATCTTCTGCATTCTCCTTGAACCCATTAGTTACAAAGAATGCAGCAAAGCCCACAGTAGAAGCGAGCATCATGGGAAGAGCTGTTGCAGCGTCAAAACGAGATTTGGTCAGAAGGAAAATTCCAAGTAGGAGTAGGGCGGTAACGGCATAGAACCAGATCTGTCCCACTTTCAAGAACAACGGTTCATGTGGTAGGCCGAAGTTCTTCTCCTCAACAAAAAGCCAGTAGGCAAACAAGAGGATCAAGAACATTCCCCCTGAAAGCATCAAGTATGGGGCAGAGTCTTCTATAGCTTTTGAGGCGGAAGTGTCAGACGAGATAATAGCACGAAAAGCCCCAACCAAGCCCAGATCTGTATTTGCAGCATAAACGATTAGGAAGGGGAGGAGCCCTCGAACTACAAAGATGGCAAAGAACATGCCCCATGTTACGAAGAACTTCTTTGCCTTCTGATTCTTCATAGTGCTTAGGACTTCGGCGTTGATTACCGCATTATCTAGAGAACTGATGGTCTCGAAAGCGGCTAGGCCAATGATGGCCACTATTATGGCAGTTAGTGACATTTAGTGCCCTTTTTCTGGAAGTTGACTCACTTTACTCTCGGACTCTAGAACAAATTCGGCTGTCTGCTCAAGTAACTCTTGATTTACTTTTATCTCATGTTCCACATCTGCTTTAGTTGAGAGTAAAGCAATAGTGGCCATCCCAGTGATGAATAAACAGGTGGTGCAAATGAGCAAGGGGGTTGCGATAGTAGAAAGGATCACTCCCACTAGAGATAACCCGACCCCAATAGAGCAGAGGATTATTCCAGTACTTAAGTTTCTATCTTGGGCCAGTAAATGTTCCCGTAATTTTAGAAGGTCCTCAAAACGCGTAATGTCACTATTTAGGTTTTTAAGCGCCCTATTTAGTTTTGTAAGCGCTCTTTTTTCGGGTGTTTGTGGCTTATAATATTTCGTTCTATATCTACTACAGATGGCACACTTACACCCTCTCTTATGGCCTTTGGGCTTCATAGAATAGGAGACCCCTTCCTAGGAAGGGGTCTCCTTCCTAATTACTTCTTGGTTTCAGTTCTAGTCTTGTTCTTATTCTTGACCCCGTATTTGGATCTGCTACGCGTTCTAAACCACTTGCCAGTGACCCCCTTGGCATAGGGGATAGCACCCTTCGGCTCTGCACCAGAAGCATCCTGGGCGCCTCTGACAACGTGGTAACGAACACCAGGGAGATCCTTGACTCTACCACCACGAATAAGAACGACAGAGTGCTCCTGAAGGTTGTGATCTTCTCCAGGGATGTAAGCGGTGATTTCCATGCCATTAGAAAGACGGACTCGAACAACCTTCCGCTTAGCGGAATTGGGCTTTTTCGGCTCCGTGACATAGGCGCGGAGAACCACACCCTTTCTCTGCGGGTTACCCTTCAGAGCAGGAGCCTTGGACTTTCTCTTGATCTTCTTACGGCCTTTTCTGACCAACTGATTGATAGTGGGCACGGGTATCCTCGAATCTCTCTAGCCTGCGTTTTTTCTTTTGCGCAATTTTCTTTTTGCGCTCGGCCAATTCAGCCTCTTCCTTTGCTTGTTTTAGTCTCGCCCATCTAGTCCTACGAGCGATATCTTTGCATTCTTCACAAGTTACCTTGTGCATATCAAAGCTGCTCTCTCCTTCTTCTTCACAGAGAGTGCCGCCTTTATGGGCTGCAAAGTGCACTGCGAATCCTCCGAGGAAAAGAGAAGAGTCTTCTGACAATTCTCTTATAACAGAAAGAAAAATAATATTACTGGAGGTATCCGTTCTTCTTCATCGTATTAACAGCTTTCCAGGCATTAATATACTTGGTTTCGATTCTTAACATTTTTGCAATCTCAGCAGTACTGTACTTATCTATATACGCCAGAGCGATATTCTTCATCGACTCTCTGTCTTCGAGCTTGCCCTTTAGGCGAGGAATCTTCTGGGTAATGTGAGCAGTTGAGTTTTTTCTTGCCATTTCTCTCTCCCATACTTGATTGTTTGCCATCTTCGGATGGTGTCTTTGGATCAACAGAACAGACATCGGGGAACGTTTATTTTGATACATGAAATAGAGTACCGGTTCAAAGTCACTACCAAACGTCTCCCTGATATTTTGAAGAGTCGCATAGTAGCGGATAGTATCTCTATCTTGTTCGGGTGAAAGTCCCTCTTGTTGCAGAGCAATTGTAGCCTTTTCTTTTAGGCGCACCCAGATGTTTCCTCCATCTCTCGCTCTTTCAAAGGTGTAAGAGATGAGCCCTCCTGGAACCACCCTATCTTTTAAGGCCGCAAAAGAGTATCCAACGGGGTCAGTAAATAGACCCTGAAAGTCTAAATTTATAAACTCTATATCATTAGGGGGAAGGTAATTCAGAAAGTTTTCTAGGGAGCCAAAAAAGGTGTTAGCCCCGGGCCACTTCTCTTTTATCGTATTAAGGTTCTCTTTCTTTAAATCTACAAACCAGGTCTTTTTAGGGTTTGCTCTTAACTCATACTCTAAAAAGCCTATTTCAGCCCCATCATCTCCAGCAAGGGTAATAAAAAGGCCATTGGTGTCCAGGTTTAATGCATCCCTAAGAGCCTTAACTCTTTGATAGATATAGGCTCTAGCTTCTTTTTTAGGAATATCATCTCCCGGATATTCCCCAGGCAAGGACTAGCTCTTTATGTGGTAAAGATGACTACCCTTGACACCTTTGGGATCCACATGAGAGTCAATCTTGTTTATAAGTTTTAAATATCCTAAGACACCACTAAGCCTTTGTGAATCACAGCCCAAAGCATTTTTCACTTCCTGTTTACTAGAGTTTGGATGTTCTTTTAGATAAGCTATTACTAAATTATTTAATTCTCCTCGATTAAAGTTCTTTTCTGGGGTTTCTACATTAAGGACTATTTTATTCTCTGCTTTAGGGACCACGGTAATTACGGGGGCCACCTCTATAGAGGTCACGGTTCTTAAATTCTTTGCGGGCACATTCAATGGCCCTTTTCGCATTACCTTCGCCATGGCCTTTGCGTATTCGGCCTCTTCTTTTTCTTTAGCCTTTTCATACGCTTGTTTAGCCAATTCTAGCTCTGTCTTAGCCAAATAATAATCGTATCCACAATTTAAAATGTTTCTTGCCTCTACCTCGTCCATATCTTTTTCCACGTTTTTTTCCTCCCAGAAAAAAGAAAAGGGCCCTAAGGCCCTTGGTCAACTTTCTTATAACTTGAATTACCAAATAGTTGGGTTAAATCGGATAAAGAAATCGAGCTTTTGTGGGTGATCTTTTAATTTTGCCATTTTATTAAGTCGATAGTCTATGGCCACCACAGAAAGTAACTCCATTCTCTTGAGTGCCTCTTTTCTCTGGAAATGGAGAGTTTCTAATTCCTTTGCTACTTTATTTTTTATGGCGTCCATTTTATATCCTAAGTGCAACATGAGTTGCACTAATCCTAACCCACGGCGGCCCCGGTGGGGATTAGGATCGACTGCTCTATTTCGTCATAGGGGACGGGACCTGCCTCATCCTCGTCCCCCGAGATGTTCTCTGGAACTTTGAAGGAAGAAGCCGCCCGTTGGGCTAGGTCTCTACGGTGTATCTTCAGGTGAAATGCGTAGATATCTGGGTCATTAAAAGACGCCGGGCAGAAGGGGCAAATCATGTTCTACCTCCTATCTACCTTATAACACACTTGAACTGAATCTTGTTTAGGTGTAAAGAGTGTTAGGAGGTTTTTATGACTGAACCTGTGGCATTGCTAGAATTAACGGAAACGAATTTAGAGGATCCAAGGGCTTTGGTTGCCCTTGGTATGTTAGTTGCTCATGCACTAAAGCAGAATAAAATCTCTTCTCTGTTTCTAACGGAGGAGGGGAAGGTAGAAGTTATCCTACCAGGAGAGTTGGAGTGCGATTCTTTGACGGAGGAAGAGGCCGTCCAAAGGTTATCAGAAGAGGGTTTTTCTGATAGAATGTTAGTAGCCTATTTAAAGGGACGGGATACTAGATTGAAGAGAAAGGAAGTCTAAATGGGAGCTATTTGTCAGCGATCGCCTTGTGATACCTTTATGAGTGCCTTAGGTAGATATATCTTTGGTAGACCCTCGGAAGCACCAGACCATTATGTGATGCAAGTACACTCAGAAAAATCCAATTCTCTAATTGAAATTACTGTAGAGTACTGTCCTTTTTGTGGTACCCGTCTTTCTGGGGAACTAGATGAATCTTATCTAAAAGTTAAAAAAATAAAGTTAAGGAAAATATAGAGATAGCAAATATTTTCGCCCCGTTAGGGGCGAGAAAATCTTAGCCCCCTCCTAAATATTTTAGAGTGGTATTACGTAGTTTCCCAGTCTACCTCCATGTGTTCCCCTTGGGTTGGCGGGCACCTATGACTCCATTACTCCTAAGAGTGGGAGTCTTGGACCGAGGTTGGCATTTTACCAATGGTCCTGAGGTAGTGTGTAGGTGCCCCTTACACATTACTCTTATAACCTTTTATAATCTGATTTTCATAGCTAAGAAAATGCAGGGCTTCGCCCTGCATTTTCCCTACTTCAAGAGATTAGCATATCCAGTTGCATGGTCATCCTGAAGGTTGACAAAGGCAACAGGCTCTTCACTAATAAGACCCATTTCAACCAGAGTCTGACGAGTACGATACTGGATCTGGATGACAAAGTCTGGGGTAACAGAAGCTCTCTGCCAAGAGGTAGTACCTATCTTGTCCTTGACAATCTCTCCGGCACCCGTAGCTACATCGGGGGCAGAGATATTAATGCCCCTAGAGGTTATTTCTTCGGAACTCTCATTAACATGATAGGAACTAGAAGACTTAGTATATCCGCTAGATCCACCAACACCCCTAGTGTTAATCTGAACACCCCCTATTAGAGGGGAGCCCGTAGAAGAATAGGGGGCATAGGGATTAGGGAAAAAAGGAGAGTCTAAAGTGAAAAACGATTTCTCTCTAAAAAGGGCTAAACCGATAATACCTGTATTCTTAGTCTTTCCGACTTTGGAGGCTACAGACTTGCTCTTATCTTCCTCAAATTTAAAGGTTGAGACTTCTTTATCACTAAGTCTCCAACCCCTATTCTTCCAAGTCTGATAACCAGGGATAACCATACCGGGCTTTTCCCAATTAGCCTCTTCCTTCTCAAGGGTGTTTAGCCCATCAACGGAAGCAAGAACCTCTACCCGACTGAAACCTGAATTGTATACCTCAATAATGAATTCTTTACCTGGTAGAGCCTCGACAAAAAAGGCGCCATCCTGACGGGTATAGATAGGTAGGGGCTTGCCCTCTACGGTAATCTGAATATTGAGAGGACTTCTTGCGATTTGATACATAGGTCTCATGTTTTCTCCTAGAAGTTTAAGTACTTAAGGTCACTCTCGCTAAGAGTGAATGCATCTTTGTTTGAGGGAATTCCATCAGTATCAGTAGACTCAATTGGTCTGAGATTCCTTAAAATCAATTCAAGACGAGAGACTTGCTGCTTCTCTGTCTCAATATAATCTCCTTCAGTTAAAAGGAGATTAACCACCCCTGCCCCAATAGTTCTCTCTTCCATCTTACTCCCATTAGGAACGGAACTATTAGAAATAGAAGAGATAGTATAGGACATTTTAGCAAAAGTCTTACTCTGATTCCTGGCCTCATTAAGTAAGGCGATTAGAGCACCGTCATCAATGCCATATTCGGTTCTTGCCTGAACTATTCTAGCCTGTCTTTCTACGATCTTGGCCTTAAGAAGATTAATCTTTATTACAAGTTTTTCTTTAATCTCACTTGCACTCTTCTGAAAAGTTAAACCTGTCAAGTACCTTGTCTCATAATCTGGGTTCATTTTATCTCCTTATAAACAAAAAAAGAGCCACTTGTTAAAAGTGGCTCAGGTGAAAAAGGGAGAGTGACCTGAGTGAAAATGCTGTTTGTGTTTCACGATGGGAATCGAACCCATTTCCTTCGGCTTATCAGGCTGATGCTCAACCAATTGAGCTGCGTGTGAGCATTTTCTTTTAGGTCACTCTTGGGCGGAGATTCTGGACTCGAACCAGATGCTTGTTTGCTGATACTTGTGGTCTCTTGCGAAACCGAGGATGTCAGCATGATTTACGATAGCAGATTATCGTTGCCTCACCGTGAGGCGCATCTCCGCATAAATAAAACCGTCCGAGTAAGGAAGCTGTTTGAAAGACCATGCCTGTCTTTTGTCAGTTGTTTAAGAACTGCGCTTGTTAGCTTCCTTGTTAGAACGGTTCGGCCGGGGAGTGAGGAATTGAACCTCAGCTTGTTAGTTCTCCATTTTGGTCAGCTTGCGCGGACCGAGAAAGAAAACTGTTTTTTTCTTCTTGGACAAAGAAGTGCCCACCTTGGGCTTCTCCCCGAAAATAAACTTCATAAAATAACTAGTGGAGGGGGCCGGAGTCGAACCGACGATGCTTGTTAGCGACTCGGAGTGGTTCCTTGCGAAACCGAGGAAAGACGCTGTATTTTTTGTCTTCTTCCGTATAGAAGTGCCTAACCGTTAGGCTTCCCCTCCAAAAAAACTGGTTGGATTTGCTGCCGGATATCGCCCCGGCAGCCCGGCGTATTACTTTTTCTTTTTTTCCTAATAGAGTGGACTTGGATAGTAGGTTATCTGAGCCGAGATTGAAACCTGTTTATTTGCGAATGCTCGTTTTTCCAACGATTGCCTTTACCATTTGGCTATCCCGTCCCAAGTGACGGGAGAAGGACTCGAACCTTCAAATGCTTGTTAGGTTTTAGTAGTGGCACAGATGTTCCTACCATAATACTTATCTCACAGAAGTCAACAATTTTTTTCACATCACACAATCGGGACCAAAGTAGGCCTGTGTAAATGAGCCAAAGGAATGGATATTCCAATTAGCCCGCTCCTTCTTTTCTAGAAATCTCTGTGCTTCACAAGCTGTTTTGGCAGCGACAAGAGTAAGGAAGGGTAGATGCTCCCCATTTTCACAAGTAGCCTGACCCGGAGCCCCGTCCTCATCTATCTTGAAGATCTCATCCCAATACACTCGTCCATACGTTCCATCGGCAGTTACACCCGCATGAAGACAGGGTATGGAATGTTTCCTTACGTAGTTTTGAATTATCCGTCTGGCCTTTCCATTATCTACGCAATCGATTATTAGATCGGGCTTACCTAGTAGTTGCTCTTGGTTCGTCTCTTCTAATTTAGATGTGAAAACCTTAGTCTCAGTTCCAAATAGGAACTTCATTAAAAACTGCAAGGCATTAGCCTTGTTTTTTCCTAGTCCTTGCTTTGTGTGGAACTGTGAGAGGATGTTCTTAGACTCAATCTTATCGAAGTCAACTAGAACAAGCCCCTCATAGTTTCTCAAAAACAAGGCGGTGTGGGAGCCTAGTGCTCCCACACCTACGATAACGATTTTAATTAGCGCACCAAAGGGTTACGGAGTCTATTACTTGTTTTCATATTCTCCACTTATAGCTTGCTCTTTTAGAACTAAATACCAGGATAAACATCGCCCAAATACCTATAGATACAGATAGATTTATCCAGAGAGGGGAGAGAACCCACACCCAGGACCAAGTAATAGAGTGAGTTAGCTTTAGGCCAATGAAAAGAACCAGAAGAAGAGTGCTAGCCCTATCCCCGATTTTTTCCATTACTGATATTCTTCACAATCACATTTGAGGCACCCAACTACGGGGGCGTGATATACAATAGAGTGCTTGCAGTAACTTCTGCTACAATCCCCAATCATACCGAAAGGGGTCTTCGGGCGGAGGAGAATGGTAGGGCCATTAGCGGAGGCAACTCTCTCCACTACGAAGTTACTGAAATCTACGGCCTCGGTAGAAGAAATTCCAGGAACGGAACCGGAACGAATTGCCTCGGCAGCCCAGGTCTTGATCTGCTGTTCAGACGCATCAATCGCAACGAGGTCAACTAAGTTTCCATTCTGACCCGCCCAGGTAATGTTTAGGGTGGCCATTCCATCAGTTATAACGATATCAGGCATGTTATATTTCTCCCTTTGTGTATGTTTTCCTATAAAGCTCGAAGACCCAATCGAGGGTCTTGAGGGGCAAAACCTCATAATGGTCGCCCCTCCATTGGATTTCTACTAGAGAATCCTCGGACATTATATACCAAATTATATGTTTTCCAAGTCCTAGTTCTATTGCTCTGAAGGTGGTTAAGTCTTCCGTGGACGGATGGGGGATCCCTCCACCTGGATGAGAGTGGGCAATATACTTGACAACTTCTCTATTGGACCATAGAAATTCCCAGAACTTATTACTATCAGGGATATAGCCGGAAGTTCTATCTTCGGGAAAATGCCAGTAAATAATTTGCTTTCGGTGGTCAAGGACAAGTGCACCCTCTCTCATTTAACCCGCTCCAGGTACTGTTTATCCAAAGATTCCCGGGTCTTTAGGGGGACCTGTTGAGGATAAACTACTATCATTCTTGTGTCCGAGTATTGTAGAGTTGTCAGTCCTATGTCATACCCTGTTCTGGATGATTTAACTAACTGTACTTTATTGTTGGGAAGGGACTTAGTTACTCTCCCGAAGTAGGGGTGAATACTTGCGAACCTTACTACGGTAACAAATACGTAATCGCCTTCTTTGATCTCATTCTCTGTGGCGTCAGTAGCCATTAGATTCTCCGATAGACCACTAGTCTACCTTCTTGGATAGCTTCTCTAATAACGCTCGGAAGAGACTCAAGAGTGAAGAAGCTGTCACCCCTTGTCCCGTAGTCAAAATCGTCTGAGTCGTACTCAGCAGTGAGGCATATACCAGCATCGATGATCCTCAAGGTTTCAGAGTGGCAAACGCACTGGAATCGTCGCTCCCCTACTTTGTAGTTTACAATCATTTCGTCTCTGTTAGAGGAACGCTGAGTCCCAATTAGTTCTGCATTTCCCACGGCCAGAGCAGCTTTGGCTGCTTGCTCAAAATCTACTTTCGCTAACTCTCTTCTCTTAGCCCCATCTCCAATTTTCTCGGAAAGGGCCTTTCTTCTTTCCTCTCTGTCTTTCTTCTCTTGTTCTTCTTGTAGAAATCTTTCAATGGCAGCTCTTCTTTGTACTTCCTGCTGTCGAATCCAACCTTCAAACAAGAACGCAAGTTCTAAAGACGGAGTGACCCCTTTAATCTGATTAATTGTTTTATCAGTGGTGAAGGCTTCTTTTAACTCCTCCTCCGGGCCTAGAGGAAAGTTAATTGTCTTAAAGATAAGCTTTCCCTTTTCCCATGTTCTACCCGCAGTTACTCTATCAAACTTATTAAGCTCAATAGGTAGAAGATGGATGGTTTCTGTCTTAGATAAGATACTTAGGCCATCTGTAGACGAGATTAAACCGTCAGGGATTAAACGGTTTCCTGCCAGATAACCAGTTACTTCAAACTTCAACATCTCCGTAGGAGGATCGGAAAGTAGAGAAAGAGGGTACGCCTTTCTACCATTCAAACGAAAGGCGTACCACCCTTCTTCTCTTATCCTACCCTGAACCTCCCACGAACGATCTCCAAGTATAAGAGATCTCTCTCCCACCCAAGGGAGAGAGATCTGCTCATCTGGATCTTGTAGGAGATCCTGCCAACTCACTTATGACCAAACAGGCTTCGTGAGTAAGGGGGTTTTCATAATGATATCCACAAGGGATTGTCTGAGTGCCGCCTGGGGGCTGTAACCAGTACTAACACTTCCCACCGGCGTAGAGGCAACCAGATTTCTAATGGTTCTGGGCGCTGCATATGGGTCAGTGAAGATCTTTTCATCTATAGTAATGCACGGAATCTTCAGTCTCGCCGCAGTCTCCGAGACAAT
>Ga0154020_10006532_pt1 | contig 13658 bp, 23 predicted proteins | sample Klosneuvirus_201_FD_109709 | JGI IMG/M metagenome (GOLD analysis project Ga0154020, IMG submission 109709) | Active sludge microbial communities from wastewater, Klosterneuburg, Austria - Klosneuvirus_20160825_MG | ecosystem: Engineered > WWTP > Aerobic digester > Activated sludge | place... | reverse complement strand
TTGAGCGGGAGGTTGTGGAGGAGAAAGAGAAGAAGAGGAGGGATTTGGGGTGGAGGTCAAAATTGAGGTCGATCGCGACTCGCGAACATCCGGAGATGGCTTCGACTCGACAGTCTCCTGCACGGCAACTTCGTTGTCGAAGGCGGATGCGGGGCTGAGCTGCATGGACCTCCGAGCCGGGTTGGTCTTGAAATTTTGGCGGTCCTTGTGAGGGAAGATTCGGTGGCGCAACTGCTTGTTCTTCACGAGGATGATCGCGACAACCACAGCAGCCAATATCAACACGGCCACTATGACAATCGCCACGATGTAGATCACTGGAAAGCCATCTAAAACAATGAAGTCGGGTAAGAGAGAGAATCCTTGACAAGTATCGGACGAAAATAGGTACCCTCATTCTTGCAACGCTCAGAAGGACCAATAGTGAACTGCACTTGGAGGGCCGTCGGTGTGTATTCGGCAGTGGAGGTGACCTCATCGCATTCATTACCCGTCGATCCCAGCACTGACGAGAACGGAGAACCCACACACTTGTAGTCAATCAACTGGAAGAGGAAAGGAAAGTCAATTGGTGATGCAAAGGACCGCAAGATTTTAAGGTTATACATCGTAGATTCCGCCCTCGGAGATGGTGACATTGAGGGTGGAGCCAGAAGCATTAAGGCATTGGGTCAACAAAATTGGTGCCACGCTCGAATTACCGGGAGTGAGCTGCACTTGCGACGACGTTCCCATTACCAAATCACCTATAAGAATGAGATCATGAGGTGATGCATCGGAAACGAAAGGAGCAAGGAAAAGCGAGTGCCTTGGATGAGGACTTGGCTGGAGGTGCCATTGGCGTTGGCGGAGGAGTTGGAAATGACAAATGTCGACTGCGCGCCGATGGTGAGGTCGCCTCGAACGACGAGAGCGCTTTGCACCTCCAACGTCGCCTGCACTGGCACCGACAAGTTACCCGTCACTTCGACAGTGGAGGCAAAAGTAACGTTTGCTGTATAGTAAACAAAATGAGTGCAAGAAGCGAGCAATAAAATGAGCTCGAGATCACTGTACCCGAGGCTGGCAGGTCTACCAGGCCATAGGAGACCCAGACGCCATTCACGCAGATGAAATCCATCGGAGCAGATCCACTGCACATGGGCTCCAGCGTCGGAGTAGGAGTAGGAGTTGGAGTTGGAGTCGGGGTAGGCGTAGGAGATGGAGATGGAGTTGGAGTGTCCTCGGGGTTTGGCGTCGAGGCTGGAGTGGCCGTTGGTGTCGGGGTTGGGGTAGGTGTGGGGATAGGGGAAGGGGTAGGTGAAGGAGTCGGTGTGATTGAGAGAGATGAAGTGGGGGAGTCACTGGGGCTCGGAGTTGGAGTTGGAGTGGGCGTCGGAGTTGGAGAAGGAGTTGGAGTCGGAGTTGGAGTCGGAGTTGGAGTCGGAGTTGGAGTAGGAGTTGGGGTAGGAGTGGGCGTAGGAGTTGGAGTGGGCGTGGGTGTAGGGGTGGGCGTAGGTGTAGGTGTGGGAGTGGGAGTTGGAGTGGGAGTAGGAGTCGGAGTAGGGGTTGGAGTGGGTGTCGGAGTGGGCGTCGGAGTCGGCGTCGGAGTGGGTGTCGGAGTGGGTGTCGGAGTGGGCTTTGGAGTGGTCGTCGGGGTTTACGTAGGTGTAGAAGATGGGGAAGGAGAGGTAGCGTAAAGAGTTGGGGTCGGAGTAGGGGAGGGAAAGCCACTCACGCAAACGCTCGAAGTGTACGGACAGGTCAAGTTACTATAGCAATTTCCAGTGCTCTCGTAACAGCATGACTTTATGAAGCAGACCGAGCAATCATTCATAAAGAGAGAGCAGACGCTCACTGGTGTTGATGGTTCCGGCGTTATCGGACCCAAAAACGGAGTCGGCGTCGGAGTTGGAGTTGGACTTGGAGACGGCGAGTCCTCAGGGACAGGATATGATGGGATGGTCAAGCAATCGATTGAAGCTTCAGTGCAGAGAGATAACTCTTGGCATATATAACCGACTCGCTTCTCCCCTGTCAAGTCGCACAAATCATCAGAGGCATCAACGAAAGCTGTCGAGCGGACAGCCCAAAAGAAAAAAGAAATCGCACTTAGCGCAACGCTTTTCCCACTGCCACCTTCCATGTCACGCAGAGAGCTATCGTAACCGTCGATTGCAGCCATTCCCTCGTGCTCATCCGGTACAGAGCGTCGAAATGCGGGGATGACCGTCGTCCTCAAATTATACCACCAGCAGCAGGAGGCAGAATGTTGGGCACACCTAGCAATCTGCCATGAGACCCAAGGGGCCCATATAACCCGAAAACAATAAAAGATCGTACGACTCGCAATCAAGATTGGTGTTGCACTGCGCATGAGCGATATCAGGGAGGAGTAACAGCAAGGTGACGGCGGAGGCCAGGAGCAAAGCCAAGGAAGTCCTCGAGGACCTGCTGAGACGCGATCTCATCGAAAGTTCGTCGAGAGGGCTCTGACAGCCTAGCGTCAGTGCGATCCATTACCAGATGATATTCATATTCAATTCTGAATATAATATTAATATTAATATTTATATTATTAATAATAAAAATGCATATATATCAATGCGAGTTGCGCACAGGGAGGGATTCAGCGCAGGGACCGAAGCGGAGCTCCAGGCGGAGGACTATCTCGAGCTGAAAGCTGAGCCGCACGACCTCCCTTGCCAACGACGGTACAGCAAATTAAAGAGACAAATCATAATTATAATGCGATGTATGAGAGATGGGCGGCGAGGAGAAGGGACGAGGCCGACGTTGCTCGGTCCCCGAAAAAAATTCTAAATTCAACGCACCGTTACGCTGGAGCCGCTCGCAATGGGTTGTGAGAAATAAGAATATGTAGTGTTCACCAGTGACGGTGAAGTGTGGAATGAATCGCGTCATTCGCCTGGCGCCGGAGGCGAGGCTCCCGGACTCCCATCTTCCAACGCCTCCACGTTTACATTCAGATTTCGCAATGCGGCACGTGCACGGAGATTATTGAGCGCAGTATCGTCATGCGCTCATGGCCTCTCAATTCATTGTTGAATCTGCCAGCGACAATCGGAGGGGATGGCGAGCGGTGGCAGTGGCAGTGAGGCAGCGGTGGCGGACATCTTTGAGGTGTTCAAGATTGCGCGCACTCCTCTGGAGCAACTCACCGCCCTCCCACTCGAGACTCGTGCGCCCCATTTGCCCTCTTCCACGGACTATATATCACATATGTGATAGAGTTATTAGAATCCTTTTTCGTTTTTGGGTCCTTGGTGGTGGGTTGGACAGGTGGGGGTCTTTCACCATTCGCATCGACTTCCTTTCGCAGTGGAACTGTATACTCCATGGTTTCTGATAGTTTTGTCATATTTTATGTATAGCACAATATTGAGTTGTTATTATTAAATCTCTTGAGCGTCTGAACTCTCCTGCCCTTTCTCGACCTTCGTCGAGCCTCGACGATTTTCTCGAAGCCTCGATGGCTATTATAAAACTGTTCGCCTCATTTTATGAATACGGATTATTGTGGATAATTGCTGGGTAATCATTGGGTTATTCATGTATAGTCCAAAAGAAGTTCACCATTCTCTCGCCAATCACCTCAACGGCTCAGCTCGGCAAAGGCTCCGTCGCCCTCGCCACCTTGCCAGCTCCAGGTCCTCCTCCTTTCCTTTGACCCCCAGATTGAAACTAATCCATTTTTTATTATTAAGTATTAATTAGAAGCATATTGTTGAGTTTTTGTGGTGTTGACACAATTCGTATTTGATCCCCTCTTACTGAGCAAATGCTTGGTTGTAGGTCATATCGTGGTCGACCAGGAGAAATTTAAAGAGATGTTTGCCACCAAGGCCAAAGAGGCGGCAGTGCAGCAATCGACGGTGATACTCAATCAGACGGACGCCGCCATCGAGAACCTCAAGGCCGAGTTCGAGGTCCCCTCCGCTTTGGTTGGAGCATTGCATACTCTCCCTCGCTCTTATTGTTCGAGGACGTAGGAAGAAGTCAAAACGATCATCACAATGGTTCGAGAGACAATTGCGACGGAACAAGGAAAGACACTTGAATCCATGGCGTGCGCTCTCCTTTTTTTTGTTCTCCACATTTTCAGAAACCAACTCCTTCTCTAGTAAGCTCTCTAATGATACGACAAAATCTGGATCGGAGAAATTCACTGAGGCCCAAGCCATCGTAGAGAAACAGAATCAGATGATCGAAAAGGTCCTGGAGCTCCTCGCGCACAAAGACTTCCACTCGCCCACGCACGTCACCCACGAAATTGTTGAGAAGGGTGAGCAGAAGTGAATACTCAATTGGTGAATCTATATTTCGGAAAGTCAGAGGGACTTGCTTCTGTTTGTACAATTTCCACGAGTTTGGATGACTCTTTTTTACGATTCGCAGCACGAAAGCCGAATGGGACCAATCGTCTTTCCCTCGTTTGACTCCTCGAGCTTGATCTTCTCACCACGTGGCTTTTTGAACTTGCCTTCAGTCTCTTCAGGCGCTTCAAGCTTCGCTGGGTCCTTGCGCTCGTCAATTATTTCTATTAAATTATATGAGATTCTCAGCGGGGAATGATGATTCATGCTCTTTTGTACGTATCGCTAAGCTGGAAAATGCCTCGTCAACTCGAAGCGAAGACTTTGCTGATGTTTCGAAGAACGCAAGGCCATTCTTGGATGCCAAAGCTATTCCTTCCGCTGTCTCGACCTGAGACACAATGATGAGAATCTGGGAGGAAATTTTCATAAGAAAACGAGTATCTGTGCCTGTCGAAGTGTTTCGAGGTCGCTCTTGTTACCAATCAAGATGATGGGACACCTATTCTTATCGTTCGAGGCATCCAAGTATTTGCCGAGCTCGCCGAGCCAGTAGTCGACGCCGCGAGGGCCCTCAAACGATTCTCGATCCGTAATATCGTAGACAATCGCGCAGCCGTTCGCCCCTCGGTAGTACTCCTTCGACACTGGACTGAATCTTTCTTGGCCAGCTAAGAATGAGGATGATGGTGCAACAATTGTAGAGGAGTCAAGGTTTGAGTGCCAGTATCCCAAAGTTGGCAGTTCACAATCTTCTCGTTCACGTGGACGGTCTTGTGCACGAAGTCTACTCCAATGGTGGACCTTGTATTCTCGCGGAACTCGTTGACAGCGTGACGAAGCAGGAGCGAAGTCTTCCCGACCGCAGATGGTCCCACAACGAGTACTGCAACGGAAGAGTCAGAGGTTCATCACTCGAGGTGTTCTTCGTGGACGTCGAATCATGATCACAAAAAGACAAATCTTTAAATCGTATTTAATTCACTCTTCTGAAAAAAACATTTCACTTGTGCGTGGTTGAAGGAGGCACTGGGAGAATTCCTGAAGGCAACGAACATGGAAAGACATATCGCGATGCGCACATTTCAAATAGGTTGGCCTGCCTTCGCTCATGGTGCCTCGCTCGCAAATATACTACACCTTGTGATTCGTCCTTAGATGGGGTGCGCAGAGAAAGGAAATGAGCTCGACGCGGCGACAGCAGACTCAGCAAGCACTTCCATTTCACCTGTTTTTCAAATAAGCCGAGGCTCAGCGGCCCGTCGACGGTTCTAGCTGCCGTCGCAGCCTCTTGAACACCGAAATGACCGAAATTTGAGCAAAGAAAAATCTGTGTAGTAATATTCATAATTTCTGAGTCTCTGTTTCAAATTCGGCGATTCTGGTATTCATAGCGTGGAGGTACAGTAAACGTCTTTGTAGAAACGATAGGCGGCAGAATTCTCTCGTATGCCCCGATGTGCCTCAAAGAAATGCTCTTTATTACCATACAATATTAACACGGATATGTGTGAATACAAAAAATCAACGACCATGACCCTTGTAGGCGAACTGACCGAGGTTGGGAGGGCTGCGAAGGGCGGTTCCACTCGATGCTGGCTGGGAGTGATCGACAGTTTGCGAGACTGAGCCGTCAACCTATTAAGGGCGCAGGTTAACGGCTCGATTCAAAACAACACCGATGAATTGAATCACTTCGACCACTCGATGAGCATATGAAGAGACCAGCACTGCCGAAAATACGGTGTAACAGCACAATAACATTATTGGTGGGTCGACGGACCTTAGGGAGGAGAGACGGGTTCTCTCGGCAGAACTTGACGATCTTGTTGACAAAGCGTGATCCAGTCTTCTCAGCGCGTGTTTTGCCAACGCCCTATGCCGAGTCAATCATCACCAAAAGTCCATTGGCAATGCAAAAACTTGAACAGAGGCGAACCTCAATGACGCGGATCTCGTCCAACGACTTAGGAAGGAACTTCGTGAGGAGAATGATGGTCGCGTCCTCGATGATACTAGCGGCGCTGGAGTTCGCGTTTGCGTTAATGTCTTCTTCAAGGATCTCTTCGCGGAGCTTCAGGAGCTCGTCCCTCAGCTTCTTGCGCAGCGACTGCTCCTCGGCAGGCTTCTGCTTGATGTTGAAGGGATTGGGCAGTGGTGGGACAAACTCGACCTCCTCGCTGTCATCGTCTTCATCTTCATGAACGAAATATAGATCAATAAACCTGTGGAACGCCCGGACAAACGAATGAGGGCACAACTTACCGTCCGCCATGTCAATTAGAGTGGGCTTGGAATTGTAGCGGCCTTGCTGCGGAGAAGTGTTCTTCTTCCTGGGCGCCTTCTTGGGAGGGGCTACCTGTTCCTCGGCAACGTCACCTTCATCGTCATCAACAACTTGACGGCGACGCTTACTATTCTCCTTGGGAAGCGTGCGCAACTCCAGTTTTTGTCGTTGGAGAGATTGGTGATCAGGGCCGAGCTCGATCCAGCCGATGGTGCTCCCAAACTTGGAGTGCTTGAAATTTTCTCGGAGGACCCTGCGAGCGATGAGTTCGTGGATGATACGCTCAATATCCTGGCGATCCATTCCCGAGCCCTTGCCAAAGTTGACCATGTTGCCGTACTTGCTCAGGAAAGCCGATTTCTTGGCGCCCCAGTAAATCTCAACGAGCGTCTTCTCGCTCAAATCTTGTCCACCTCTGAATCTCTCCACAATTTCCCTAGCATCAGGAAATGAGGGATGCTGATGGATATAACAGGGCGATCGCTTCCTACCGAATATCTTTGGCAGCGGCAGTGAAGTCCTCGACTTGAACGGCCTGTAAACCGCCAACCTGGTTCAGCCGAGCGCAATTATCGCAAAAATTTGGGCCTGTAAAAAAGAGTGAAATCAGCCTCGTAAGGGAATCACGCGTGGAGACAAAGTACCACAGGATGAGCGATCAAAGTTCTCTCCGAAGTAACGAAGGACGATCATTCGACGGCAATCAATCTTATTCTCGCAGTACCCGACCACGGTCCTCATCTGTTCAAAGTGCAGCGCTCGTTGAGCCGGGTTAACATTGTTCTCCTTATCACTCCTCTGAGTCAAGCCTACGTTTTGAACGTAAGAAATGAACATCATTCCAGATGAGGAAAGAGGAATCACCTTCAATGCGACGCGAATCGCCATAGTGGTACAAGAGGATGCAATCGCTGGGTTTGCCATCACGTCCTGCGCGTCCTGCCTCTTGGTAGAAGCCCTCGAGGCTCTTAGGCATGGTGTAGTGAATGACGAATCGCACATCCGGCTTATTAATTCCCATGCCTCGAATGGGAGAGAAATGTGAGATGAAAGGCATCGGCCACAAGGAGGAAAGGAAGATACCAAATGCAATTGTGGCGCAGACAACGTGGACCTTGCCATTTGTCCAGCTCCTTTGGACCTCTGCTCGCTCGTTAACGTTATCTCCTGTCATGAAGTTGAGAAATAACCAATTTGATGCAAATACAAGAGGCGGACCAGCATGGTAGTGCGAGGCTTTGATTCCACCACTGATGAGGGCCTCGGCCACCTGTTCGCACTCGTTTTGAGAGAAGCAATATACAATGCCACATTTGTTCTTGTAATGAGATTTGATTCGTTCGACCAGCAGTTCGCGAGCTTTCTTCGCGTTGCCTGACTTGGGCTCGACCATGTAGCGAAGATTCTGACGATTGAAGGTTGAGGTGAACGTGACGACATCCCGCATGCCGAGGAGCTTGAGAACATCTTCAGCCACTCGCTTTGTGGCAGTGGCAGTCATAGCCAGGCAAGGTACTCCGGGAAGGAGGCTCCTTAAACATCCTAATGCAATAAAATGAAGATCACTTAAGTCATGCAAGGTCGATTAATGGTATCGCGTTACCGAGCTCAGTATACGATTTGCGAAAGTCATGGCCCCAGTGTGAGACACAGTGAGCTTCGTCAATGACGAGGCGACGAACGAGGTTTCGCGAGTTGAGTTGAGCGAGCTTATCCTGCAGTCCACCACTCGCAAGAACACGTTCGGGCGTAAGGAAAAGCAACCTCGGCAAATCCTCTGGGTCTGACGCACTGAGTCGGGAATAGACCATTCTAGCAGCTTCATCGCTTTGAGCACCACCTGTAAAAATATTATGAAGGCTCCAAGATGCAGACGATTGTTAATGGACCGTACCTAAGTGCACCGCACTGATGTTGAGCTTGCTCACCAGCATCACCTGATCCTCAATTAGGGAAATTAATGGCGAGATGACAATGGTGACTCCAGGATCGTCAATCTTGGCTGGAAGCTGGTAGCACAAGCTCTTGCCTCCACCGGTGGGCATCGTGACGAACACATCACGCTGCCTACGAGAAGCCATAGAGGGTCAGGCAAAGCCCGACAGTAAGGTTCAAGATATATCAGGAAGAAGAACCTCATAGTCGCATTGCATACACCACGCTGAGGGTACCGCCATTTATGATGGCCAAAAGTGTCCTATGGCAAGAATCAGACAGCTCGACGCATAGATTGGGAGCAAGAGTCGTGCGAGCAGCACTTCGTTAAGACGTTTTGACCACGAAAAGGTATCCGACTCCCACACTGGCTCTTGTGAGGTCTGCCCGGGCTTCATGAGTGGTGAGGTTGCCATGCTTCTCGAATTTAAGCCATTTTGGTTTGAGCTATTCGTTCCGATGCCAGAGGAGTTGAAAGGTGGAGCTCGAGGAGTTTGGAAGTTGTATATCGAAGGAATCGCGGAAGCGGACGATGCAGGTGTAGAAAGTGCGCTCAAACTGGAAGATTGGCTTGTGTTATGAGCATTTGAGAAGCTCTGGTTTCGATTCAGGTTCGGCGTGAAGGTGCTGCTCGCCGGCGAGCTGAAGCTACCGGCAATTGAGGCGGGAGATTGTTCGGCCGACGATGGCGTCGAAGAGGCAGAGAAAGAATTGCCACGCGATTCCATTGGTGTTGAATTGGAGGATTTTGCGGTATTGTATGAAGTATTAGAGGTGTTATATTGGCTGTGATTCGAGTTCGAGGAGAAGGACGACGAGGAGGCCAGAGGAGCGCCTCTCGAGGACGCGGGAGCGGCTCTCGGCGCGTTCGATGAGTAATTTGCACTGGAATTCGCCGAGCTGCCGGCTGTGTCCCGCGAGACGTTGATATTACCACCATTATTCTCAATTGTTTCGCTTTGGAAGGTGACAATTGGGAGGACCTTCTTCACGTCGTCGCAGAAAGTAAAAACATTCGACGCGCCCTCATCTCGGGGCAAAGAATGAGCGTACTGGAAGCACGAGGCGAGGCGGTCTTTTGCAGCAGCAGATGACGCAAAATAGCGATTAATTTCATCTAAATTCGTCTTCATCCTGCAAAAAAAGCGGACGGTCAGGGCAGAAGAGACGAGAAAGGCGAGGCGCGAGTACTTCAGCAGCGAGGAGACCTGGAAATGTTTGGTCCCCTTCGCGCGGCAAATATATTCTTATCGTTAAAATGTCGAATCACGTTCCGAAGAACCAGAAGCGAATGGGCAAAGGCGGCAAGACAGAGCATATCATTCGTGGAATTGAGGGCAAAACCGACACGGCGGCAAAAATCAACAACAGCACCCGAGGTCCTGGCCTCTCGATGTTGCCCACGGCAAGAGTGATGGCCCATTGATCCTCAGTATCATAAGCGTGGTCTTCTGTGATGGCGCAAGCTGATCTCGCGAAGTTTTCGGAGGAGACCGCGGCCGAGCTCGCTGGTCCGTCGTTAATATCTCCTCGCTTGCCTCCCATGAGCCGCACTTGCGGTCGCATTTCTTTCAAATTGTCATAATTAATATTTTCGATTTTATTCCTGGGGACGGGCGGATTGGCGAGCAGTTGCTCCCCTGTACCTCGCCCCGCCCTCAAGGGAGCTTGCATACACCTTTCCCAGTCCCGATTCTTCCCTTCATTATGGTCAATTTATCTTTCAATTAATTATAGAAGAAGTGAGGTTGTGCGAATTTCCGTTGGCCACTGGTCCGTCGCGGTTGTCGACGAGCTTCCCGAATCCTTCGCTCTGGGATCAAAGTTTTTTACGCTGAATTGTTCATGTAGATTTTGCACGGGCTCCAACACCAACTATTTCTTCGCGTCTGGAGGTGCTGATCAAACAGACCTCGCTCCACGGCTTGGCGTGTTATCCTTGGGACCACTTGCGCGAGGTTCTCGCCTCGAAGCTCACCTTGGTCCCTCTTTCCTTCCTCTTTTTGCGGATTTGTCTTCGCTCTCATTGGTTGATCATTTATCTACCTTCTTTTAGGTCCTGGAAGAGCGCAAGAATGCGGAAGGCGAAAGTAAATTCGGCCCAGGTTTTGATATTCAGCGCGATGATCTCGTAAATAAGCTCAAAGGTTTCGATGGGTGCGCCGTTCCCTTTTTCTATGTAGATGTTAAAGTTATTGCTTCCCTCCGTTGTTGTAGATGCCCTTTTACGCTGCAGCGCATTTGCGAAATGCTGACTGAGCAAGGCGCGAAGCACTACAAAACTGTCGATAAATTCATGTTCGCGTTCGAAAAGGTCCTATTCTTCTCCATCTTGTGTTATGGCTTGCTGATGCCTCCCGTTTCTGTAGATGGTGTCGGTGACATCAACCCAAGATACCTTGTCCCCCATGGACTTCAATGTCGCGATCGAGGAGCTCAACGACAACATGTTCAAGCTCCTCAACACGCCCGTCGTCCTTGAGGGCAAAGGGTTCGCGTTTGCTCTTTGTCGATTACCTGTGATCTCGCTGATACGATTGTCTTTAGAACTTCTAATAATGCTGCTGGAAATCTTTTCAACGCCACAATGCCGTCAGAACAGAGCCTCTTCTCCAACGGTGGAAATGACCCGATGATTGTTGATTCCTAGCCTTTTCTGTTATTTCGATCTTTTGACTTGGTTCCCGCTAGCACAATGTTAGATAAACCGTTTGATGATTTCCTCTTTTAATTGGGGTTATTTGAACATCTAACAACTATGAAAGGATAACAGTCTCACTCCAAGTCTACCAGCAAGGATAACCCAACCAGTAGACCAAGATCTTTGGCTCGCCAGAGCATTTTTTTAACGCGGCCACATTACCCGTAATATCCAACCTCGGAAGCTTTGCGAGGGCAAGGGAGGGCGAGGCCGAGGTCGTCCTTGACGGCATTCACAAGCTCAATAAGCGACTCGGCCTGCTTCACGATCTTGCTGTTGGCTACCTTGCTCTTCACCTCGATGGAGAGAAGCGACTGACCATCTTCACCTACGTCACGAACGTTAACCATGAGCAGATATATAAAGCGATACAAACTTGTACCTTCCACGCGTTGGATTCGGAAATGACGACCGCCGCTACATGAGATGGTAAAGGGGTACTCGACCATCGTACGGCTCAGACGGACGAGGTAGCAGCCCTTCGGTTTATGGAGCAAGCGCGCCTCCGCCTCCGTCTTCTCAATGTTACCGTGGAACCAGTCCGAGCGAATTATCGCCTCGACCTATGAAATCTCAATCAGGACCCGCTCAAGTGCTTTGGCTAGTGCTAAGTACCTCGTCTGCAATCTTATCGGCAAGCTGCTCTAGGAAGAAGTAGCCAAACCAAGCGACGACGCGGCTAAACGAGTGCATCGTGACTCGTCGATCGCTGCCGTAGATTGCTAAGAGCAGGATGAGAGTGTGATGAAGAAGGTCCAAGGGTTTCATTACCTAAGTAATTGTAAAAGAGTTGGAAACGGCCAAGCGTAGTGCTCTTGGTCTCCGTCATCAAGGCGGCTTCGAAATCTTGCCACTTGACAATCTCTTCTAATTCCTATCCCCAATAAATGTGGATCTGAGAATCGGGGCAACGACGGGGCTGGAAAGATGACGCACGTGCTGCGGGTACACAAAGTACTTCAGCCAAAACTGAGCGGCAATTTTTGGCTCCACTGCAACTTCGACCAGAATCTGACAGAAAACTCATGATTAGGAAATAAGTAAAATGAATGTTAGGAATAAGTTTGAGGGAGAAAGCGTTCTGACCTGGTCCAATCTGTAAACCACCGCGTGAAAAGCAGGGCGACGCTTGGGGTCACGGGCCCAGCAATCCTCCATTAAGCTCCGCAGCGATTGAGGACACGTCTAAACAGGACGACAATTTCGTTTCGGTTGTATATGAGGAGGATAGCAACCAAAGAGACCGTACAATCGGAACGATCGGTCGCTCGTCTCGGACGCAAACGGCCGTATAGAAGGATTCCCAGTCGCTATATTGTGGGAAAGGCTCCTCGCACGTCAGCAGCTCCCAGAGAATAATGCCAAATGCATAGATGTCAATTGATTTGTTATACTCTTGCTGCAAAGGAGACACAACAAAGATCAGGCCATGACATGTGACAAGAAAGGCGTGAGGATATACCCGCATCATCACCTCAGGAGCCATCCACAGGGCAGTACCTCGTGGTCCAAACCGATCCTGATAAACAAAGTGAATTCAAATCATAAAAATTCATGCTAATAGGAATTATTGGTGTAGACGAACCTTAATTTGGACGTTGTCTTGAAGAATTTGCGAGAAACCAAAATCGGTGACCTTGACCGTGTAGCTGTTGTCCACCAAGAGGTTTGCTGGTTTTAAGTCGCGGTGGATAATATTATTAATACCATGAAGCCAACTCATTCCTTAATAACAAAGAAACATAAAATATCGTATTGTAGGACCGTCAACGAGACAAGACGGCAATACCTTTGGCTGCATCCTTCGCCATCTTCAGTCGAACAAAAAGCGGGAGGGCTTTGCCTTTCGGTGACTTCATGAGCTTGGCCAAATCGGTAGTCATTCGTTCCGTGACAATCTTTATGTTTCCTGGCTGCGTACACGCGCCCATAAAGAGAACAACGTTGGGATGGAAGATTTGGCTACAAGAATATAGTGTAAAATAATCGAATGACCATGGAAGGGCGACCGAGAAGGAACCTCATCAAGGCCACCTCGTTACGAAGATCTTGAAGCTCTTGCTGGCTCAGGTTCTGGTTTCTTGGAACCTTGACAGCGACAGGCGCGGCGCGGCATTTACCTACAGAAAAAGTGAAAAAAGGCCAAGAGATCAGGGCAGAAAAGGACACGAGCAAACCGACAACCAAGATGAATGAACTACTCCACGAAGGACGGAGATATTTTCATTAAAGCGACGCATCAGCAAACAAAAATGATGGTTGAAATCAACGAGGTCAGAGATCGTCGCAATTGATGAGCTGGAGGACGGGGGGGGGGGGGGAAACTTTGAACCCGGGGCCAAAAACCCCTTTCCCAAAAAAACCACTTTTCTCCGGGGAATTTTCCCCCCCGGGGGTCATTCCCGGGGGGCCCATCCCC
>Ga0154020_10006530_pt1 | contig 13661 bp, 17 predicted proteins | sample Klosneuvirus_201_FD_109709 | JGI IMG/M metagenome (GOLD analysis project Ga0154020, IMG submission 109709) | Active sludge microbial communities from wastewater, Klosterneuburg, Austria - Klosneuvirus_20160825_MG | ecosystem: Engineered > WWTP > Aerobic digester > Activated sludge | place... | reverse complement strand
TATGGGAAAGCCGAAATTCATTACCGACCGCGAAGAGCTCGAAAAGCTCGCCCCGATGATCAAGGCGCCGATCAAACGGCAGGTCTTTGTCTGCACAGGCAAATCCTGCTCGAAGGTCGGCGGCGAAGAAGTCCTCTCCGAATTCGCCCGCATCCTCGAAGAAAAGGGGATTCGTCAAGGCAAAGAAAAGAAAGGCCGCAACCCAATGGGCGAGGTCCTCCTCACTCAATGCGGCTCGATCGGCTTCTGCTCCATCGGCGTCGCCGTTATGGTCCACCCCGACGGCATCCTCTACGGCCAGGTCCAACCCGAAGACGTCCCCGAAATAATCGAAGAACACATCGAAAACGGAAACGTCGTCGAAAGACTGGCGTTGATGGAACTGTCCGCGGCCTGCACGTAAGTAAGGGCCCAACGTTTGATGGGAGTGTCCGTAGCCCGCACGTTAGTAAGGGCTCAAGACGTTGCGGAGATCACTAAGGAGCATTTGAAGATATGAACGATTGTTGAGAGATTGGCGTTGATGAACTGGAGTCACAAAGCACTTGTGCTTGAACAGAAAATCAAGACCCGCGCATTCGTCTCTTTCGCCACCATAGTACGAAAAAAAATGTTACGACACCAGCGATAAGTATTGCGATAAGAACCGCAAGGTTTGTAACGTAGAGGCGGGGTTCTGAAAGACCACTAGAAGTAGGTAAAAGTGGAAGACTTTGGGCGATTATTTCTCCATTTTCCAGATTGAACGATAGTCTTCCCTCTTCCAGAGTAGTTACTTCAAATGTTCGTTTTGAATTGTTGATTTCCAAATGTTTTTGCCATTCGAAGTGTGAGACGGAATGCGGAAGAGCAGAAACATAACGAATGATATCTTTTACTGCATAGGTTCGAAGCAATTTCCCTTCGGAGAAAAAGCTCAACGCTTCATCAGAATCTTTCGATGCCCATGGTCCAGTTCGAACGAGAGACCTACCATCAGCGGATAGAAAAACTTGATATGAAAACCAATCCACAGTCCAAAGCGGCTCGGATCCACTCGCAGGATAGAGTCCGCTTGTCTTGTACCTTTTCCTGAGTGATTTGGCAGCTTCCAGCTTCTCAGGCCCTTGACTAAGACACTCATTGTTGGGCTCCGCTACAATCATTACGAACACCAACCGTGCTTCTTCAAGAGGCACGGCATACGAGCATTTAGTTGCAACCGTATCCGCAAAGGTAGTTACCGAAGTGATGAGGCAAATCGTGCCAATAAAGAAGTATGTTTTAAGTTTCGCCTTCAACCTCATCCCCGCATCTCGGTTAGGATCTCATCCACTACCTTCTTGGCGTCGCCGAAGAGTATAGGTCAAAATTTACGGGACCACAAAAGCACCCGGAATGCGCTCATCGAGAGTTGCCAGCACACAGCCATGGGCTTTTGCTAAACCTGCGAGGTGGCCGTCGGTGGTTTGTTTAGACGACTTGACCCAGGGTGGAAGCTTGGACGCATCATTGTCATCAGCCAAAAACGAAAAATCGTAAACTTGCGATGCTTTCAGAAGGGACAAATGAGTCTTAGCTTGTTCAAGCGTGACGTTGTATGCAGGGATCTGCGAAACGATTCGCAGGAATCCAAGTTCAGTGATCGAACAGGTGGCGAAGCTTAGTGCCTTCTTTTCGGCAAGTGAGTCGATCCAGCTGTGTATGCGACCACGAAATTGATGGCGGGTTATGCCGAGTGCAATGAGTGCGTTGACGTCGAGGAGGTATCTCATGGGAACTCGGCGAGCATATCGTGAACCATTTTGCTGGTCAAAACCGGAGCATCTTCACCAACATCGATCACGGGTAGTCCGGTGACGGGGTCGTCAATGATCCGAGCCTTACGGGTCTTTTTCCGGTCGAGACGCGGCGACAGAATAATTTTTTGATCCTCGATGTCGGCCTTCAATCGGTCTCCGGGTTTGATTCCCAGGCGTTTACGCAGCGACGCCGGAATTACTACTTGGCCTTTCTCTAACACTCTTGTTTCCATAGCATTTAGTCTAACACGGTTAACCCCGCATTGCGGTTAGTATCTCATAGACGACCTTCTTCTCTTCGACGACACAACTCCTTGCGATGGATGGCTGACCGCCCCTTCGCCTGACGGGGTGGTTCTTTCCTTGGTAAACCCGTGTATAATTCAACGTGTGAAGAGAGCGATCGTATTTTCGATGGTGTTCCTGGCCTCGATCTGGCTCGTCTCCGAGATCAGAACCTCACGCTCGCTGAATTGTTTCGGGTGCACCAACGTAAAGTGCGTTCTCCGCGAGGTTGACCAAAGACCGGTTATGGCTGTGACACATCCGCTCGACGTCCTTAAAGAGTTTTAGCAAGCTGCAGATTGGTGGGATTGATACAAAGCTCCCCTCCTTACGAAGGAGGGGTGGCAGCCGCTTCGGCTGACGGGGTGGTTCTCTAACATCACACGCGAGAAAGAACCACCTCCCGGCTAAAGCCGTACTCCTCCTTCGTAAGGAGGAGAGCTTTAATCGGACGGGATGGTTCTCTCGCTCCACCAGCCAAAGTTGCTGCGAATAACGGCGAGCACCCATTCCGGATCTTCAAATACTAGCTTATTCTCGAAACGAATTACTCGAATCCCATGCGACTCGGCAAATTGTCTTTTGCTGAGATCGTTCAGCTTCGGATGCTCGATAAAATGAGGCTGGCCATCCAGTTCGATCGCAAGTTTCTCTGACGGGCAGTAGAAATCGAAAATGTAATTTCCAATGCTGTGCTGGCGTCGGAATTTGCGCCCGTCGAGGTTTGAGTTCTTTACCAAATTCCAAAAAGCCGCTTCTGCCGGAGTTAGACTCTTTCGGAGCGTGTGGCGAAACTTCGCGACCTGGGGCAGTGTGTGAAAGTCAGTTTTGCTTCTTTTGAGCGTCATACTGCTGATCCAGAGAACCACCCCGTCCGCCAAAGCGGCGTCCACCCCTCCTTCGTAAGGAGGGGAGTTTTTGAAGATCATCCGCGCATTGCGGTCAGGATCTCGTCGACGACCTTTTTGGCGTCGCCGAAGAGCATGAGGGTGTTGTCCTTGTAGAACAGCGGGTTATCGACGCCGGCGTAGCCTGAGGCCATTGAGCGTTTCATCACGATGACGTCGCGGGCTTCCCAGACGTGGAGCACCGGCATGCCGGCGATCGGCGACGCGGGGTCGTCCATCGCAGAAGGGTTCACGATGTCGTTCGCACCGATCACCCAGGCGACATCGGTCGAAGCGAATTCGTCATTGATCTCGTCCATCTCGAAGACTATGTCGTACGGAATATTCGCCTCGGCGAGCAGGACGTTCATATGGCCGGGAAGGCGGCCAGCGACAGGGTGAATTGCGAATTTCACCTCGACGCCCTCGGCGGTGAGCATCTTGACGACCTCGGCGAGCGAATGCTGTGCCTGCGCGACGGCAAGACCGTAGCCCGGGACGATAATGATCTTCTTCGACTGCTCTATCATATTCGCCGCTGTCGCGGAATCGACCGAACGCACTTCGCCCGCCGGAGCCGAACTGCCGGCCGATGGTGAACCGCCTTCGGTACCGAATCCGCCGAGCATAACGCTCACGAACGAGCGGTTCATTCCCTTGCACATAATGTAGCTCAGGATCGCGCCGCTCGATCCGACGAGTGCACCCGTGATGATCAGCAGATCGTTCGAGAGCATAAATCCTGCGGCCGCTGCGGCCCAACCCGAATAACTGTTGAGCATCGAAACAACGACCGGCATATCCGCACCGCCGATCGCCATTATGAAATGTATGCCAAGAATGCCCGTCAGGATCGTCGCCGCAAGCAGCGGCCACTGACCCGAATGCGTGTCGGGCGACATAAAGAACGCGACGCCCAAGCCGACCGTTATGAGCAGCATAATGATGTTGATCAAATGCCGCCCCGGTATCATCAATGGTTTGCCGCTGAGCGTGCCCTTTAGTTTGAAGAACGCGATGACCGAACCTGTGAACGTGATCGAGCCGATGCAAACTCCGATGAAGATCTCCGCAGTGTGAAGATGCGATTCTCCCGTTGACATCGGCTGATGAGGGCCGAGATACGTCGCAAAACCTACAAGAACCGCCGCAAGCCCGACGAAACTGTGCAATATCGCCACCAACTCGGGCATCGACGTCATCTGGACGCGGCTCGCCAAGATCGCTCCTATCACAAGCCCCGGCACCAACGCCGCGATCAATACCGGCAGCCCGCCGAGATCCATCGCCGCCGCCGTCGCGAAAAGAGCGATCAGCATCCCGACGATGCCGTACATATTCCCGCGCCGAGCCGTTTCCTGCCGGCTCAGCCCGCCAAGGCTCAAAATGAACAACGCACTCGCGGCGATGTATGCGATCGTGATTAGGCTTTGTTGCATTAGTTCAAGTCTCCGAAGGAGACGCACAATATAGCGTAGGGTGAAACCCTACGAAACGGTGACAAAAATGAATGTGTCGCCAAAGGTGACGAACAATCAATCCCAAACATATCGCTCGTCGATCTCTACGCGATATTTTCGACACAGGCTTCGAAATTCGTCCTTGAATTCCTGTTTGGCGTGATGCTCCTTCTGTTCCGCGATATACTTCATCACTCGCGGCACTTGCGATTCGCCAATCGAAAACGCGCCGTAGCCTTCTTGCCAATAAAACGTTTTGTCGTGCTGCTTCATCCAAACCGAACTATCGCGTTTGATGTCACCGACGAGATTGCTGATGTCAATTGTCCTGCCCATCGAGATCAAAAGGTGGCCGTGATTCGCCGTGCCGTTTCCGATGATCAGTTTCGATTTATTGTTCTCAACTATGCCGTGAATATAAGAATAAAGACCAGCCTCGATTTCAGGATGAATCAGATCGACGCGATTCTTTGTCGAGAAAACTACGTGAACCAAGATCTTGACCAATGATTGCGGCATAAGAGGTGTTTTACGTCGCCAACGGCGACAAACAATAAAGCGTAGGGTGAAACCCTACGTAGGGCCGTCAAATTGTTTTCCGTCGCCGAAGGTGACGAACATCAACGTCACATTGTTCGTCACTTTCAGGGACGGCCTCGTGTGCGCATCGTTTCGTAGGGTTTCACCCTACGCTATATTGTCCGTCTCCATCGGAGACAAACCCGTGGCCTTCTTGAGGCATTTGTAGGCCTTCGTGAGGTTCTCCAACACCTTCGTGACCGACTTTTCAGGGTTCGTGAGCAATTCTAACCGCTTCGTAACCTATTTGCACCGCTTCGTCAGCGAATCAGACAGCCTCGTATCAAACTCTTACAGCTTCGGCTTCGGTTTCCGCTATTTCAACGACTTACTCAATAATCTCGGCCTCGCGTGCAATACGGAGAACCATGTCTAAATACGTGTCGCCGATTTCCAGAATGGCTTTTGGCCTCTGAGCTGCCGGAACCTTTGCCAGTTTGTATTCATTGACAATTTCCTGAGTATTAAACTGGCGTGCGTCAATTGTTCCGTTTTTGACGCCTCGCAGAATGTCCGAGCGAACTAACGCCTTCATCACCTGATCCATTAGGTCGGCAGTTTCACCTGTGAACGCCGACTTGCTTTCGATCCAGATTTGCGAGGCCTCGCCAACTGATGCCTGCTTGATGTCGTCCGCCGACGTTCCGAGGCAAACCAGCATTGAGGCGTTTGCGGCAACGAGCACATCGCGAATCGCACTCTTAGCCTCGATACTCATTCTGCGAAGCCGATCAGCCTCGACCTTCACGCTCTTGTCCAAAGCCTTGGTATCTTTTTCAGATTTAGTCTCGCGGAATGTTGGACTTGTGCGACTCGCGAACTCCTTTAGGGCTTCCATCGCTTCGTCGTCAAAGGAGATTTCAAAATCGCCGATCTTAACGTCTAACGTCTTGGCGTTAGCCATCTTTAGAAAAGTCGCGTAGTTGAGTTTGGCCGTATACGGGTTCTTGCCTTCAATCTCCAAGTCTCTGGCCTCGACCATCTTCACGCGCATACGGTCACGATCCGTCAAAACAACGAAATCTGTAACAGGGAAAAGGAACTGTCTTTCCTTGTCCTTGAAAAACACGAAAATAACGTCCGTCGGCGCGACCTTTAATTTCTCTCCGTTAAAGAAATAAGCAAAATGGACAGATTCCACCGCGTTTACAGGCAGGCGCATCTGAACTTTCGTCCGATCAGTAAATTTGTCGTAGGCAAAGTCTATCGTGAAGCGATGATTGAATTGGCGATTCGGAGGAGCTTGAAGGCGCGTGTCGACTACCTTCTTGGCTGTTTGGGCTTTTGATTTCTGAGCAGCAGCTGAGATAGCACTAGCCATTGCCAAACAGCAAACGGTTAGAGTTACCATTAGATATCGGTCCATTTCTTTCTCTCTCCTCTCCTCTCCTCTCCTCTCTCAATAAGCGACCACACAACCGAACCCACAGAACGTAACCAACCACACGTCACTCAACGCAAAAACTGGACGACAAACTTACCCTACTTCCTAAACATCCCCAGCATCCGATTTGTGACTAAAAAGCCGCCGGCGATGTTGATGGCGGCGATGAGGACGGCGATGGCGCCGAGGATGACGGTCAGGTTCAGGGAACCGAAACTCCAGTTGTCGGTCGTGAAAAGATTGCCGGTGAGCTGGAGCATTCCGCCGACGAGGATGATGCCGCTGATAGCGTTCGTTACGCTCATCAGAGGCGTGTGGAGAGCCGGTTTGACGTTCCATACGACCTGAAATCCGATGAAGATCGCGAGAATGAACACCGTCAAGTGACCCAAGAAATCGCCGCTGGCGGCCGCTGCCTTTGGCGGCAGAATGAACGCGAGGCCGAGCATTATCAGCCCGACGACGCCCAAGAGCCACGGACTCACGCCGTTGCCTTCGTCGTGGCCGTTCGATCCTGCCTTTGCGGCCGCGGCAACTGCGTGTGAACTCTTCGTTGGGACGCCGGGCTCGGGCGGAGCAGGCGGCGTCGGCCTTGGCGGTGGCGGCCACATCATTTTGCCTTCGTGCAGGACGATCGAGCCGCGAACGACCTCGTCATCGAGATCGACGTGAAGGCGAGGCTCCATTATTGCGTCAACTTCCGCTCGGCTTGAATTCTGCTCTGACGAGAGAACCACCCCGTCCGCCGAAGCGGCGTCCACCCCTCCTTCGTAAGGAGGGGAGCCAGAAGACACACTGCCGACCGGTCGTGTTTCCACCTCAGGTGAACTGCGTGCGGGCTTCTGCAACTCTTCGATAAGAGCGGCGACGCAGGCTCCGTAAAGTTGACTCGACATCGACGCCATTCGCGAAGGAAGGTCCGTGTAACCGATGATCGTCACGCCTTTGTGGCTGACGACCTTTCCGGGCTGCGTGAGGGCACAGTTACCGCCTTGTTCGGCGGCGAGGTCGACGATCACTGAACCGGGCTTCATTGATTCGACCATTCCGGTCGTGATGAGCTTTGGTGCCGGCTTTCCGGGAATAAGAGCGGTCGTGATGATGATATCGACCTGCATCGCCTGCTGAGCGAAGAGAGCCATCTCGGCGTTCAAGAACGAATCAGACATCTCTTTCGCATATCCGCCCTTGCCTTCGCCCTCCTCTTTGACGTCGAGTTCGAGGAACTCGGCGCCCATCGAAGCCACCTGTTCCTTGGTCGCCGACCGCGGGTCGAAGGCCCGCACGATCGCTCCCAGACCTTTCGCGGCACCGATCGCAGAAAGTCCTGCGACTCCGGCTCCGATCACGAGCACCTTTGCGGGGTTGATCTTGCCCGCGGCAGTGATCTGTCCCGTAAAGAAGCGAGGATAATGTGCAGCGGCCTCGATCACGGCTCGATAGCCTGCGATGTTCGCCATCACGGACAGAGTGTCCATCTTCTGCGCACGAGTGATACGCGGGATAGAGTCCATCGCGAAGACCGTCGCCTTACGCTTCGCAAGACGTTCGATCACATCCTTGTGCTGAGCAGGCCAGATAAATCCGATGAGCGTTGCGCCTTTGCGCAAGAGATCTGCTTCGTGGACGTGCAGCTTTTCGTTCGTCTCCGGAGGCCGCACTTTTAGGACGACATCCGCCGCCCCCCAGAGATCGCTAGTATCGGCGATGATCTCTGCGCCTGCTTCTTGGTACTCGGCGTCAGCGACGCTGATGCCCTCGCCTGCACCGCTTTCGACCGCAATGTCAAAGCCGAGCTTCTTAAGCTTGATCACCGTCTCAGGAGTTGCCGCAACTCGCTTTTCACCAGGGTTTATTTCTTTTGGAATGCCGATCTTTGTCATCTTTGTAGTTGGGGGAGATGCCTGCCGAGGGCGGTTGCAGAAACATCTTTGAGGGAATTCTATTGGTGAACTCGACCGGTAGTCAAACCCCGCAGGCCGAAACCTTATGTAAGCAGCGAATGGCCGCCCCAAACGTATATGCCGCAGAGGATCGATTCCCCGAAAAGTACGGCGATAATGAATTTCCAGTAGTTCAAACGCACGATCCCGGCGACATAGCAGACAACATCGGTCGGTGCGACGGGCAAGAAAGCCCACGCGGCGACGAACGCGAGTCCCCAAGGTGTCGCCATTCTCCGGTGAATGGAATGTACAAGATCGGGCTTTCGCCTTTCGAAGAAGTCGTCAAATCCGAGAGCTTCCGAGAAGAAGTAGATCATCGTGGACGAGAGGGCGATCCCGACGATCGAGACCGCAAACACCGAAGCTGGTTCGGCCGGGAACAGGATCGTTCCTGCGATCACGAGCGGCGTGCTCGGCAAAAGTGTTAGGCCTCGCACGGCAGATATGACGATGTAGGCGATCCAAAGACTGCCGGCGTTCGCCCTTAGAAATGCAGCGATGTTCTCGGCCGAGAATGCTGCCGGGTTTGACAGGAAAACGACAAGGGCGGCAATAATCACAGCCGCCCAAACGACGATCAGAATGATCCGAATAACCTTTGAAATACCGGAGATCGCGGTCACTGATCTGATTCGGATTCGCCAATAAGTTCCACAAACTTGTCCTTAAATCTCGCTAGATCTTTCGGATCCAGAATGCCATTTTTTGCGATTACGTCCTGTTTTTTAGCAGTGACAATCCGATCCACTTTTAGGACGGAGTCTTTCCGAAGGCCGTTTTCATTGTCTTGTTTAAGGATCAATTCATTAGGCGTAAGACTTGCGGGCAAAACAGAGCTTATGGCACATAAGACCAGATCGCGATATGAATCCTTTGTTTCGCAGACGACCGCAGTTGGCCGTATCTTTCGTTGAGTGAATTCGGCGAACGGGAATGGGATAAGGACGATGTCGCCTGTTTTCATAACTAGCTGACGGTCAAATAGTCTTGGTAAATATCTTCAGCTTCATCTTCCCAAAATTCGAAAGCATCCACTTGTGCCGAAAGGTTTCGCAACTCTTCAGATTCGTCGATCTCTTCGACGAAAGTAATGTTGACACGATAAGCCTTCGACACCGGTATCTTCTCCATCGGGATAAATGTCTTTCCGTCAAATATTCCTTCAATCGTTTGCATACGAGCTACATACTACGCCGATTTAGCAGAAACTTCCATATCCGGACGCCAGCGAAGGACCGGCTTGCGTGCCGCTGCTGCTTCGTCAAGCCGTCCGATGCGGGTCGAATGCGGAGCGTTCTTTACGAGTTCCGGATCTTCGAGAGCCTCGCGGTCGATGTCGATCATGGCTTCTGCGAATGCATCGAGATCCGCACGGCCTACCGATTCCGTAGGCTCGATCAGCATCGCGCCTTCCACGACGAGCGGAAAATAGATCGTCATCGGATGGAAGCCGTAATCGATCAGACGCTTTGCGATATCGAGCGTAACGATGCCGTTCTTTGCCTGATTCTTGTGCGAGAAGATCGCCTCGTGCATTCCGTCCGACGGAAAGGGTTTTGCGAATGTTCCCTCGAGCTTGTGGCCTAAGTATCGGGCGTTCAGGACGGCCGCTTCGGTCGCTTCTTTGAGGCCGTCGTTGCCGTGCGTGTAGATATAGGAAAGTGCACGCACCATCATCCCGAAGTTGCCGTAGAAAGCCTTCACGCGGCCGATCGAATCGGGATAGTCAGAGTTCAGGAAGAATTCGCCGCTCTCCTTTTTCTCGATCCGCGGCGTGGGCAGATACTTCGCAAGTTCTGCCGTGCAGCAGCAAGGGCCGCAACCCGGTCCGCCTCCGCCGTGCGGCGTCGAGAACGTCTTGTGAAGATTCAGATGGATCACGTCAACACCCATATCGCCGGGACGCGCAACGCCGACAAGTGCGTTCATATTCGCACCATCCATATAGACGAGGCCGCCGGCTTCGTGCACCGTTTCGCAGATCTCCTTGATGTTGCGCTCGAAGATGCCGACCGTGTTCGGGTTCGTGAACATCACTCCGGCAACGCCGCCTTGATCGCAAAGTTCGCGAAGGTGGTCCATATCGGTGATGCCGTCGGCGGTCGAGCGGATCGTCTTGACAGTAAAGCCCGCCATCGCTGCGGAAGCAGGATTCGTCCCGTGAGCGGAATCCGGAATGAGCATCACGCGGCGGTCTTTCGACGCTTCGCCGTCGCGTTCGTCCAAGAACGCGCGGATGAGCATCACGCCCGTCATTTCGCCCTGCGCACCGGCCGCCGGTTGGAGCGAAACTCCCGGCAATCCAGTGATCTCGGCGAGCGCCTCCTGCAGGCGATAGACAAGTTCGAGTGCGCCCTGCGATTCCTCTTGAGGTGCAAGCGGATGAAGGCCGGCAAAGCCGGGGATCCTCGCGACCTTTTCATTCAATCGCGAGTTGTATTTCATCGTGCACGAGCCAAGCGGATAGACGCCGAGATCGATCGAATAATTCCACGTCGAGATCCGCGTGAAATGCCTGACGACGTCCACTTCAGAAACCTCCGGTACATCCGCAAGGCCGTCGTCGCGACGCAAAGCGGCCGGCACGATCTCGTCGATGTTCATCGCCTCGACATCGAGTTTCGGCAAACGATAGCCGATGCGGCCCGTCTGCGAACGCTCAAAGATCAAAGCCTCATTCTGCGATGGATGCTGTGTAACTTTCTTTATGCTCATTTTTCTAATAATCCAGACCTTTCAATTAGACGATTTGACCAGGTCATTGACGTGGAACCGATCTCGTCGCGGGCCTTTTCGTCGTCCCAGACCGACCGTAACGACCGTTGCCAGACCGCAAGCTGTATTTGGAGATCGACCAATTCCTCGGTCGTTCCCAACGTTGCTTCTGCGGCAGTCCATTCGATGAAGAACTTACTTTCTTCAAACAAGCTGAAGACCACATCGCGATTCATTGGGTTTCGCGAAGCCGACCGGACCCTAGCCAAATTCGCTGCAAGCCCACCTAATCGTATCGCGAGTTCATCACGCATGTATCTTTCACGCTTCTGTTCAAAATTCTTCATTAGATCTCAGCCTTCAAAATGATCCCGTACAATTTCCTCGATCCGATTCCGTAGATCCACGCTCTGCACTTCCAACGAAGAATTTCCGTCTCTTGGCCGGATGTTGATCAAGGATTCGAATGTAACTTCTTTGCTGTGCGGAAACCAATCCGCACCCCATACGTTCTTCTGTTCACTTCCGTTTTCAATAAGTGCCGCCTCGCAATCAGCGTGAAGTTCGCCGCCTCCCGCAAGAATTCGCGTTTCAACATCAACCGCTAACTTGACGTATGTGTCCAATGCTTCAAGCATTTCGGCCAACTGCTCGTCAGTAACGTTCCTATCGATCAAGTGGATCTTCATTTCGTCAATCAACCTTGCGGCAATCCTTTCTTCGCGATATCGGCAACCACCTCACAGAATCGGTCGAGCTCCCAAAGTGTCGTGTAAACATTCGGCGTTATGCGAATACCGGTGAATTCCGGATGCACGATCGGCGTTGTGAAAATATGGTGTTTGCTCATCAGATAATTTCCGATGGCGACCGGATCGATGCCTTCGATCTTGAAATTCGCGATCGCACAGGATTGCGAGGCGTCGAACGAAGTGTTGAACCCGACCTTCGGCATCGCCTTCAGGTTATTCATCCAATATCGCGATAGATATCTCAAACGCTCTTCCTTTCGCTTGCCGCCGATCGCATTGTGAAACAGAACTGCCTCGCCGATCGCAAGCCGCGTTGCCGCCGAATGTGTGCCGATCTCCTCGAATTTGCGTATATCGTTCTTGTTCTTGTCCTCGCTCGCCATCAAGGCCCAGATCTTCGGGATCTTGTCCTTCTTCACATAAAGGAGGCCCGTCCCTTTCGGCGCGTACGTCCATTTATGCAAAGAGGTACCGAAATAATCGCATTGGAGATCGTCGCGTTTGAAATCAAGTTGTGCGAATGAATGTGCTCCATCGACGATCGTCTCGATGCCGCGTGCACGAGCCATTTCGCAGACACGTTTTACCGGCGTGATCTGGCCCGTGAGGTTGATCTGGTGCGAGATCAGGATGAGCCGCGTCTTCGGCGTCACGGCACGTTCATACGCGGCGGCGATGTCGTTTATGTCCGCCGGTGCGATCGGAACCTTTACAAGGTTGAGCCTCAGGCCTTCGCGAAGTTCACGCTGCCGGAGCGTCGTGAGCATCCGCGGATAATCCTGTGTGTTCGCTAGGATCTCGTCGCCTGACCGAAGATCCATTCCCATCAGAAGTATCTCGAGCGACTCTGATGCATTCCGCGTGATAGCGACCTCTTCCGGTGAGCAACCGAACATCTCAGCAAGGCCCGTCCGGATGGTCTCGGACTGCGGTTCCAGAATGCGCCACATCGTATATGCCGTCGCATCTTCCTGCTGCCACGTGTATCGGACGAATGCCTCCGTGACCATTCGCGGACTCGGGCTTACACCGCCGTTATTAAGATTTACGATCCCGCGTGTTACCGAAAACGCCTGCTGTATCGTCGCCCAATAATCCTCATCCGCCGCCGCCTCGATCGCAGACAGATGGCCGACCGAACTCGACGCCGCTTTTACATTTTCAAAGAGCGACCCAACCGCCGCCGAAGACAACGCCGCAAGCCCAAGCCCTTTGCCGGCGTTATAGAAGAAGCTCCTACGGTCAATGTCCTTCATTAATGATTCTGGCTCCTCACGGTCTTAATAAATCTAAAACGGCCGTTTTTGAATTCGTAAAAATGAACATCCGTTGCTTTATCGTCCTGATACTCACCAAGCGCTTCATTACGCAACCCGCGAAGGGCCAACAACCTGCTGTCTAAACGAAAAGCAACCGGATCCGACTCGAGCGGTTCCCAACAACATAGCGTGAATGGGAGCCAGAAAACTCGACCCGTTCTCGCATTAAGAATGAACGTAACACGACAGGCCATGCCGCAACCGAACTGAGTAAAGATATACTCACCTGCGAAATCACGTTTTCCATCGGCCGCCCACTTGATGCGGGTCCTGAAGTTCCGATCGAACTTTGTGATAACCGGCTTTGCATTCTTACCGTCAAATAACTTTCCCGTCGGGTAGGCTTCATATTGCGGCACTTGCGCTGATGCAGCGAAAGCGGCAAAAAGTATCACAAGACAAAGAATGAAAGGGATTCGCATTGCCAATTGCTGATATTCTATTTCGATAAACTCACCAAAAGCTTTTCTATCTGCTCGCGCGTGCTTGTTTCGGTCACGCAGACCAGGAAGTCGTTGTCGTGGCCGCTGTAGTAGTGCGAGAGGGCGAGCCC
>Ga0154020_10006529_pt1 | contig 13661 bp, 8 predicted proteins | sample Klosneuvirus_201_FD_109709 | JGI IMG/M metagenome (GOLD analysis project Ga0154020, IMG submission 109709) | Active sludge microbial communities from wastewater, Klosterneuburg, Austria - Klosneuvirus_20160825_MG | ecosystem: Engineered > WWTP > Aerobic digester > Activated sludge | place... | reverse complement strand
TAGGCATACGGTTCGGGATTGAGCGCGCCGCCCGAATAGCCCCCGTAGATGCGGCTCGACATGTAGATGATCTGCAGATTCGGAAACTTTCGTTTGGCATTCTGGATGACCGCCAGCGTGTCCTTCTGCAGTTTGCGGCCATGTGTTTCCAGGTCACCTCGCGGGCCTTTGTTGGCGAGTTTGACCCAGGCAACCTGCACCTGCTCGGGTGATACACCGGCTCGCTGAATCCGGCGGTCCGCTTCTTTCCATGTCGCCGCGTCAGCAGAGACCCATTCCGCCATCGCCTGCCCGCCCTGAGCGCAATCAACAATCGTCAACTGCGAAGACTTTTGCTTGTCAGCGTCGGCGATTTGTTTGAAGTTAGAGAACTCTTGTGTCGCATTCGACATGCTGATGGAAACCAGCACGATCTGCCCTTTTGGATCAGGCTTGCCAGCCGCGTTCAGCGGCTGTATCTGTCCCAGCGCCTGTTCGGCCGCCTTTTGATGATCTTCCGGCGGCACATTCCTGCCGTCACCATACAAGCCACCATCCTGATCGAGATACCGGTCTTTGGCCGACATGTCGCAGAGTGGTTTCAATCCCGTCTGTTGGCGTGACAGCAGAGTGCGAGAATCTCCGCCACCCGCAGCTTCCGGATTACGCCGCCGAGCTTCGATCGCCCGCTGCAGGTACGCTTCCTCGTCCGCCGACAATTTCTCTCCGCCGTGTCGGCGTTCCATCAACTGCTGGGCGCGATTGAAGTCGATAGCGTCGTCACGCGCGTTCTTTGATGCGTCGGAGGGCTTCTGTTCTTGAGCGTGTGCGATCGGGAGTGAGACAATCACAGTGAAAATGAGCAGTCGCGGGATTGTATTCATTGATGATCTCCTTTTTTGTGCGGAGGCAGGAGCCTTGGAACAAGGGAATTAGCGGCCTGTAGGCCGGACCAAGCGCAGCGGTGTTCCGGCAGTGTCAAGTTGTCGTTTGATCACAGTCTCATCGTTGGCCGGAACGGCGTCGCTCCGCTCTTGGGGCCAGCCTACATTCACTGCTTGGTCAGAGTTCGCCCCACTGGCCTCGTGCCAGTGGACTTCAGGTTTGGAAACTAAAAAGCAACTGCGAACAATTCAACTCTGTCCCCATCCGGCTTTACGCCGGTGGAACAGGGGTTTGGCTACTGCGGGTGATCGTTGTCAAACCTGCGTTCCACCGGCATGAAGCCGGTGGGGACGAAACGGGGATTTAAGTCGGCGCTGTAGTTTCGAAACCTAGACTCCACCGGCGTGAAGCCGATGGGGATTTCTTAGGCAATACCCAATTCGCTTACCCCCACAATCCGACAAGTTGCTCTTCGTTCTTGACCTTATACGGGAAACGCTCACTAAAAGCATGCCCCGCGACGCCTGCCAGTTCGCGGAGGGCGATGTGGATGTGTTCGGGGCGGACGCGGCGTCCGTTCTCGGGGGAAAGTGCGAGTGTTTTGGGATCGATTGGGACGGTGAATTGACCTTTGTCTGTCGCTCCGATGACTCGATTCCCTTTGATGCCGGGGCCGAGGAACATGATGGAGCCGATGGACCAGTGGTCTTTCCCGTTGCCGCTGTTGTAACTGGGCGTGCGGCCCATTTCGCTTTGGATGACGAGCACCAGTTTCTCACGAATCTGCAGGTCTTCGGCTCGGCGCAGCAGATAGTCGATGCTGGCGAGAAACTTTGGAATGAGTTTCATCTGGTCTTCGTCGTTCTTCTGATGACTGTCGAACTGACCAATGGTCAAATTGGCCGACACGCAGACTCCGGCTTTAAATGATGCGAGTGCGATTTCGGCCTGCTGCGAGAGCGGATCTTTGGGAATGTCCTTCGGGATATGCGGCGCGATTCTCGCCAGGGCTTTCGAATTCCACTGAGCCGCATACAGCATGTTTCCGGCGCGTTCCTGACGTGGCAACTGAGGCTGCGAAGAATGCCGTTGCCGTTGTTCAGCAAGCGCCTGTTGTATCCTGTTTGACACAAACGGATCGTGGTACTGATGCTGCGGAATGCCATGAATCGCGTCCGCGTTCGACAGCAGCTGGAGTGACGGGATGTAAGGAACTCGGGCCATCGGGACCAGATTTCCGGTGGCCGAATAATTCCCGAACGTCAGGAACGCCAGCGGACATTCAGGGCCTCGACAGGCAGCAACAATCGCGGCAAACGTCGGATAGGCGAGACTGTCAAGATGCCCGGTTGCCATGTACCGACTGCACGGTGAATGGTTATTGACGGAGTAATCCAGCCCATTCAGCACGAGCAGTTCTTTGGCATACTTCGCAAAGAAGTCTTCGTTACTCATTCCTTCGGCGATATGTTTGGCCGTCGGCGCAAATCGAAGTGCGCCGTCAGTCAGAATGTCGCCATCGGCATACAGTCGATTGATGCCCTCGACGCCTTTCGGATCCATCATGTACGTCGTGTCCCAGCCTCCGGAGGCGTTGCAGACGACGTAAAACGGTCCGTCATAGGCCGGAAGTTCCTTGTCGCCTTCCGCGCGAGAGAACGACGGGAAAACTGCAGGCACCGCCAGGCCGAGTCCAGCTGAGGCACACCATTTCAGGAAATCACGTCGCATGTTGCCTGCCTTTGTTTAGACCTCGTTCCAGGGCTCCAGCCCTGGAACGCACTGCCTGGGAGGCTCCTGCCTCCCGTGCGATTGTGGAGGCAGGAGCCTCCGGTGCAGTGTGTTCCGAGGCTGGAGCCTCGGAACAAGAATTCTTATTCATACAGAAAATCCTGCTGACGCAGCAGATACGTGACCACTCCACGCCAGGCACGGAGCGTGTAGAGCGGGTCGGGATCGCGTAGACTGGGTTCCGGGCCGCTCTTGCAGAAATAACTTTCACTGGGCTCATAGCGCCCGGCGGATCTGGCATCTTCGATGATACCGACAAACAGGCGGTAGGTCTGATCGACTTCCGGATCGTCGAGTTTATCTTCGCGTCCCAATACGTACTCATGCAGATGCACAATAGCCGCCCGAATTTTCTGTTCGGACTCGGCAGCTGTCGTGTCTGGCACGACGTCTGGTTCGATGCCGGGAAATAGTCGGCGTTCGCTCGCAGGCAGGGCAAAATCTGCGGCGACGTTCTTGCAGGCAACATCGTTTGCCAGTATCCGCTGCAATGCGCCGATCGCCCCGCTCGGATCGGTCAGCCGTTCGGTGACTTCCTGCGAATCAATGCCGCCGTACAGAATGGCGTAGCTGTCATCGAGTCGTCCCCATGACTTGCCAAAGATCGCCTTGATCTTGCGTTCAATCTGTTCCGGACTGAGCATTCGCACAAGTCCCAGATCATCCAGCTCGGCCTGACGCGCCGGTTGCTCGACGACGAGTTCCAGTCCGTCGGCTCGGTAGAACGGTGACACGACGAGATCCTGAAAGACGACCTTCAGATTGAAGTCTTCCTGAGTGAAATGATCGGCCACACGTTCGATGACTTCCCGCTGAGCCAAATACGTTCGGCGATGTTCAGCGAAGTGAGGATCGTCGATGTCGTCCGGAGGAAGCAGAACCTGACGGCCCATCAGTATGTAATAGACGTGCTGCACCATCGCCGTTGCAAATCGGCGATCCTGCACAGTTTGCTGGCCGAGCCATTGCAGCGCCCGGGTTTGATCGGGTTCCGGCAGATCGATACCTTCGCAGCCGGGGCCGAACATGTCGGTAAACCAGCCGTCTTTTCGAGGGCCATAGTGACCCTCTTCGTTGTAATAGTCCTGAAACAACCCGGCGATCGGATCCATCGTGCGATGACAGACGACGCACTCCGCCGCCTGCATCGTCGGGATTTCATATTTCGCATCAATCGCGGCTGCATCACCGACACGCGGGGCCAGGCTCATGATGTCCACACCGAGGAAGTGCTGATAGTACATTCTCGCTCGCAGCCGATTGCGGTTCGTTTCCGTTGTTGGATAACGCCGCAGGTACTGAAACATCGTGAGCAGTCCGGAGTGTGGATAATTGCCGTCGGACGTAGGCTGAACGTGGCCGTTGCGACCCACGAGAGCCTTTACTTTCGCCGGAATGTACTCGAACGGATCGTCAGGATTTTTGAACTGAGGCTTCAGGTCTTCAAAGAGACCATAGCCCCGCGCTGTGTACGGGGAGATCATCGTGTAGTCGGCGGTCAGGATTTCCGTGAAGGGAAGATCGTTTTCAACAATGTGTCGCAGCAGTTCGAGCGGTTCGCGCCTCAGGGCTTCGCGGTACTTATCGGCGAGTTTGTAGCGAGCTTTTTGACGATCGGCTTCAGGAAGGTGATCAAGGCTGTGTTCCTGATACCAGTGCCGCGTCTTTTCGAAGTGATCATAAGACAGCGCGTCGTCGCCGTTGCCGTTATAGCCGAGCGTCAGAAAGATATCGTTGAAGCCTTCCTGCAGACGTTGGTAAAAGGCGTCTTCGGTCATGAGTTTGGCCATCAGTGAATTGACGCCTGATAGCCCCGATTGCGAGATTACGGCATGTTCCTCTTCAGTTGGCAATCGGGCGGCGAGCGACAGAGTGATGCGGCGCAGCAGCCGCTGATCGGAAATCATGCGGACACCATCGAACAGCGACTGTGAATCATCATCGACCAGCGATTGGCGGTCATCAGCCGATTTTTCGTGGCGGCTTCTGACGAATTTTTCAAGCAGTCGCAGTTCAGTGGACTCCGGCTTGATGACCTCGCCGCCACCATGATCAAGGCCACCCGTCGCTTTCACGAGCAACCGCGATCCATTCGCTTCGGATGTTTCCGCCATCCGCGTCAGTGCTGCACAGTTCTGGAGCATGGCGTCAAGTCGCTCGGTGACGGGCAGCCTGGCAACGTCTCGCAGCAGAAACGCACTGTCAGCCGCTTCGCCAGCGGTGGTATGGCATTTCAGACAATGCCGCTCGGTCACCTTGATCCATGTGTCGTGAAAACTTCGCTGAGCGATACAAGCAGGCGGTTCTTCAGTTCGGCCTGTGCGGACGCTGATGCAGAAAATCAAGCAGGCAGATGCCAGAATTACGGACGATCGCAACATCAACGAACCTCCGTTCAGAGGCAGATAAGATTCACACCGTCGTCAGGCGTCACGTTGCGTCAAACTTCAAACAGCATATCGCCTAATTTCAGAACCGCACGCACGATGTCCCTTCTCCCCCCGAATTCGGGGGAGAAGGTGCCCGCAGGGCGGATGAGGGGGCGTTGTTTGAATGTGATGCAACAAGAAACAATGTCTTCAAAACCCCCTCACCCTGGCCCTCTCCCCCCGTGGGGCGTTTCCACAAGTGGTTCATCTTGAGCGGGGGGAGAGGGGACAATCGCAGAGATCATTTTTCCAGCTTACACCATCGTTACGGACTCAGTTCACGAATCCGCATATGGCGGAACTTAATGTCATTCGGTTGCCCGTGGTCCTGGAATCCGATGTAGCCCTCAAGCGGCCGATCTTTCATCGCGCCTTCATCCAGCTTTGTGTCGATGATTTGTTCACCGTTGAGTTCAACCCGCAGGTGACTGCCGATGCAGGTGATGACCATGCGGTTCCATTCGCCTGGAGGACGAGACATGTTCTTCGTCGGCGCGGCATCGGTGCTGACGATTCCGCCGTGGTCGTGAGAACCGAGTGGTCCTTCCTTCGCGGACGAATCCATGATCTGTACTTCGATGCCCGTCTTCACGGGCTCGCTGCGGTCGCCGACTCGAAAGTAGACGCCGCTGTTTCCATCGGGACAATAGGAGTACTCAACATCCAGCACGAAGTCCTTGTACTTCTTTTCGGCCCACAGGTATGAGCTGTAACGTTCCCAGCCTTTTTCTCCGTCGCGCGGCTGGATCAGCAGCGAGCCGTCGTCCTGTCGCAACCAGTTACCGGTCGTCTTCCAGCCGGTCAGGTCTTTGCCATTGTCGAGCGCGGTGAATTTTGACAGATCTCGCAGCTTCAGGTTCTTCCAGCGAACTTCATAGGGTCCCTGCCCTGCCCCGATGCCATGCACCTGCAGGCCGATGAATCCCTTTGGATGCGACTGGAATTTTTCTTCATGAGTCAGATCGGAAATCTGATGACCGTTGATCCAGGTTTCGATGTGATTGCCAAAGGCCACGACGCGATACGAATTCCATTCGCCGTCAACAAAAATCTGATGAGGCTTGCGGTCAGCGTCAGGTGTCATCCAGCCGCCAGCGGATTCGCCGTAGATGTAGCCCGCCATGCCGTCGAGAGAAATTTCAACCTGCGGCCCGTTGACCCGTCCTTCAGGAACATCGCCGACGCATTGGGAACGAATCTGGACGCCGGAATTTAATGCCGCATCGACTTTCACATCGAACTGCAATTCAAAGTCCCCGTAAAGTTCGTCTGTGCAGAGAAACGAGTTAGGACTTCCTTCGTTGGTCTTGCCGACGATCATGTCGCCTTCGATCCGGTAAGTGGCGGTGCCATTACGCTGAGTCCAGCCTTCCAGGTTTTGGCCGTTAAACAGGTTGACGAGACCGACATCATCGGCGTGGACGGACGCAGTACACATGACGGTCAATAACAAGGCGACGGTGAAACGTTGCATAAGCGGAACTCCGGAAAAAAATCAGAAATGAAGTGGGATAAGTCGTGATCTCGTTCCAGGGCTCCAGCCCTGGAACGCACTGCCTGGGAGGCTCCAGCCTCCCGAGCGATTTTGGAGGCAGGAGCCTCCGCGCAGTGTGTTCCGAGGCTGGAGCCTCGGAACAAGTTAAGTGAGGAACCGTTGAGCCAACTGTTCTACTCTGGACTACTTCGCCTTAACCACCAGCGAGTAGCGAACCGGCTCGACGGCAGCTTTTGCCTTTGCATAGGCTGCGTCGTCCGCTTCGGTCATTTTTCGACGCAGGACGTTCATCGCATCCTGAACTTCAGCGTCATTGGCGAACTGTCCGCCCAGCTGGCGGAAGTTCGTAATGAAGCCCTTAATCATCGTCGTCTCGTAGTTTTCCTTCTGAGCGACTTCGTTCATCACGCGCTGGAATGGTCCGACGAATGGGTTGTCCAGAAACTCGGCCGCCAGGTTAATTCCGGCATTCAACTGGTCGCGAGTAAAGGTTTTCGTTGTCGCCCCGAAAGTGACATCGGCCTCGGCGGTTTTTAGGTTAGTGACCTTTAGTGTGAAGCGGTTCAGGTCCTGATTAAACGACGTGTAAGGCAGAATGCTGGCGGTGCCGTTGGGATTCTTTGCATCGCCATCGAAGCAGAACGGATAGCGCGTGCTTTCCAGTTCGACGGTGCCATCTTTGCTGCCGAGTACTTTATGCCCGCCTGTTGCTTCGGCCTTTCCGGAAGCGGCATCCACAGTCACCGTCCCCAGATCGCCATCCAAGCCAAGTGCTTTCAAGAATGCATACGCCATGATCAGATGCCCGTTCGGGCCGGGATGAACACCATCGCCACCGGCCACCGGATATTCTTCGCCCAGAGCTGCCTTGGCAGCGATCATGGTCTTTTCCATCGCTCCGAAGACGTCGGCATGAGGAAAGTTATTCTCCTTCGCTAAGTCTGCCGCGATTTGTCCGAGATGTTTGAGGTTGTCGTTGTACACCTGATCAAAGTCAGGGGTTTGACGAGCCCAGGTGAAACTGTCGACTACGCCAGGCGAGCCGACAACAATGGTCGCTCCGGCCTTTTTCATCCGATCGATGATCTGTTTCATGCCGTCGGCATAGGTCTTGCCGATGCCGTCGTCGTAGGCCCGGTAGCTGCCGTCATTCATGCCGTAGCAGGTTGTTACCACGGTTGGTTTCCAGGGAACCAGATCGTTTTCCATGCGACTCGCGAATCCGGGTGCTCGTTCTCCGCCCCAGCCAAACTGAAAACACTGAATGTCCAGTTCGGGGTGGCAGGCCAGAAGATACGTTTCGATAAATTTGCTGTAGAGCTTTTGTTCGGTGATCGAATCACCAATGATCGCCAGGCGGTCGCCCTTTTTGAGGACGAGATCTTCAGCAGACGCAGTTGATGATAGAGTTACCAGGAGAACGGACAGGTAAAGGCAGATGCGCATGGGGGGACTTTCTGGAAGGAGTTAAGGAGGAAAAATGATTCGTGGAACGGTAGGTCCTTTCTGCCGGAAAGGACTTTCGCCGCAAGGCGAACCGCGTTGGGGGGACGGTGGAGTTTTTGACCTATGCCGCGAAGTCCTGCCCGGCAGGCAGGACCTACATAAGATCAATCTTTCAGTGGCAATACTTCGATCTTGCGAATGTTCACCTTGCTGCCAGGATCGTGCTGCTGAAAGGCGAAATGCCCCGCAGGAAATGTCTTCGCGAAGTCGAGGTATTCGTAGAGTTCATTGCCATCAATCGTGACTTTGATCCGAGTCATCTCACGACCTCGCCACACGTCATCACGCACTTCAAGTTCGTAATTGAACCACGTATCGGGTTTCGCAAGCTCTTTGTAAACGTGGCACATGCCGTAGACCGAGCCGGTACGAATGGGATCGGTGTGCGTGCTGTTGATCTGAGCTTCGTAGCCGTCTGTGAATCCTGGCTTTGGTGTCGTCCGAAAGTACAGCCCGGAATTTCCCTTGTCGTTGATTTTGACTTCGGCCCGGTAGCGAAAATTCTTGTACGGCCCCGTGGTATTCACCAGCATCGACGCCGGACCCGATCCGGAGATCGCTCCATCCGTGACTTCCCAGACGCTTTTTTCGTTGCCTACTTTCTCCCAGCCATCGAGCGTTTTGCCGTCAAACAGCGAGATCCACTCTGCGTCATCAGCCTGAACGGCGGCGGCAAATACCGGGAGCATCATCAGTGCCGCGCCAAGGACAAAACGTGAAATTGAACTTTGCATTTTTGGTTTCCATGAGGTGAAGAAATGAAACGGGGGCAATCATTCTTGCAGACGCCGATCTCTTTGTCAGGGAACGGAGGACAATTTGTTCTTTGGTGGCCTGGAACGGCAGCAAAATACAAGGAAATCCTGAAGGACTGCAGCTTGTTGAGTCATGCTGCTGCTTCGTGATCGCGGGAAAAGAAAACCTGGATGCCGACAATCAGCAACAACCCGGCCAGGGAGTATGCGACTGCGGTCAGCGTCAGCAGCCGGTCGATTCCCAGCGACGACTTCCACAGACCTCCGAACAGCGTTGCGAAGCCAGACATCAGACCTCCACACAGGTTGAGGACACCAACGGCGGAAGCCCGAGTATTCGCTGGGACCACTTCAAAGGCCGCCGGAAAAATGTTGCCTATCAGGAGGCCGCTGAACAATCCAAAAGCCGCAGCGGCGATGCGCGTTGCCATCAGCGTGTCGCTGTTACCCAACGCATGAAGACAGGGAGCACAGAACACCAGACTGGTGGTCAGCAGCCAGAGTCTCGACGCTTTGGTCAGCCGATACAACACGTCTGCCAACACGCCTCCGCCAAGCAGACCCACGGCTGTGCTTCCCTGAAGGTACACAGTGGCGTTGAACGCGGCATCGGACTGATTGAGTGCAAACTTATCTTGCAGAAATGTGGGCAGCCAGCCGTAAAGCAGCCACAAGCCAAACACGAAGATCGGAAACACAACGCAGAGCACGAGAAAAGTTCGGACACGGATCAGTTCGAGAAACGCCAACTTGCTTCCGGATGATGGGGCCGACTTGTTCGTGCTGACCGGAGCGCCGTCTTCCTTCACACCACGCAGAAACAGAAAGTACGGCACGGCATACACCAGACCAGCGGCCCCGAGCAGGAAAAAGGCATCTCGCCAGCGACCATGATCGGCCATCCAGCCGCCGAACTGACTTCCCGCGACAGTGCCCGCGATCTGAGCGGTCGTCAGGATCGCGATCGCGCGGGATCGCACGGACGGCGGAAACGCGCCAGCCGTGAGTGCAATTGCTGTCGGCATAAACAGCGATTCAGAGACGCCCATCGCGCCCCGCAGAGTCAGCAGGTTCCATGCGGAAGCGGCGAAACCTGTCGCGACAGTCACGACGCTCCAGACGATGAGGCTCAGTACTACCAGAATCCGTTTGGAAAACCGATCGCCGATCTGTCCCGCGATCGGGCATCCCAGCGCGTAGATCCAAAGAAAGATCGTGCCGGTGAGCCCGAGTTGCTGATCCGACATCTGCAAATCCGCCTTCAGGGCCGGGAACATCGCAAACACGGCCTGCCGATCGCAGTAGTTCAAAAAATACGCGCCCCACATAAACGCCAGCAGAAACACGGCCTGCGGTTTGATCGTTTCCGTAGCCGGAGTCGTGAGACTTCGGTCGGAACTCTCACGAGTTCCGCTACGAGGCTCCGCATCACCGTCCTTCGGTTCGATGACTTCGAACGGGTTGTCGCGGGACTCGTCGTTTCCTGGTGGGCGTGAAGCCGTCATGCGGTTCGCACCTCATCCAGACTCACCTGCTTCGCGATTACGGCAACGCAGTCGCCCTGCTGAGTCAAACACGGGGCTCGCATGGTGACAAGGTAGCCCGAGCTTTGAGCGACGATCCGTTCAGGCTCGCGATCTGGTCGTTCCAGATGATGAATCCACCCGACCGTGTCTCCCTGCTGCACGGCGGTGCCCAGATCCACGCAGACTTCGAAGATGCCGGATTCCGGGGCCAGCAGGTAGTCTTCCCGGTTGAGTGCCTGAGTTAGAATCGTCGGAGCCTGGCCCAGGCTCTCTCGTGTTTCTTCCATTCCCCGCAATGCACCGACATGAATCAGCACGTTGCGGAGACCACTTTGCGCGATCCGATGCACGCTCGCCGGAATACATTCTCCACCGCCGAGTTCGGTCGTCACCACAGTTTTGCCCTGGTTCTCGGCTTCAACGGGGAGCAGCCCGGTTCCGGCGATGTCCGCATAGAGAAACGCAAAATCAGTATTCCACGCCAGCATGGCGTCCAGCATCTTGTGCCGCTGTGCCATATCCGAAACCAGATGCATGTGGGAACACGGCAGAAATTCCATGCTGCGGCCACCTGAATGAATGTCGATCACAACATCACTGAGCGGAAACAGTACCGTTGTCAGATAGTGGGCGATCTGACTTGTCACACTGCCTTCTGGCTGTCCCGGGAACGCGCGATTCATGTTCATTCCGTCGAGCGGCGACAATCGGGTGGCGGCGCGGGCGGCGGGAAAGTTGAGCGACGGGATGAGAATGATTCGCCCTGTCATCATGTCCGGCGTCAGTTCTCGGGCGAGTTTCATCGCGGCGATCTGCCCTTGATACTCGTCGCCATGATTGCCGCCGAGCACCAGCACGGTGGGGCCGGAGCCGTCAGCGATCGTCGTCACAGGAATCATCACATTCGCCCAGCCGCCGAGATTGTGCGAATACGGCACTTGCAGGAAGCCCTGCTGTTTGCCTGGTTTGTGAAAGTCGATAGTGGTGTGCAGCATGGGAGGCATTCGTTATAAAGGATGTTGGGGTTTAGAAGGTGGCAGAACGCAATCGTGACGAGATACCCTAACATCGATGATGTTGAGTTGGAAGTGTCGGTGGGGACAGTGTCCTTGCTGGGCCTCGCATGTTAGTTTTCAAACCCACGATCCACTGGCACGAGGCCAGCGGGGCGGAATGCATGTCATGTGAGTGCAGTCTCGCGTAACATGGGTCTGCACAGCGTGCCTGTGCTCGACGCCGCCCACACGGTCTGGTAGAACCACAAATGTTATCTGGAAATTTTTTTTACGTTACAAAGGGCCACAACTTCCATGATTCCGATAGATCTACGCGGAAAAGTTGCCGTCATCACCGGTGGAATTCAGGGGCTTGGCAAAGCAACGGCCACGATGCTGAAACAAGCTGGCGCGAACATCGCCGTGAACTTCTTTGACGATCCGGACGGAATCAGCCGTCAGCGAGCCGATCAGGCTGTCACCGAATGGGGAGACACCAGTCTGGTCTTGCCAGCCGATGTGCGCAGCCGTGAAGAGATGGCTGCATTCTTCGAAGCCGTGAAGACACGGTTTGGTCGGATTGATTTTCTGGTCAACAATGCGGCGATTCTCAGAGATCGATCAGTTAAAAAAATGACGGATGCCGAATGGGACGCCGTCATCGACACCAATCTCTCGGCGGTTTTCAGAGTTTGCCAGACCGCGATGCCGTACCTGGAGGACGGCGGTCGCATTGTCAGCATGGCGTCAATCTCGGGCGTGATCGGCTTCTTCGGTCAGGCCAACTACGCCTCGGCCAAAGCCGGGATCATCGCTTTTACCAAGGTGCTCAGCAAGGAGCTGGCGTCCCGGCAGATCAACGTCAATGCCGTCGCTCCGGGAGTTGTCCTTACCGAAATGGGCGCTTCGATTCCGGAGGCCGCGCGCGAGCAAATGCTGCAACAGATTCCCTTGCAACGATTTGGAACGCCGGAAGAGATCGCCTCCGTGATTCTGTATCTGTGCAGTCCACTGTCGTCGTACGTCACCGGCCAGACTCTGCATGTCAACGGCGGCTGGTGGGGATAGAACGCGATGGACTCGCTGCAAAGCAAACTGTGTTCGGCGGATGAAGCCGTGCTGCACATTCGCGATGGAATGACCGTCGCCTGCGGAGGTTTCGTCGGCGCAGGACATCCGGAAGCACTGACCGCCGCGCTGGAACGACGATTTCTCACGCAACAGCATCCGCATGATCTGACGCTCGTCTACGCTGCTGGTCAGGGCGATGGAAAAACACGCGGCCTAAATCATCTGGCGCATGTCGGACTCTTGCGGCGCGTCATCGGAGGCCACTGGGGTCTGTGTCCACGACTCGGTCAAATGGCGCTTGCTGGCGAGATTGAAGCGTACAACTTTCCTCAGGGCGTCATCTGTCACCTGTTTCGCGACATTGCGGCCGGACGGCCTGGTTGTGTGACTCACGTGGGACTTGGCACGTTCATCGACCCCCTAAACAGCGGCGGGCGATTGAACGCGAAGACGACGGAAGAACTTGTCGAGCGAATCACGCTGCGAGGCAAAACGTGGTTGATGTATCACACGTTCCCGGTCCATGTGGGGCTGATTCGCGCGACTGCCGCCGATCCATTCGGAAATTTGCTGATGGACGAAGAAGCCGTTATCGGTGATGTCTTGCCGATTGCTCAGGCCGCGCACAATCATGGCGGCATCGTGATCGCTCAGGTAAAACGCATTCTCGACAGGCCCGCGCTGCCGCAGCAGGTACGAGTTCCCGGACGACTGGTCACGCATGTTGTCGTCGCCGAAGAACATGAACATTGGCAAACGTTTGGCGAACCTTTCAACCCCGAGTTCTGTGAACCAGCCGACGCGAAAACAGTGTCGCCTTTCGCTCCGCGAAAGAACGTCAGTCCGCACAAGACAGCGTTCGGGTGGCCGGGGTTGGAGCGAAGCGAAACCCCGGGGCTTCCTTCGCAGGCTCAGTCCAGCCCCGGCCACCCGGACCAAGTCCTTCGCAAAGATCAGGCGATAAACGCTCGCCAAATCATCGCCCTGCGCGCCTGTGACGAACTCCGGCCCGGCTCGATCGCCAATCTGGGCATCGGCTTGCCCGAAGGCATCGCCGAAGTCGCTGCCGCACGAGGCCTGTTGTCCGACGTGACTCTTACAGTGGAAAGCGGCCCCATCGGCGGCGCGCCAGCGGGTGGGTTAGATTTTGGAGCGTCACGGCATCCTCAGGCGATCATCGACCAGCCATCGCAGTTCGATTTCTACGACGGCGGCGGACTGGACTTCGC
>Ga0154020_10006528_pt1 | contig 13662 bp, 11 predicted proteins | sample Klosneuvirus_201_FD_109709 | JGI IMG/M metagenome (GOLD analysis project Ga0154020, IMG submission 109709) | Active sludge microbial communities from wastewater, Klosterneuburg, Austria - Klosneuvirus_20160825_MG | ecosystem: Engineered > WWTP > Aerobic digester > Activated sludge | place... | reverse complement strand
GTTCATCGGATCGAGGGTGGCGGCGGGCAGGAGCGGCCGGAGCAGCGGGTGCACCGCGAAGCGGCGCAGGTAGCGCGTCTGGCGCACGATCGTCGGCAGTCGGCCGCGCGCGCCCGAGGGCAGGCACACGTCGACGGCGATGCGGACGCCGTCCCGCATGGTGAGGTGCAGCGAACGCCGGTCGAAGCCGGCGTGGAGCGCCGGCCGCGCGCGCAGGTATCCCGCGTGGCTCGGGTCGACGTCGCGCGAGGGACGCACGCGAGCATCAGACGCGCGCGGAGCCGAAGGATCAAGGGCGAGATACGATCCCCAGGCCCGAGCGTGCCACCATCGCCGCGGTGACCCACTTCGACGACCTCGTCATCGGCAGCGGGATGGGCGGGTTGACCGTCGCCGCGCTCCTCGCGAACGCCGGTCGACGGGTGCTCGTCCTCGAGGCGCACGACGTCCCGGGCGGCTACGCGCACACCTTCCGGATGCGCGACTACCGCTTCTGCGCGCAGGTCCACTACGTCTTCGGCTGCGGCGAGGGCGAGACCATCCACCGCCTGCTCGACGCGCTCGGCCTGGTCGACCAGGTGCCGTTCGTGCGGCTCGATCCGGAGGGCTTCGATCACGTCGTCATCGCCGGGCAGCGCCACCGGATCCCCAACGGCCTCTCCAAGAGCCGCGACCGCCTGATCCACCGCTACCCCTGGGCGGCGCAGCCGATCCGCGCCTACTTCGACGTCGTCCGGACGATCGCCGACGAGCTCGAGCGACTCGACGTCCTGCCCGAGCGGTTCTCCCTCTCGCTCCTGCCCGCGGTGGTCCGCTGCCGTCACCTCCTCCGGTACATGCGGTGGACGCTGGACGACCTCTACGACAGCGTCGGCATGCCCATGCTCCTCCGCGGCGTGCTCGCGGGGCAGTGCGGCGACTACCTCCTGCCGCCGCGCGACGTGTCGCTGCTGCTCCACGTGGCCCTGGTCGCCAACTACGACCGCGGCGCCTACTACCCGCGCCACCACTACTTCCACTTCGTCGAGTCGATCGCGGAGGCCGTCCGGAGCCGCGAAGGGTGCGCGATCCTGTTCGAGCACGAGGTCGAGCGCATCCACACCGAGGGCGAGAGGGTCGTCGGCGTCACCACCAGGGACGGCCAGCGCTTCACGGCCGATCGCTACGTCTCGAACGTCGATCCGCGACGCACCGCCGAGCTCGCCGGCGGAGCGCTGCAGCGGAAGTCGCGCCTCCTCGACTACGACTACTCCTCGGGGACGTTCACGATGTACCTCGGCGTGCGCGGCCTCGACCTCCGCGAGCACGGCTTCGGCTCGCACAACGTCTGGCGCTACCCCCACGCGGATCTCAACCGCGTCTACGACGACCAGCTCCTGCGGCACGACCTGTCGGACCCGTGGCTGTTCCTGTCGACGCCGACGCTCCACAGCGGCGAGCCGGGGCTCTGCCCCGAAGGCGACCAGATCCTCGAGGTCGCCACGTCGTGCGACTACGATCGCTTCGCGAACCTGCGACGGAGCGACCGGCCCGCGTACAACCGAGAGAAGAAGCGGATCCGCGACACGATCCTCGACCTCATCCAGGCCGAATACGTCCCAGGTCTGCGCGATCACCTGGTGATGCGCGTCACCGGCACGCCGGTCACCAACGAGCGCTACTGCTTCGCGCCGAAGGGCAACTCGTACGGCTCGGCGCTCACGCCCGCCAACGTCGGCTTCGGTCGGCGGCCGCAGCGCGCCCTCGACAACCTGTGGCTGGTCAACGCGACGGCCGGGTTTCCGAGCGTCGCTGGCACGATCGGCGCGGGGCTCCGGCTGTTCGACGAGCTCTCGAGTCGCTAGCACACACGCCGCGCGCCCCACCGCGCTAGGGTGCCCGATGGCCTACGTCTCCCCCAGGTTGAACGCGCGCGGCGAGAAGACCAGAGAGCGCACGCGCGCGGCGGCGAGCGCGCGATCGAGCACGGGCTCCGCTGCCGGCGCGCTGCTCTTCGTGTCGCTGCGGAAGGTGCTCCTCCGACACGCCCCCGCGCTCGTCGTCACGAGCGACCAGCCCGGTGAGTACTCGCTCGACACGTACACCGCGGGGCCGGGCGGCAAGCCGCTCTTCTTCGGCAGTGTCCGCGTGGGGCGGACCCACACGAGCTTGCACCTCCAGCCCCTGCAGACCGACCCCGACCTGCTGGAGATCTCGATTCACCTGCGCAAGCGTCTGCAAGGGACGTCGAGCTTCGCCTTCCAGACGATCGAGCCGACGCTGTTCGCGGAGCTCGACGCGCTCACGACGCGCTGCTTCGAGGCGTGGCAGAAGTCCGGCAAGATCGGCGCGCGGCCGGCGCCCTGAGCGTCGTCCCGAGTCCGTCGAGCGACGTGCTGCGTCAGAGCACGGCCCGCACGAGGGGCTGGCGGAGGACGTACGCGATCCAGAGCAGCACCCCCATCGCGACGGAGAACCAGAACGGCGTGCCGGTGTGCACGTGCGTCGCGGTGGCGCCGCCGAGGTACGCGGTGAGCAGGACGGCGCCGACGAACTGCGTGCGCGGCACCAGGTGGAGCACGGTCGACACGGCGAGCAGGGCGCCGATCGGGCGGATGGTTCCCGGGGCGAAGCCGAGCTTCTGCGTCGCCTCGACCACCGGCGCGACGGGGACGAGCTTGCCGATCGCGTCGAACAGCAGGAAGGCCGCGATCAGGCCGGTGAGCACCCGGCCCGTCCAGAGCGCCGCGCGCGAGGGGGTGGCTGCAGAGGTGGTGGTGTCGACGTCGAGGGAGGCGCTCTCCATGTGAATTCTCCTGTGGGCTCGAGGGTTCGGCCTTGAGGCAGCCGGCATGAACACGTCGAACCACGCCCGCCGAGATCGACCAGGTGCGCCGATCGTTCTGCAAGTATCAGCAATCACAGAGATTGGCGTGGATTGGCCGTGTTCTGAGAGCGGCCCGGCCGGGGGTCAGTGCATGACCGTCAGCACGAGGTCCGGGTAGAGGGCCTTGCCCGTCCCGTCCCTGCGCACGGCGTCCATGGTGTCGACGAGCGACTGCATGTCCACGTCGGGGTTGGCGGTGAAGCTGATGGACCGCTCTGGCTCGCTGCACTTGCTGGCATCGCGGATCTTCGCCAGGCACGCCGTCAGGGCCTGGGGCTCGAGCTTGCCGGCGCGGCGGGGCAGGGTCGTTCCCTTGCCGAGCCCGTCGCAGCCCGGGGCGATCCTGGCTCCGTTGGCCTTCACGAAGTAGCCGTCGCTGCCCACGATCACGGCCGGATTCACCTGGCACTCCTGCGTGGGCGAGGCCGCGTCGAGCTCCGCCGACAGGGGCTTCAGCTTCTCCAGCTTCTCGGGTCTGACCAGCACGATGCGCACGGCGCCCTCGCCCCCATCGGCCTTGCGCACCGCGAAGCTGAGGTCGTCGAAGCCCTGCTGCCCGGCCGTGAAGGCGACCTCCAGGAGCACGCGGTAGGTCGTTCGCGCGTCGAAGTGCAGGACCAGCTTGCCACCGGTCACGCGGCCGAGCTCCGAGGCGATCGGCTTGACCAGGAGGCCCACCGCGCCGTGGTCCTTGGTCTCCGCCGGGAAGCCGCCGACGGCGTCCTCGGGCACGTCCACGATCGACTTCCCGCGCGGCTCGAGGCGCACGGCCTTCGGACCGATCCACAGCGACCGGGCGGGGCTCGGGATGGCGTCGTCGCCTCGGCCTCGAGGCTCGACGAACCCTTCCGGGAGCGCGAGTGTCCCTGTCTCGGGCGCGGCGCTCGTGCCCTCCGGGGCGCGCTTGGCTTCCGGCTCGCGACGACAGGCGGTCGCGACGACGACGGCGAGCACCCACGGACAGCGACGCATGGCGCGGAGGATACACGCGGCCGTCAGCGCGCGCGGGCGACCATCTTCATCCCGTGCTTCGGGTTCAAGGTGACGCGGGGGTTCATCGCCACCCGGTGCCCTTCGGCGTGCTCCAGCCGGAACGACTGGGCGATCGTGGCCAGCAGGAGCCGCGCCTCGATCATCGCGAAGGTCTTGCCGATGCAGGCGCGCGGTCCGGCGCCGAACGGCACATAGGCGTTCTTGGGCAGGCTTGCCTCGGCCTCGGGGGTGAAGCGCTCGGGGCGGAACGCCTCGGGCTCGGGGAACCAGCGCGCGTCGTGGTGGGTGAGGTAGACCCAGAGCACGAGCTCGCTCCCCTTCGGGATCACGTAGCCGCCGATCTCCACGTCCTCGGCCGCGCGGCGCGCGAGCAAGTAGACGGGCGGGTAGATACGCATCGACTCCTTGAGGACCATCTCCGTGTACGGGAGCTGAGGGAGGTCCTCGAACGTGGGCAATCGCGCCTCTCGGCCCCGCCCGAGGACGCGGTCGAGCTCCTCGTGCAGCGCGCGCTCCGCGGAAGGGTTCTGGGAGAGGAGGTAGAACGTCCAGGTCAGCGCGTGCGACGTGGTCTCGTGACCCGCGAGGAAGAGCGTCACGAGCTGGTCGCGCATCTCGCGCTCGCTCAGGCCTGCGCCGTCACCCTCCGAGTCGACCGCCGCGATCATCGACTGCAGGAGATCCTGCGGCGCGGCCTCGGGGCTCTCCGCGCGGCGCTCGCGGATCATGCGGTAGACGATGCGATCGATCGCCTCGACCGAGCGCCGGAACCGGCGCCGCCCCGGCGTCGGCAACCACTTCGGCAAGAGGTCCGGGCGAGAGACGGTGTCCTGCAGGACGACCATCGCCCGCGACACGTCGTCGGTGTCGTTCGAGGCGTCGTGGCTGAACAGCGTCTGACACACCACCCGCAGCGTGAGCTCCATCATCTCGCGGCTCAGCTCGAGGGACTGCCCGTCGGTGAAGCCGCTCCGCACCCGGGCGGCCTCGCGCGTCATGGTGGCGGCGTACGTGGCGAGGCGGGCCTGCGCGAACGCGGGCTGCAGGAGCCGGCGCTGCCGACGCCAGACCTCGCCATCGGTCGTCAAGAGCCCCTCACCGACCACGCGCGAGAGTTGCTCGAACGCGCTGTGCTCCTTGCGCATCTTCGCCGCGTGGGTGACGAGGACCGCGTGGAGGTGGTCGGGGTGCCGGAGCACGTAGAGGCCCGGCTCGCCGGGGCGCTGGCTCGGGACGAAGTACACGTCGCCGTAGGAAGAGAAGCGGCCTCCCACGAACCCGAGTGGATCGCGCGCGAAGCCCAGGAAGAACGGGATCGCGTCGCGGAGGCCGCGGCGCACGGGGGGGCCGGGCGGGAGTCTCGGTTCGTGCGCGGGCTGCATGGAAGAGGAACGATGCCGCCCGCGTCGCGCGGGTGCACGCCCGCATCCTCACGCTCGGGCGCGGCGTGCGCTACCGTCCGCCCGATGAAGTGGCTGCTTCTCTCGGTCCTCGCGCTCACCCTCCCTGCCTGCCCATCGAAGGACGCCGCCGACAAGAGCAGCAAGGACGACGAGGGTGGGTCGAAGAAGAAGCCGTCGAAGGACGACAAGTCGAAGGACGACGACGAGGGCACCACCGCCGAGGTGGATCCGTTCGCCAAGGATCACCTCGCCATCGCCAAGAAGATCGCCTGCGGCGACCCGGCCCTCGAGCCGTGGTGCACCGCGGCCAAGGGGTTCGCCAAGGCGTCACGCGCGAAGCTCCCCGATACCGGGACGCTGCTCGGCGTCACCACGTTCGTGCAGACCAAGGGCGCGAGCGCCGACACGCTGGAGAAGCACCTCCACCTCTCGAGCGCGGCGTTCAAGAACGACGGTGACGACTCGACGGCGTGGATCACCGAGGTGAAGGCCGAGTCCAAGGCCGAGCAGAAGGAGGTCCGACGCCTGACGGACCTGCTGTTCGACGGCTTCGCGGGCAAGAAGGTCACCCTCGATCCGAACGCCGACCTGCGTGGGTACCTGGAGGGTCTGCCGAAGAAGGCCAAGTACGCGCTCGAGAAGCACGGTGGCGGCTACAAGCTCAAAGGCGGCTCCCACGCCGATCTGCGGAAGGTGGGGAAGGTCTGGGTCACGACGGAGGTCCCGCAGAAGGATCCGGCGGGCATCTGGCTGAGCGTGTTCAGCGCCCAGGCCTACGACTGATCCCGGAGGTCCCGCTCAGAGAAGCACGCGAACCAGCCGCAGCGAGCGCGCCACCGGGTAGCTCGGCGCAACCGCTCCCAACCGGTCGTGCGATCCAAGCTCGTGATAGACATCGCGAAGACCGACCGTGAGCTACGATCTCCACACCTACCGGGCCGTGGGGCCGCGACCGAGCGTCGAGGAAGCAGAAGCTCATCTCGAGCGCGAGGAAGCAGAGGCAGAGGAGCCCGCGCGCATCCTCGACGAGGCCGCTCGCGCGCAGCGGGCAGCTCTCGCCGAGGCCATCGCTCACCACGATCCGCACCTCACGGTGCAGCGGATCGGAGAGGACGCGTTCGAGTTCGACACGAACGACGACCGCTGCGCCGTCCAGCTCGTCCTCGGCGCGGATGGCGCGTCGATCACCGTGCCCTACTGGTACGACGCCGCACAGGCGGAGGCCGTCTTCGCGCGTGTGCTCGGCTACCTGCGCGTCCTCGGCGAGGCCGGCAACCATCACGTGTACGATCCGCAGACGGGCGTGGCCTTCGATCCGCGGACCGTCGAGCGGTTCGATGTGGAAGTCTACCTCCAGGGCGTGGGACACACGGCAGCGCTGACGAGGAAGAAGCCGTGGTGGAGGTTCTGGTGACGAGGACACGATGGGCTGGACTCGTGGTCGCCGTGTTCGCGATCGCGTGCCGGCGCACGCCCAAGGCCGCCCCCGATCCGGTGGCCTCGGTCACGGCCCGGCCGGTGCCGAGCGCGGCGCCGTCACCGTCGCCTGCTCCCGCGCCCGCGCCGACGCCGATCCCCGAGCCACCGCCGAAGCCGTGCGACCCCGTGGCTGCTCTGGCCGCCCACGCGCCGGCCATGGCCGCGGGTCGCACGGCGATGGCGAAGAAGGACTGGGCCGACGCCATCCGCGAGCTCGGCAAGGCCGTCGAGGCGTGGGAAGGGTGCATCGATCACGCGGCCGAGCGCGCCCAGGCGCTGGCCGAGCGCGGGTACGCGTTCGTCATGTTCAAGCGCGCGCTGCCGGCGAGCGTCGACCTCGTGCGCGCGTGGAGGATCGCCCACAGCCTGCCCGACGCCAAGCTGCGCGGCGCGATCGCCTACAACCTCGGGCTCGTCGGCGAGCTCGCCGAAGACGACACTGCCTTGGTGTGGTTCGCCGTCTCCAACGACGTGAACCCTACGACCGCAGCGGCAGGCAAGGTCGAGCGCTCGTCGTGCGGGGTCGTGGGCGACGCGGCGGTCGTGAAGGGCGGCGTGACCACCGACACGTGTCCGAGCGGCCTGCCACCCTGCGCGTCGGTCGACGTGGCAGCCGCCGACAGCTACGGCGACCTGTCGATGTTCGGTCACGTCACCGCGCTCGACGTGGATGCGTCCGAGACCTGGGCCTATTCGGCGGGTCGCGGCGGCGTCAAATGGCGCTGTGCCGGCGATGGAGAATCGACGGTCTCGGCGTTCTCCGACGACGACGACTACCTCGTCGTCAGCACGCGCAGCATCCTCTCGGGGCCGGGTGCCTCACCCACCGGGACCATGGGCTGCGCGCCGATGGTCGACCTCACCTCGATCGCCGTGATCTCGAGGAAGAAGCACGCGCGCATCGGTCTGCGCGACACCTTCCTGAAGGACGGCAAGCCGTACTGCCCGCCTACTTGAGGTTCAGGAGCTCTCCGCGCTGGAAGCGGGCGGCGAGGTAGACGGCGCCGCTCTCGGCGACGATCAGCACCGCGCAGGGTTCTCGCGCCCCGCTCGCGGGCACCGCTCCGAACGCATCGGGGACGCGCGCGACGACCGACGATTCCGAGAGCGCGCTCACGGTGTCGGCGTCGATGGTGAGGGCGATCCGCACCGCGACGTCCACGCCGCCGGCCGCGGCGTTGCGGGTGCTCCAGCGGACGTCGAAGTCGCAGTTGAAGTCTTCCGGCGGCGCGTCGCCCTCGTTGCGGGCCCCGAGCGCTCCAGGGACGAGCTCGGCGAGCGGTGCACCGACCAGCGGCCCGCGGGCGAGGAGGCAGCGGTCGCCGCGTTCGTTGCGGGCGAGCTCGACGACGCGCACGCTGCCTCCCACCAGCAGGCGCGGTGCTGTCCGAGCGAACCGCTTCTGCACGTAGGCGTAGCGCTCCGTCTCCGCGCGCCCGACGCTCCCGGGCACGAGCACCGCATGGCCTCGGTGCTCCGCGAGCCCCCGCTCGATCGTGCCGCGGATGCCCGAGAACCCCGAGCCGACCGCGACGAAGACGGAGCTCGGATCGAGCGCGTTCGATGCGCCGCCGAGCCCGACGAACGCCGGCGGATCGTGCGCGACCCGCACCCCTCCCAGCGAGGCGAGATCGGCCTCGTGGGCGAGGCTCCGCGCGGCGCCGTAGAGCACGTCGGGTCGCGTGGTCGGCGCGTCCAGCGAGACGATGACCTCGGTCTCGGCCAGATCGTCCCGGCCGACGACGCGCGTCACGGCAGGATGATCCCGTTCGGCAGCGGCGCGCCCGGCTGGCTCGGGTCGCTGACGATGTTGCCGGCCGCCCCGGTGCCGCCCTGTCCGTCGCGGGGCACGGACCAGGGAATGAACACCTGATTGCCGCCACCCGGGTGAGGGTCGTTGCTGGGATTGTACAGGGGCACGCTGTTGCCCGCTGCGTCGAGGGGGCGTTGGGGTGCGATCGGCCCCACGTAGGTGACCGTGCCCGCCGTGACCGTGGCGCGATGGCTGTAGTCGATCGGAGAGAGGCCACCGCGGCTCCCGTCGGGGTTGTTGGGCCACTGCGGCAGGACGGCCTGATCGCGCCGCACCTCTTGCACCGATCCGGCGGGGCGATAGTCGTAGAACGCGCCTCCGGTCCTGGACTGCGTGCCCGCGCGGTGCATCACGGTGTCCTGCTGGACGACCACCACCTTGTACTGCCCGTTGGTGAACGTCGCGGCCATCGGGTCGCTGAGGACGTAACACTGCAGACCGAGCGGATCGACGTGGGTGGTCGGCGAACCGTTGAACGCAAACACGTTCTCTCCCCCCGCGATGCCCAGGGGATCCGGCGTGAGGAATCGGCCGACCGCGGGGTCGAACCAGCGGTGCAGGGTCGAGCACAATCCGAGATCCTCGTCGTAGACGTGCCCGTGGAGCCGGAACGGGGGCGCCACGTCCGCCTCGCCCTCCTCGCGCAGGCGCTCGCCGTAGGGCGTCTGGACGCCGGACCAGGCGAGCGTCCCGTCGTCGCGCACGAGCTCGCGCGGCACGCCGAGCGGGTCGGTCACGTAGAGGTAGCTGTGCCCTTCTTCGACCTGCAGCAGCGGCAGCAGCGACGCCGCGTGCTGCACGAAGGCCCGACGCCGGCCGTCGCCCTGGATCTCCATCGCGAGCGCGTTGCCGTCCCACACCGTCTCGGTGACGTCCATCGCCGCATCCACGGCCTCGCCCGCGAGCGCACGCTGCACGAGCTCGTCGTCGATGGGCCCGACGACCACCTTCTTGGTCCGGCGCCCGAGCGCGTCGTACGTGTAGAGCACGCGCGTCCCGTCGGGTAGCGTGGCGCTCCGCAGCCGGTCGCGGCCGTCCCACTCGTAGGTGGTGACGCGGTCGCCGGGCTCGATCTTGCGCACACGGCGGTTGCGCTCGTCGGTCTCGTAGCGCGCCGAGCCGTCGGCGCGGAGCACGTTGCCCGCCGCGACCTCGTGCCGCGACGCCGCGTCTCCGACCGAGAGCGCGAGGATCGAGCCCGTCGGGTCGTGAGAGAGGTGCGCGCGCACCGCGTCTCCCTCGACGCCGAGGAGTCGGCCCACGGTGTCGTGGACGAACCGCTCGCGGCCCCAGCGATCGTCGCGCACGGTCGCCGGGCGATGCTGCGCGTCGTAGTCGTACGAGCGGCCGACCAGATCGGTGTACTGGCCGTCGACGCGTCGGTGGGTGACGCGCTCGTGCTCGAGCTGGAGCTCGGCGGAGTAGCGGCGCATCACGTCGACGCCTGCGCCGTGGAGGTGCAGGCGGACGAGGTTCCCCGCCGTGTCGCGCTGCAGGGACACGCGCTGCTCGCCGTGGTGCACGTCGCTGAGGGCGCAGGTCGCGTCGTACACGTAGCGGGTGGTCGTGCCGTCGGGGAGGGTGCGCGCCACGACGCGGCCGAGCGAATCCCAGGTGTAACGCAGCGTGTGCTCGCCCTGTCGCTCGACCACCACCCGCCCGAAGGCGTCGCGCTCGAACGCCACCACCGTCTCCACCGACGCCGCGTCGGTGGCCCGGGCGACGCGCACGAACCCGCTGGCGTCGCGCTCGAAGACCACCGTGGTGTCGTCGGTGCGGTCCTCGATGGGGAACCCCAGCGGGTCGTAGGCGAACTCCCGGATCCCGCCGTCGGGGTGGGTGATGCGCGCGACGCGGCCAGCGTCATCGTAGGCGTAGCGGACGCGTCGCTCGTCGAACGTCTTCACCTCGATCACGCGGCCGACGCGGTCGTAGACGTACTCCCAGGTCTCGTGCAGCGGGTTCTCGACCTTGCGGATGCGCTCGGCCTGGTCGTACTCGAACCTCGTGACCTGGCCGTCGACGCCCTCGAGGCGCACCGGCACGCCCGTGCCCGCGTACTCGATCCGCGTGCGCCGCCCGAGGTCGTCCTCGTAGGCCGCGAGGAGCCCGTCGGCCGTGAAGGCGAGGCGGCTCTCGAGCCCGTTCTGCTCGATGCGGATCGGTTGCGAGCGCGCGTCGTATTCCGTCCGCACCCAGTTGCCGTACCCGTCGCGGCTGAACACGGTCCGGCCGAGGGCGTCGTACTCCCGCTCCGTCGTCGCGCCACCGAGGCTCGTCTCGCGGACCACGTTGCCGTGCTCGTCGTAGGCGAACTCGGCGAGCACCATCCCGTCGAGCGAGTCGACGACGACGCGACCGTGGGCGTCGCGCGTGAAGGCCCGGTTGACCCCGGACGGGTAGCGGACGAGGCACAGCGAGAGGCTGCCGTCGTAGCCGAAGCGCGTCTTCATCGGCGGTCGGGCGTCGTCGCTCGCGAGGTCGATGCGCTCGCGCAGGACGTCTTGCTCGTAGCGGAACCGCGTGACGTTGCCGTTCGGATCGACGGCCTCGATCAGGTTGCCGAGCGCGTCGTACTGGTAGCCCACCTGCACGCCCCCGGCGGAGCGCACGACCGTGGGGTGGTGGTCCTCGTCGAACTCGGTCTCGCTCAGTACGAGGCCCGCGAGCGTCTCCTCGCGGACCACGAAGCCGTCCTCGTCCCAGGTGTAGCGGCGCGACACCGTGCCCGACGCGGTGGTCGTGCGGGCCGCGAGGTCGTACTCGAACGAGACCTCGTGCAGCCCACCGTCGCCGCGGGCCTGCACGCAGCGGCCGCCCTCGCCGTACTGGTAGTGCATGCGGAGCCCGTTCCGCAGCGTCTTCCCGGTGAGCCGGCCCTCGCCGTCGTAGGCGTAGCGCTCGGCGAAGCCGAGGGGATCGGTGACGGCGACGAGCTCGCCGAGCGCGCCGTAGGCGTAGGTCACCGCGGCGAAGACCTCGTCCCCGCCGAGCAGCTCCACGCGCACCACGCGGCCGTGCTCGTGCGAGAACCGGAGCGCGCGTCCCGCCGCGCCGACCACGCGGACGAGCGCGCCGTCCTGGTACTCGAAGTGCACCGTGTTGCCGTAGCCGTCGCGGATCTCGCGCAGCACGGCCGGCCCACCCTTCTTCGTCGGCGTGAACAGGCGGCTCTGTCGCTCGTCGAGCGCGTGCAGCGTGTAGCCGTTGCCGTCGCGCTCGAGGCGGAGGCGCTCGCGCCGGTGAAAGCCCTGCTCGCCGTCGCCGAGGGCGTCGAACCATATCCGCCGGCCGTCGGGGGCCTGGTACTCGCAGACCGCAGGGTTCTCGGGGTCGACGTGCACGAACGCCTCGACCGACAGCCGGAAGCCGCCGGCGCCGAGGAGACCGACCCGACGCGCCGCGGCCGACGAGTAGCGGCGATCGAGCGCGAAGGCGATGGGCCCGACGAGCGACAGATCCCGCGCGCGGTCGACCACGGCGCCGCTCGAGACCGCCACCGGATCGCTGATCGAGAGCGCGTCGTTCGGGTCGCTCGCGGAGCCGGACTTGGACCCGCGCCCCGTCTTGGTCGAAGGCCCCATGCCGAGCCCGCCGCCCTCGATCCAGAACCCGTTGGCCTGGTGCATCGACGAGACGCCGGTCGGCATGTTGGCGCGGACGCGGTGGGTCGTGGTCGCCACGGGCTGGCTGTCGATCTGCACGCGGCCGTCACCCTCGTCGGCCGTCGCCTCCTTGACCTCGACGTGCGAGATCAGGTCGGCGCCCGTCGATTGAGACCCGGTGTTCCCGGGACTCTCCACGTCGAAGGTGGTGCCTTTGACCACGACCTCTGCGTCGTTGATCTTGAGGCACTTCTTGGAGAACTTCTTGGCCTTCGACGACTGGACGATGAACGGAATCGGGGTCGGCACGGGCGCGGGCTGGGGCGGGAACAGGCTCACCGCCGGGATGCACGGCGCCTTGTGGCCGCTCGCCTTGGTGACGATCTTCTTTCCGCCGAGGGTGGTGGCCATGGCGTCAGGGCAACCGGACGTTGGCGGACAGGATCTGGACGAGCGCGCCCATGTCGAGCGTCATGCGCTCGCCGACCCAGCGCACGGCGCCGTCCTTCTCGAGGGTGAGCCGCGTCTCGCCGACGGTCAGCGTGATGCGATCTTTGGCCGACAGGTCGAGGGTGCGGCCCTCGAGCGCCACGTTTTCCTGGGAATCGGCGCGCGCGCCCACGTCGGTCTGGAGCGCTCCGAGGATCAGCGGACCGTTCGAGCCGTCGGTGAGCAGCACGACGCGGCGCGCCCGGAGGCAGTCGTCGAGCAGCCGGGTGGTGACACCCGGCGAAGGGTGCGCGACCACCACGCGACCGTCGGGCAGGCGGGCCCGGAATCCTCCCGCGGGCGAGGCCACCTGCAGCTCGAGGGTCGCCGCGTGCAGGCCCGGTCCGAGCTCGACGGCCTTGGTGGTTCGACGCTTTCTAACGACCTTGTTCGGCATGGCCAACCTCTTGCGCGAATCTACTCGTGGCAAACTCGATCACTCGCTCCACCGACGGCGCCCACCCGGTCAGGTCGCTCGGGAAGAACCTCCCGACTTCGACCATCAGCTCGTCGAGACGCAGCGCGGTCTCCGCGCGGTCGAGCGCGCGTGACCCGATCTCCGCGGCGACCGCGGCGGGTGAATGCGGCAAACCCCTGCGTAGCCGCACCTCCGGATCGGGCGCGAGCCTGCGAATCTCTGCCCGCCACACAGAGGGGTCGAGCGCGGCCTCTCCCTCGACCAGCGGTCCGAACAGCGTCACGAGCGCGTCGTGGGCGGCGTCGCGCAGCTCTTCCCGCGCGAGGTAGTGGAGCAAGAACGCCGCGACGCGAGGGTTGCCGAGGCGGCCGAGCGACCCGAGCAACGAGGGGGTCGGCTCGAGCCGGCGGACGATCGCCTCCACGGTCTCCATGTCGGAGAGCTCGCCGGTGAGGGCCAGGATCGTCACCGCGCGCTCGCCCAGCGTGCGCGCCAGTCCCGCGCCGGACCGGAGCCGGAAGCGGGCCTCGTCGAGACCGAACAGGGTCGTCGTCCGCGCCGCCTGGAAGGCGACTTCGGGATCGGGGTGATCGAGC
>Ga0154020_10006527_pt1 | contig 13662 bp, 8 predicted proteins | sample Klosneuvirus_201_FD_109709 | JGI IMG/M metagenome (GOLD analysis project Ga0154020, IMG submission 109709) | Active sludge microbial communities from wastewater, Klosterneuburg, Austria - Klosneuvirus_20160825_MG | ecosystem: Engineered > WWTP > Aerobic digester > Activated sludge | place... | reverse complement strand
TCGTGCAGGCCGCGGCTCAGCGCCTTGGCCATGCGTTCCTGCTTGACCAGCGGCCCGGCATCGTTGCGCCAGCGCAGGCTCCAGGCGTGGCCACCCTCGACCAGGCGCTGGGCGATGTCGGCATCGTCGACGACCAGCACGCCCACCGTGCGGCCGTAGCTGTCGCGGCCGGTGGGGCGCAGCGTGGCGGGTTTGTTCAGCGCCAGATCGGTGAGCGCGCGCCGCGCCTCGGGGCCCCAGGCCTGGCAGATCTCGGGCGCGTCGATGTTGGCCAGCCGCACGACGATGGCGGCCTGGCCCGCGGGCGTGAAGCGCAGGGTGTCGCCGTCGCTGACCTGCGTCACCACGCCCTGCAGCGGCGCCGGCTTCGCACGCGGCGCGGCTGCGGCCGGGGCCAGGCAGGCCAGCGCCAGCAGGGCGGCGGCGCAGGCGGGTCCACGTCCCATCGTCATCATCGTGTGCATCCCGGTCCGGCTACTGGCCGGCGCTGGCTGCCGCGTCGGCGGCGCGCTGCAGCCCGGCGTCCTGGGCCTGCTTCAGGCCGTCGACGATCTGCTGCTGCTGCGCGCGGGCCTGGCTGGCCTGTTCGGTCTGCAGCTTGCCGACGGTGGCCGCCGTGCCCGCCACTTCGGCGCCGCAGCCGGCGACGAGCAAGGTGCACAGCACCCAGCCGGGCGCAGCACGGCGGTGCAGGTGGACGGACGATGAGGTGGCAGCGTGCATGGTGTCTCCGGCAGCAGGCCGAGCGTTGAACGGAGGGACGCCCGCCAGTGTAGGCGGCCGTGCGCGCATCACCCCGGCAGCTTGCCACGCCGCCGCCGCGGTGGCGTCACCAGCGCGGCTTCGGCCTCGGCCAGCAGGCGGTCGAGCCGGTCCTTGAGCTTTTCGGTGCTGAGCTGCTCACGCAGCCGTTCCACCAGCAGCGGCAGCGCAAACGGGCTGGGCGCGGCCAGCTCGACCAGCGCCCAGGGCAGCGTGGCCAGGTGGCGCAGCGTCGCGCCCAGGCGGTCGATTTCCAGCTCCTGCGCCAGCACCTCGCCTTCGGCCTGGCCCAGCAGCCGGTTGCCGCCGTCGTACTTGCGAAAGACCTCGAAGAAGAGGCTGCTGCTGGCCTGCAGCTGGCGTGTGCTCTTCGGCGCGCCGGGGTAGCCGCTGAACACCAGCCCGGCCACGCGTGCGATCTCGCGGAAGCGGCGCTGCGCCAGTTCACCCGAGTTCAGGCTGGCCAGCACGTCGGCCTGCAGCTGCCGGCTGTCGAAGAGCCTGGCCTGCAGCGCCTCGTCCAGCGGCACCGGCCTGGCGGCCAGGATCTCCAGCCCGTAGTCGTTGACGCTGAGCGAGAAGGTGTTGGGCTGCTCGCGCGCCAGCCGCCAGGCCAGCAGCTGCGCCAGGCCGATGTGCACGTTGCGCCCGGCGAAGGGATACAGGAACAGGTGGTGGCCCTCGCGCGAGGTGTAGCGCTCCACCAGCAGGCGGCCGCGCTGCGGCAGCTGCGACAAGCGCGCCTGGGCCTGCAGCATCGGGCGTGCGGCCTGCATCTCGAGGTCGGTGAACGCGGCGTCCGCCCGCGGCCCGCGCAGCTGCGCCGCGGTGCCGTCCAGCAGCGCCTGCACGGCGTCGGCGAGTTCGCTGGACAGCGGCATCCTGCCGCCGGCCCAGGCCGGCACCACGCCCTTCTTCTTCCGCCCCAGACGCACGTAGGCGGCCATGTCCTGCGTGCGCACGTACTCCAGCACGCGCCCGGCGAAGACGAAGTGGTCGCCCGGGTTCAGGCGCGCGATGAAACCTTCCTCGATCGTGCCGATGGTGCCGCCGCCGAGCCATTTCACTGCCATCGCCGCGTCGCTGACGATGGTGCCCACCTGCAGCCGGTGGCGGCGCGCGATGCCGCGGTCGGGCACCCGCCAGCGGCCGTCGACGAGGGCCACGCGGTGGTACTCGGGGTAGGCCGCCAGGCTGTCGCCGCCGCGTTCGACGAAGGCCAGCGCCCAGTCGAATTCGGCGCGCGTGAGCCCGCGGTAGGCGTGCGTGGTCTTCACCTCGTCGAAGAGTTCGGCGGCGACGAAGCCGCCGCCGAGGGCCACCGTCACCAGGTGCTGCACCAGCACGTCCAGCGGCTTGTCGGGGCCGTGCCGCGCCTCGACCCGCCCGGCCAGCGCCGCGTGCCGCGCCGCCGCGGCCTCCACCAGTTCCAGCGTGTTCGTCGGCACCAGCGTGACGCGGCTCTCGCGCCCCGGCGCGTGGCCGCTGCGGCCGGCGCGCTGCAGCAGCCGCGCCACGCCCTTGGCGCTGCCGATCTGCAGCACCCGCTCCACGGGCAGGAAGTCGACGCCGAGGTCCAGGCTGCTGGTGGCCACCACGGCCTTCAGCCGGCCGTCCTTCAACCCGGCCTCGACCCAGGCGCGCACCGACTTGTCCAGCGAACCGTGGTGCAGCGCCACGATGCCGGCCCAGTCGGGCCGCGCCTGCAGCAGCAGCTGGTACCAGATCTCGGCCTGGCTGCGGGTGTTGGTGAAGACCAGCGTGGTGCGGCTGCGATCGATCTCGTCGACCACCGGCTGCAGCATCTGCGCACCGAGGTGGCCGCCCCAGCTGAAGCGCCCCGGGTCGGCGGGCAGCAGCGTGTCGATGCGCAGCGCCTTGTCGACGCGGCCCGGCACGCGCCGCGCGCCCCGACGGCCCGCGGGGCCGTGCTCGCCTTCCCCGCACAGCGTGGCCATCGCCTCGTCGACGTTGCCCAGCGTCGCCGACAGGCCCCACACCACGAGCTTCGGGTTCCAGCGCCGCAGCCGTGCCAGCGCCAGCTGCACCTGCACACCCCGCTTGTTGCCGATCAGTTCATGCCATTCGTCGACGACCACGGTGTGCACGCCGCCGAGCTCGTCGCATGCCCGTTCGCGCGTCAGCATCAGGCTCAGCGACTCGGGCGTGGTGACCAGGGCCGTCGGCAGCCGCCGGTCCTGGCGCGCCCGTTCGGCGCTGGGCGTGTCGCCGGTGCGCGCGCCCACCGTCCAGGCCGGCGCCAGCGCGGGCAGCGGCGCCTGCAGCGCGGCCGTGGTGTCGGCGGCCAGCGCGCGCATCGGCGTCAGCCAGAGCACCTGCAGGCCCGCCGCGGGCTGCGCGCGCCGCAGTGCACCCAGCCACACCGCGTAGGTCTTGCCGCTGCCGGTGGTGGCGTGCAGCAGGCCACCTTCACCCGCGGCCATCGCGGCCCAGACCTCGCGCTGGAAATCGAAGGGCTGCCAGCCGCGCGCCACGAACCAGGCCTCGACCGCCGCAGTCGTCAGCCCGGGCACGGCTTCAGGCACTGGTGATCCAGCCTTCCACGGGGTCGACCGCCGCGGGCAGGCCATGGCCCGGCTGCAGCGCGGCCCAGGCCGCCTGCACCAGGCACAGCGCGGCGTCGAGCCGGTCGCCCGAGGCGTCGTCCACCAGCGCCTCGCGCTGCGCGTGCGTGAGCTTCAGCCGCAGGCCCAGGCGCGTGCGGCCCTGCTCCAGCCTGTCGACGATGTCCTTGCGCGTGATCAGCCGGTCGGGCTCGGCGCTGTTCTTGTACGAGCGCCGACCTACGAGTTCGTGCGCCAGCAGGCCGGGGTAGGCCTCCAGCGCCACCCGCTGCGGGTCGCAGCCGGGCCGGCCCTCGTGCAGGCGCGGCAGCGTCACGCCCGCGCGCAACAGCCGCGACAGGCCTTCGTAGTACATGAAGCCCACCGGCACGTAGCGCGTCTGCAGCGGGCTCGTGCTGCTGATGCCGGGCATGGCGCCGTCGGTGGTGCGGTGAATCAGGCGCTGGCCCGCCGGACGCGCGTTGCCCCAGGCGTCGACGAGCGCGCGGAAGGCCATGCGCGTCGGGCAGCGGCGCTGCAGTTCGGTGATGACGGCGGCGGTGCTGTCGCCGAGCCGCTGCGCGTCGACAAAAACGCGCGGCAGGCCGAAGGGGAAGTCGAAGGCACCGAGCCAGGGGCCGGGCTCGGCCAGCAGGGTGTCGAAACCGGCCAGCGTGGGCAAGGCGTCCAGGCCGTCCAGCCGCAGCACCGCACCCGCCAGCCGGCCGCGCGCCACGGTGATGGGCTTGCGGCGCGACGGTGCGCAGCTGAAGTCGACCCCCAGCAGCCGCGCGGCCAGCGCGCCGCCGCCCGACGCCGCAGCCGCCGCAGCCGCGTCGGCGGCCGTTGCGCGGCGGGCGCTCACACGCCCTGCTTGACCAGCGGTGCCTGCAGCGCTTCCGTCAGCGTGGCCAGGCTGTCCTCGAGATGGGCCGACACCAGGCCGCCGGCGCGCCGTGCCGCCAGCGCCGCCTTCAGCTGCGCCTGCAGCCGCAGTGCGGTCTGCCGGTGCACCGCGCGCACGTCGGCCGCGGTGGCCGGCCCCGCGCGCACCAGGCCCGTGGCCAGGCGGCGCACATGCTCGCGCTGCAGGTTGCGCCGCAGGCTGTCGATGTCGGCCTTGGCCGGCCCCGTCAGCTCCGACCACACGGCCCGGGCCAGCCGTTCCTGCACCTCGGCGTAGTTCAGCAGCACGCGGGGGTCGTCGACCTTGCTTTCGGCGTCGGCCAGGCGACCGGCCAGCGCGTCGGACATCAGGTTGTCCAGCGCCCCGCGCTGCAGCGCGAGCACGGCGCCGGGCAGGCTGAAGTCGACACCCGTGCCGCCCGCGGCGCGCGGCTCGTGGCGGTCGACGCCCAGGCGGCTCATCACGCGCGGGTCGAACCTGAAGCTGGCGCTGCCGAACAGCTCGTTCACCACCACGTCCAGCGCCTCGCGCTGCCGTGCGGCGGGCACCGGCACCAGCAGCGGCTGGTCGGCGCCGGCCGTGGCGCGCGAGGTGTAAACGCCGCCGACGTACTTGGTGGCCATGGGCAGCGAACTGCCCAGGCTGCCCAGCAGGCGCGACAGCGTGCGGCGGTAGACGGTCAGGTCCTCGTCGGGCGCCAGCGCACGCGTGGTGGTGCGCTGCCACAGTTCGCGCGCCAGCCGGATCTGCCGCTGCGCGAAGGCCAGCGGGTCGCTGCCCAGGTCGCGCTGGTTGACCAGCGGGTCGCTGTTGCCCAGGTCCTCGTCGGTGCCGTAGGCCAGCGCGGGTTCACGTTCACCGCGCGCGGCCAGTGCCTTCAGTGCCGTCTTCTCGTCATCGCCGGCGGCGTATTCGCGGTAGCCGTACTCGATGGCCCAGTGGTCGTAGGCACCCAGCGTGAGCATGTTGTAGTCGGCCACCGGTTCGCCTTGCAGCGGCAGGTTCTGCGCGTTGTATTCCATCACCGACGCCGACAGGCCGTGCGCCTGCGTGTACGCACGGTCGCGCAGCTGCGCCGGCGTCACGGCGGTGGAGGCACGGAAGTTGTGGCGCAGCCCCAGCGCATGGCCGATCTCGTGCATGGTCACGTTCTTCAGCGCGCCTTCGATGTAGCGCTCGGCCTCGGGGCCCCTGGGGTCGAGCAGGCCGCGTTCGACGAGCAGCTCGAAGCCGAAGCCGGCCTCTGCGAAGGTGACATCGGCGTGGTCGCACGCGGCATGGCGCTCGGCGAACGGGCCCGTCGCCGACGCCGTCGCGGGCGGCAGCTGCTCGGCCCAGCGCGGCACGGCCTCGGCGGCGCGGGCACGGAACACGCGCACGCGGTTCTCGTCGATGAGCGCCGCCCCGCGCAGGATCTCGCCGGTGCGCGGGTCGGCCTGGCTCGGCCCCACCGCGGTGGAGCCCGGTCCGTCCTGCGCGAACCAGCGCACGGCCAGCACACGCACGCCTTCCAGCGTCGACCCGTCGGCGTCGGCGGGCTGCTGTTCGACGCGGAGCGCGTCGCGGAAGCCGGCGCGCTCGAAGGCCTTGTTCCATTCCAGCGCGGCCTCGCGCAGCGGCGGGCGCCAGCGCTCGGGGATGTTGCGGTCGAGCACGACGCGGATCGGCTCCTTCGGTTCCGAGACTGCCGCCGCCGGGTCCTTCTTCTCGAGCCGCCAGCGCTCGATGAAGTGCGTGCGGCGGCCTTCCTGGGTGTCGTCGCCGAAGTCCACGAACGAGCGCGTGAAGTAGCCCACGCGCGGGTCGGCCGGGCGCGTCTTCATCGGCACGGCCGGCAGCGGCGCCAGCGTGTAGGCCACGGACAGGAACAGGCTGCGGGCGTCGGGCACGTTGCCCGGCGGGCTGGGCTGCGCCGCCGGGTTGGGCGGCGGCGCACCGGGCGCCGGCGTCGGCGGCGCCGGCAGCTTGGGCACGGCGAAGTGCGAACGCATCGTGAGGTAGAGACCCGCCGCCTCGGTGCGTGCGCGCTCGACGCCGGAATGGGCACGGTCCAGCGCGTAGGGCATCCTGAAGCTCGACTCCAGCACCGTCTGCAGGCCCGCGATGTCGCCGCCCAGCAGCACCGCCGCGTCGACCAGCAAGGCACCTCCGCCCGGCTGCGGCGCCGACGCCAGCGGCGCCGAGCCGAGCAGGCTGTCGGAATAGCTCTCGCCGACGGCGCGCGCCAGCGGCGTGCCGGCCGGCGCACGCACGTGCTGGTTGCGGGCCAGCAGCTGCACCGTCTGGCCGACACGTCGCAGCACCACGACCTGTTCGTTGCCCATCAGCCCGGGCCAGAGCCTGCGGCTGCCGATGCCGCCGGCCACCGACAGGCCCAGGAACATCGGCTGGTCGAGCCGCGCCGCCGGAATCTCGATCCAGGTCTTCTCGTCGCGCGTCCACAGCGGCAGGTGGCCTTCGCTGCGCCGGGCGCCGCGGGTGACGTCGGCAAACGGCGCCGCCGCACCGGCCTGCGGCGAAGCACGGGCGGGCGCGGTGGCCGAAGTGGCGGCCGGGCCGGGCGCAGTGGCGCCAGGCACGGCGCTGGTCGCGGCGGGCGGCGCCGGTGGCGCCGGGGCCGACGCGGCCGGGCCCGTCGGCGGGGTGGCGCAGGCCGACAGCAGCAGCGCCAGCACGGGCGCGGCAAGGGCCGTCGGGGGCAAGCGGGGCGGGGTCTCGTGTGGCAGCTTCAAGCGGGGAAATCCTGGGCTGTGGTGGCGGTGGCACGCCGGGGCGGCGGTGCCGGACGCGCGAGCGTAGCGTCTGCCCCGTGTCTGACCATCCGGGCAAGCGACAGGATGGCGGCACGCTACAGTCATCGCCATGAGCGCCAACCCCCTGCTCGTCGAAGCCCTGCGCGGCGGCGCCGTCGAATCCTTCCACCGCGGCGCGGTGGCCGTCGTCGACGCCGACGACGCCGTGCACACGGCCCTGGGCGACATTCACCGGCCCGTCTTCCCGCGCAGCGCCGTCAAGGTGCTGCAGGCGCTGCCGCTGGTGGCCAGCGGCGCCGCCGAACACTGGGGCCTGACCGACGAGGAACTGGCGCTGGCCTGCGCCAGCCACGGCGGCGAAGCGCGCCACGCCGCCACCGCGGCGTCGATGCTGGCCAAGGCGGGGGTGGACATGGGCGCGCTGGAATGCGGCACGCACTGGCCCTACAACGACGCCGCGCTGAAGGCCCTGGCCGCCGCCGGCCGGCAGCCCAGCGCGCTGAACAACAACTGCTCGGGCAAACACGCCGGCTTCGTCTGCCTGGGCTGCCTGCTCGCCGCGCAGGCCGGCGAGGAGGACCGCCGCGCCTTCCTGCGCGGCTACGTGAAACCGGACCATCCCGTGATGCGCGAGGTCACGGCCGCGCTGCAGGCCACCACGGGCTGCGACCTGGCGCAAGCCCCCGTCGGCACCGACGGCTGCAGCATCCCCACCTACGCCATCCCGCTGCGCCGGCTGGCGCTGGCCTTCGCGCGCGTGGCCACCGGTGTCGGCCTCGGCCCCGGCCATGCCGCCGCCGCCGCACGCCTGCGGCAGGCGGTGGCGAAGGCACCGTACATGGTGGCCGGCACGGGCCGCTTCGACAGCCGCGTGATGGGGCGCCTGGGCGAACGGGTCTTCTGCAAGGTCGGCGCCGAAGGGGTCTATTGCGCCGCGCTGCCGACGCTGGGCCTGGGCGTGGCGGTGAAGATGGACGACGGCAACACCGCGCGCGCCTGCGAGGTGGTGATGGCGGCGCTGATCGAACGCCTGCTGCCGCTGGCCGACGACGAGGCCAACTTCATGCGGGCTTGCAGCGATGCGCCCATCGTCAACTGGAACGGCATCGAGGTCGGCCGCCTGCGCGCCGGCGCCGCGCTGCGCGGCGCCTGATCGAACGCGGCGCGCGGGCGCGCGTCAGGCCGTCGCCGAGGCGCCGATGTGCAGCACCTGCCAGCGCTCGCGCGCCAGCGCCAGCAGCAGCACGGCCGCAGCCGCGGGCACGGCGTAGTACAGCAGGTCCAGCTGCGGCCACCAGCGGCGGCCGTACATCGCCAGCAGCAGCGGCGCCAGCACCAGGCCCAGCCGTGCCAACAGGCCTGCGGTGCTGCCCAAGGTCGCGGCGCCCGCGGCCAGGAAGACCGCCGCGGCGACGAAGACCAGCGTGAACAGCGTTTCGAAGATCGGCGCCGCCGAACCGGCGTCGAACACGCCCGCGCGGTAGGGCAGCCAGGCCGCGCAGCCCGCGGCCAGCAGCAGCGCCAGCCGGCGTGCCCGCACGGCGCCGGCGCCATCACCCGCCGGCGTGGCGCTGGGCTTGATGAAGGGCAGCACGGCCAGGCAGACGAGGCCGATCACGGCGTCGATGAGCAGCGTCTTCGGGTAGCCCAGCGCCTCGATGGCGATGCCCTGCCAGGTAGCGCTGTAGGCGATGGCCAGGTTCATCATCGCCATGTAGGCGGTGAACTGCGTCGCCGCCACCGCGGGGTTGGTGACGTCCATCATGATGGCCGAGCGCGTGCCGTACATCAGCCCCTGCGCCACGGCGTAGAGCAGCGTGGCCACCCACACCGCGGTGACCAGCGCCGCCGGCGCGGCACGGCGCGCCTCGGCGGCCACCGGCATGATCCACTGGTGTTCGAGCAGCGCGCCCATCAGGTAGAGCACGGGCAGGCTCATCAGCGCCAGGTAAAGGCCCAGCATGCGGCGCCGGCCCCAGCGGTCGGACAGCCAGCCGCCGAAGACCATGCAGGCCGCGCTGATCACCGACGACCACAGGCTCAGCCAGGCCACGCTGTCGTCGTCCATGCCCACCTCGACGGCCAGGTTGGACTGCAGCGCCAGCCCCAGGCTCATGGCACCGGCCGGCAGCAGCGAGAACCACAGCCCCGACCAGGCACCGCGTGTGCCCAGGAAGCTGCGGAAGGCCTCGACCGCGAAACGCCGCATCTCGCGGCCCGCACTGGCCAGGCCGGCGTCCCGCTTGACCTCGCCGGCCGGCGCCGCCGGCTCGCGCAGCGGCAGCACGATGAACACCGTGACCAGCGCGATGCACGCGGCGACGAAGACGAAGCCGCCCTTCAGCCCCAGCCACGACATCATGAAGAGCACGCCGCTGCCGCCCAGGGCCATGCCGATGGAGGCCCCTGCGAACATGAAGCCGTTGGCCACGCCGCGTTCGTCCTCGCGCAGCGTGCTCACGGCCAGCGCGTCGATGGCCACGTCCTGCATCGCGCCGAAGCTGTTGTGGACCAGCAGCACGCCCGTCAACAGGCCCAGCTGCGCCGGCAGGTCGAGAGCCGTGCAGGCCAGCAGCGTCAGCACCAGCATGATCTGCGTGCCCAGGATCCAGCCGCGGCGCTTGCCCAGGCGGGCGCTGGTGAAGACGTCGATGAAGGGTCCGAAGGCCCACTTGAAGGCCCAGGGCAGGTAAAAGGACGCGACGAAGGCGCCGATCTCGGCCGGCCCCACGTCGGCGCGCCGCAGCTGCGTGGCCACCGCGGTGGCGGCGAAGCCCAGCGGTATGCCTTCGGTGATGTAGAGGCAGAAGAAGGCGGCCAGGCGGCCGCGGCGGGTGGCAAGCAGGTCGGGCAGGCGCATGGGGCGCAGTGTCGCAGAGCGCGCCGTCGACGCGTCGTCGTGTCACTGAGCGCGCCGGCGGCGCGCTCGGGGCCCCGGGCCCAAGCCGCCTTCAGCGCACCACGCCCGGGCTGAGCCACTGGCTCCACACCGCAAGCTCGCCGCCGCCCGGCAAGCCGGCGAAGGCGGCCTGCAGTGCCGCCGTATCGGTGCTGCGCGCAAACAGCACCTCGGCCACCGGGCCTTCGTGCAGCGTGTACCAGGCACCGACCACGCCGCGTGCGAGCAGGCCGCGCAGGAAGGCCTGCCGGGCGGCGGGCCCGCCCCCGCCCGCGCCGTGCATCACCAGCACGATGCGCACCTCTTCGACCCGCGTCGCGTCGATGCCCTCGGTGTTCAGCGCCCGGTGCGCCGTCGCCGGCACGGCGTTGAGCGTCATGTAGCCCTCGCGCACGTAGGCGTCGGGCTCGAAGTGGCCGCGCAGTTCGTCCAGCGACGCGGCGCGCACGGTGACGATGCCGCGCTTCCTGCCCGCCGGGTCGCGCAGCGGCCCGGCCGCGAAGAGGCGACCCTCGGCGAACAGGCGCTTGAAGTTGTCGATGTGGCCGCGCTGCATCGCCATCACCGCGGCGCGGTCGTCGGGCGTCCTGCGGCCGCTTTCCAGGAAGACGAACCAGTCGCGCGGGGCGGCCGGCGGCGCCGTGGTGCAGGCGGCCAGACCGGCCAGCGCCATCAGGGCGGCGCAGGCCGCGGCAAGCTCACGTCGACGCATCTTGGGGTCTCCTTCGATCGCGGCGCCGGGCAGCGCCGCTTCAGCGGCCGCGCAGGAACAGCGCGTCGAGTTCCTTCAGCGTCACCTGGCGCCAGGTGGGGCGGCCGTGGTTGCAGGTGTCGGCGCGTTCGGTGGCTTCCATCTCGCGCAGCAGCGCGTTCATCTCTTCGATGGTGAGACGGCGGTTGGCGCGCACGGCGCCGTGGCAGGCCATCGTGGCCAGGATGTCGTCGCGCGCGCGCTGCACGACGCGGCTGGCGCCGGCGTCCTGCAGTTCGGCCAGCACCGAGCGCGTGAGTTCGGCCAGATCGGCGTCGGGCAGCGCGGCCGGGCGGCTGCGCACCACCAGCGTGGTGGCCGACAGCACACCCACGTCCAGCCCCAGCGCCTGCAGCGCGTCGTTCTCAGCCTCGGCGGTGGCAATCTCGGCCGGCGTGGCCGACAGGGTCTGCGGGATGAGCAGCGGCTGCGCGGGCAGCGTGCCGCCGGCCATCGCCGCGCGCTTCAGGCGTTCGTAGACGATGCGCTCGTGCGCGGCGTGCATGTCGACGACGACGAGGCCCTGCGCGTTTTCGGCCAGCACGTAGACACCGGCGACCTGGGCCAGCGCACGGCCCAGCGGCCAGGCGGGGGGCTCGCCCTGCGCCGCAGCAGCCGGCCGCTCACGGGGCCCGTCGCCCGGCGCACCGACCGCAGCCGTCGACGGGCTCGCCGCCGGCGGCGTCCGCAGGCCGGCCCAGGCCGACAGACCGCCGCTGCCCTGCGGCGTGCGCCAGGGGCCGGCGTCGCGCCAGGCCGGCGGCGCTTCCTGCGCCGTCAGCAGCGGTTCGGCGAGTGCCAGCGAGGGCTGCCAGGCCGATGGCCCGGCCGGTGACAGCGCCTGCGCCGGGCCAGCGGCCGGTGGCCGCGCCGCGTCGCTCGCCCCGCCCGGCAGCGCGGGCGTCGCGTCGGCGGTCACCGCCGCCGCGGCGCGTGTCGGCGCCAGCGCGTCCTCCACCGCAGCGCGCACCGCCGAATGCAGCGCGCGCCCGTCGCGGAAACGCACCTCGACCTTGGTCGGGTGCACGTTCACGTCCACCAGTTCCGGCGCCAGGGTGATGAACAGCAGGTAGGCCGGCTGGCGGCTGCCGTGCAGCTGGTCTTCATAGGCCGAGCGCACGGCGTGGGCGATGAGCCGGTCGCGCACGTGGCGGCCGTTGACGAAGAGGTACTGCAGGTCGGCGCGCGCCCGCGCGGCCTCGGGCTGGCCGACACGCCCCAGCAGCTGCAGCGGGCCGCGCTGCGCCTGCAGCGGGCGGCTGGTGGCCGTGAAGTCGGCGCCCAGCACATCGGCCCAGCGCTGCGCCGGCGTGGCGGCGCGCCACTGCGCGGCCAGGCGGTTTTCGTGCCAGACGGCAAAGGCCACGTCGGGCCGCGCCAGCGCATGGCGGCGCACGGCTTCCAGCGCATGGGCCATCTCGGTGGCGTCGGTCTTCAGGAACTTGCGCCGCGCCGGCGTGCTGAAGAAGAGTTCCTGCACCTCCACCGTGGTGCCGGTGCCGCGCGCCGCGGGCGCCAGTTCACCGCTGCGCGCGTGCAGCCGCCAGGCGTGTTCGGCGTCGGCGGTGCGCGTGGTGAGCGTCGTCTCCGACACCGAGGCGATGGCCGCCAGCGCCTCGCCGCGGAAGCCCATCGTGGCCACCGATTCCAGCTCGGCCAGCGAGGCGATCTTGCTGGTGGCGTGGCGCTTCAGCGCCAGCGGCAGGTCTTCGCGCGTGATGCCGGCGCCGTCGTCCTCGACGACGATGCAACGCACCCCGCCGGCCAGCAGCCGCACGGTGACCTGCGTGGCGCCGGCGTCGAGCGCGTTGTCGACGAGTTCGCGCACCACCGAGGCCGGCCGCTCGACGACCTCGCCGGCGGCGATCTGGCTCACCAGTTCGTCGGGCAGTTCGTGGATGCGGCGGCGCGGCGCCGGGGTGGGCTTCATCGCGGCGATGGTAAGGCGCCGCCGGCCGCCGGCCGGCGCCTCACTCGCCGGCGAGCACCGAACCGCAGTGCTGGCAGAAGCGCGCGCCGGCCAGCACCGGCGTGCCGCAATGCGGGCAGAAGCGCGCCGGGCGGCGTGGCGGTGGCGCTTCGACATCGGCGGCCGCGCGGGCACGCGGGCGCGCCGTGGCCACCGGCACCGCCGCGGCCGAGGGGGCCGCCTGGCGGGCGTAGGTCTGCAGCATCTGCAGCCAGGCGCCCGCGCCACCACGCTGCGGCCCCAGCTCGAGCAGCGTGCGGCTGCCCAGCGGGTGCGGTGCGGCGGCGTAGAACACCGAACGCGCCACCGCCACGCGGGCGCGCAGACGCAGGCCCTCGACGCGCACCGGCGGCTCGCCGCGGCTGCGCGCGGCGGCATCGGCGGACAGGTCGGCCAGCCGCTGGTAGCGGCCCTGGAAGTCGAGCCAGGTGAGGGTCGACTGCACCTCGACGCGGCTCCACAGCAGGTGGCCCACGCGCAGGGCATAGGCACCCGCCAGCAGGCAGGCCAGGCCGGTGGCACCGGGCAGCCACGAGGCGTTGACGTCGCGCATGTGCGCCAGCGCCATCCAGAGCCAGAGCACGCCGCCCGTCAGGCTCCAGGCCAGGCCCAACGCGTCCAGCCAGAGCAGGCCGCGGGTGCGCGCCGGGCTCTGCGCCGCGGCGGGTGCGAGGTCGCGGCCGCTGTGCGGCACCAGCGGCTGCGACTCTTCCAGCACCACGGCCTGGAAGTCACCCTGGTCGGCGCCGCGGGCGATCTGCGGCCCCTGCCAGGCGTAGCGGCGGTTGGGCACGCCCTCGGTCCACTGGCGGTGCAGTTCCAGGTCGACCTCGCGCAGCAACTGCTCGGGGTCGGCCTCGAAATCGACGCGCGTGTCCTCGGCCGGCATGGCGGCCAGCCAGGGTGTCTGCAACTGCGCGCGCGCGGCCAGGATGCCGACGACTTCGAGCAGCAGCACGCTGGCCAGCAGCACGGCGGCGGCGATGGGCAGGCCCAGCTTGGGCAGCGACGCGGTGCGCGGGATGAGGTCGGCGAACCAGGCCGCCGCGCCGCCCAC
>Ga0154020_10006526_pt1 | contig 13663 bp, 9 predicted proteins | sample Klosneuvirus_201_FD_109709 | JGI IMG/M metagenome (GOLD analysis project Ga0154020, IMG submission 109709) | Active sludge microbial communities from wastewater, Klosterneuburg, Austria - Klosneuvirus_20160825_MG | ecosystem: Engineered > WWTP > Aerobic digester > Activated sludge | place... | reverse complement strand
GCGATCGCGTTGGGGAGCAGCTCGCGAAACAAGATCCGCGCCTCCGAGAAGCCGAGCGCGCGGGCCGCGTCGACGAAGGCCGCCGAGCGCAGGCGCAGTAGCTCGGCCCGAACGAGGCGCGCCGGCGTCGTCCACTGCACCAGGGCGATGATCGCCAAGACGTGAAAGACCGAGCGGTGCTCGATGAAGGCGGCGGCGGTGAGGATCAAGAACAGCGAGGGAATCGACAGTACGACCTCGATCACTCGCCCCAGCACGAGATCGACCTTTCCGCCTAAAAAGCCGGCCAAAGCGCCGATCAAGGTCCCCAGGGTGACGTAGAGCGCGACCGAGAACAGCCCCACGGTGAGCGAGATGCGGGTGCCGTAGATCAGGCGCACCAGGACGTCGCGCCCGGCGTTGTCGGTGCCGAGCAGGTGCTGGGCGCTCGGCGCGGCGCGGATGTTGGCCAGGTCGACCTCGCGAAAGCCCCGGGGAACCGGAGGGAACACCGCCACGCTCCCGGGCGCCTCGGCCAGCGCGTGATAGTCGGTGGCGGGCAAGGAGGTCCCGGCGACGAGGGGGAAGATCACGACCAGCGCGGCCCAGGCGAGGAGGACGAGGCGCCCGGCGCGCGCGACGCGAGCGCGAAGGAGGAGCCAGGCCGCCAAGGCGAAGGGTGCGAGGACCAGCAGCGCGTTGAAGCCTCGATCGAGGCTGGATTCGTAGGTGTTTTGGTCGAAGAGGGTCGAGAGCCAGGGGCTGCCCCAGCCAAACCCCGGAGCGTGGAAGAGGAAGGGCTGACCGGAGGCGAGGAGCGGCGCGCCCGCAGCTACCGCGGCCAAGGCCAGGAGCCCGACGGCCGCGAAGGTGGCGCGCCGATCAGTCAAAGCTGACCCTCGGGTCGAGCGCGGCGTAGAGGAGATCGGAGATCAGGATGCCGATCATGGTGAGCGCGCTGGCGATGACCAGGACCCCCATCACGGCGTTGTAGTCGCGGGCCGAGATGGACTCGTACAGATAGAGGCCCATCCCCGGGATCCCGAAGACCACCTCGATGACCACGCTGCCCGAGAACAGCACCGGCAAGAGGCTGCCGAGCAGGGTCAGGACGGGGATCATGCCGTTGCGCGCGGCGTGCTGCACCATCACGGCCAGCTCGGAGAGGCCGCGGGCCCGGGCCGCGCGCACGAAGTCGCTGCGCACGACCTCCAGCACGCCCACCCGCGCGTAGCGAGACAGCGCGGCGAGGGTGACCAGGGTGTAGATCGCGACCGGCAGACAGAGGTGCCACAGCACGTCGAAGAAGCTCTCCAGCGTGGTGCGATCGACCGAGTCCACCGAGCTGAAGCCGGCCGGCGGGAGCCAGCGAAAGGGCGAGCCCTCGCTGAAGACCCGGAGCAGCACGGTGGCCAGAAAGAAGCTGGGTAGGCTGTAGAGGAGCAGCACCGCGGCGGTCGTCCAGCGATCGAAACGCGAGCGAGGCTTGGCCGCGCTGGCGACGCCGAGCGGGATGGCGATGAGGTAAGCCAGCACCAAGGAGAGGATCGTGAGGCTGAGCGTCGGTCCCAGCTTGCGGCCGATGACCTCGATGACCGGCGCGCGATCGACCACCGAGCGACCGAAGTCGAGCCGGAGGAGGTTGGCCCAGTAGTGCGCAAAGCGGGTCTCCCCTACGAAGATCCAAGCCGCCTGGCCCGCGCTGAGGGCGTAGCGCGCCTCGAGCTCGGACCGCCGCGCCTGCCAACCGGCGCGGAGCTCGGTGCCCGCCGGGAGCGGCCCGACCAGCGCACCGAGTCGGGCGTCGGCCCCACGCAGGATCTCGGGATCGGCCTCCGTCTCGACCACCGCGAGCAAGGGCAGCACCAAGCGGTCCCCACCGTCGTCGAGCGCCTCCTCGGCCTCTTGGCGCTCGCGCGGCGTCGCGCCAGCCTCGAGCCCCGCGGCGCGCGCCACCCAGCGCCGCAGCTGAGCCGCGCTCAGCCAAGGCCGCGTGTTCCACAGCACCGGCAGATCCAGGTGAAACTGAGCCCGGAAGGCCCGCCAGCTCTCGCGCTCCGCGGCGGCCTGACCGCTCGCCACCGCCTCTGCGCCGGGCCGGCCCGGGGCCAGGTTCAACACCAAGAACAAGATCAGCGAGGCGAGGAAGACCGTGGGCGGCAGGAGCAGGATACGGCGGATCGCATAGCCGATCATGGCCGCCGCTCGCGAAACGAGAAGTAGCGGAGATCGCGGTACGGCCAGATCAGGGTCATCTCCGGCTCGTTGAGGTAGTCCCAATAGAGGACCGAGCGCTCCCGCTGGTAGAGGAAGGTGTAGGGCTGATCTTCGTGCAGCAGCGCGTGGAAGCGGTGGCACAGCGCGGTCCGGCGCCCGTCGTCGAGCTCGCGGCGGAGCGCCTCGATGATCTCATCAGCCTCGGCGCTCTTGTACCCGATGCGGTTGGAGGACTGCGGGCGATCGGCCTCCTTGGAGTGCCAGGTCTGCTGCAGGTCGACGTCCCAGGTCAAAATCCAAGCGCCGCTGAAGGCGTCGAACTCCCGGTCGTCCATGCGCTTGAGCATGGTGGTCCACTCCAAGGCGACCGGCGTCATCTTCACGCCCAGCTTGGCCAGGCTCTCCCGGTAGATGCTGGCGATGGTGTCCCACTCGTTGGAGTTACCGTAGATCAGCAGGGTGAAGTCGAAGGGCACGCGGCGATCGCCGATCTGCTTGTCACGGATCCCGTCTCCGTCGCTGTCGACCCAGCCGGCCTCGTCGAGCTTCTTGGCGGCCAGCGCGGGATCGTAGGGCATGGGCGCGACGCGCTGGTCGTAGCAGCTGTGCTGTCGCCCAAAGGGCCCGCTGATGACCTGGCCCAAGCCGTAGAACACGTTCTTCACGATCGACTCGCGATCGAGCGCCAAGGTCAGCGCCTGACGCACGCGCTTGTCGGTGAAGAGGGGCTTGGCCTCGTTCCAGCCGATGTAGAAGTAGCCGAGCTCGGGCTGGCGGACCGCCTTGATATGGGGCTCCCCGAGGATCGGCCCAGTCGCGCCCAGGACCTCGGTCTTATATTGCTCGGGCTGGATTCGGATTAGATCGAGCTCACCGGTCTTGAGGAGACGCGGCCAGGAGCTCTGATCTTTGGCGATGCGGATCAGCACTCGATCGAAGCCCGGCGGTTCGCCGAAGTACTGCTCGTTCTTCACCAGCTCGATCTTCACGCCCGGCACCCAGGACTCGAAGCGATAGGGGCCGGTGCCGATCGCGCGCTGGGCGTGCCAATGCTCGTTGATCGGCTTGCCCCAGGTCTTGGGATCGAGCGGCTTGCCGTCCTCATCGAAGGCGAAGATCCACCGTGGGATCGGCGGTAGATCGAGGATCGAGGGCAGCGTCGTAGCCAGGCGCTCCTTCATCACCACCCGGAAGCGGTAGCGGTCGATCACCTCGAAGCGATCCAGCTGCTCGAAGTAGTTGCGCAGCGAGGTGATGCGGCCGTTGACCTCGGGCGTAGCGATAAGCTGGAAGAGGAACTGGTAGTCGGCCGAGGTCAGCTCATGCTCGCCCTGGAGCCAGGCGTAGCGGGGGTTCGAGCGATCGACGACCGCGGGATGCCACAGCACCTTGGGGCGCAGCTCGATCTCGTAGCTCAGGCCTTGGTCGGGGGTGGTGGCCGAGATCGCCAGCTCGGGAGTGTATTGATCGGGATTCTCCGGGCTCCGCGCGGCCAAGCGGTTGTTGAAGTAGCGGTCGTATTCGACCAGGTCGGCGCCGGTGCCGAGGAAGACGTTCATCCCCCGCGGGTCGTTGCCGGTCTCCACGCGGAGCGTGCCGCCGCGGACCGCGGTGGCGGCCCGGATCAAGGGGCGGCCCATGGGCTTCAGGAGATTCCGGGGATCGGCCTGGGCGCGCAGCTCCTCTGGGCTCGGCCCTCGCGCGGCGAGCGCAGCCGGAGAGGCCGTGGGTGCAGGCCGCCCTTCGAGCGCGCGCAGCCGCTGCTCGATGCGATCGAGCTGACAGGTGTGCAGGACGGAGGCGCCCAGGATCAGCGTGAGCAGGGAGCCAAGGAGCGCGGATTGACCGACGTTTCGCATGCGTTGTGGCTAGGCGCTCGCCCTCCTTGGGTCATAGTCGAGGGGGAGGCCTCGCGCCAGCTCGCGCCCTACGGATGGCCGAGGTAGCATGGCGGTGGTGCGCTGGTTCTTGCCCTTGGTGTTGGTCTCGCTCGCGGCCTGTGGGAAGGGCGCGGCCACTTGCCCGCCCGGGACGAGCCTCGTCGATGGCCGCTGCCTCACGAGCTGCCGCGATCCGGCCGACTGCCTGGCCGGCGAGGTCTGCGTCATGGGTGCCTGCGTTCAAGGGATGCTCAAGGACGCGGGCTTCCTCCCCGACGCCGAGGCCAGGCCCGACGCGAACATGAGCGTGGACGCGGGCACCGATTGTCACAGCCTGGATGAGCAGTCCTGCAGCGCGACCAAAGACTGTCGACCGGTCAACTGCCGCCAGGGCTGCAGCAACGCGGAGACCTTCAGCTCCTGCGCGTTCAAGGACGAAGCCACCTCCTGCCCGCCTCAAGCCTGCGACTGCAGCCAGCAGGGTGAGGATGCTTGCCTGAGGCTCGATCGTTTCTGTCTGCCCCGCTACTGCTCCAGCTGCGAGGGGACGGCGGTGTTCGGAGGCTGCTTCCCCGTCTCGCAGATGCTCCCGGCCTGTCCCTCCGTCTGCCCGAGCTGCCGGACGCGGCCGCAGTGCGAGGCCCAAGGCTGCGCAGCGATCTTGAACCCCGCGCCAGAGCCGAGCTGCCCCTGCGACGCCATGCATCCCCGCTGCTGCCAGACCTTCAACCACTGCAGCATCGCGCCGGCCAGCTGCCCGCTGATGACGGATTGCGCGCAGCGCCCGCCGGTCTGCAGCGACGAGACCAAGCCAGCGGCGGAGAATGGCTGCTGGGTCGGCTGCGTCTCCGGCGCCCGCTGCGCTATTTGAGCGGGTTCGGGAAGGCGAGCACCAGCGCGCCGAGGCACATCTCATCGAGGGTCGACTCCCCGAGGAAGACGTCATGCGGCTCGGTCAGCGCCTGCTCGCCGAGCGCCTTGGCCACGAAGGGGTTCTGCATCGTGTTGTCGTAGGTGCAGCGCAAGTGGAGCGTGTCGCCTGGCTTGATCGTCGGCGCGCGCTCGACCGGCTCATCGAAGGTGTAGGCCCGCTGCCAGTTGAAGTTCCACTGCGGCGTTTGGAGGATGCACTCCTTGCCGGGCTGTCCCGCGCTGGGCGCCTGTCGCTCGATCTCCATCATCATGTCGCGCCCGACGTAGTGCATGTGCGCGCCGACGGTCAGCAGGCGGAACTCGGGGACCACGAAGTCGCCGAAGCGATCGGGCAGCGTGTACTTCATGCGCTCCACATGGCCGGTCTTGTTGGCCGGGATGCGGAACTCGACTTTGCCGTCGGTGTCGTCGTCGCCAGCGAGCAGGCCATTTCCGTCGCGATCGGTGCGGTGGAAGTTGCCGATCAGGCCGAGAAACGCTGCGTAGGCGGGGAGGTTCTCGGAGAACTTGAGATCGACCGAGCTCAGGTCCGGCGCGCCCGGTTCGCCGTAGGGGTGATAGTGGATCTGGAGGACCAGGAGCGCGTTGGCCGGCACGTAGTAGCCAAACTGCGTACCGAGATCGGTCGGCTCCACGCCGGGGGCCCAGGCATAGAGGATCTGGGTGTCGTCGAGCCCGGGGCTGCCGAAGCACTCGTAGCTGCCGCTCTCGTCGACCTTCTTCGGGCTGTCGCGGCCCGGATCCGTGAAGACGATGGCGTGGTGGACCACCGCGGGATTTCCGGGCCGAAAGCCCACCGACTGCACGAAGGTCGGGATGCCGACCTTGGGATCGAGCACGAAGCAGCGGTACTGATCTTGTCGGCCGGTGGGGGCCCAGCCCTTCTCGGGCGTCATGGAGACCGTGGGATCACGCACGATCGGCGCGTCGAACATGGTGCGCGGCGCGGGCGCGGCGGCGGCGTCTCCCTTGGGCGCGCCGAGCTCGTTCCACTTGGCGAGCATAGCGATCTCGTCGGTGCTCAGGCGCTGATCGTCCTTGAAGGCGTGCTGGACCTGGCACTCATCGCTGCTGAAGGCGCCCCAGGGCGGCATAGTGCGGGCGGCCGTGGCCCGCGCGATCGACGGCGCGAAGAGCTTCGCCGAGTCATAGTTGGTCAGCGGCATGGGCCCGATGCCGCCCTCGTGATGGCAGTTTTGGCAGCGTCTTTGGAGCAGCGGCTCGATGTCTCGGTGGAAGGTCGGATCCACGGTGTTGGGCCCGCTGAGCGGGTCCGGCCCGCTGCTGCAGGCGAACAAGAAGAGTGGAAGAACCAGGGTCCAGCGCACGGTGGCGGTACGATAGGTAAGGTCCCAAAGTGGGGTCAATCGTCGCGGCGCGCACCCACATCGTCAGGGTTCCGTCTTGAGCGGCGCGGTTCTTGCGTCGTCCCTAGTCCGAGGCGAGGCGACCACAGTGAACAGCTGGGCGGCAGCGGCGCTCAGCGCAGTCGTCAGAAGAAGGGGCATCTCAATGAAGAAGATCTGGAGGAACATCGGGCTCGGCGCGGTGATCGCGTTCCTGGGGATGCAGCTGGTGACCTGCGAGCGCGTGAACGGGCCGTCCAAAGCGGATCTGCGCGCGAGCGCCGAGGTGAAGGCCGTCCTCACCCGGGCCTGCTACGACTGCCACTCGAGCGAGACGACGTGGCCTTGGTACAGCCGCATCGCGCCGATCTCCTGGCTGGTCCACCGGGACGTCACCGAGGGGCGCGCCGCGCTGAACTTCTCGGACTGGGAGGCCCTCCCTAGCGACAAGCGAGCGAAGCTCCAGCGCGAGAGCGGGAAGGAGGTCGCCGAAGGCGAGATGCCGCCGTGGTTCTACACCCCGCTGCATCCCCACGCCGTGCTCTCCAGCGCCGACCAGCAGCTCATCCAAGCTTGGGCACAGGCAGGCGAGGCGCCAACGGCTGAAGACTGAGCCGGTAGGTCCTTCAATTCGAGCGACGGCGGCATCGTTTTGGTGGCCTAGGGGGGAGGCCCAGCCGCGACCCGGACCAGGGGGTCGAAGACAGCCCCTCCTGCCTCCGCGGTTGACCACAGCTGAGAAGCTCGCTTGGGTCTCCGCATGCGAGACGTCTTGGCCCGTTATCGCTCCGCTCTACGCGTAGGGGCCGCGATCTGTTTGGCGCTCCTCGGTGCTCCGGCCTACGCGCAGACCGCTCCGAGCGCGTCGTTTCGGAAGCTGGTCAGCAGCAACGGCTTCGCCCCGGTGGTCTACGACGTGGAGGCACGGCGGGCCGTCAGCTTCCGCGAGCACCTCTACCGCTATCCGCGGGCCGGCCTGGAGACGCGGGAGCTGCTCTACGATCTGTACCTCGGTCTCCGCACCGGCAGCAGCAGCCGCTGGATGACCGACGTGCGCATCGATCAGGCCGGGTATGTGCCGGGCACGGGGCTGATCCGGACCGAGCAGCGCGTGGGCGGGCTCCTGCTCTCGACCACCTATTTCTCGCCGTTTGAGCTGGAATTCCCGGCTTTCGTGGCGATCGGTCGCTTGGAGAACACCGGGGCCGACACCACCGACGTCGCGCTGTTCTCGATCCACAACTTCCACTTGGGCGGGGGCGCCGACCGCGCCCGGGGGGAGTCGATCCGCTGGGACGCTCAGCTCGGCGCGTATATCGAGAGCTCCGCGGTCGCCGACGCCGCGCAAGGGGGCTTGCTCATCGCCCCGCTCGGCGTCGCCACGCACCACCAAGCCAGTCCCATGAACCCCTACGGCCGCCTGATGGCTGGTCAGCTCTTCGAGGACGTCGACAGCTCGGGGGTCATGGACGACGCGGTCAGCGGCTTTCAGTTCGACGTCGCAGGGCGAGGCAGCTTCGCGGCCGGGGCGGTGTCGGCGGCCGGCTTGGTCGCGATGTACGTGCCGGACCGCGACTTCGCCCGCGCCAAGCGGGCCCTCGATGCCTGGGTCGCCGGGCGCGATCCGGTGGCGCTCGTGACCGACGCCGAGACCGAGTGGCAGCGCTGGCGCGACAGCGGCGCGATCCCGGCCAGCACCGATCCGGCCGAGGCGCGGGTCGCGACCCAGGCCCTGGCGACCTTGCGCATGGCGCAGAGCCGCGAGGCCGGAGCGCCAAACGGCCAGATCGTCGCCTCGATCGCGCCGGGGCACTGGGACATCACCTGGCTCCGCGACGCGACCTACGCCATCCGCGCCTTGATCGAGACCCACCACTACCCCGAGGCCGAGCGGGCCCTCGACTTCTTGGTGCGCGGCCCCTTCAACACCGAGCGCGCGCGGGTGGGCCGCGACTACGGCGTGTCGATCTGCCGCTACTATGGGAGCGGCGCCGAGGAGACCGACTTCAACGGCAACGGCCCCAACGTCGAGCTGGACGGCTTCGGTCTGTATCTCGACGTGGCCAGCGCCTACGCCAAGAGCTCGACCAGCGGCGCCGCCTGGCTGCGGGCTCACCACGGGGCTTTGGCCAGCGGGATCGCCGAGGTGCTCCTCAGCTTCAAGGACGCCGAGACCGGCCTGGTCGCCGCGGAGAGCAGCATCTGGGAGTCGCATTGGGACAACGGCGCCCGTCAGCGCTGGGTCTTCACCAGCGGTAGCGCGGTGATCGGGCTGTCCCGCTTCGCGTCGGCCTTGGAGGAGGTGGTGGCGATGCCGGGCGACACCCGCCCTGCCGCCTATCGCGCCCGCGTCGCTGAGATCCGCGCGGGCATGGAGAGCAGCCTCGTCGACGCCAGCGGGGCCTTGGCCGCCTCGGTCGAGCAGCTCCGGCGCGGCTCGGCCTTCGCCGACGCGCAGGCCGCCTTGATCCTCGCGCCCGAGACCTTCACTGCCACCAGCGCGATCGGCCGCGCGACCCTGGATTTCCTGCGCCAAAACCTGTTCCTCAGCACGACCACGAGGAACGGCTACCGGCGCAACGACGACGGCGATCTCTACGACCGGCGGGAGTGGTTGGTGGTGGACCTGGCGATCTCCACCGCGGTCCGCGCCGCGGGCCGCCCGGCCGAGGCTGACGCCTTGCTCCGCTGGATCACCGGCCAGGCCGCGCTGAACTTCGACCTCATCCCCGAGCTCTTCGACGAGAACGACGGGCGCTACGCGGGAGAGACGCCGATGGTCGGCTTCGGGGCGGGGGCCTATGTGACGGCCTTGATCGCCCGCAGCGGACTAGACCAGCCCTTCCCGGGCGACGCCGGCGTGAGCCCCGACGCCGCATTGGAGGACGCGATGGAGACGGTCGACGCTGGTGTCGGGGCCGACGGCGGATCGAGCGACGCCGAGCCAGCCAGCGACGCCGCCCGGAGCGACACGGGCCAAACCGCTGACGCCGGACGCCGAGACGGCAGCGGCGTCGGCCCTGCGCCCGCGGAGCCCAGCGGCTGCGGCTGCAGCACGACCGAAGCATCAGGAGGGCTCGAACAGCTCGGGGGCCTGGCCTGCGCCGCGCTGGCGCTGCTCAGAGCAAGAACTTCACGAGCACGACGCCCAGCGCCACGCCGACCACGATAAACAGCGTGGCCAGGGCGATCAGGCCCGCCGGCCGCATCCGGATCGCCTCGGGCTCGGGCCGGGGACTCAGCGAAGGCGACAGCGGCAGCGGAGTACCCGTCAGCGAGGCCGAGGGCTGAGAGAGCCAGGGAGAGTTCCCGTCATCGGCGATCAGCTCCCGCAAGGCCTGCGGGGAGAGCTCGGGGACCGCCGAAGATTTCAGCGCGCGGGCCGGCTCGAGCTGGGCGTCGAGCAAGCCCTTGTTCGCCGCGCTGGCGGCCCGGATCGCGGGGGCCCCGGGCATGGATCCCGAGCTGCGCAGCTCCTCCGGCTCATCGAGAGAGGTCGGCGAGACCGGCGGGAGCTCCAGCTCGGCGGCAGAGATCGGCGGCAGCGCGGCGGGCAAGGCCGACACCGCCGACTTGCCGCCGGTGGTGCTCATGCGCCGCGGCGGGGGCGGCGGCGGCATGCTCGGGCCGAGCCGCAGATCGGGCAAAGGCGTCGCCGCGTCCAATGGATCGACCGCATCGCCCATGTCCAGCGAGGGGGCGCGGGGGATCGGCCGCTGACTGCTGCCTTTGGCGAAGGGAGGCGAGCTCGGGACGGGCTCCACGAACAGCCGGGGAGACGTTCCTCTGAGCACGATCGCCGCGCCCGGCACGGTGGGTGGAGCCTGGTCGAACTCGTGCCGCGGGATCGTAGGCGCTGCCGGCGGAGGGATGCTGCGCACCGGCGGCAAGAACGGCTCCTCGAGGAGCCCGGGCCGGCTGGCGTCCATCGTCATCTCATCGTCGAAGACGCCGCCCGCGCGCAGACCGGTGTCGGTCCGGTCGGACTCGTCCATGCGCTCGACGGCGTCCTCCTCGCCCGCAGCCTGGATCCCGAGGCGCGCCGCGAAGCGCGAGGGGATCATGCCGATCGTGGCGTCGGCTTCGGAGAGCATCGAGAGGAGCTCATCAGAGGGCGCTTGAGCGCGCGTGTGATCTTCCCAGCCTTCGACCGCGCCGCTGTCGCCGCCGTCCCCGTCGCTGGAGTGGGTGTTCTCGCCGAACTCGAAGCCGAGGAGCTCTTCTTCCTCCTCGTCGTCGTCGTCCATCCGGTTGTCCCCGGGATCGTCCAGTGCGGCGGCGGTGCCGGTGGGGCCAACGTCGAGACCGACCTCCAAGGCCTGAAACGCGCGGGTAAACTCGCCTTCGGCGCGGGCCGGGGCCCAGTCCTCTTCGTCGATCTCGACGTCGTCGAGGTCGGCGTGCTCGGAGAAGAGACCCAGGGGATCGGGGTTGTTGGCGCCGCCTTCGATGATCGGGAGGTGCTCGTCGCGGAGCCGCTGCGCGCCGAGGGCCTTGGCCAGATCGTCGAGATCGGCGCGGCCGGCCATGGCTGCCCGCAAGGCGAAGGCCCGCTCCACGATCGTGTCCCCGAAGATCTCCGCCAGCTCCTTGGAGATGATCTGCGCGTCGATCTTCACGCCGGCGCGGTCGATCAGGTTCTCGATCTCCTGCTTCATCTCCGCGGCGGTCTGATAGCGCGCCCGCGGAGAGCGGCGCAGCGCCTTCATCACGATCGGATCGACGATCGGCGAGAGGCCCGGGACCACCTTGCTCGGAGGGATGATCGGCTGCTCGCGGATCGCCTCGATGACCTCCATCGGAGAGGTGCCCTTGAACAGCTCTTTGCCGGTCAGCGCCTCCCACAGGACGATCCCGGTGCAGAAGATGTCCGAGCGGCGATCGACCTTCTTGCCGAGCGCCTGCTCCGGGGACATGTACGAGAACTTGCCTTTGACGATGCCGGCCTGGGTCTCCCAGCCGCGGCCCGTCGCCTTGGCGATCCCAAAGTCCGTGAGCTTGGGCACGCCGTTGAAGCCGATCAGGATGTTCTGAGGCGTGACGTCGCGATGGACGAGGCCCATCGACTTGCCGTCGTCGTCGACCAGCTCGTGCGCGAAGTGGAGGGCATCGCAGACGGTGGCCGTGACCTGGAGCAAAACACCGACGGTCAGCGGCTTCTTCACCCGGGCCGATTGCTTGAGGACCTGGGAGAGGCTCGCGCCGAAGACGTACTCCATCGCGAGGCAATGGATGCCGTCGTTTTGGCCAAATCCCGTGATGGCCACGACATTGGAGTGCCGAAGCTTGGCGGCGATCCGCGCCTCGGTGAAGAACATGTTCAGAAAGTCGTCGTTGGCGGCGAGGGATGGGAGCAGAACCTTGAGCGCGAGGAGGCGGCCCGGCGCCGGGGTGGCCGTGTCGCGAACCAAGAAGACGTTGGCCGCGCCACCGGCGGCGAGCCGAACGAGCAGCTCATGCGGTCCGAGTCGCCGTGAGGGTTGCGCGGGACCATCAACGCGCGCGAGGTCGTTCGCCTTGGGCGTCGGATTCGCGCGTGGCCAGCCGTGCATGGGTCTCCAGCCAGCGCCGTTAGCGCGCGCTGGCCCCTCATCTTCTGCGGAGTTCGCCCCCCACGTCTAGATCCGTGGCGGGTCTCAGGGCGAATCCGAGACCCAGCGCCAGGGCAGCCACGGACACGAGCAGGACCACCCCGCCCCAGAACCAGTAGGGAAGCAGCAGCGCGTCGGCGATGGCCGCACTGTCGGAGCGATGCGCCACTCCACCCACCACCCCGCCTTCCGAGAACATGTAGCGGACGTCTTGGAAGATGGAGAGGCATAGGACTGCCCCGACGAGCTGCGTGAGGAAGAGGCTGCCCTTGGTGGCGAGCAGCCGCGCACCCACCCCGAGCAAGGCGGCCCAAGCCAAGACAAAGACCCAAGTGAACAGGCTGCCGGCGAAGAACAGCGCGGTCAGGCCGAGCGCGATCGAGGAGAGGAAGAGGAGCGGCCGGGCCAGGCGGGGCTCGCGGGACGAGGCTACGATCAGGCCGCCCAGGATCGAGGGACCGACCAGCCCACCCGCGGCGATCGCGCCCTTGGCCAAGCGCCCGACGTTCCCCCGCCACTCCGCGAAGCCCGAACCGTCCGGGAACATGACCAGGCGTTCGAAGTCAGCGCCCAGGATGAGCGCGGTCAGCCCATGCCCCATCTCATGGACGTAGGTGCCGAGGAGTGAGAGCGGGTAGATGACCAACCGGCCGTACGGGATTTGCCAGGCGATCAAGACCAGCGCGATCGAGACGAAGATGGCGACTCGGCCGCTGCGCTCCATGTTCGAATAACCCTCCGCTGCCTCCGGACTAATCCGGATACTTGAAGCGCATGGGGTGAGCCAGCTGGGGGCTCAGGCTGCGCGCGACCGGGCAGCCCAGGGCGATCTCCTCGAGCTTGGCGCGGGCGGCCGGGCTCAGGCCGGCGGGCATGTCGATCTCCACGACCAGCTCGGCGATCCGGCGCGGACCGTCGGTGGTCATGGACTTGGTGACCCGGCCGCTGGCGCCCTCGAAGCGGATGCCCTCCTTGGGGGCGCGGATCGCCATGGTGGTCACTGCGCAAGACAACAGTGCGGCACCGACCAGATCGGTCGGGGAGAAGCGCTCTCCGCGGCCAGCATTGTCGAGCGGAGCGTCAGTCTCGAGCTTGGTCTGAGAGGGTCCGTGGGTGAGCTCGCAGTGGAGATCACCGGCGTAGCTTAGGGTCATCTCGACGGCCATGGCCCCAGGATTAGCGGACGAAGAGGTAGAAGGCGAGGGCCGCGCAGAGGGTAAAGACGCCCGCGATCAGCCAAAGCTCGAGGTCGAGTCCAGTTGGGGGAGGGACCCGCGGCCGCGCCACCACGCCCGGTGGGATGGTGTCGCGCACGGGAGCTGGAGGCAGGGTGTCCCGCGGCGTCGGGGCCGCGGTGAGCGGGAGGCCTTGGATCGCCGGGGCTTCGGCCAAGAGAAAGCGCGGGGCTCGATCGGTGGGGGCGGCGGGCGCCGCGGGCACGAGCGCGGGGGCGAGCGGCGGAACGAGCGCGGAGGACGGCGCGGGGGCGAGCGGCGGAACGAGCGCGGAGGACGGCGCGGGCGCTGGGGCCGGCACGAGCGCGGAGGGCGCTGGCGGAACGATCGGGGCAGGGGCCGGCGCGGGCGCTGGGGCCGGCGCGAGCGGGGCCGGCGCGGGCGCGGGCGCAGGCGCGAGCGGGGCTGGCGCGATCGCGGCGGCGGCGAGCGCGGCGGGCGGCGGCGGCATCGGCGCGGCCGAGGCAGCCCGCGCGGCCGGC
>Ga0154020_10006525_pt1 | contig 13663 bp, 12 predicted proteins | sample Klosneuvirus_201_FD_109709 | JGI IMG/M metagenome (GOLD analysis project Ga0154020, IMG submission 109709) | Active sludge microbial communities from wastewater, Klosterneuburg, Austria - Klosneuvirus_20160825_MG | ecosystem: Engineered > WWTP > Aerobic digester > Activated sludge | place... | reverse complement strand
GATGGACTTCAGGGTCTCGCCGTCGATGGCCTGACCCTTCTTGACGATCTCCTTGCCCTCGTCGTCGACCAGCTTGGCCGAGGTGACCTTGCCGGCCAGGACGCGCTCGATCTTGCGGCGGCCCGAATCCTTGATGATCCGGATCTCGTCGTTCTGATCCTTGAGGAGCCGCGCCTCTTCCTCGTCCTCGATCTGCTGGCTGCGCTCGTCCTTGTCGACGCCCTTGCGGGAGAAGACCTTGGCGTTGATGACCGTACCGATCACGCCGGTCGGAACCCGGAGCGAGGTGTCACGGACATCGCCCGCCTTCTCGCCGAAGATCGCTCGGAGGAGCTTCTCTTCGGGGGAGAGCTGGGTCTCACCCTTGGGGGTGATCTTGCCGACCAGCACGTCGCCAGCGTGCACCTCCGCGCCGATGCGGATGATGCCGGACTCGTCGAGGTCCTTCAGCGCTTCATCGCCCACGTTGGGGATGTCGCGGGTGATCTCTTCGCGGCCGAGCTTGGTGTCACGCGCGATGCACTCGAACTCTTCGATGTGGATCGACGTGTAGACGTCTTCCTTCACCACGCGCTCGGACATCAGGATCGAGTCTTCGAAGTTGTAGCCGTGCCAAGGCATGAACGCCACGACGACGTTCCGGCCCAGCGCCAGCTCACCCATCTCCGTCGACGGACCGTCGGCGATGACGTCACCCTTCTTCACCCGGTCGCCGACCTTCACGATCGGCTTCTGGTTGATGCAGGTGTTCTGGTTCGAACGCTGATACTTGAGCAGCGAGTAGATATCGACTTCCGCCGCGACGTCGGTCGAATCCTCGGGGGTATCGGCCTTCACCACGATGCGCTGCGCGTCGACGAACTCCACCGATCCTTCGCGCTTGGCGACGATCGTGACGCCCGAGTCTCGAGCGACGATCTTCTCCATGCCCGTGCCGACCAGCGGGGCCTCGGTACGAACCAGCGGCACCGCCTGCCGCTGCATGTTCGATCCCATGAGCGCGCGGTTGGCGTCGTCGTTCTCGAGGAAGGGGATCAGCGCCGCGGCCACCGACACCAGCTGGTTCGGGGACACGTCGGCGAGGGTGATCTCCTCCGGCCGAGCCATGACGAACTCACCGCCCTTACGAGCGGGGACGTGGTCGTCGAGCATCTTGCCCTTGGCGTCGATGCGGACGTCGGCCTGCGCGATGACGTGATTCTCTTCCTGGAGGGCCGAGAAGAACTTCACGTCGGGCTGCACGACGCCTTCCACGATCTCGCGGTACGGCGTCTCGACGAACCCGTAGGGGTTCACGCGAGCGAACGTCGACAGCGAGCTGATCAGACCGATGTTCGGACCTTCAGGGGTCTCGATCGGGCAGATACGGCCGTAGTGCGTGGGATGCACGTCGCGGACTTCGAAGCCCGCGCGCTCCCGGGTCAGACCACCCGGTCCGAGCGCCGAGAGACGACGCTTGTGCGTGACCTCGGAGAGCGGATTGGTCTGGTCCATGAACTGCGACAGCTGCGAGGAGCCGAAGAACTCCTTCACCACCGCGGAGACGGGCTTCGCGTTGATGAGGTCGTGCGGCATGAGCGTCTCCGTCTCCTGGACGGTCATACGCTCCTTGATCGCGCGCTCCATGCGGACGAGGCCGATGCGGTACTGGTTCTCGAGGAGCTCGCCCACCGCGCGGACACGGCGGTTGCCGAGGTGATCGATGTCGTCGATCGTGCCGCGGCCGTTCTTGAGCTCGATGAGGTAGTTCACCACTTCGAGGATGTCGCGCTTGGTCAGGACCTGGTTCTCGATGGGCTCGTCCAGGCTGAACTTGTAGTTCAGCTTGAGGCGGCCGACGCGGGAGAGGTCGTAACGCTCCGGGTTGAAGAAGAGGTTGTTGAAGAGCGTACGCGCGGTGTCCTCGGTCGGGGGCTCGCCCGGCCGGAGACGGCGGTAGATCTCCATGATCGCCTCTTCAGGCGTGTCCGTCGCACCTTCCTCGGCGCCCGTGCGACCGCGGCGGCGGTCGGCGAGCTCGAGGTTCAGCGTGGCCCGCAGGTACGGTCCGACGTTGAGGTTGTCGATGAACAGGATCTTGAACGACTCGACGCCGGCGCCCTTCACCTTCTCGAGGAGCTCGGGATCGACGTCCGCGTTGGACTCGGCCAGCACTTCGCCGGTGTTCTCGTCGATGATGTCTTCGGCGACGACCGATCCGAGGAGTTCTTCCTCGTCGACCGGGATCGTCTTCAGCTTCAGCTTCTGGATCTTCTTGATCACCAGCTGCGTGAACTTCTGGTTCTTCTTGACGATGACTTCGCCGGTCTTGGGATCCTTCACGTCGCGCGGGGCGCGCTGGTTCGTGAGCAGATCGGTGTCGACCTCTTTGGAGAACTGTCCGCCCTTTTCGACGTAGACGGTTTCCTTGTCGTAGAAGTAGTCGAGCAGCTCCTGCGTCGAGTAGCCGAGCGCGCGGAGCAGCACCGTGGCCGGCAGCTTCCGGCGGCGATCGATGCGGACGTAGAGCAGGTCCTTGGGATCGAACTCGAAGTCGAGCCAGGAGCCGCGGTACGGGATGATGCGAGCGCTATAGAGGAACTTGCCGCTCGAGTGGGTCTTGCCGCGATCGTGGTCGAAGAACGCACCAGGGGAGCGGTGCAGCTGGCTCACGATCACGCGCTCGGTCCCGTTGATGATGAACGTTCCGTTCTCCGTCATCAGCGGGATCTCGCCGAAGTAGACCTCTTGCTCTTTGAGCGCCTTGACCGACTGCACGCCGGTCGTCTCGTCCTTCTCCCAGGACACGAGACGCACCACGACCTTGATCGGGGCGGCGTAGGTCATGCCACGCTGGTGGCACTCATCGACGTCGTACTTCGGCTTCTCGAGGTGATAGCTCACGAAGTCGAGGGCAGCCGTGCCCTGGAAGTCTTTGATCGGGAAGACCGACTTGAAGACTCCCTGGAGGCCAAAATCCTCTCGTTTTTCCGGATCGACGTGAGCTTGGAGAAACTTCTCGTAGCTCTGCTTCTGAATGTCGATCAGGTTGGGGATATCGACGAGTTGATCGATCTTTCCAAAGTTCTTGCGGACACGAAAATTCGTCTGGACGACCGACGGCATGGACTACGCCTTCTCCTTCGCGCGGTTGACCTGCCCACAATGTGGGCAGGCTACAAAGCCGTAATGCCAGCGTTGAACGAAGCACCCCACCGCAATTTCAAACGGGGGTGGTGCTTCGATCTGCTGGCATTTGCGGAAAGTTGTCCGGACAAACTCCGGCCGCGCCCTGGTTGTCAAAGCAATTCTTTATCCAGGGTGGTAACCCTACGCAAACCTTAGCCTCCTGAGCCAACCGAAACCGGCGGCTCAGGGGGCCAATTCCTGGGGTGAGGCCCGCTCGATCGGTCGACCGGGCCTACCCCAGAGCGAGGACTACTTCAGCTCGACCTTGGCTCCCGCCTTCTCGAGCTGCTCCTTCATCTTGTTGGCCTCGTCCTTGGCGACGTCTTCCTTCACGTTCTTCGGAGCGCCGTCGACCAGGTCCTTGGCCTCCTTGAGGCCGAGGCCGGTGATCGCCCGGACTTCCTTGATGACCGCGATCTTGTTCGCGCCAGCGTCCGTGAGGACGACGGTGAACTCGGTCTTCTCGGCCGCCGGGGCCGCCGCAGCCGCCGCCGGAGCCATCATCATCATCCCGCCGCCGCCCGAAGCGGCCTTGACGCCCCACTTCTCCTCGAGCTGCTTCACGAGGTCCGCGGCCTCGACCACGGTGAGGGCGCTGAGGGATTCGATGATCTGATTGAGGTCTGCCATGACTGTAATTCCTTCCTTCTCTCTAAAAAAACGCTGAAATAGTGGAGCGATCCGCGACTACGCGGCGCCCTTGTCTTTGTCGGCCTTCGCCTGAATGACGCCGGCGAGCTGCTGCCCGGGGGCATTGAGCTGCGCCAAGAGCTTCGAAGCCGGAGCGTTGATCACGCCGAGCAACTGAGCCCTCGCCTCATCGAGCGTCGGGAGCGCCGCCATCGTCTCCACCGCTGCCGGTGTAGAGAGGATGTCGTCTTGAACGAAGCCGCCGCGGAACTTGAGCTGCTCGAACTTCCCAGCGAGCTCCTTGGCCGCCTTGCCGAGCTTCCCGAACTCCTCGTCGTACTTGAACATCACCGCCGTGGTGCGCGTGAACGCTTTGCTGAGCGCCTCGCGCGGCGAGCCCTTGAGGACCCGCTTGGCCAGCGTGTTCTTGACGACGCGGTATTCGACACCCGCCGCACGGAACGTGCGACGAATCTCGCTGACCGCGGCCACATTGAGCCCCGAGTAGTCGGCGATCAGAGCCGCTTTGGCTTTGTTCATCCGGCCTTCGAGCTGAGCGAGCAGCTCCGCCTTATTTTCTCGAGTACGTGCCATCTGCCGTCACCTCCTTCCTTCCGTCGTGCACGGCAGAGGGCGATCCCCCTGCCGGTTGGCGACCGTCCGGTCGTTGGCGCCAGGCAGCGACGGAAGTCGCGAACCCGAGAGGAAGTGAATCCTCATGGCCGTCTCGGCGGGCCCCACCGGGAATTAAGGCAACCTCTCGTTGCCGCCCACTGTCTTGGACTGGTCGAAGAGACCTATTTTTCTCGACTACTTCGCGAAGGACCCATCCGAGGGATCGATCTTGATCCCGGGGCCCATCGTCGAGCTGATCACGATCGACTGCATGTAGTTGCCCTTGGCAGTCGAAGGCTTGGCGCGGTTGAGCGCGTCGATCAGCGTGATCAGGTTGCCCGCCAGCTTGTCGGCGGCGAAGGACGCCTTGCCGATCGGAGCCTGGACGATGCCTTCCTTCTGGGTGCGGTACTCGACCTTGCCGCCCTTGGCCTCGCCGACGGCCTTGGCGACGTCGGGGGTCACGGTGCCGGTCTTCGGGTTGGGCATCAGGCCGCGGGGGCCGAGCACGCGGCCAAGGCGACCGACGGCGGCCATCATGTCCGGAGCGGCGATGACGACGTCGAAGTCCATGAAGCCGCCGTTGACCTTCTCGATGAGGTCCTCGGCGCCCACGATGTCAGCGCCGGCGTCACGGGCCTGCTGCTGCTTGTCACCGCGGCAGAACACCGCCACGCGGTTGGTCTTGCCGGTGCCGTGCGGGAGCACGACGGCGCCGCGGATCATCTGATCCGCGTGGCGCGGGTCGACGCCCAGACGAACGGCGACGTCGACGGTCTCATCGAACTTCGCCTTGGGCATCTTGTTGAGCAGCGCGGCCGCGTCCGCCGGTGAGTAGAGCTTCGACCGATCGTAGAGCGCTGAGGCCGCCTTGAACTTCTTCCCGTGCTTCGCCATCTGAATCTCCTGTGGTCCTAGCGGCAGCGGCCAAAGCCGCGGTGCCTCCCACCCGCTGGGGGCGCCCCGAGGAGCGCCCGCGTTTCAAACAAAGGAACTAGCCGACGACGTCGACGCCCATCGAGCGAGCGGTGCCCGCGATGATCTTGGCGCCAGCATCCGCGTCGTAGCAGTTGAGGTCGGGGAGCTTGGACTCCGCGATCTTCTTGCACTGCTCCATCGTGATCTTGCCGACCTTGATCTTGCCCGGCTCTTTGCTGCCCGAAGCGGGCTTCTTGCCGAGGGGCAGACCGATCGCCTTCTTGATCAGCACCGACGCCGGCGGCGTCTTGGTGATGAAGGTGAAGCTGCGATCCGAGTACACGGTGATGATCACCGGGATCGTGAGGCCTTCGGCCGCCTGAGCCTGCGTGCGAGCGTTGAACTCCTTGCAGAAGCCCATGATGTTCACGCCGTGCTGGCCGAGCGAGGGGCCGACGGGGGGAGCCGGGTTGGCCTTGCCCGCAGGGACCTGAAGCTTGATATACGCGGTAATCTTCTTCGCCATGACTTAATGCCTTCTACGAACTCAAATTCCGGAATCACTTCTCCGGGAGGTCGTCGTCTTCCTCGTCTTCGTCTTCGTCAACGACCTCGAGCTGATCGAGGATCTTCTGAATCTTCTTGAGCTGCTTCTTCTTCGCGACGACGTCGTCCAGCTCGTCGAGCTTCTTCTTCACCCGACCGAGATCCTTGGACAGTGTCTCCACCGCCTCGGAGAGGGAGTCCTCAAGCTCAGCGACGCGCTCCGTCAAGCGAATTACGACATCGCCAAAGGCCTCGAGGGCCGCCGGAAGCGACAGCTCCTGGCCCGAACCCTCGTCCTGGGGGAGACCCCCGTGGACGGGGCCGGCTGGGAGCTCCGTGCTCATCCCGCGGTCTTCTCCACCTGCATGTAGTCGAGCTCGACCGGAGTCGCGCGGCCGAAGATGGAGACTAGGACGCGCAGCTTCTGCTTGTCGGCCTTCACCTCTTCGATGACGGCGTTGAAGCTGGAGAACGGACCGTCGATGACGCGGACCTTCTCACCGGCCTCATACTCGATCGTGGTGCGCGTGGTGAGGGCGCCCGTCTCGAGCTGCTGGGTCAGGCGCACGACCTCGTGCTCCTTGATGGGCGTGGGGTGCTGTTGATTGCCGACGAAGCCGGTCACCTTGGGCGTGTTCTTGACCAAGTGCCAGGTGCGATCGTTGAGCTCCATCTGCACGAGCATGTAGCCGGGGAAGAACTTCCGCTTGGACTTGCGCTTGGAGCCGCCGACCATCTCCACGACGTCCTCGGTCGGGACCAGGGTCTGGCCGAAGTGCGCCTCGAGGCCCTCGAGCTTGGCCCGCTCCTCCAGGCTCTTCTTGGCCTTCTGCTCGAAGCCCGAGTACGTGTGCACCACGTACCACTTGAGCTTCTTGTTGACCGCCTCGGTCACCGCCGCCTCGGGGGCTGGCTTTTGGTCGTCTGCTTCCATCGCGGTCCTCGTCCCTCGTCCCTAGTAGATGATGCTGGTGAGGTGTCCCCAGAGCTGATCGTAGATCAGCATGATCAACGACATCAGCAGCGTCGTGATGATGACGACGCCGGTCGCCGTCTGGGTTTCCTTCTTCGATGGCCAGGTCACCTTGTTCAGCTCGGCGACGACCTCGTTGGTGAAGCTCTGAGCTTGGGCGTTCTTCCAAAGGACGATCGTGGCAGCCACGCCAGCGAGCATTCCGACGGCTTGCATTGCCGTAAAATTGTTGCCGAGCAGCGCGGGGTCAGGGATCCCACCGGCGCTGGCGAGAGCGGTGAAGAGACGCCCCAGCGTCGCGGCGCCCAACGCCCCGAACGCGAGGTACGCAAAGATCACGAAACGCTGATTCGACTGCACGTCTCTTACTCTCTCTCTTCCCGGTCCCGGACAGGGCAGGAGGGACTCGAACCCCCAACATGCGGTTTTGGAAACCGCCGCTCTACCATTGGAGCTACTGCCCTATGCCCAATATCCTCTGAAGCCTACAACCAGAATCGAACTGGTGACCTCTTCCTTACCAAGGAAGTGCTCTGCCGACTGAGCTATGTAGGCGGCCTGATCGAGAGAGCGGGAGACGAGATTCGAACTCGCGACATTCAGCTTGGAAGGCTGACGCTCTACCAACTGAGCTACTCCCGCTTACGATCCAATCACCTCATCTGACAACTTACTTGGAGGGAGAAGGATTCGAACCTTCGAAGCGCAATGCGCGGCAGGTTTACAGCCTGCTTCCTTTGGCCGCTCGGACATCCCTCCCGATTCTCAAAGCAAAAACAAACCTCTTCGTCTTCTGTACCGGCGTTTCTCGGGTAGAGCTGGCGATCGGACTTGAACCAACAACCGGCTGCTTACAAAGCAGCTGCTCTACCGATTGAGCTACGCCAGCACCCCTGTCCGAAGGGGACTCGGTGGATAGAAGACGTGGGTAGGGATGTCAAGCGGTTGTTCAAGCGCTTGTTAGCGCCCGTTGTCGCTGGATTTCATAGAGAAGGACGCCCGCCGCTACCGCCGCGTTCAGGCTGTCGAAGTCGCGCGCCAAGGGGATCGACGCCCGCATATCACATGCCTCCGCCACCGTTTTTCGCACCCCGCGGTCCTCCGCCCCCACCACCAAGGCCAGCGGGCCTTCGAGGCGCAGCTTGCCGCAGGGATCGCCGTCCAGGGTCGCGGCGACCGACCAGACTCCGGCCTCCCGCAGCTCATCGAGGGCGTACTTGAGGTTGGTGACCCGGGCGATCGGGAGGTGGGCGGTCGCCCCGGCGGCCGTCTTGATGCTCACCGCCGTCACCGGCGCCGTCCGATGCAGGGGTACCACCAAGCCATGGGCGCCAAAGGCGTAGGCGCAGCGGATGATCGCCCCGAGGTTCCGGGGATCTTGGACCGAATCGACCAGGACGATCAGCGGCGCCTCGTCGAGCTTCTTGGCGGAGGCGAGCATCTCGCCCACCTCGCCGTAGCGCACGCCGCTCTCGGCCTCCTCCAGCTCGGCCAGCACGCCTTGGTGGTCGGTATGGCCCACCCGCGCGTCGAGCTCGGTGCGGGTCAGCTCTTTGACGCGAACGCCCTTTTTTCCAGCCTCTTCGAGCAAGCGCTGGGTCGAGCCGCGCTGGCCGCGGGCCACGAAGATCACGGTGAGCTTGGTGCTGCTCTTGAGCGCCTCGCGCACCGGATTCATGCCGTAGATGAAGGTGCCGCTCATGAGGGCAGGCCTGCCGCGATCTCCTCGACGATCCGCTCCGCCGCGCCCGCCGGATCCTTGGCGTCGCGGATCGGTCGACCGACCACCACGTAGGTGGCGCCGGCTTGGATGGCCTCCTTGGCGCTCATCGTCCGGCTCTGATCGCCCTTGGCGTCGCCGGGCCCGCGGATCCCAGGGATAACGAAGATCGTGCCCTTGGGCAGGGCCGGCACCAAGGTGGACAGCTCATGGGCGCTGGCCACGACGCCCTCCGCCCCGGCCTCGAGCGCCATCTTGGCCAGGCGCGTGCCGTGCTCGGCGATGGTCCCGGGCGCGAGGCCAAGCGCCGCCAGATCCGCCTGTTCGTGGCTGGTCAGGATGGTCACGGCCAGCGGCATCGGGCGCGCCACCCCAGGGACGACCGTGGCCCGGAGCAGCTCGCCCGCGGCGTGCTCGATCATCTTCCGGCCCCCCAGCGCGTGCACGGTGAACATCTTCACCCGGTGCTTGCTGGCCTCGCGGGCCGCGCCGGCGACCGTGGCCGGGATGTCGTGGAACTTGAGATCGAGGAAGACCTTCCCGCCCAGGCCCTGGATGAGGTCGATGATCAGCGGGCCGACGTGGGTGAACAGGACCGGCCCGACCTTGAACACGCCGACCTTGGGGGCGAGCTGGCGGACCAGCTTCTCGGCGGTGTCGAGGTCGTCGACGTCGAGCGCGAAGATCAGTCGATCCTTGGGCGTGGCGGGCTGAGGGGGCGCGAGCACGCGGGCATGCTACATGAAGACGTCTTTGGTGTACCCTGCCGCGGTGCAGTCCCTGGTCGCGAACTTCACGATCCTGCTCCTCATCAGCCTGGTCCTGACGGTGGGCCTCTCCCAGGTCCATCGCGGCCTAGGCGCGGCGGTGGGGATCGTGGTGTGGACCGGGGCCGGGATCGTCGGCAACGCCGGCTACGACATGGGCGGCGGGGTCGCGCTGCTCGGACTGGCCCTGCCCCGGGAGGGTTTTCTGGGGCTGGTGGCGCTCTTGATCGTCATCAACGTGGTGACGGGGCTGAACTGGCTGCGCGGCCGACGCCGCGCTGGACCCGAGCACGAGTAGGGCTCGGACAGAGAGAGAGGAGGGGCTGGGTATGGGGCGAGGATCGCTGCTCTTGCTGGTCGCGTGCGCGGGGTGCGCGACGACGGGGCCGACGTACCAGTGCGCATCCCTCAAGGATAGCCGCTGGACCACGATCGACAGTGAGCACTTCGAGCTGACCACCGATCTCCCGGTCGAGGACGGTCGGAGCTACGTCACTTGTCTCGAGAAGTCCTGGCGGGCGCTGTCCCTGTTGGCCTTCCGCTCGGCGACGCCTCCGACAGACAAGGCGCTGGTGGTCGCGCTCTCCAAGGAGGGGGCGATGGCCAAGGAGCTGATCATCGGCCGGGCGGCCGGCTTTTTTCGCCCGGATCCGTGGGAGGAGCGCCCGCTCTTGGTGTTCGCCGGGGACCTGGACCTCGCCGCTTGCCAGATCGCCCAGCACGAGCTGGTGCACCGCTTTCTCTATCACTTCAGCTCCGGAGCCCCGCGGTGGCTGCACGAAGGCATGGCTCGCTTTTGGGAGACCCTCGCGGTCGCAGACGATGGGCGGGCGAGCATCGGAGACTCCACGCTCTGCGTCGATCACCAGCCCGGGATCGCGCCGCGGCACTGCAGCCCGGCCTGGGTCATCGCGCACGCCAAGCTGCCCAAGTTGGCAGAGCTGACCGACCCTCAACCGCGCGTGTTCTACCAGGGCAACGTCTACGCGAGCTATCTGGCCGCGCGTGAGCTGGTGCGACTGCTTTACACGCCGCCCTATCAGCAGGCCTTCGTGACCTATACGTCCAAGCTGAACGGGGCGGCGAGCGCCAAGAAGGCCTGGCAAGAGCTGCTCACTGCGGTGGGCGCCGAGGCGCTCGAGCGCGACTACGAGGCGCTCCTGACCGTCTCGGCCCAGCGCGCGTGGTGGCACGCCCAGAGTTCCCCGCCGCCGTGGATCGAGCCCCCGATGAGCGTGCGTCCGCTCGAAGAGCACGAAGCCCACCGCATGTACGCCCGCTTCCTCCCGAGCGGCACAGCCAAGCAGCGGGAGATGGTGGAGCAGCACTTGAGCGAGATGCTGACGCACGACCCCAGCTCGGCGGACGCGCGCGTGATGAGGGCCCAGCTGTTGCTGCGCAAGGGGGAGCTCGGGGCCGCGGCCGCGGAGCTCGACCAGCTCAAGAGCGCGGGGATCAAAGACCATCGGGCCTCCCTGCTGCGCTTCCTGGGCCTGGTCGATGCCCAGGAGGCCCTCCCGCCGGCCCTGCGAGACTGGACGGCGCCAGAGGCGGCGATCCAAGAGCTGATGCGCCTGGCCCGAACGCCGACCAGCCTCAACAACGTGGCCTGGTACTTCGCGCAGCGAAACGAGCCGGCGATCGGCGCCCCATTCGCCCGTCGCGCGCTGGAAAAGGACCCCGGCTGCTGGGAATGCCTCGACACCTTGGGGCTGCTCCAGTTTGAGCTGGGGCACGTCGGCGCGGCGGTCGACGCTCAGCTGCAAGCGATCAACCTGGTCCCCTACGAGACCGCGCCGCTCGACATGCTCTACCGCCTGGCGACCTACGAGCGCGCCCTGGCGGCCCAGACCAGCACCGCGGCCGCCGACTTCCCGGCGCCCAGTTCACATTCACATTCCCCGCTCTGATTGCTGTCCCCCGCTCCCGGTCCCCTGTCCCCTGCTCCCGGTTCTGACCTCGCCGTCGAATCGGAACCGGGAACAGGGCACCGTGAGCCGGGGACGAGAATCGGACCGGGGAATGTGAACAGGGCACCGGGCACTGGGAACGCGCTGGCGGTTTTTGAGATGAGCTCTAGAGCGCTCTAGAGCCGGCTCAAGATCTGCGCTTTGGCCTCGGCGTAGGCCTGGGGGTCGGTGTTCTCGAGCGGGTGGATCATCGAGTGGGGCACCCGCTGAGACTTCGGGAAGACATGGATCTCGGCGCCCGCCGACTGGGCCAAGGCGATCGAGGCCGCCGGATCGACCAGGTCATCGGAGGCGGTCACCAGCACATGCACGCCGCCCGGGATCTTCTGGAGGCGCGCGGCGCCCGCTTCGGTCTCGTTGGCGGTCGACTCGAGCGCGAGCACGTTATCGTAGCCCACGAAGCGTGAGCCGTAGTTGATCGCGGGGTGGGCGCCTTGCCGGTCCACGCGCTGCTTGGCCAAGAAGCGATCGATCGGCGCGCCGAAGACGTGCTCGGCGTGGGTCAAGATCTCCGCGACCACCTGGTTTCGCAGGCCCAAAGGCCCAAGCTTGAGCTCGTGCCCCGCGACCTGGTAATTGCCGGCCAGCTCATCATAGGGCGCGATGGAGACGACCTTGTCGATCAGCGGCGCCGCGCCTGAAGCCCCGGGATCATCGGCGTGGCGCTCGGCCAAGTGCAGCGCGAGCAGCCCTCCGACCGACAAGCCAACGACCGTGATCTTCCCGGCGCCTCGGGCGGCGTCCAGGACGCGATCTTCAAAACCGGCCCAAGCCCCCGGCGCGGCGATGGTGGGAAGCTGGCTGGCGTCTTCGGTACCGTCGGCCTTGAGCAGGCCGTGCCCGGGCAACGAGGGCGCGAAGATGTCGTAGCCTTTGGCGAAGAGATCCTCGGCCAGCGGCCTCCACTGCTCGGGGCCGGCGTTGAAGCCGTGGAGCAAGAGGGCGACGCCGCTCGGTGCGGGTCCCTCGTGGAAGCGAGCGAAGGAGTGGTTAGCGGCCTTTTGGGTCCGGCCGGAGGCGGCGATCTCGTCCTGCTCGGCGACCATGTAACGCGCGATCGAGGCCCGGTAGTCGGCGGGCACGAACGATGATGGAGCGACGTGGCCGACCGGCTGGGCGCGCCCGAGGAGGCGGCCGAGGCCGGCGGCGGCCCCCAGGAGGGAGGCCGACACGGCGGAGGACTGACGCCCTGCCCAATCGCTGATGGCGTGGAGCAGCCCGGCCCGCTCGCGAGGGGTGCCCCGGACCAGCGCTGAGCTTGGGAGCGGGGCCTCGAGGCCGGAGGGCACGACTGCGCGCGCCGGAAGCGTCTCGGCCGCCACGGGGGGGATCCCGGTCGTCAGGGCGAAGGTGAGGCGCATGGGACACAGCGATATCGGCGCTACGGGTAGGATGTTGCGGTGGGTTACGAAAGCGTAACACGAGTCCCAAAGCTCGGGGCCTGCGCGGCGCGGCACAGGGCGTGCTTTCCCCCACGAAAATGCACTCGATCGACCGCCTGCGCCGGGAGCACACCGCCATCGACCGCGCCATCGCCCGAGCCCGGGCCGCGCTCCACCCCCTCGACGCTGACGAGATGTCGCGGCTCCTCGACTTCTTCGAGCGCTTCGCCGAGCACGCCCACAACGACGTGGAGGATGCCATCGTCTACAAGGAGCTCCGCCAGAACCTGGGCGAGGCCATCGCCCCGCCCATCGACGTGATGGAGCGTGAGCACGACGTCGCCCGCACCTATCTCAAGGTGGCCCGCTCTGCCTTTCAGGAGATCGAGAAGGGGGACCCCCGCTCGCATCAGCGCCTCGAGATGGCCCTCGAGGCCTACTGCGGTCTGCTCCGCTCGCGCATCGAGAAGGAGGAGCACCTCTTCTTCCCCTTCGCCGAGCGCTTCCTCCCCCCGGAGCGCGACCTCGATCTCGACCAGCGGCTCCTGGCCGCCAGGCGCGCCAAGATGGACGACGCCGAGCATGATCGGGTGATCGCGGCGATGCAGGCGCCGATCGCCGCCGACGGCGCCCACCTCGACGCCCGCAGCTTGGATCGCGGGATGCTGGAGGCCGCACACCCCGAGACCATGGAGACCGCCCTCCTCGGCCGCACGCTCTATGAGGACGGCGGCCACATCAACGCGCTCTTCGCCGACTTCAGCCATGGGCTGGCGGTGCAGTCGAACCAGTTCTTGATCGTGCATGGGGGCGTGGGGATGGTGCTCGATCCCGGCGGCCCCAAGATCTATCCCGACGTATTGGCCCAGACCGAGCGCTTCCTGCCCCGGCGCGCGCTCAAGTACATCTTCCTCTCCCACCAAGATCCGGACATCGGGACCTCGCTCAACGCCTGGCTGCTCGATACGCCGGCG
>Ga0154020_10006523_pt1 | contig 13665 bp, 8 predicted proteins | sample Klosneuvirus_201_FD_109709 | JGI IMG/M metagenome (GOLD analysis project Ga0154020, IMG submission 109709) | Active sludge microbial communities from wastewater, Klosterneuburg, Austria - Klosneuvirus_20160825_MG | ecosystem: Engineered > WWTP > Aerobic digester > Activated sludge | place... | reverse complement strand
GTACCGACGCCTGCAACGGCACCGAAGGTGGCTCGCTCAACTTCCGCACCGCAGTGCGTGGCGACATCGCCGCCACCTGCACGCCGTAGCTTGCCGACCTGCTAGCGCAGGCGGCGCGCGATCGCCGCGAGCCGCCTGCGCAGCCCCGCCAGGGTATCCGTCAGCGTATCCAGCCCTTCGATCACGGTCGCGTCGCCCGCCATCCCCGCCAGCTCTTCGCGCGTCAGCACCGGCTTCTCGACGGTCTCCAGCGCGTGCGCCAGCCAGCGCTCGACCTGTGCGACCGCGCACTGGGTGTCGCGCAGATCGTCGCCCACCAGCTCGACCAGCTTGTCGAGCTCGCCTTGCACGGCCTCACGCGGGCGGTGCCCGACGGCGATGTCGGGGTTCTCGCGATCAACCAGGTATTCGGTCACGCTGGCCATGTCGGGCACCTCCTACTACGGAATTCGGCGCCCGGGAACCCCCGTGGGCAACTTTCTGGCCCAACCTTGCCGCCAACCGCCAGGCCTCGCCCGCCACCGGCCTCGTGCTCGTGCTCGCCCAATTCTTGAACAAACGCCCCGTAACGCAGCTCAACAATTTGACACGCCAAGCCCTCGCGATCACACTCACCCGCAAGTCTGTGCGTGGCCCTCGGCAAACACTGCTTGACAGCCCCGCGGGCGTTCGCTATCGAGTCCCCTTCGTGCGGATTTTCAGGCACTTGACGCGGCACCAGGGGGAACGCACTTGCCGCTGATCCCGGACGACAAGGTCGACGAGATCCGCGAGGCGACGGACATCGTCGCGCTGGTGGGCGAGCACGTGCAACTGCGCCGCGCCGGCACCAACTTCGTCGGGCTGTGCCCGTTCCACAACGAGCGCACGCCGTCGTTCAACGTCAACCCGGGCAAGCAGATCTTCAAGTGCTTCGGCTGCGACGAGAAGGGCGACGCCTTCTCCTTCCTGATGAAGATCGAGAACAAGACCTTCATGGAGGCCGCGCGCGAGCTGGCGCGTCGCAAGTCCATCGAGCTGCCCGAGCGTGAGCGCAGCCCCGAGGAGCTGCGCGCCGAGTCGGAGCGCGAGAAGCACGTCAAGGTCAACGAGCTGGCCGCCGACTTCTTCCGCGCCACGCTGGCCGGCCCCGGCGGCGAGGCCGCGCGCGCCTACCTCGAGAAGCGCGGCATCGACGAGGCCACCCAGCAGACCTTCCGCCTCGGCTACGCGCCCGACGCCTGGGATGCGCTGGCGCTGCACCTCGTCGAGCGCAAGGTGCCGCCCGCGTATGCGCTGGCCACCGGCCTCATCGGCACGCGCGAGCGCGGCGGCGGCCACTACGACAAGTTCCGCGGCCGCCTGATGTGCCCGGTCTTCAACATGCACGGCGAGATCGTCGCCTTCTCGGGCCGCATCATCGATCCCAATGCGCCCAAGGACGTCGCCAAGTACATCAACTCGCCGGAGTCGCCGGTCTACACCAAGGGCCGCCTCTTGTACGGCATCCACCAGGCCCGCGACGGCTTCGCCAAGAAACGCCGCGCCATCCTGGTCGAGGGCAACTTCGACGTCATCTCGATGTACCGCGCCGGCTTCCACGAGACGGTGTGTCCGCTGGGCACCGCGCTGACGACGGAGCAGGTCGATCTGCTGAGGCGCCGCGTCGAGAAGGTCGTGCTGATGCTGGACGCCGACCCGGCCGGGCGCAAGGCCACCCTGCGCAGCGCCGAGATCCTGATCAAGGCCGGCGTGCCGGTCTACGTGGTGACGCTGGACTCGGGTGACGATCCCGACTCGTTCGTGCGCCGCGCCGGTGCCGAGGGCGTCGCGCGCCGGGTTGACGCTGCGGTGCGCGCGGTGAAGCACTTCGTGGACAACCTGCCGCACCTCGGCGACCTCGACCCGGTCGAGGCGGTCGAGCACGCGCGTGGTGTGGTCTTCCTGATCCAGGCCATCCCGGATCGCACCGCGGCCGAGATGGCCGCGCACCAGGTCCAGGCCGCCACCGGCGTGCCCTACGCCAAGGTGCTGCAGTGGGTCGAGACCGCGCGCGCCGCCGAACAGAAGGCGCGCCCCGAAGTGACCCGCCCGGCGCCCAACGGCACCAGCCCCAACGCCTCGGGGCTGCGCCAGCCCAAGTATGGCCCCGAGCACAAGCTGGTGGCCTTGATCGCCGATCACCCGTCGCTGCGCCGGCAGATCGGCCTGCTGGGCCTGGACACCCTGGTGCGCGATCCCGAGGTCAAGATCGCCCTCGCGGTGGCCGCCGAGGCGCCCGACGACAGCGCCCGCGACCGCCGCATCGGGTCCCTGATGCTTGACGCTGCGCCAACACTCGCGCCGCTGATTCTGGGGGGTTATTTCGCCACCGTGGAGTCGCCCGAGCAGGCCATCACCGAGGCCGCGGGTGTGCTACGTACCCCCGCGCTGCGCGCCCAGCTGGCCGATGCCCAGTCCCGCCTCAAGCAGGCCGAGCGAGCCGGGGATCCCAACGTCAGCGCCCTCGCGCGCGAAGTCCTTGAACTCAAGACGAAACTGAATATCCTTCTGGCCGATTTGCCGCCCGGCGGCCAGATCTAGTGAATCGAATGGGCATGGCTTTGTTTGGCTCGATCGAAGGAGAACCCGCCTGATGAACCGCGAAACCGACCAGCGCCGCACCAAGCAGCAGCTCATCACCATGGGCAAGGCGAAGGGGTATCTCACCTACGACGAGGTCAACGACAACATGCCGGTCGACATCGTGTCGTCCGACCAGATCGATGACTGGTTGTCGGCGCTCGGCGAGGAGGGCATCGCCATCGTCGACTCCAACTCGCCGGTGCGCGTGGCCGATAAGGGCGCGCCCAAGGCGGTCGAGGCCCCCGAGGCCGCCGAGGACGAGGACGAGGACGAGGCGCCCGCCAAGCCCGCCGCGGCGTCGGAGGACGACTACGACTCCGGCTACTCGAAGACCAACGACCCGGTGCGCATGTACCTGCGCAAGATGGGCTCGGTCTCGCTGCTGACCCGCGAGGGCGAGGTCGAGATCGCCAAGCGCATCGAGGAGGGCGAGCGGCGCGTGCTGCAGGTCGTCCTCAACTCGTCGGTCGCGGTCGAGGAGATCCTCCAGATCGGCGAGCGCCTCAAGAAGGCGAAGATCCGCGTCAAGGACGTCATCAAGGACGTCGACGAGGAGGACGCCGAGTTCGACGAGCAGTGGCACGCCGACCGCGTCATCCGCATCATCGAGAAGGTCCGCCGCTACCAGCGCGAGAACGAGAAGCTCGACGAGAAGCTGGCCGAGAAGGGCCTCTCCGAGGTCAAGAAGAAGAAGGTCAACGAGGGCATCCAGGCCAACAAGGACGAGATGTGCGAGCAGCTCCAGGAGCTGCGCCTCAACAAGAAGACCATCGACCGCATCGTCAACAAGCTGAAGTCGCTGGTCATCCGCATCGAGAAGTCCGAGGAGAAGGTCCACGACGCCGAGTCCAAGGCCGGCCTCAACACCAAGGACCTGCGCCGCACCCTGAAGGACATGCGCGGCTCGCCCGCCAAGGCGCGCACCATCCAGAAGAAGCTGGGCGTCACCGCGGACGAGCTCGACGAGCTCGACAAGAACATCAAGGAGGCCCAGAAGGGCGTCAAGGCGGTCGAGGACGAGGCCAACCTCTCGGTCGAGCAGCTGCGCACGACCTACCACGAGATCGCCGAGGGCGAGCGCATGGCCGAGAAGGCCAAGAGCGAGCTGGTCGAGGCCAACCTCCGCCTGGTGGTGTCGATCGCGAAGAAGTACACCAACCGCGGCCTGCAGTTCCTGGATCTGATCCAGGAGGGCAACATCGGCCTGATGAAGGCGGTCGACAAGTTCGAGTACAAGCGCGGCTACAAGTTCTCGACCTACGCGACGTGGTGGATCCGCCAGGCCATCACCCGCGCCATCGCCGACCAGGCGCGGACGATCCGTATCCCGGTGCACATGATCGAGACCATCAACAAGCTGATCCGCACCTCGCGCTACCTGGTGCAGGAGCTCGGCCGCGAGCCGACCCCCGAAGAGATCGCCGAGAAGATGGAGCTGCCGCTCGACAAGGTGCGCAAGGTCCTGAAGATCGCCAAGGAGCCCATCTCGCTGGAGACCCCGATCGGCGAGGAGGAAGACTCGCACCTGGGTGACTTCATCGAGGACAAGGGCGTCATCTCGCCGTCCGACGCCGTCATCTCGATGAACCTGGCCGAGCAGACCCGCAAGGTGCTGGCCACGCTGACGCCGCGCGAGGAGAAGGTCCTGCGCATGCGCTTCGGCATCGGCGAGAAGTCGGACCACACCCTCGAGGAGGTCGGTCAGGACTTCGAGGTCACCCGCGAGCGCATCCGCCAGATCGAGGCCAAGGCCCTGCGCAAGCTGCGCCACCCGTCGCGCAGCAAGCGCCTCAAGGCCTTCGTCGAGAACTGAGCGAAGCGAATCCGATTGCGACGACCCGGGGCCTGCGAGGGCCCCGTGGTCGTTTCGGCGCCCGGGCTCATGCCGGCGATGCCGCGCGTGGGGGCTCCGCAGCCTGCCGCGACGGGACGGCGTCCAGGACGGCGCGAGCCCATAGCTCGAGGATCATCAGCGACCAGGGCTGCACGCCACCGGTGCCGAGGCGACCCACCACGGCGGGGTCGACGATGCCGCGGGCGCGCAGGGTCTCGGCGCGGCAGGTCTCGTCGAGCAGCGGCTTGACCTCGCGCTGCAGCCAGTGCGAGGTCGGCAGGGCAAAGCCGCGCTTGGGCTGCAGGTGCTGGTCGGCGGGCAGCACGTCGGCGAGCGCGCGCAGCAGCACCAGCTTGGACGCCCCCGGCCCGTAGCGCGGATCGGGCCGCGCGGCCGTGGCCAGCTTGTGCCGGTCGGCGCAGCTGCGAGAGAACTCGGCGATCCGGATGTCGACCAGCGGGGTGCGCAGCTCCAGCGAGTGCGCCATGCTGGCGGCGTCGGCGTCGCGCAGGAGCTGGCTGCCCATGTACAGCTCGGCGTCGAGCCGGCACGCCAGCCCGAGCGCCGACTCGGCGGACGCGCCTCCGGGCTCGGCCAGGTGTGCGGTCAGCTCGGGCTCGTACGCCGTGTGATCGGGGGCGAGCCCCAGCATCGCGCGCGCCTCCCGCCACGCGAACACGCGGTGGGTCTGGGCCCAGGTCGCCGCCGGCGAGCGCCGCGCCGCCAGGTTGTGGACCCGCGCCGCGAGTGGCAGCCCGCGCGGCAGCCGGCGCTCGAGCTGGCTGGCCAGCCCGCCCAGCACCCGCTGCAGCCGTGACGCCTCGGCGCGCACCATGCGCCGCGCCACCGGGTAGCCAGCGAACCACTCGTCGCCGCCCAGCCCCGACAGCACCCCCTTGACCTCGCGCGCGGCCTCGCGGCAGACCAGCCAGCTGTTCAGCCCGTCGGTCGACGGCTGATCGAGCTCGCCTGCAAAGCGCGGCAGCGCCTCGCGCACGTCGCGCCCGGTGATCGGCACGATGCGATGGTGGCAGTCGAGCCGGCGGGCGATCTCGGCCGCGCGCGGGCTCTCGTCGAGCTCGGGTGCCTCGGGAAACCCCAGGGTGAACGTGCGCAGGTCGGACACGTGCTTGCGCATCAGCGCGACCATCGCGGTCGAGTCGACGCCGCCCGACAGGAAGGCGCCCACCGGCGCGTCGGCCAGCGCGTGCAGCCGCACGCTGTCCTCGAGCTCGACACGCAGCCGCGCCGCAGCCGCGTCCAGCGTCTCGTCGCGCGGGCGCGCGGGCGGCATGGTCCAGAAGCGCTGCCGCACCGACGCCTGGCGGCGCTCGGGCAGGTGGCGCTCGAGGCAGCCGCGCTCGAGCATGCGGATGGAGGCGAACGCGGTGCGCGGCTGGATGACGAAGCCGTGGCCGAGATACTCGGCCATGGCCTCGAGGTCGAGCGTACGCGGGACCAGCGCGCTGGCCAGCAGCGCACGCAGCTCCGACGCGAACAGCAGGCGACCGTGCTGGCCGGGGCCGTCGGCGACGTACAGCGGCTTGATGCCGAGCGGGTCGCGCACCAGCACCAGCTCTGGCTCGCTGTCCTTGGGCCGGCCGCGCCAGTCCATGATCGCCATCGCGTACATCCCGCGCAGCTTGTGCACGAACTCGACGCCGTGCTCGAGGTACAGCGCGAGCGCCACCTCGCTGTCCGTGGTCGACTGGAACGGGTAGCCGCGGGCCACCAGCGCCGCGCGGTGCACGCGGAAGTCGTAGATCTCGCCGTTGAACAGGATGGCGACGTCGCGCCCGGGCGACCACAACGGCTGCTGGCCTCGAGGGCTGAGGTCGACCAGCGCGAGCCGCACCATGCCGGCGGCGCCACCACTCCAGGCCAGCGAGCCGGTGCCGTCGGGCCCGCGATGCGCCATCGCCCGCAGCATGCCGGCCACCGCGCCCGCGCTGTCAGGGCCGCTCCGCGCGCCCCAGATCCCGGCGATGCCGCACATCTCGGGGTTAGTAGCACGGGCGCTCTGGACGTTCATCCAGATCGTGCGCGACCTCGAGTGGCGGGCGAGCCAGGAATTGTAGTAGATGTGAGCTGCTCATGATCGCGACGCCAGGTCCCGAGGCCACGGCTGTGAACCCTTGAGGCAGATCCTCATCCGCCGCAGCGGTGTCACGGTCGCTGACGTTCCTGCACCTCTGGTCGAGGACGGTGCCGTGGTCGTCGAGGTGGCGCACTCGCTGATCAGCGCGGGCACCGAGCTCAGCATCGTGAAGCCGGCGACCCCGGCGCTGCTCGAGCGCGTGCAACACACCACCGACCGCGCCCAGCGCCTGATCGAGCACCTGCGCCAGACCGGCATTCGCAAGACCTTCGCCAAGGCGTACGGCAAGCTGCGGGACCGCCAGGCCGACGTGGGGCGGCCCATCGGCTACTCGTGCTCGGGCACCGTGGTGCAGGTCGGCGCCGGCGTGTCCGGGCTGCATCCGGGCGACCTGGTCGCGTGCGCCGGCGCTGGCGCCGCCAGCCACGCCGAGCTCGTCCTGGTGCCGAAGGCGCTCACGGTGCGCATCCCCCAGGGCGTCTCGCTGCGAGATGCCTCGTCGGTCGCGGTCGGGGCCATCGCCCTGCAGGGCGTGCGCAGAGCCGGGGCGACGGTGGGAGAGGTCGTCGCCGTGGTCGGCCTGGGACTCATCGGCCAGCTCACGGTCCAGCTCCTCGCCGCCGCGGGTTGCCGGGTCGTCGGGATCGACCTCGACCCCCGGCGCGTCGCGCTGGCCCTCGCGCACGGTGCCGAGCGCGCCCTCGAGCCCTCGATGGTCGACGTCAAGAACGAGCTCCTGCATGCCACCGGCGGCCATGGCGTGGACGTGACGGTGGTCACCGCCGGGGGTGCCGGCAGCGAGCTCGTCCAGACCGCGATGGAGGTCACGCGCAAGAAGGGCCGCGTCGTCATCGTGGGCGCCGTCGGCATGGACCTGCAGCGCTCGCCCTTCTACGAGAAGGAGCTCGACTTCCTCATCTCGACCTCCTACGGGCCGGGGCGCTACGACACGCACTACGAGGCGGATGGCGTCGACTACCCGTTCGCGTACGTGCGCTGGACCGAGGCGCGCAACATGGAGGAGTACCTCCGCTTGATCGCGAGCGGCAAGGTGCGGCTCGAGCACGTCCTCGAGCAGGACTACCCGCTGGCCGAGGCGGCGCAGGCCTATGCGGCGCTGGGCAGCGCGCAGCCCCGTCCGCTCGGCGTCACGCTGCGCTACGACCGCGCCAGGGTCGAGGTCCAGGCGGCGCCGGCCCGGCCGGTGCGGGCCACGCGCGATCGCCGCCTCGAGGTGGCGGTCGTCGGACCGGGCGCGTTCGCGAAGAGCACCCACCTGCCCAACCTGCAGGCCTTGCCCGAGCTGTTCCGGCTGCGCGCGGTGGTGTCACGACGGGGCGACGGGGCACGCGCGATCGCCGATCGCTTCGGCGCGGAGTCGGCGACCACGGAGCTGGCCGAGGTGCTCCGCGAGCCGGCGCTCGATGCGGTCATCATCTGCACCCGCCATGATCTGCACGCCGAGCAGGTGATCGCCGCGCTGGAAGCCGGAAAGCACGTGTTCTGTGAGAAGCCGCTCGCGCTGACCCGCGACGACCTCGAGCGCATCGAGCGCGCGGCCAGCGCCGCGGGTCGCGTGCTGACGGTGGGCTTCAACCGGCGTTTCGCCCCCGCCCTGCGGCTGGCGCAGCGTCACGCGGCCGGACGCGCGAACCCGCTGGTCATCACCTACCGGGTCAACGCCGGCTACTTGCCGCCAGAGCACTGGGTCCAGGGTCCCGCGGGCGGCGGGCGGCTGGTGGGCGAGGCCTGCCACATGCTGGATGTGTTTCGCTTCCTGACTGGCTCGGCGATCGCCAGCGTGAGCGGCGAGGGCATGCGCGGGAGCGAGCATCTCGCCAGCCTGGACAATGCCGGCTTCGTCATCCGCCACGACGACGGCTCGCTCGCGGTCCTGACCTACACCTCGGTCGGCAGCCCGGAGCTCGGCAAGGAGGCCATCGAGATCCACTTCGACGGCAAGACCATGGTCATCGACGACTGGCGGGAGCTCCGGACGCTGGGTGCCAAGGAGCCGCGCTGGCGCGCCGACGAGGCCGACAAGGGCCACCGCGAAGCGCTGCGCGCCTTCGGAGAAGGCATCCGGAGCGGCGTCTGGCCGATCCCGGCGGCCGAGCTGTTCGACGTCTCGCGCGCGACCCTGCTGCTGCCCGAGATCGCGCGGGGCTAGCGTGACAACTCACGAGCCCGCCAGCGCTGCGCTCCCCGAGACCAGCTTCGGATTTCGCACCCGCGTCGACTTCTTCCGCGCCTGCATCGACGAGGCCGGGCTGCAGCCAACCCGGACGACCTCGATCATCGACGTCGGATGTGGCACCGGCGAGCTGGTCGCGCTGCCGCTGGCTCGCGCCGGCTACTCGGTCCTGGGCGTGGACCTCCACGAGCCCTCCCTGGCCGCCGCGCGCGCGGCAGCGGGGGACACCGGCGCGCAGTTCAGGACCATCGACGTCGCGGAGCTGGCGCAGCAGGGTGCGCGGTTCGACGTCGTCATCTGTTCGGAGGTCCTGGAACACCTCGGCGACCCGCTCGCGATGCTCCGCCTGATGACGGCCCTCCTCACGCCGCGCGGAGTCTGTCTGGTCTCGGTCCCCGCGGGATACGGCGCCTACGAGCTCGCGGTCCGCATGCAGCGGGTCTGGGTGGGAACGCCGCTGTCGACAATCTACCGGCACACGCTGAAGCCGCTGCTCCGTCGTGCGGCTGCGCCGGTGGCGCCGATCGTGGTCCATGCTCAGGACGCGCAGGCCCTCGGCGGCACGATGAACTTCGAGTCCGGCCACGTCCAGTTCTTCACCTGGCGCGGCCTCCACGAGGTCTTCCATCGCGCCGGGCTGCGCGTGATGCGGCATCGGGGGCGCACGATGCTGTGTGGTCCGTTCTTGAGCCGCTGGGTCGACCGCGCGCCCCATCGCGTAGAATGGAATGCTCGCGTCGCCGGTCTGTTGCCAACGAGGCTGGCTGCAGGCTGGATGTTCTGTTTGGGTCGCAACGATCGGGTGGTGACATGACCAAATCGCATCCTGAAGAGCTGGCCGACGAGGGGCTGAAGCGCGACGTCCAGTCGTACTGGGATCGGCGCAGCTGCGGCACCGAGTTCGCCAACAGCGAGAAGCACAGCCGCGCCTACTTCGAGGAGATCGAGGCGCATCGCTACCGGGTCGAGCCCGAGATCCACTCCTTCGCCCAGTTCACGCGCGCCAAGGGGCTGCGCGTGCTGGAGGTTGGCGTCGGGGCGGGCACCGGCTTCCTGCAGTGGACTCGCGCGGGAGCCCGCGCCGTCGGGATCGATCTGACCCGCGAGGGGGTGACCAACACGCGCAGGAGGCTCGATGTCTACCAGCTCGAGGCCGAGGTCCTGCAGGCCGACAGCGAGAACCTGCCCTTTGCCGAGAGCAGCTTCGACCTGGTCTACACCTGGGGCGTGATCCATCACACCGCCCGCATGTGGACGGCAGTGGACGAGATCATTCGCGTGCTCGCGCCCGGCGGACGCGCCAAGATCATGATCTACAACCGACACTCGGCGGCCGCGGTCCGGCACTGGGTCGACGCCTGCCTCACCAAGGGACGGCCCTGGCGCTCGATCTCGTGGGCACTCTGGAACCACGTCGAGAGCCCGGGCACCAAGGCCTACACCGCCGCCGAGGTCGACCGAGCGCTGCGCGAGCGCCCGGTCCGCGACATCGACGTTCGCTCCAGCCCCAGCTACTACGATCGTGTGCAGCCGGAGCAGCGCTGGAAGAGCCGGGTCAAGGCCTGGACCGCCGCTGCGGGCGCCGCAGCCCTCGGGTGGCGCAACGAGGGCTGGTTCCTCCTCGTGGAATTCCGCAAGGCGTAGTCGGTGTGCGGCATCGTCGGGGTGTTCGATCGTCATCGCGCGCAGCCGCGGGTGACCGAGGAGCTGCTCGGTCGCATGGCCGATGCGATGCGCCACCGCGGACCGGACGACTCCGGCGTCTACCTCGATCCCTCGCGGCGACTGGGCTTCGGCTTTCGCCGACTCTCCATCGTCGATCTCACGCCGGCAGGCCATCAGCCCATGTGCAACGAGGACGGGTCCATCTGGATCGTCTTCAACGGCGAGATCTACAACCACGCCGACCACCGCGCACCGCTCGAGGCCAAGGGCCACGTCTACCGCAGCCGCTCCGACACCGAGACGATCCTGCATCTCTACGAGGAGTACGGCGACGATTGCGTCCTGCACCTGCGCGGCATGTTCGCGTTCGCCATCTGGGACTCGAACAAGCGCCGCCTGTTTCTCGCGCGCGATCGGCTCGGGATCAAGCCGCTGTACTATGCGGAGGCCGGCGGCTCGTTCCTCTTCGCCTCGGAGATCAAGGCGCTCCTCGAGCACCCTGACCTCCCTCGCGAGGCCAACGAGGATGCCTTGATGGACTACTTCACGTTCATGATCCCGCCGGCGCCGGCGACCATGTTTCGTGGGGTCTCCAAGCTGCCGGCCGGATTCCGCATGAGCGTCACCGCCGGCGGCGTGGTGTCCCAGGAGCGCTACTGGGACGCCATCGTGCCGACCGACGCGCCGGTACGCGACGACGCGTTCTACGCCGAGCGGCTGCGCGAGCTGCTCATGGAGTCGATCCGTCTCCACATGATGAGCGATGTCCCGCTGGGCGTGTTCCTGTCGGGCGGCGTGGACTCGAGCACCAACGTGGCCCTCATGGCGCGGGTGGCACCGGGTCGGATCAACACCTTCTCGGTCGGCTTCGAGGAGCACGAGACCTACAACGAGCTCCAGTATGCGCGCCGCATCGCGCGCGACTACGGCACCAACCATCACGAGGTCATCATCGATGACCGCGCCGCCCTGGACTACCTGCCCAAGCTCGTGCACTCGCAGGACGAGCCCATCGCGGACTGGGTCTGCCTGCCCTTGTACTTCGTGTCCAAGCTGGTGCGCGACCGCGGGGTGATCGTCGCGCAGGTGGGCGAAGGCGCCGACGAGCTTTTCGGCGGCTACCCTTCGTATCTGCGCACCCTGGCGTGGCAGCGGAAGTGGGGCTGGCTGTCGAGCTTGCCGCCAGCGCTCTGGCACACGGTAGCGGGCGTGGCACAGCGAGCGACCAGGCGGGGCGTCCCGCTGGCAACACTCGGCTTGCGTGCGGCCGCGCGCATGGCCGACGGCGGCCACGGCTTCTGGGGCTCGGCCATCGCCTACCGCGGCCACGAGCGACTTCGCCTCACCGACACACCGTTCTGGCGCAGCAGACCCACACTGGAGCCCTCGCGCGTACCGGAAGCCATCGCGCACGAGCTAGCCGCGCGCAAGCCCTCGGCGGACGCGCTCGAACGGATGGTCTATCTCGAGCTCAAGAATCGCCTGCCGGAGCTCCTCCTGATGCGGGTCGACAAGATCACGATGTCGACGTCGATCGAGGCGCGGGTTCCGTTCCTCGATCACAAGCTGGTCGAGTTCGCGCTGTCGATCCCGCAGGAGGTCAAGCTGCGCGACGGGCGCACCAAGGCGCTGCTCAAGCGCGCCATGCGAGGCATCCTCCCCGACGAGATCCTCGACCGCCCGAAACAGGGTTTCAGCGCCCCGGTCGCCGAGTGGCTGCGGGGCGGGGCGCTGGGCACCGCCGTGCGCGAGGCCTTGCTGTCGGGTGCCCTGAGACGTCGTGACTGGGTCGACATGAAGTACGTCGAGCACATGCTCGAGACGCACGTCGCCCGGCGCGCCGACCACTCGGTCCACCTGTGGAACCTGTTCAATCTCGAGCTGTGGTATCGGCGCTGGATCGACCGGTGAGCGCGTCCGGCCCGACACGGATGCTCATGGCGGCGAGGCTCGCCGTGTGGCGCGTGCGCAGGTGGGGACGCGAGGCAGGGCTGGTCGTCGACGAGGCGCTGGCCAGGAGGGAGCATCGTCGCGGCACGACCGAGGCTCGCTACCGGGCAGCGCTGGTGCCTGGTCTGACGAGCGACGCGGCCGGCGCCTGCCTTCGCGCAGGCCTCGGCGAGGTCGTGATGAGCCTCGAGGAGCGCGAGGCGCGGGTCGCCTGGCTGCGCCGCCACTGTCCCGGCGCGGTCGACCGCCTCGTCGCCGACGCGGACCGTGCCTGTGCGCACGTGGTCGACCTGCTGGGCAGTGGCCCCGTTGCCCTGGGTCCAGCGATCGATTGGCACTGCGATTTCCAGTCTGGTACCCGGTGGGATCCGTCGCGGTTCCATCGACGCATCCGGCCGGCGCCGTTTCCTGGCGGCGCCGACATCAAGATCCCCTGGGAGCTCAGCCGCGGGCAGCACCTGCTCAGGCTGGGCCAGGCCTTCGCCGTGACCCGGCAGCAGGCCTATGCGGCCGAGCTGGTGGCGCAGATTGACGGCTGGATCGACGCCAATCCCTGGCGACTGGGGGTCAACTGGGCCTGCGCCATGGATGTCGCGTTCCGCGCGGTGAACTGGCTCTGGGCCATCGGGCTGGCGGTCGATGCCGAGGCGGTCGACGGCGCGTTCCTGGGCCGGGTCGCCCGCTCGCTGTGGCAGCATGGTCGTCACATCCTGGACAATCTGGAGGGTGCGCCGGGCCGGGCGACCAACAGCAATCACTACCTCGCCGACCTCGTCGGGTTGGCGCACCTCGGAGTTGCGTGCCGGCACCTGACCGAGGCGTCGTCCTGGCGCGACAGCGCCGTGCGCGACTGCTGGCGCGAGCTCGAGACCCAGGTCCTGAGCGACGGCTTCGATCACGAGGGCTCGATTCCGTATCACCGCCTGGTCTGCGAGCTGTTCCTGGCGGCGCTGCGCCTCAGCCAGCGCGCCGCCGTGCCGGCCCCCGCCCGTGTCGGCGCGAGGCTCGCGGACATGCTCGAGGCGACGCGGTCATATACCCGGCCAGACGGCACCGCTCCGGTCGTCGGCGACCAGGACAACGGGAGACTCCTGCGTCTGGCCACGCACCGCGATCCCGCCCGCGAGTGGGTCGATCACAGACATCTGCTCGCGGTGGGCGGAGCGCTGCTCGGTCGTCCGGAGCTGGTGGGCGCGGCGGGCGAGGAGCTCGAGGATGCGTGCTGGTTCGGCTCGCTCGAGGTGCTCGATGCGGCCAGCGCGAGCGCGACGCCGGCGCTAGGGTCGCGCTCGTTTGCGGACGCTGGCATCCATGTCCTCC
>Ga0154020_10006521_pt1 | contig 13668 bp, 19 predicted proteins | sample Klosneuvirus_201_FD_109709 | JGI IMG/M metagenome (GOLD analysis project Ga0154020, IMG submission 109709) | Active sludge microbial communities from wastewater, Klosterneuburg, Austria - Klosneuvirus_20160825_MG | ecosystem: Engineered > WWTP > Aerobic digester > Activated sludge | place... | reverse complement strand
TTGAAAATATCTCTCCCCTTGTCTCGTCAATAAAAGATTGATGTAATTGGTAACAGCCTGATCTTCAGTCGTTCTCGAAACGTTGAAGAAACCTCCATTACTTCCACCACTCTTTCCGTTCATCGGAAATTTAATTCCAATGACTTGGTCATCTTCATCTTCTGGATATCTTTTATAGGCCAAATTTTATTTTACCTTCTCAAAAAATTGATTTATGTTGCAGATCAAACATCGTATTTTTTATAAAGTTTTCCTATTGCAATATGAACTGGATGGTTTGGATCTGCAGGTCGACCAGGACGCTCATTCATTAAGTCGGCCCATTTTTCTTCCAATTCAACCATTTTAACTTGATCTTCAGGAGACATTTTTTTCAAAACATTTACAACATCTCGAATGAGTTCTTTCAATTCGTCTTTGAATAACCCACCGTATGAGGCTGCGTCAGTTTTTGTTATGGCTGCGACCAAACGAGTTTTCAACTGATTGAAGTTTTGGGGATTTTCTTTCAATGATTTCATTTCTTGAATGATGATTTTGTTTACTAATTCTTTAATTTTCAATTTTTATTTCTCCAACAAAAGTAAAGGTTTATTTTTAATTTCCAAATGTTTTCTAAGATATTTGATCCAAGAAACTGAAATCTTCCTCGTCATCTTCATAATTATCAAATCCTTCGTTTATTCCTTCCATTCTACTGACGATTGCATTTCTCAGATTTGAATTGACTTGGCCATTCGTTGGTCGAACCGTCTTTTCTTCCTTGGGGAACATTCCGCTGTAATCTCGGTTCATCGCTTCAATTACCGCAGTTGGGGCAGAAGTTATTGGTCTTCCAGATTCAGATGTTGGAACATTTATTTCTCCTACTTCAGTTTCAATCATGCCCATGTATCCTGCTTCTTCTGCCGGAACTGGATCAGTATGTTGAAGAAGTTCATTTAACATCGGATCATTTGCTAATCTTCTATTCGGTTGACGTGGTTGAACCTGATAATTTTCTCTGAATCTCTTTTGATTTTCAACCAATGAATTTGATCCCTGACTTGGTCTCATTGATTGATCTGGTTGATTTGTCGGTTTTGAATTTCTAATCTCAGAAATGATCTGAGTTTTAAATGTCTTCAATTCTTCTCTAACTGCCTTCTTGACAGCAAGGTTAATCATTTCTGCTAATAATCTGGCGTTCATTTTTCATCCTTTCCCATTCGGGTTTATTTCTATCTATCTGCTGAAAAGCAGTTGTGAATATCTATTCTAGCAAAGTTCGGAGTATTTAATCCAGTTAATCCGTTGAACATAAATGTAACCGTTTTACCAACCCATTCATCTTGATTTTTCAATAATTCCTTCAACTCGATCTGTGAACCTTTGAAAGTTGCATCAAATTCCATTCCCTTCCATTGAACGGTGCAAGTCTTAGCCGTTCCACTCCAATTTCCAGATCCTTCGTGAATGGATAAGATTAAACATTCATCGGTATCAACCGGCTTGTACTTTAATAAATATTTAGATCTTCGACCAATTTCATAAGGCGAATTCAATTTTCTCAAAATCCCACCTTCTTCTCCATCTTCTAAGAACTTATTGTAATATTCATTCAAAGATTCAATGCTGGTAATTGGAAAATAATCAAGTATTTTAACACTTTCAGTCTGAACTTGAGTTGATTTTAACCAATCAAATCTGATTTGATACGGAACACTTGCTGGATAAGATTCTGGATTATAATAATCATAAATGTGATATTCAACTATCTCTTTGCTCTTTAATCTTTGTTCTACGGTTATATCTTTCTTCTTACTTACAAGTTTAGAGAGTTCATTTAAACGTTGTCTCAGGGTAAAATTATAGAACTCTCCATCTAAAACCGCGTCTGGATATTTCTCAAAGAATGGTTTCAATTGCTCTTCAATATGCTGACAATTTAACCAACGTTCACCTTTCCTACTGAACAATCCAATTTTCTTTGCGACACATCGATTTCCATTCAATTTGATTTGCAGTCCCCAATGTTCTTCAACAAAATCAATCTTCTTTTGATAATCTTTATATTCTTTGGCCAGCATCGGCTCTGTGAACTTGGCCGAACCAATCTCTGAAATATCTCTAGAATATTTAAGTTTTATCTGCTTGATATACCTGGCTTCAATTTCTGCTTTGGCCTGTTCTGATTCATCAGTTGCATTTGACTTCCCGATGTTCTTGGCTTCGGTTTCCTTCCATTCACTGGTTACAAGATTTCCATCGAGAATTCCTGATACGGTTCGATATTTCCCGTCTTCTTGTTCCATCCACCAAACTCGAACTTTTGATTTGGAATCAAGATGGTAAAGTTTATCAAATGCAATAATCATAATTAAGTTGTTTAAAATTTTTACAAAGGTAAGTGATTATTTTGGTAATCTGAACATTAATTCAGAAATGGTGAAATCTTTATTCCTTCCCTTGTTAAGAACAAAATCAAACTTTTTATAGAAGTCAATTAATCTTGATTGTGAAGTCGTCCCTTGAAAATCATCTTTTACTGCCGGAGTCAATGTAATTATCTTTTGATTTCTATCTGCGTAGTCGCATAATTCTTCCATAACTTTCGAGCCAGTTCCTTTTCCACGATCTTCTTTATTGACAATTATTGTGTCTAACTTGATTTTATCTTTATATTCTGAAACAAAGAAAGACTTCAAATTATATTTTGATTCAATTTGACTTGCCCAAGATTCTATATTTTCATTTAAAAGGGATCTGAGTTTTATCATGGTTGTTTAAATTTATTAAAGTCGACTGATTGCAATAGAGAAACCTGAGCAGTATTGGTCGAGGGCCCCGTTGGGCCTGCCGGGGTGCTGAACATCGCTGAACCCTGACAAAGTTTGGCAAATTCTCCTAACCATTTCTTTAAAAAATCTCCAAGTTCATCAATGTCAAATTTATATTTCTCACTCTGAAGAATGACTTTCTTCCCTGTTAAGATCGCTTTATCTTTTCCTATTAATAAAAGCATATCTTTCGTCGCGTTTAAAACAACTCGATTTGAATTGATTGCAATCTGGCTTTTACCTTCGAATTGGGCTAATTTCTTCGCGTCTAAATTTTTATCAAATCCTGCTTTGAAATTCTTTAACTTCTGATTAACCGTCAGATATATACTCGAATCATCTTTATCAATGTCTTCAATGGTGTATTTATTCGAAGCAGATAATAATTGATTTGCCGTTGTATTTTGACCTCCTCCGGCAGGTTTCTTAACTCGAATAATCGTTATTGGATCATTATTGCTTGGTCCATCCCAAGTTGGTTTTTCTGCGTAGTGACCAGTTTCTCCTTTTACAGTGGTGCCGAACCTGATGCTTTGTCCAAATCTACCTTCAAACAAATCATCGCCTTCAAAGATTTGCACGTTCAAAACTTTCTTAGGAGTCTTGAAACTACGACCGATTTCAGCGCGGTCATTTGGACGTTCTCCTGGATTGCTACCTTGTGCAAGTCCCTTCCTTTTCCAGATCTTTGAGAAGGCGTGAACATTTAAATCATCGGTTGAATTAATAGGAGCCAAATAAAGCATCCCAATTCCTTTAACGTTACTCGTGCTATAATCATTCGTTGGAGCAGTGATTAAGATGCATTGCTCGCCAATAGCAGGAATTCTTCTGACGAAGGTTGCAGGTCTGGCCCAGAGATCGCGTATTTGTCCTAAATTGGACTGATGACCACCGATTCTAAACTTGCAAGATCCTAAAGGGAGTATATCACCATTCTCGTCCTTTTGGTCTGGTTTGAACGCTTTAAGATTTTCTGTGCATTCGGCCAAAAACATTTATTTATTCTCCACTCGCTGCTGAACCAGGAATTGGCGCATTCTTAATTTCCTTCGCTCGTTCAAGCAATGCCGTTCTTTCATCGGCAGTTATTCCACCTAATTCTTCATGATTGAATTTATTCTTAGAACCCTTCATCAATCCTCTTTGAACAACGGCGGCCATTTTCAGTAATTGATCATCATTTCTAATTGATGCGTTTTGCAGGTCAACCAAATTCGGAAGAATAATTACTGCATCATTCAGAGTCTGAACTAATGGAGCGATGTGAGCAACCGTGTTTTCAATTGACTTTTGCTTTGCTTCACTATTTTCATAGATCTTTTTTAAGAGATCTTCAAATGTAATATTCTTACCATCATCAGTTTGAAATAAAATTACTTCTTTGTTCAAATTTATCCTCCGTTTTCATAATTTTCAAACATTTCTGCAATATAAATATCATCATCTTGAATTTCTTCAGGGAAGTATAAAACTCGATGCCAATATCGCGTTCCATTTACCTTAAAATCCATGTACATTTCTTTGACAATTGGTCTCAATACATTGACAACATCTGTAATTGATTGAGTCTTAACGTTGACCTGTTCTCGAATCATAATATAGAGAGCCTTTTTATTAAAGATATCTATACTATGACTATTCTCGAACAAATTGAAAATGGCATCAAGGATTTGAATGTCTTTCTTTTGAAATGGGATAACCTTTCCATTCTTAAAAAAATAAAAGTACTCGAGATGCGACATTCCAAATTCGGCGAACTTCTTGCAAAAGTCCCGCATCTCCTCTTGATATTCTTGGGTAAAACTTTCATTATCAAGATTTCTATGTAGGTCAATGCTTTCAACTTCACATCTGCCATAGGTATCTTCTCCAACCTTTCTCATATTAGCCCAAACCCAATTGATGGCAACTCGATTGAAATATGAAAAACCTTTCAGTCCCCTTTCAATGTCAAACTTTTCTAATCTTTCAAGTAAATGAACGACGCATTCATGCTTTGAATCGTGATAATTGTTGATTCCGTGATTATGATGTTTCTTGTTATGAATGACATTTTCTGCCAATTTATCCAACGCTGGATAGATAATCCTTGAAAACAATTTCTCTTTTTCTAATTTAGAATCTGATTTGACATATTGATCAATTGCTAAATCTACTTCTTTTCCAAAATAAGGTTTCTTACTCATATTTATTTTTATTCCAATCTTAACTTATTCGTGTTCTGGCAATTTTATTTCTTTAATCGCTTCTTCTTCAGATTGAATCCATGCATTTCTTTCAAGTAAACTTTGATATGCTATTTCAAGGCATTTTCGAGCATAAATCTCTGCATATTCTTTCATTGCTAATTGAATATCATCCTTTCTATCTTCGAATGTAGTTCTAGCAGAACTTAGACCATATTTATCATAGCAATATTTGTCATAAATTTCATCAATCTTTGTCATTTTCTTCTGGTGGGTTTTGTTCGTTTTTTAATTCTTTCAATTTTTCAACTAAATTTCCGATGCAAGTTTTAATCACTTTAAATGCGAATCCAACTTCATCATCTGAACTAAATGTTCCTCTTTTATCAATCCTCGATATTTCGCTGTCAGCATTTAAAAATAATTGAAGAAAGGCTGAATAATATTTCTCAGCATCTTCATAAATCTTCTTCTCCTTCTTGTCAAATCCAATGATGAATTCTTCTAATTGCTTGGATTGATGATAGAGGTTGTAAACGACGCAGGATAATCCAATGATGATTAAACCTGCACAAATTAATAAATAGATGTATATCATTTTTCTCCAAATAATTTATCAAAAGCATCTAAACCAAACACTGGTTTTTCTTCTACAATTGGAACGACCTTCGGAACCTGAACTGATGAATTCAAATTGAACTTTTCTGAAGCAGTGGCCCATCTTTCAAATTCAAATCGAAACGCCATGACATCTGCGTGATGGAGAATGTAAGCCATTGAATTCCTGAGTTTTGAATCAACGTCAAATCCCATTAAATAGGCCTTGTTGGTTTCTTCGTACATTCCGTCTGTACATCTGATTCCAATCATTTCATTAATTGAATAGGGAACTTGATAATGGTTCATCAAATAGAATCCTTTATCAGTAATAGGAATCTTAGGAACGTTTGGATTTGATTTGTAAATCTTACCTTGGTTTTTAACGTGCCAAGTTGAATCATTTGCGAGATAATGCTCTTTTCCAACTCCAGGCAATCCAAGTTTTCCTAGATCGTGATGAATAGCAGCAAATAGAAGTTCTTCCAATGAAAAATTATCTAATTTCATCCCCATTCTCTTCCAAAGTTCATATTGTTCAATCGTGAACTCATAAACTCTTAGAACGTGATCGAGATATCCTCCAGGAATTGCATTGTGAAAATGTTCCATTCCTGATGCAGGAGCCATTTGAACTCGCATTTCATCTGAGTCTAAATCATCATACATTCGATTCAATGCATCTTTCCTAGATGGGAATTGTTCGTTGATGATGGTTCGTAAAGTTTGATAATTTCTAGCAATTTGCTTTGCTGATAAGGTAAATTCTGCCATTTTATAAATTCGATAAATTTTGATTTACAATTTTGTGAAATATCTCCTTTTCAATTGGTTTTGCTCTCTTAAAGAGTTCTTGACTAATCGATTCTTTTGAAATCGACCATTTATCTTTGTGATCGTGGAATATAAGTGTCATGAATTTTCCACAGTCAGAAATCTTTCCGTAACCTTTTCTAGTGATTCCTGAGATGAAATATTCGATTTGAAAGTATTGATCGTTCATTAAAATTCGTGATTTTCAGTTTCAACTATCAATTCATCTGCATATCCGAGATCATAGATCAATTCTTTCAATTCTGATCCGTAATCTTTTTTATCTGTGATTGAACCTTGATAAAAGATTTTACCAACCAATTCAGATGCACGTTCTAATTTTTCTAATCTTTCAAGAGAATGAACAATGATTAAATTAGATTCCGAATATTTTCCATTTCCAAAATTCTGACCTCTCTTTAATTTGTGGATATAATCAGAGGCAATATTCAATTCTCTTGCAGCCAGTTCAATCGAAGAATAAGTTTTAATCGAACCATTTGCTTCAATCGTAATACTTTTAAGGGTTGGAGTTCTATGTCTTCTGTTCGGGACTTCGAATTTCACCCTATAATAGTTTAGGTGTTTTCCTGAAATTTGATATTTTTCTAAAATATCTGGAATTGGAACGAAGTTGATATAATCTGATAAAATGTGAGAAATAGCCGATTCAGTCAATCTCTTTTTAAGTCCAATTTCCTTCCTCCAATCTACATCACTTTTAAATTTACCTTTATATGTCTTTCCTTGCAATAGATCACTGATCGTATCAGCATCGCAATTCATAACACATGAAATTTCATAATATCTCTTTTTATCAACTTCGTATAAGCGTTTAATTTCTAAACACTCTTCTTCTGTAAACCTTTTCATCTTTTAAAATTTTTGTATTTTAAATCCTATTGTTTCAAGTTCAGTTAAATCAATAAAAGTTTCAGATGGGAATCTCGAATATTCATCAATGAACCTTTGGAAGAATTTCTTGAATAGATTTGGAACTTGGATTAAATTCTTCAACAGCAGGTGAAGTTTTTCTTGTCTATAAATTAACTTCGAACTGTTTTCAATGTAAACTTTTTCTTTATTCAAAATTGAAATGAATTCTGAATGGATTATTCCTCTGATGAAATAAGTAAAATCATAATCTTCTTCAATTGAATCCAAGTAATCAATGAATAGAGGAATGTCTTTATTGCAATTGTTTCCGCAAACAATGTAAATGTTCAACCTGAAACCATCTGGCTTATCTTTCAATTCATCCCTAATTGGTTTAATCAAGTTGGGCAATTCATCATTGAAGTTTAGATAAACAATGACTGAATCTGAAACCAAGTCTCTAGATGTCTGTTCTGAATTATCAACAACCTGCCTATTATCAGGTTCGTCTTCGTATAGATTAAATTTCTTTTCATTGCTCATCCGTCACCTAATCTAAAATCACCTTTGATGTTCATTACATTCCCATGAACAATATTCTTTCCTTGAATGACTACATTTCCATCTCCAGTAATATTGGTTTTATTTGAACTCGAAGTTGAATCAATTTCAATCTGATTTGAATCTCCAAATGGAAAGTTCATTTGTTTTAAATCTTCAAAAATAATAGTTAGAACTCTCTTTCCATTAATTTCAAGTTCACCTTTGTCTAATTTAATTTTCATTATTTCTATTTATTTTAAGTAAGTTAAGTGAAATTTCTGAATTATCCAATTCTTTAACAGAATTATAATCAAAAATAATCATTGTTTAAATTTTTAAGCAACGAATTTGCAATTGAACAATATTTCTCAGAAATTTCACTTCCAAGGAATCTCCTATTCAATTTTTTAGCAGTTATTGCAGTTGTTCCAATGCCCATAAATGGATCATAAATCAAATCATCTTTATCCGAAAATGCCTGAATACATCTTTTAACCAATTCTTCTGGAAACGTTGCATTATGATCATGAATATTCTTACTCGGTAAAATCCTCCAAATACTGTTATAATTTGCAAATTCAGAGTTAAATTTATATTTCATTCCTTTTTTTCCGAGAATATAAACATATTCTTCAAATCTAAAGAACCTAACTGGATTGCAAGCCTGCATTCCCATTCTATCCCAAATTATTGTTTGTTTAACAGATGCATTCGATTTAAAAATCCATGTAAGTGGACAAATCTCTTCAAAATTAAAAACTCGATTTTTATGATTGTAGCATAAAACACCATCGTCTTTTAAAATTCTAAGACATTCATTGATAACCTTAATTTGCCATTCTTGATATTCATCTTCATCCATTTCATCGTCAAAATTATCATATTTAATGACCGTTCGTTTCCAATAATCTTCCTTGCCTTTTTGAACTCGTTTATTCCTGAAGTTATTATAAGGTGGACTCGTTATGATTAAATTTATAGAATTATCCGGAATTCGTTTCATCGTTTCCATGCAATTCTCGTTCAAAATAATATTACAATCAATCATTATTTAATTTATTCCATTGATCAATTTCTTGATGCGACATCATTCTAATTTGTTCTTTTGTTAAACTTTTTTATAATTTAGAAATTTCTCTCTAATCACACATTCAATTAAATCGAATGTATCTTTTGCAGACTCGAAGAGTCGTCAGTGGCGGATTATAATCGCCCAAGTAAACTGTCATAATATTGATCGCTCCATTAACATCTCTGTCAATTGATAATCCGCAATCACAATTAAGGATTCGATCATCTAAAGTTTGATTTTCATGAATGCTGCCGCAACCACAACAGGTTTTCGAGGTCCAAGCCTCGTTAACTTTTATTACTTTGTTACCATTCAACTCTGATTTATAAGTTAATTGGTGAATAAAAGTTGATAAATTCCAATTATTTTGCATCTGACGATTTAATTTCTTGAAGGGAGTCAAAGTTCTCTTTTTCAAGTTAGTTAAATCTCCAAGTGTAATATTGGAATTTTGATTTGTTAATTCTTTTGATAATTTATGAAGTGATAAATTTTGTTGAGTCTTCTTTTTTGAATAAATCTTTGATATTTTTGAATTTAATCGTTTCCATCTTGAACTGAATTTAATTTTATTATCTCTCTTTGATTTCAATTCATCGATTCGTCTGTCGTGAAATTTAAGATTTTTATTTAAAAGTTTGGAATCAAATTTAATTGCTGAATTTTCTTGAAGATTGTAAATCGTTGCTAAGTTTTTCTTACCAAGATCAATTGAAATTAAATTCTTGTTTGGATTGGTATTTTCTTCTACTTTCTTTTCATAATAAATCGAAATAAAAAACTTATCATTCTTTTTAAAAATTCTAAGTTGTTTGACTTGAGGAATTATTTTTCGTTTTCTAATTGACGATAGACCATAAATCGGTCCCATACTTTTCAAATTAATAATTAAAAATTTTTCCTTAGCATTTCTTGATTGACCAATTCTAATTGAATTTTCAGCAATAACAAAGTTTAAACTTGCGACGATCGTGAAGAAATATTCAGAAGATTTGAATCCTGGAGGTTTCGGATTCATTCCTTTATTCTTCTTAATTAACTTAAAAAAGGATTTAAAATTCGCTTCCAAATTTCTTAGAACTTCAATTTTCATATTGTGATTTAAAAATTCACATTTGAAAGATTTGAGTTCAATCTGTTGATCAAAATAAGAAAGATGTTTCTTACATTTTTCATAATGTTTCAATTTTTGATCTAAGAAATGATTGTATAATTGGCAACATTCAATTGACATATTATTCAAGATTTCTTCTTGTTCTTTTGAAACTATAATTCTTGTCTTATATGTTAATATCATTGAATGCTTTGGTGTGGTGAGATTTTTACTTGATTTGGATTTAACTTTTTATTCTGAAGTGACTTGGAGATGTGATCTGCTAAATCAGAAGTTAAATTGGTGTCAACAACTTTTCTAGTTTCTTCTTTCTCCGGTTCAGGAACTTTCTCATCAATTTCAACTTCTTCAATCTCATCAATAATTGGAATGATGACATTATCTTCTTCCTTTATTTTTGGTTTTCGGTTATATTTTCTCTTAGGCTTAACCTGAACTGGTTCATTTGGATTTAAAGGAATATCTTTATTTTCTTCTAGTGCATTTAAAGTTGTATCTTTAATGATTGGTTTTTTAGTTGGGCTTGACTTTGTCTTTGTTGTTCTGGTTAAATAATGATTGTTCTTGAAAGCAAACATTGAAACCAGAATTAACATGATTGCCAAAGGTTGAAATACAATTACAATCAAGAGAATTAAGATATTTACAATCTTGTTCATTGTTGAACCAGTTAAATCAGCGAGATATTTCAAAGGACCTAATTCAGAAGCATTTGAATTATTGGCTTCAATTTCAATCATTTCCAATTCTAATCTTTGAACTGAATCTTGTAATCCTTCGATCTTTGAATTTAAAGTTAATTTTCTATCATTTGAAACTTGAAGTTGATTTTCAATTCCTTTCTTTGAAGTGACTTGAACGTTGGTGACGATCTGACCTTTGATTACTGACTGAGTTTGGGAATTGGTATTCAAACCCTTAGTCAAATCTGTAATTGATCCGTTAACTCCTTCAAGTTCAGTTTTGAAATCATTTATTCTAATTTGAAAGTTATCTCTCTTGAGTTTGACTAAACCAGAACGTCTTTGGACGATTTCATCTTTCATCGCGGTCTTTTGATAACCATCTGATAAGAATCCATACATTCCCATCGAAGTGATCAAGGTTAGAACGATCACCACTAAAATCAATGGATATTTCAGAAAGTTTGGCAGGAATTTCCAATAATATTTCAATGATGCAGCAGTGACAATGTTTCCAAATTCAAATGAAAATGCAATTACCGTTGCTCCAAGTTGATGTCCACCAAATAACTTACCAAGTCCATAAATTGAGAAGAATGAACCTGAGATGGTAATTAGAAGTGCTGCTAATAAAATTAGATATGGGAAGAATTTCTTCATTGAAGATAGTTAGCCTATAATTCAGTTGGAACTTGTGAAACTTAAATTTGTGTAATAATTATCTTAATATGAACGTTTCACTGCGACAAACGAAAACCGCGTTTGATCCGGCAATCCAAATTAAAAATTTGTTTTGTCTTTTTGGTATGTTTCTTAATTGAAACTGACACAATCGATTTGTTTCTTACAAGTTACAAGAAATTTCTGACAATTCCAAGTTTTTCAAGGATTATCTTTCATTAAAAAAGTGTTAAAATTTTAAAATATCTCTGAAAACATTTGGAAGTTAACTTCGAGGTCTGTACCTTTACAGTATTAAATAACGAAACAAATAAAAAATGACAGAACTAATTTTTCCAACACTTCCAACAAAAGAAGAAATTGACATTCGTCTCCAAAACGTTGGAACTTACGATGTGATCAAAACTCTTGAAAACCTTCGAGTTCATGTTTCACGTCCAAGTAAACCAGTCAACAAATGTCAAACGAAAGAAGAACATCGTGAATATGCAGATAAACTTGAACAATGGGAAATTGAAATGGAAGAATATAAAGTTCAAGAAAATCTCTGCAAAATTCACAACCTAAAAGTTGAAAGTCTAATCCTTAACTTCATCAAAAATGAAGCGGGACTGAACAACATTCCAGACCAATATCGGAACAAAGTCTTTTCTAAGGCTTGGAGCGATGGTCATAGTTCTGGTTATTACGAAGTTTACCAAGAACTCTGCGAACTCGTTGAAATTTTCGATTAAATCATTTCAAGCACAAATTCAAAAAGCCTATCGGGAACTTAATCCTAATAGGCTTTTCTTTTTGATTTCTTCTAAGTGCATAACTGCACAATTCTACATTCCAAATCTATACTTAGAAAAGAATACTTGCTTGGCTAAATTACAAGTTTCAACGATCCTTTCAAGTTCTTTCTTAGTGCAATCATATTGAATTCCGTGAATCCAACATTCTCCAAATTTGGCTTCTTCTGAAATTGCATCTAAGTCATCTAATGTGCATCTGAACTTTTTATTCCCGATGACAAAGTCTCCTGCGATGACTTGATTTTCTCTGATTCTCAATTGTGAACGATTGGTTGAAGCAACTTCAAAGTCAATGCTTCCAAAATACTTGCCTAAATGGCGGACTTTTTCCTGGTTAATTCCAAAACGTTGATTTACTGACATTCAATGATAAAAGATTAATTGTTATAACCGCCAATATGGACGGTCAAACAATATATATCTTCCATGAACGAGTTGTCAATTTCATATCGCACAAATGGACCCAATTCATCAACTACTTCTGAAATCGGATAGTCTAAATGACTCGGTTCTCCATAGCAATTCGCCTGTAAGACAAAGATAATCGCAGTTTTTGTATTGTTTAAAGCGTGATTTAAAGTTTTGTTAAAAAACTCCCATTTATCAAAACCATGATCATCGTTCAAAGTTCCAATGCAGATCGTGTAGTCAGTTGGAATTGAAATTGTGTTGAAATCAGTGTTGAAAATTTTAATTCCTGGATATTTCTTCCTTCCAACTTCGCATAAATTTGGATTGGATTCTATTCCAATGTAATCAATTTCTGACATAGATTTCCCATTCAGTTTTGATCCGAAAGATTCTAAATGATTAAAGAAATCTCCTCGTCCACATCCTAAATCTTTAATTGAAAAGTTTTGGGATGGCAATTTTGATCTGACCCAATCATAAATTTGATGTTGAATAATTTCATCTGGATAGCCAACTATTTCAGGATCGTTTAAGAGATAATTTGGAATTATATTCGTCTGAATTGGATTTTCTTCGACTTCACTCCGATTATAATCATATTCAAAAGTTATTGCATCAGTATCTCCTTCTCCCTCCAATCTATTTTCCTTGAACCAATCAGGATCGAAATGGTATTCTTCATGATCTGGATAGTGCTCCTCATCTTCAATTCCTCCAACCCAATCTTTAAATCCAAGTTCAGAAAGTAATCTTTCCTCTTCAATTTCATCTTTAGAAATAGGTCCTGATTTAGACCAATTGTTCAAATCAATCATTTCTTTTAAACCTTGCAACGTATCTGACCAAGCATATGGAGGACCATCTCGTTCAAATAATTCAAATCTATTATCGACTTGAACAATTCTAAAACCTTTATAACGAATATCATCCATTCCATCGTATCCAATATTTGAATAATTCCTCGATTCCAATTCCATGATTTCATCAAGTGAAAGCGGCTGACCTGAAATTCCACCATCATCAATGATTACATCGATACCCGGTTCAATAAAATTTTTTTCAATAAAAGAATC
>Ga0154020_10006520_pt1 | contig 13669 bp, 11 predicted proteins | sample Klosneuvirus_201_FD_109709 | JGI IMG/M metagenome (GOLD analysis project Ga0154020, IMG submission 109709) | Active sludge microbial communities from wastewater, Klosterneuburg, Austria - Klosneuvirus_20160825_MG | ecosystem: Engineered > WWTP > Aerobic digester > Activated sludge | place... | reverse complement strand
GCATGGAATGTTTGATAATACTATGGATTGTAGCAAGGCTGGATATGCCGCACAAACAGACCCCATTCGATCGCTGCAAACTGACCCCTCATTTGGTATGATGATGCCGGGAAGACAATACAATAGCACTGGCTACCGCTATGGCTTTAACGGGAAGGAGAAGGATGACGAGGTTTCTGGGTCAGGAAATAGCTATACAGCAGAGTTTTGGCAATATGATTCTCGTTTAGGTCGTAGATGGAATTTAGACCCAAAACCAACATTTGGTGTTAGTGATTACGCATGTTTCTTAGATAATCCTATTTTGTTTACTGACCCAAATGGGGATAAAGTCAAGTTTGATGATGCAAAGTCTTTTTTTAAGGCAGTTGGTAAGGCAATAACCGATAAAGGATTTAGAAAGCAATTAATGGCACAGCATAAAGCAACTCGAATAACTACTCAACAGGTAACTGATAGTAAAGGTCATACACATTATGAGGACGTAGAACACGACCAAGTTTTCCATTATAGATATAATAAACAATCGGAGAATTCATTACAACAAGCTGCCGATATTATGGATGCTGAAATGCAGGGCAGGGAAGATAAAGGAAGACACTCTTCAGCTAATACTTATAATGTTGCTTTCAGCGATAATTCAGAAAATGTAACTTTGAAAGCCTCTGGTCATCTTTTGGAGAATGGTCAACCGCAGCAAAAAAGCAGCAAACAAATGTATAATAATGGAAGTATTACAATTAATACTGCTGGTACATTCGATGCAAATAATAGTACTGTGACTTTTTATCACGATGCACAACCTATAAGAGATGCAAGCAATAATATTATAAGGGTTCCTATTCCTGCAATTGGTGCAAATGGCGGTGGTAGCATGAGTACTTCCATCACAATACCATTCAATTTTAGAGGATATGCAAAGATAAGAATGGTTGTTACAAGAGGAGATAAGTCAAGTGGTAATCCTGGAGCTTTATTATTGAAAGTAAATATTAATAGGAATCCTTGATAAGATTTATTTAACAACAAAATGGAATTTAAAAATTAATTAGATAAAAGTTGTAGATTTGAGTATTATAGTCAAGAAATTTTGCAATGATTAAGAGTCTTTTGTTTTTTCTGTTACTTTCATTTTCGGTTTTCTCGCAAAAAAAAAGCGCATTGGATTATTATAACCTTGCTGAAAAAAAATCATATGAAGGGAATATGAGAAAGGCATATGAGAATTATCTTAAGGCTGCTGAGTTAAGTAAAAATTACATTTACTATGTTAAATCGGCAGAAGCTTATTATTTAAGTCATAACAATTCCAAGGAAAAAAACAGGAAAAGAACCGAGAGTTTGTATAATAAATCATTTAGTCTAAAGGAATGGAATAAAGAAGGTTTGCTATCAAGAGCAAAGTATAATCTCTATTTAGCAAGATATAAGTCTTCATTGAGTGATTTGGATTCCCTTTTAGTTAGAGATTCAAGCGTTATTGACGGATATTTACTAAAGGCAAGCATCTACTTGGAAAAAAAGGACACTATTAATGCTTATTATACTTATAAGCTAGCTTTAAGAAAGGCTCCAGTGAATCAATGGGCACAAGTTTATCTTGAAATGGGTAGTAACTACTATGTTAGGAGATTATGGAAAGATTGTTCAGAAGCCTATTTAAAAGCTTATGAGTTAATTGGAAAAGATAAGTTTACCGATTACAATTATTGTAATCTTAGCTCTGCGTTATTTCAGATTGGAAAAGTTAATGATGCATGTTATTACTTTAAATTCTGTAATATTAATAAACGACCAACCCTTAAAGGTCGGGATGAATTGCTAAAGCAGTGCAAGTGAAAAATCAACCAAGCCCCCCGCTTGGTTTTTTTATTGGGTGAAACTATAACGAAAATTTGGAAGGTGGAATTTTGATTAAGAACCTAGGGAAAACCCTGGGTTTTTTGCTTCACAGAATTTGGTAGAAAAGGTGTAAATTAGTTAAAGAATAAACCCATTAAATGGAAGAAGAAAATAATATTATAGATCAAGAAAATAAGACTGTGAATGAATCCAAACTGATTTTTGAAATTTGGATTAAGCCAACACAAACACTAAAGTATATACTTAATAGCTGTCCAGAGAAGTATGTAACCTTGTTTATTGTTTTGGGTGGGGTTTCAAAGGCAATTAGCAAGGCATCAGAAAAAAACGCCGGTGATAATATGTCAACAATGTTGGTATTGACATATGCTATTATTGGAGGCGCATTATTTGGATGGATAAGCTATTACATTTATGCTTTTTTCCTTAGTATTACCGGCAAATGGATTAACGGTAAGGCAGAACCTAATCAATTCCGAACTGTGCTGGCCTGGGCCAGTGTGCCAACACTATCGTCTTTGATATTACTTATGCCAGAGCTTTTGATTTTTGGAGATGATTTGTTTAGAAGTGAATTAAGCAACTCTGATCTATTGTATCAAATATTGTATTCAACTTTTGTATTGATAGAATTAGTGCTTGGCATATGGACGCTTGTTATTTCTGTAAAAGGAATATCAATTATACAAGAGTTCGGAATTGGCAAGTCAATTCTCAATCTTTTTCTTCCTGCTCTGTTGTTGATGGGTGCTGTACTGATAATTATTCTTGCGGTTTATGCATTAAGGTAGTTATATGTCGTTACTAATTTCCTTCGCCTTCCCGGAAAATCAAAAGCTTGGAACTCGATACTTGAGAGATTACAGAGGAAGATAAATAGTCATCATTCTTTGTTTTTCTAATGGTAAGACTATCGGGAAAATTTTCATGGACTCTTATTTGAAGAGGCACGCAAAAAATGAGAGATAGTTTGAATTCAAAATCGTTGTTTTTGGATTATATGATTAAATTTGAATATGACTAAATTTGTAATAATTGTTGGAATTCAGCATTTGTAATTTAGTTTTCTTAGCCATAAGTTTTGTTTTTATTTTCTATTATAGATTGAAAATCCAAATAAAAAGAAATAACTCAGATTCATTTTCCTTACAATCAATCCGAATATGACCACTTAGGTAATATGAAATTGACCCTGTTTTATTCGTGATACTGGGAATGAGTTTAATTAGATAGTTAAGTCAAACGAATTAAAGTGACGGTTTAACGAAGCCAATAAACTCCGATTCGGAAAACTGGAGCTTCATCGACTGGAAATATACGTTCTTTAAATATTCTGGTCGGTCAGCATCGAAGCTGTGAAATACCATAACTCCTGACTCGAATGTGAAGAAATCGCTCCTGTTTGTATCATAGTAAAAACAAACAACGGTTTGCTCGGTTACAGAACCGTCAAGCTCGAATCTGTATTTTTTTGTTGTATAACCGATGGATGGAACCTGATTGTTATCAATCACGGTCATGTGTTTTGTATTGGCGAATAGCTTCATGGTTATAAATAGGGCAAAATTGACCGTTTTCGGAACGTTTAACGGTATTTTTCCGCATAACCAACAAAGAACATCGTGAAGTTGATTAAAGTGTTTATAGCGGATATTTTGGAGGCATTTAAAATGGTCTTCGGAAAAGTTGACTCGGAGCTTGGAGAATTGCCAATGTTGACCGAGCAAGAATTAAGCAGGTCGCCAGAGCAAGTTGAACAAGAAAGAATCGAAGGAATGCTGGAATTGCAATTTGAATATCAGGTGACCGTATTCTGTAAATGGTTCTTTTTTATCCTGAGTATTATGACCGCAAGCGTGGGCCTTTATCTTTTGTTTGTAAATGCTTTGCTTGCGCTTTTGCTAATAGTTGTGGCGGTTTTTTTGTTTAGACTCTATATTAACCGAAGTGGAATGGCTCATGCTAAGCACTCAATGATAGGGTTTCTCTTCTTAACACAAGACGAACTGGATGCCCTATTCCGAAAACATAACAATCTTATAGATTGAGTTTTTTATAAAAAAGAATATCAACGCTTTCTTTTGTATCAAAACAGTTATAATCAATTTAAATTATTTTATTTCATACATATCACCATCTTTAAATGTCAACCCTTTTTCTCTACCGTTAATACGGCATTTAATACTCAACGTTTTAACTGTGCCATATATAGGGTCAGGAATGCCAAATGAAGAAGGGTCTACTGGACCTGAAATAACACCTCTTGATACTTGTTCTTGTAATACATCCTTCACATCCACCAAATTATTTGTTACCCCATAAGTAGCTTCAACTATCCTGATATCACTTAAGGAAAGTTTATTCCAAATCTCAATATCTCGAACAATATCTTTCAACTTAGAATTCAAGTCAAGAATAGATAAATCTTTCTCAGTGATAAAATTTGAAATTTCTTTTGATAAAGAGTTTTTCTTTAATGAATAATCTAACTTCCATTTTTTCAGAATTACTTCATCAAACTTCTTAAATTTTTCTTCCTTATATTTTAATTTTGAATGCACTTTTGATTGTAACCAATTATTAATAGTGCTTTCCGTTAAATAATTCTCAATTTCAATCCCAGAAGTAATCCAACATTTGTCTCTTCCTATTTCTTCTTCAATTCTTTGCTTTGTTTTGTTTACTTCCTGATTAATATTTCTTCTATCCTTATCAATTATTACATATGCATTTCTATTTATTTTTAGCAACGGCACTAATTCTGATTCTATATAATCAAAACTCAAATTACTTAATAATTTACCTCCATAAAACATAATACTATAATGCAACCCTTCTTTTAGCTCAGGAGCAAGGATTTGAAGCCACTTATTAAGGAAATTACGGTCACTTGGCCCTTCAACCCAAATTATACCATTGCTTTGAAATATATCACTTGCCTTTAATTCCAGGTCATCAAGGACATTGTTTATATCCTTTGAACAGGTCACTGTATTAATTTTATTATCCGAAACATGGACAATTTGAGCATTTTCATTTCCTCCAAATGAATCTATAACGACATTTGAATGAGTCGTAATAAAAAAAGTTGTATCAAATTTGACTGCAAAATCCTTGATATAATTAAACAATCTGCGCTGAATTGAAGGATGAAGATTGTTTTCTAACTCCTCGAAAAGAAAAGCATAATCTGACTCCTTCTTTTTCTCTAATTTGGGAAGAACGATTAGATTTAAAAGTACCTGAATAATTGTTTTTATTCCACTTCCCATTTTTGATAGAGCAATGCGTGTAGAATTTTTATCTTCGAGAAAAATTTCCCAATTATTCCCATCAACTTTTTGAACCAATATTCTACTAAATTGGATTTCTGGAAATGTTATTGAATTTAACCCCTTTAAAAGCAATCCTTCAATAAGGGTACTATCGTATGACGAAGAATTAAGTATTTCTTGAATTAACCATGTTGCTCCAGTTCCATTAGCCATTAACTCAATTGAATTTCGATTTGTCTCAGGAAGAATGTCTCGCTCTGCATTGATTGACTTTATCAATTTTCCACGAAGTGGATGAACTGCATGACTAATAAGGCTATTGTTATCATTAGTTGGCGCAATCATTTTTCTAGTAGAACTCAAAAAATGCTGTGTATTATCGAATCTTAATTCTATGGATATTTTGTCACCAATGAAATTTTGACCATACTCGTAATGATTACTACCTGGGATATTCCCTCCTCTTGTATTCTTAGGATAAATTCTATTAATTAGGTTTTCAGTTAATTCGGTATCATAAACTATGGTCATTTGAGGAAAATTCGTTTTTATTCGATTAAACTGTTCCTCATTTATAAATGATTTTACCATATCCAAAACTGAACTCTTGCCTGAATTATTTTTCCCAATAATAATATTCAAAGGTAATATCCCTTCAAAACCTTGAGGTTCATTTCCAAAACATTTATAATTCTTTATTTTTAACTGAAGTAATTTCATCTCAATATCACTTTATTAAAGATACAAAATCAATTAGCAAACCCTTGCTATACTTTGTAGTATTGCTCAGGAACCTTTTAGTAGTTTTAAACAGGGCAATTATACCTACTATGATAGGTATTTCTACCTACGTTCATCCCCTGCAATACGCTTATAGATTGGCTTTCTCAATAAAAAGAATCGGTGCCTTGTACATCGCAACTATATTATACATAAATCCCTTACTTTATTGCTCCGAACCAAACAAGCATAACGTAAATAGCTGGGATAACCAAAATAATTAGGCCAAGTCTTAGGGACCAGTATTTCCAAATTTCATCCCTATACTCTTTCCGATAATAATCTTTTCCTTCCTTTGTAATTTTTGCGGTAACCAATACGTTATCCAAAGTTTGAAGAATTCCTTGTTCAGTATTTCCGATTTTTCGGTGATTTACTGAAACAATATAACCAGTTGAGTCTAGAGCCTGCAAAGTGTTTCTGATATACTTTTCGTGGTTACACTTTTTCCAAAATGAGTTAAGTTCTATCATTCCAGATTCCTGCCTTCTGTATAGATAACCTAAGACCTTCCTTTGAATAAATTCATTTGTATGCGTTCCTTCTAGCGCAGGTGTTGCCTTTTCCATTGGTATAGTAAAGATAACAAAAAACCTAGGGTTTTCCCTAGGTTCTTAATCAAAATTCCACCTTCCCCAATTTTCCAAATAGTTTCACCCAATAAAAAAACCAAGGATGATGACTTCAAACTGTATTGAAGAATTACCATATGATTTAACCTATTCTAAAAGAAGAAATAAAATTATCAATCACATTTTTTTCCTTGTCACGAAATTTTGATTCATAGTTATAAGTAATAAATAAAACAGAATGCGCATAATAATACATTCCAAAAACAAATAGGCGTTCTTCAATATCAAGTTCAATAGATAATAGTCCTTCTTTTACCTTTTTAATCTTATTATAAAAACTATAATTATCTTTAGGCAGATTGATGTTCTCAGATATAAAATCATAAAACTCATCAAATAAATTAAATTCTACATCTTCTGGGATATCAAAATTCGAAATGTGTATAGCGCCCTCAGCCTGTAACATCACCGAGCTGTATTATATCGGGGTGATTGGATAAGGCAACCCTGGAGGCGTTTAAATCAATTTCTGAGGCGTAATAATTATCGACTTTTATATCAGCTCTTTTTAAAGCAAGGTAAGCCACACCGATTCCATCGAATAAAGAAAGTACATTCATAAATGCTTTCTTTATAAATAGTTTCGGAAAATGTTTTCCCTAGGAAATTTGAAAGAACTTACCCTGGGAAAATTCTTTTTAATTCAAACAAAAGCGAAAAGATTTTATTTCAATTCAAACCAAGCAAACTTTATGGCTGGCGTGGTGCCTTCGTCTTTGTTGTAATACTCCGAGAACTCGATTCGAGCCACCTCTACTGTTTGTCCTTCTGCATTCAATAAATGCACCTGTCCGTTGTTATCTAATAATGCCATAGCTATTTAAATAAATAGCAAAAAACTTTGGAACCAATTTTTAAAGTATAACGGCTAATTCTTTTAAATCAACGTACATATTTAGAATCTCGATTATTAAATGCAGGTAAAGTACCTTCGAGAATATTAACAACAACTTCGTTTGTTTTCTTATCTTCAATTGCCCCTGAATAAAATTCAACAGTATTCTTATTTTCCTTATCAATCTTCATTTGTATTATTTGGTCAGCATCGCAAACTATTGCCAAATTTGGATTGTGAGTAACTATAATGATTTGTCGTTTTTCCTTAACCTTTTTTATAAAATGAACTAAAATATGGTAGATGCTTTCATTATCAAGGTTTTCCTCTGGCTGGTCAATAATTAATGGAATATCATCTTTATCAAGAATTAAATAAAAGATTAACAATAATGCTCCTCTCTCTCCTGGAGAAAGCTCTTGTAAAGTTTTTGAACCAAGCTTTAAGTTAAAAACAGGTTGTAAATACTCAGCACCAAATATATAATCATAAAGCTGACTTAATTCAACCCCTTTTTTCAATTGACTATTTGTGTCAAGGACAATATTATCAGTGGTTCGCTTATCGTATTTTAAGCTGTCCATAATAACATTAGTAAATTCGATAAAGCCCGTTGCATTTTCAAAATGGGCTTTTTCTATAATATCCATTAGAATTTTATAACCATCTTGCTTTCCATAAAAAGTTCCGCCCTTAGATTGATTAATTAAATTAAAAAAATTATCGGGAAAAGAGCGTAATTCTAAAGCTACATCAATCTTGACATCATATTTCGCCTTTAATTCCTTAAATTCATCAATAAACTTTGTAACAGGTTGGTATAACTCTTTTCTTACTTCTAATAATTTTATCTTCTTTGTGTAAAGTTCATTTGTTAGTTTTTCTCGCTCTTTTATTTTTGCTTCTAACTCTTGAGTAAGTATATTACTAATATAATTTAGCTGACCATTATAGTAACTCAAGGTGCCTTCTTCATTCTTGTTTCCTTCAATAGTCTTTTTTTGGTCTTCCCATTTCTTTAATTCATCTAAATATTTTTGTTGTTCTTTAGCTGGCTTATCCAATTCCTCCTGACCTTTAACAAGACTGTCCTGAAGCTGCTTAACTTTAAAAGGTTTACTTAAAATATTATTTATATCTAATAAATCATCCAACAGTTTAATAGATTTTTTTACATCCTCTAAAATATTGCTGATTGGGTCGGTACTAATCAGAAAAGTAAATACATCCTTTAAGGCTATATTATTTCTGGCAAGGATTATTGAGTATTCATTACTTACATCGTGATTTTTGTTTAGTTGCTCGTTAAGATTTCTAAAATAATTTAATGTGCGAGTAAGTTCTTCAAATTGCAAAGTTAATTCTGACCTAGTCTTCTTATGCTCTTCGATTTCCTCTTGTAATTTGACAATACTCTCTCTGCTTTTCGCTAACTCTTCAATTAAAACTTTTGCCTCTTCACTTTGTTCTATTTCAACTGGTTTAATCGGTTTATTATTGTTAAGTGCAGTTAACTCTTCTTGTTTTAATTTTAACCTATTTTCAATTGACCTTTTATATTCTTTTGTAGTTTTATCTTCCAGAGTAATAATTGATAAATTTAATTTGGAAAGTGCTGTTTGCAATTGAGCTATTTCATCAATTACTAAACTAGATTTATAATTAATAAGTTCATCTAGAGATGACTTACCTAATCTCATCTCAGCTGGTGTATGTGAAAAGATTATATGCCTTAATTCCTTTTCAAAATCATCACTATCAACATTTACACAAAGCCGCTCAAGAAAATTTTGAGGAATATATTTAACCCTTTCTGGTTGCCCCTTATCAGGATTTTCATTTAGCAGAATATTTGCTACACTTCCGTCATGCCAAACTAGCGAAGCTTCAAATTTATTAGATAAGTTATAAGGCTTTTGTTTTCTGAATTTTTTATCTGTCAAAAACGAAAACTCAGAGGGGTCTCTGTGGGTATTTCCACATAAACCAATAACATCTGCTATCGCACTTTTCCCACCACCTTTATTTCCAATAATTGCAACAAGAGAACTATTTAATTCTATTTTAAAATTATCAAACCAGACATCTTCTATTTCACCAGAATTTTCAATTTTCTTAATTCCTAAACCCTTAATGAATTTCGTTTGATTTGCCCTAACTCTTTTTAATAAATCAGGTTCATCGCCAATAAACACTCTTTCAGGCTCTACAATGATTTGTCTTAATCCTTGGAATGTGGTGTCAGCATTAATCCAACAGTGTTTATCAGTAGGTTCTGAATTTTGGTTTTTCAGAAAGCCCAATGGGTAATTTATTTCATGAGCGTCAGAACCTTTGATACATGGCTTGCATTTCTCAAACCATGCTTCAAATTGCTCTTTAGTATAATTCTCATCCTTCCACTTAAAAAAATCAATCTGTTTTTTTGAAGAAGAACCCATTATATGTGCTTTTTTCACTAATGACAATTTAAAAAAATTATCATTAGGGTCTATATCATCAATTCCGCCATATTCATCATATGGTAGCCATACAAGACATTTATTTTCATATAGATTAAACTTCTTTAAGCTAGAAATAATTGCTTCAAAATCGAAGCTGACTTTGTTAAGATTCTTTGCAGTACCTAATTGAATATTTAAACCATTTTCATCAAAACAATCTAAAGAATTAGTCCAATTTATAATAACATCCAAAATTTTTGGGTCATTATCAAAAATAATATGGAAATTGATTTTTGTGCCTGCTTTAACAGCAGTAGCGTTCTTTCGGTTCGCAACTATATTATGCATCCTAAATTCTATAACAGGAAAAAGGACTTTTCCTGGAATGCCACCAAGATTTAATATTTCTTGGTAGCCCTTTAATGTACAATAATCATTAATTCCAATAACGGAAGCTTTCGTGTTTTGTGCGCTATCAATAAAATCCTTGTACTCACCGCCATAGGAAGCAGGAGTATGAACATGCAAATCCCAAATTCTCCATTCAGACCCTTTATTTTCACTATTATTTATCATAATTTATCTAGATAGTTTCTCTAAAACAAAATTTCATTAGTAATAAAGTTAGTTTAAACGTTAACGGAAGCGTGTTTTATTATCAAACATTCCATGCCGACTTATAAACACCGTATTTATACGTATTCTCATAGGTATTTCTACCTATTCCCACCAAACAAAAAACCCAGGGTTTTCCCTAGGTTCTTAATAAAAATTCCACCTTCCCAAATTTTCCAGATAGTTTCACCCAATAAAAAAACCAAGGCTTTTGACCTTGGTTGATTTTTTTGAAATTTCAATGATTTACTGAAAAATTCAGGGGATTATTCAAGTGGAGTTAAGCACGCTACATATCCAGAATTAGGAAGGTTTTTCACATTAAAATTTGTATTTGTAAATTGCCATTTTAACAAATCACTAGAAACAAAAAAAAGCACAAATTTCTCTGTTTTAATCTCACCAATACACTCTTTTTGGCAATGCTTTTTTTCATATTCTATACATCTCTTATAAAGGTTATCAAATAATGAGTAATTGTAGGTTGTTTTATAATTTTTATCACTCCATAGCAAACCAGATAAAAATGCGGAATGAAGGTATAAATAATTATTTAGCGAATTTCCGTGGTCATTCTTTATTGAATCGTTTTTTCCAATGATATAATATAAACTTTTACCTGAAACGGTATCTTTGCTAACGATAACTTTCGGTTGTTTTATTTGGTGTATTCCAACGATAAAAAAATCATTTCGATTACAATAATTTTGTGCACTGCAAAAAAAAGCAACACTCATTATTAAAATAAAAATAAACTTTACTTTCTTTCGAATCATATCACTTCTTTTTTTCAGTTACTTCACCATCATCGAATGTTTTTGGCGCACTACCTTCCGAATGAATTTGAGATTTTGCACTTGGATTATTATCTTCGATTTGGTCATTCATACCATCCTTTGGTGTCATCTTTCCTATCCCCGCATGATTTAACACCTCTGTAACATTCTCTTTAGTAATATTAGTTTCATCATCAGCTCTCTGTAATCCTTTTTTCATTAAGCCACTCAAAAAATGTCCTAATCCTAATCCATGCCCAACTTCATGGCTACCAGTTTTACGTTTTTCTGAAGATTTAGTTACAAGGAATTTATTAGCCCCACCTTCCTTTTTGTTGATTGAACCAGTCCATCCATTATCCCCATTAAGTGCGTCATCTGGTACATTCATGTATTGATTTGCCTCTCCTGATTTATCCTTATATAATTCATTAACCATAGTTTGTGGGTCATCAAATGCCTTTACAGTAACTTCAAATTTTATGTCATAATATTTAGCGTTTGGTCCATCTCCAACCTTGTATTGATGTTTTCCATTCTCATTATTCCAACTCATTGCGGCACTCTCTGCGGAGCAAATATAGTCATTTGTTGTGTATAAAGTGGCCTTAACAATGATTGTATTATCTTTATGATTTATGTAAACGCCATAATCTCTTCCATCCTTATCAACGAATAAAATTGGATTATTTCCAGAGAAATTATATGGGCTTAAATCTGTATATTTAGTCATCATAGGGTCTAAGGATAACCACCTACCCAAACGAGGGTCGTATATCCTTGCTCCAAAATCATAGCTGTTTCCACTTCCTTTTACCTCGTTATCATTCTCCATGCCATTAAATCCGTAGCGGTAGCCCGTGCTGGACTGGTATTGTCTTCCCGGCATCATCATACCAAATGTGTAATGACCTATAAAGTATTATTGCGATCAAGAACATCTTCACAAATTTCTATATAGTTTCAGCGAAAAAAAACAATCCCGATAACTATCGGGATGATGACCTTGGTATTCCCACCACTATTCAAATTGTTCCGTTGAACCTTCCCAGATTTTCGTTATAGTTTCACCCAATAAAAAAACCAAGGCTTTTGACCTTGGTTGATTTTGAATTTTATTAAAATTCTTGTCTAAAAAAGAGTTGCTTAAATTTAGATTCAGGTGACATTTTGAACTGCCAACAACTTGTTATAAAACTAATCATCTGATGGATTTTGAGCCTCACTAATATATCTTAGTAAACTAGAAATTCTATCGAAATCAACATAAGTACAAATTCTTTCTTTATCATTGACAAGATTATTAATTTCCTCTAAATCATCTTTTAATGAACCAACATTCTCAATTTCTTTTTCACCTTCGTTTATCTTCCATTTATTAGTAGGGATAATTCGATAGCAATCGTAAGTTAGTTCAATTTCAGTAACATTTTCAAACTCCAGTTTCTCGATAATTTTCTCGAATGCCAATTTAAGTTTTTTGATTTCTATTTTTTCCATTGTAAATTTATTGACCAGTTTGTTTTATGGCTTCATTAACTTTTTCTAACTCGCCTGATTGCTTTGTGATTTGCTTTTCTAACTCCTTTACACGACCCATAACCCTCTTCGTCAATTCCTCTTTAGTTGGATTATCTTTAGTCATCTCCTTCAGTTTCTCAGCACTTGTCTTACCCATTGGGTCTTTCTTGAATTCTTCTAATTTTTGCTTGTGTTCCTTAATCAATTTTTCAAATTTTCCCTTTATATCAAGTAGTTTGTCTTTACTTTGAGAAAGGTAAGGATTTTTGGATTGTGAAGCAACTTGCTCTACCTTCTTTACTTTAGCCATACCCTGCTCAGACTTTGCAATTACTTTCTCTGCTTGAGCTACCTTTTGGACTACTTTACTTGCTTTATAAGAATAATAAAGATATTTACCAAGTGCAACTAAACCTTCCCCAACCACTCCAAATGCCATTCCTTCAACAACTCCTCCGCTTCCGCTCATTTTATCACGTTCCTCAGCAAAAATTTGGTAATTCTTGCTGTCCCTGTAGTTCGTCACGTTATCCCACTTTGCCATTTCTCTAACATTTGGGTCGTTGCGGTCGCAATCATAACTACAAAATTCTAGTCCGTCCAAATCAATACCGTCAATTGGTCTATTTGAGGCAAATTGATAAGGAGTTAATTCTGGATATTCATCAGTAATTGGGTCAACGGAAAGGAACTTGCCAATACGAGGGTCATAAATCCTCATCCCATAATCCTGCTGATTTCCTGTTCCCTTCACCTCGTTATCATTCTCCTTCCCATTAAACCCATAGCGGTAGCCAGTGCTGTTGTATTGTCTTCCCGGCATCATCATACCAAATGTGTAATGACCTATAAAGTATTATTGCGATCAAGAACATCTTCACAAATTTCCAAATGGTTTCAGCAAAAAAAAACAATCCCGATAACTATC
>Ga0154020_10006519_pt1 | contig 13673 bp, 10 predicted proteins | sample Klosneuvirus_201_FD_109709 | JGI IMG/M metagenome (GOLD analysis project Ga0154020, IMG submission 109709) | Active sludge microbial communities from wastewater, Klosterneuburg, Austria - Klosneuvirus_20160825_MG | ecosystem: Engineered > WWTP > Aerobic digester > Activated sludge | place... | reverse complement strand
CGATCGACTCGCCCATCTTCTGCATGATCGCGCCGAACATACCCTGGAGGTCGCCCAGCGCCCGCTCCAGCGCCTCCGCGTCGGGCTTGAGCGCCTCGACCTGCTTGGCCGCCGCCACGTGGGCGCCCAGCTCGCCGAGCAGCGCGCGCAGGGTCTGGCCGCCGTCCTTGGCGATCTTGCGGAAGAACAGATCGAGGGCCTGGATGTGCGTGGTGCCCTCGTACAGGGAGTCGATCTTCTGGTCGCGGATGTACTGCTCGATCGGATAGTCCTGACAGAAGCCGGAGCCGCCGAAGCACTGCAGCGACACCGCCAGAAGCTCGTAGACCTTGTCCGAGCTGTAGCCCTTCACCAGGGGCAGCAGGAGATCGTTCTTCTTCTCCAGGAAGTCACGCCGTTCCCCGGGGCCTTCGATGCGGATCTGGTCTTGGACCGCCGCGGTATACAGCGCCAGCGCCCGCAGGCCCTCGGCGTGGGCCTTCTGGAGCATCAGCATGCGCCGCACGTCGGGGTGGCGGATGATCGGCACCCGGGGCGCGGTCTTGTCCGCCGACCGGGCCAGCTCGGCCCCTTGAACCCGGGCCTTGGTGTAGTCGAGCGCGTTCAGATACGCCGTCGACAAAGTGGACATCGACTTCACGCCCACCGCCATCCGGGCGTACTCGATGACGTGGAACATCTGCTTGATGCCGTCGTGGACGCCGCCGACCAGCAAGCCGCGCGCGGGGATGGTCTCGCCGAAGGTCATCTCGCAGGTCGCCGAGGCCTTGATGCCCATCTTCTTCTCGACGTTGGTGGCGAAGGCGCCGTTTCGGGCCCCCAGGCTGCCGTCCTCTTCGACCCAGAACTTGGGCACGATGAACATCGAGAGGCCCTTGGTGCCGGGGCCCGCGCCCTCGGGGCGAGCGAGCACGAGGTGCACGATGTTCTCGGCCAGATCGAAGTCGCCGTTGGTGATGAAGCGCTTGACGCCCTCGATCTCCCAGACGTCGCCGCCCACGTGGCGAGCCTTGGTTCGCCCGGCGCCCACGTCGCTGCCGGCGTCGGGCTCGGTGAGGACCATGGTGGCGCCCCAGTTCTTGTCCAGCATCTGCTGGACGTAGCGGGCCTTCTGGGAGGGCGTGGCCAGATCGTCGATGATCCGCGCGACGGTGGTGCCGAGCGCGTAGTAGACCATCGAGGCGTTGGCGCCGGCCATCATCTCGAAGGACGACCACGACACGCTGGCCGGCGCGCCAAAGCCGCCGAGCCGCTCGGGGACCTCGAGCTTGTTGAGGCCGACTTCGTAGTACGCCGCCAGGGTCTCCTTCAGGGAAGGAGGGAGCTGGACATTGCCCTTCTTGTCGAAGTTGAGCCCCACCCGATCGGCGTCGGCGAAGCTCTTGGCCGCGGTGGTGGTGGCGAAGCGCTCGGCCTGGGCCAGCACGTCACGGACCGTGGTCTCATCGAGGGAGGCGAAGGGCCCCTTCCCCAGCGCATGATCTTGGATGCGCAGGACCTCGAAGAGGTTGAAGAAGATGTCGCGGAGGTTGGACCGGTAGTGTGCGTCGCTGCTCATTCGAAGCTCGGAGTGAGCTTCGTTACTTCACGCCCACCACGTAGGCAACCCAAGCCGGATCGGGATCGGCGGACACGCGCCTCCGGTACACACCGCTGGGCCGGCCCCGCTTTTCCCCTTCCCAGTAGACGTCGGCGCGCTGGAAGCCGGCCTCGAGGAGGAGCTCGCGGACCTCGGGCAGCGTCCAGAGGCGCCAGTCGTAGGTGAAGGCCTCCTCGAGCGTGCTGCCGTCGGCGAAGCGGAAGTGGATGTGAAACTGCACGTCATGGGTGATCGGGTCGAAGCGGGTCTGCTCCCAGACGTAGGTGAAGCGCCCAATCTTGCGGGTCTCCTCCTCGCCCTGGGTCAGCAGCTCTGAGCCGCCCATCATGTCGAGGATCAAGACGCCCTGGCGCTTGAGGTTCTTGTAGGCCGCGCGGAAGTAGCGGAGGAGCTCGGCGCGCTGCTTGAAGATGAAGAAGGAGAAGTTCTGGGCCGCGACGATGTCGACCGGCGGCGCCTTCAGCGTGCGCACGTCCCCCCGGACGAGGAGGAGGCGCTTCTTTGCGGCCTCGGAGAGGGTGTTGACCCGATGCGCCAGGCCCCAGCTCAAGGGCTCCGGATCGAGGTCGACGCCGATCGCGAACCGCCCGGGGCGCCGCGCCCATTCGACGGAGACCGCGCCGGCCCCGCAGAAGTCCTCGCGGAGGCTGAGGGCCTTCTTGCCGTAGGTCGCCCGGTAGAACCGGTCGAACATCATCACTTCGTGCTCAGGGACCTGAACGGATCGCGCGTACAGATCGTAGCGGTCGGCCCGGCTAGCGATCGTAGGAACGGTCTTTTTGGCGGTAGAGCGGGGGCGCGAAGGGCCCTTCGGTCGTGTCATGGCGATTTCGAGGCGGGATCTGGAGAAAACGCTCGGGCGGGCTCACCGCTTACGCGAAGAGCCCGCCCGAAAGCGTAAGACTCAGACGAGGTCCTTGAGGCCCTTGAGGGGGCGGATGCGGACGATGTTGCGGGCCGGCTTGGCCTTCACCGTCATCTTCTCGCCGGGCTTGAACGGGTTGTCCTTCACCGTGGCCTTCGTGGCCGGCTTGCGGCGAACGGTGATCTTCATCATGCCGGGGACGTTGAACGCCACCGTCTTCCCGAGGTCGGCGCCGACCATCTGGGAGAGCGTGTCGAACACGCCCGCGACCTGCTTGCGCGACAGGCCGTTGTGCTCAGCGATGACGCCGAACACCTCGGACTTGGAGCGCACCTTGGACGCGCCGGTGATCTTCGCCGGCTTCGGTGCGGGGGCAGCCTTGGGGGCGGCCTTCTTGGGGGTCTTCTTTGCTGCGGTCTTCTTTGCCATCTCGTACTCCGTGCCCCGCGTTGGGGCTGGCACGCTCATACACCAATTCGGTGACGAGTACAGCCGATTCGTCCTATTTTGCCCGAGCAAACGGCGATCTCGGGCGCCACACGCGGCGCGAGCCCAGCGCAGTAGATTCTCGAAATGCCTCGAAATCATCGGCATTTGTAGGTCGAAATCGAGGTTCGAATAACGCGCTCCGCCCGCGCCCGCCGCGCCCCAAAAATTCGACCTCGGCGGGCCGGCCTGGAAACCTCGGCGGATCTCGCTCAAAACCCGCCTCGACGGAGGAATCGGCTCCGGATCGGTCCTTCTCGCGCCGCCGTTCGGTCTCGCCGCAGCCGGCGAACGTCCACTTTTGCCGGAAAAAGTAGGCTCTGCCGCGGCCGGGCTCGGCGGGGCGCTCGGCCCTCGGATCGCTCGCGCCCGGTCTGCCCACGACGACATACCTTTGTCCTTCAAAAAGGCGTTGAGCGGAGCGATCGCGCCCGCAGGCGGGTTCATCCCGCCGATAACGGGCCAAGACCCGCCCTCCAGCCGCCTTCGGGAGTCCGCGCGGGCGTGCTATACGTGAGGCCCTTGGCCAGCGAACGCCCGCGCGGGCCCGAGAGCCTTGCCCCGGCCCCGACCCGCCTCGGGCCGTACGCCCTCCTAAAGCGACTGGGAACGGGCGGGATGGGGGAGGTCTGGCTCGCACGCGATGACGACAGCGGACGCCTGGTCGCCGTCAAACGGATGCTCAGCCACCTGGCCTACGACACCCGCGCCGCCGAGATGTTCCGCGACGAGGCCAAGATCGCCTCCCAGCTGGATCACCCGACGATCGTGCGGATCGTCGACGTCGGCCAGCGCGACAACATCCACTACCTGGTGATGGAGTTCGTGGAGGGCGAGACCCTGGCCCACGTCGTCGAGCGCGCCAAGAAGCAGAAGCACCCGATGCCGGTGCGTCTCGCCTTGGCGGTGGTCGCGGAGGTCGCCGCCGGCCTCGACCACGCCCACACCCGCACCGACGGCCGCGGTCGGCCGCTCGGCATCATCCACCGGGACGTTACCCCACCCAATATCATGATCACCGACGAGGGCGAGGTGAAGGTGCTCGACTTCGGCATCGCCAAGGCCGTCGATCGCGTGGCCCGGACCCAGGCCGGGGCCTTCAAGGGGAAGGTCGAGTACCTGGCGCCGGAGCAGATCCAGGGCGCGACCATCGACGCACGCACGGACCTGTTTTCCCTGGGCGCGGTGCTCTTCGAGCTGCTCACCCAAAAGAAGCTCTTCTTGAAGGAGACCATGGTCGGGACGCTCAACGCGATCACGGAGTGCCGGGTGCCTCCGCCCTCCCGCATCAACAAGGAGGTCTCACCAACCGTGGACGCGCTGGTGCTCAGGGCCCTGGCCCGATCCCCTGATCTACGCTTCCCTTCGGCGCGCGCCATGGAAGAGGCCTTGCGCGGCCTGCTCGGAGCTCGGCCGCCTTCCTCCTTCGAGATCGCGCGCTACGTCGGCGAGCTGTTCCCAGACGAGCAGGCCGAGCGACTCCGCTTGTCGATGCCGCCGGAGCGGCTGCCGTCCTCGCCGGTCGACCTCGACGAGGCGACCGAGAGCGGGGCCAAGGCGAATCCGGTGCCCCGGGAGCCCGCGGAGGAGGAGCCGACCCAGGTCGGGCTGGCCAAGGTAGACGATCCCTACGACGACGAGCCGCCGCCCAACCAGCGGATCTCGCCGGCCTCCACCGTCCCCTCGAGCCCGCCCTCGGCGCGCCTGCATGAACCGCTGGCGGTGGCCGCGACCGAGACGACCTCGGGGGCGATCTTGTCGATGCCGCCCCCGGCCACGGTGGAGGAAGACACCAACCCCAGCGGTGATCCGGCGGTCACCGCCAGCCACGACACGGCCCTCGAGGAGATGCGGGGACCGCTCGAGGAGCGCACGCCGCCGCCGACGCCGGCGCGGACCCGCCGGCTATCTCCGCAGAACGGGCGCGAGCTCGCGCCGATCGCGCTGCCCGACGAAGGGGACGAGGATTCGGTGCTCGGGGCGCAGCTCCGGCGCTCACGGTTTATGGTCGTTGGGGGCCTGGTCTCCTTGGCCGTGGCCGTCTCGATCTTGCTGGGTGCGATGGTGCTGCGGCGCGGGCCTGAGGCGCCCGCCCGTTTCTCGCCAGCCGCCGTGCCGGATCCGCCGCTGGTGCCCACCTCCACGGCGCCGCGGGTATCGGCGGTGGAGGTCGCGGATCCGGGGCCCGAAGCGGCGCGAGGGCCCGAGCCCGCCGAAGCGCCCGAGGCGCTGGCCTCACCGGCGCCTTCCGCTTCGCCAGAGCCCAGCCGTTCCCCGCCGGAAGCAGCCCCTCGGCGCACCCCCAGCCCGACCCCGCCCGAGGAGGCAAGGCCCTCCCCGCGCGCCCGACCGAAGGGGCTGACCACGACCCCCACCAAGAGCGCCGAACGACCGCGGCCGCCCCGGCCCCGGCCCCGCAAGAAGGAGCCCGAGGCCGACGTCGAGATCGAGGTCGAGTAGCCCCCCCGTTGCGGTCCCGATCGCACGACGAACGAAGCGTACCTGGTTGTACGCGACGGAGGAGAGCGAAGCGGTGCGGCCAGCCTGCGCGAAGGGGGCCGGCGCAGACCGGTCAGGATCACGCGGTGATAGGACTAGACGGCAATTCGCCTAAGGCCGGTTGAAGCGAAAGCGTAGGAGGTCGGGTCCCGCGCCCACGAACTCGAGCCCAGTCAGCTCGCGCGATTTGTGGGACTCGTCGAGGACCGCGGCCCCGAGCCGCTCGTCACTGCCGGTGTACGACAGCTCCACCTCGAGCATCACATCATCGGTGTCCAGCACCTCGGCCTCGGTCACGCCTTGGATCAGCTTGAGCGTCTCGAAGACCGCCCGCCCCCGCAGCCGAAAACGCCCCACCTCCTCAAACCGCAGCTTCAACTTGCGGAGCGGCGCGGCCTGGCCCGCTTCCTTGACCAGGTGCACCCGGAGGCCAGCGATCGCGCTCTCGACCAGCCCCGCGTCGATCGCCCGGACCAGCGCCCGCTCCAAGGTCGCGCCGTCGGAGCGCACGCTCAGCTTGCGCTTGCCCATGACCTCGCGGCGGACCACGTCGATCACCCGGAGCGAGACGTCGACCTTCGCCTCCACGCTGGAGTCATGGACGCTGGGGCGCTCGGCGGCGCGGACGTCGACCTCTCCCACGATGAGCAGCTCCGCCCCTTTCTCTCGGCCCAGGCGGGCCAAGGCGGCGACGTCCTCGAGCAGATCGAAGCTGGTGCCCGGGTCAAAGGAGAGATCGGCGATGTCGTAGCCCTGATGCGCCAACGCGGCCGACAAGGCCCGGCCAAAGTCCCGCCGCTGACCGACCTTGGTCCGGCCGTCTCCCACAAAATAGAGCTCATCGGTGGCCACCCCGAGGATGGGCCAACGCAGGGTGCGCATCCGGTCTCGCGCCTCTTCGAGCACGGCGCGGGCCGAGAGGATCACCACGCCGGAGCGGATCCTGAGGCGCAAGGTGCCACGGCTCACCTCCTCCCGGATGACCTTGGTGCTCTGGATCAAGCGGCCGGGATCCGCCGCGCCCAGGGCCACGAAGGCGGCTGTCAAACGCCGGGCCTCGAGCTCGCTCGGCCCGGTGCCCTTGAGGAGCTTCATTGCCAGCGCGTCCAGGCAGTCGGCCAAAGCGAGCTTGCGGGCCTCCAGCCTCACCTCGTCGAGCTTGCGGCGATCGATTCGAGCCTCGCCGCTGCCCTCGCAGCTTTGGGGAGCGGCCGCAGCGAGCCAGGTCGTCAGCGCGAGGACTGCGACAACCATAGGTTAAAGCAGGTAGGCCACTCCGGGCGCTGGCCGAGCTCGATCTGCCCGTGGTGCGCCTCGGCGATCAGCCGGCACAGATAGAAGCCGAGCCCCACGTTCCCGAGGCTCCGGCCCCGCTCTCGCCCGGTGCCCGTCTTGTCGAAGACCCTGGCTCGCTCCTCGTCCTGCACCGGCGCCCCGGTGTCCCCGACCGTGAGCTGCACGCCGCTCGGCCCGGGGACCGCCTCGACCAAGATCCGGCCCCCCCGTGGGGTGTGGCGGAGCGCGGCCTCGAGCAGGTTGTCCAGCGCCCGCCGGAAGAGGACCGGGTCGACGATGGCCGAAGCGGCCGGGTCCACCTCCAGGGTCAGCGCCAAGCTCTTTCGCTGAGCCTCGCGGGAGACGCCCCGCTTGGCCGCGTCCAGCGCTGGGAATAGGGCAAAGGGCTTGGGTGAGGGGCGCAGGTCTCCCGACTCGAGCCGGTTCACCAGCTGGGTGTCCTCGATCATGCGCTGGATCCGGCGGGAGGCCTCCCGGGCATCATCGAGCGCATCGGACAGCTCGGATTCGCCCCCGAAGTCGTGGCCGCGCAAGAACTCCAGGTTCGCATGGACGACCGCCAGCGGGTTCTTGATGTCGTGGAGTAGAAACTGGATCACCTCGTGCTGCTCGAGCTTGACGCTACGCAGCAGCCCCAGGCTCTTCTCCACCTCCACCTCGGCCCGCTTGGCTCGGATCAGGGCGCGAGCGCGGGCCGCGATGTTCAGAGCGCATTCACTCTCGGGGAGGCTGTCGTCGGCGAAGGGACGGGCCTCCTCATTGCCGACGGCCAAGATCGCGGGCCCCAGAGCGCTGAGCCGCGCGACGGTGAAGCGGGCCCCGAGACGCTCCCAGTCCACGACCCACAGCTCATGCGCGGCGGGCTCGGGCAGCTCCTGGACGATCTCGACGTCGCGGCTGACCGGGCTGAGCCAGGCCGCCCAGCGCTCCGCCATCTCTCGCCTCGGGCTCACGACCGCGACCGCCACATGTTCCGCTTCCCTCGGCCGCTCGCTCATCGCGGGACGATTGTCACGAGGGCCTGGGGTGGGGTCAATGAAAGGGCCAAACCTTCCGCGCTGGCTCAACGTAGGCGCGGGTGCGAAATCTCGTTGGTGATCAGCAGGGCTAGGCCCAAGATCAGGAGCACAAAGGACACCCAGACGTGGCGCGGCGCTCGGTAGCGGAGGCCCGGCGTGGCCTCGACGACCCGGGCATACCGGCGGCTGAAGAGGGGGCCGACGCTGCGCGGGGCCAAGATCAGCGCCGGGACCGCGAAGACCACGGCCAAGAAGCCATAGCCGAACGCCGAGCGGCGGTCCAAGAAGGCCAAAGCCCCTGCCCCAGTCAGGCCCGCCAAGGACAGCACGATGGCGGCGACCCTGGCCCAGGCCCGAAGTCGGCGGACCGAAAAGCCCACGAAGGCGTGAAACAGGGCGAGCGCCATCAAGCCGAAGCCGATCGATAGGTCCGGGTTGGCGCTCACCCACACCTTGAAGGAGCCCACGAGCATCGCCGCGGCCGCGAAGACGAACAGCGGAATCGCGGAGGCCCTCGCCACCACCTCCTTGGCGAGGAGGCGTTCCCGTTCCGCCCAGGCCTGCTCCAGCTCCAGCTCGGGCTCGAGCGAGGCCCCCGGCTCCGGCGGCTGAAACGGGTTATCCGACACCCTTGGGCCGTAGCGCGGCGGCGCCCCTCGATCAACGCAGCCGAATCGACTAATGATAGGATTCAGCGGATTTAGGATGACCGAGGAGCGCCCATCGTGAGTCGGGGTAGGGAGGGGCCAGCCATGCCGGGCTGGTCGGGGGTCTTCAGCCTCGACCGCGACAAGGTCCTCGAAGAGGCCGACGACGCCACCCGCGAGGAGCTCCAAGACTTCGACCAGAACTTCGACGAGAAGACAGAGCCCCCCGAGCCAACGACGCTCCCACCTCCGCCGGCCGCCCCGCTGCCCAAGGTCAGCCGCGCAACGCCACCTCCCGCGACGGTCGAGGAGGTCGACCCCGACGAGAACTCGCAGACCATGCTCGACATGGATCGGGGCGTCCTGCGTTTCCAAGATGGGACGCTCCCCTCGCCGATCGTGGTCGTAGAGCCCCCGCCCCCGCCCTCGAAAACAGGTCCGCCCACCCGCTCCGGGCCCGCAGCTGCCCTCCCCCTCAAGAAGTCGCTGCCGGCGCAGCCGCGGGGGGATGGCGAGAGCACAGAACTCGATCTCTCCGATGACGCGGTCCAGGGCCGCCTGACACAAAAGCCCAAAGTGCAGACCCTCGACCTGCCGCAGATCGTCGACCCCGCGGCGGCCCGGCTCAAGCCCAGCCTCTCACCAAAGCCGATGCCGATCGCGCCGGAGAGCACCGCGGGTCGGGCCCGCATTGGGCTTCCCGAGCCCACCCGCAGCAAGCCCCTGCCGGCGCCCGACAGCACCCAGGCCCGCGCCAAGCTGAGCGTGCCGGCCGAAAAGCCACCGAGCATCCCGAGCGAGGGCAGTCGCCCGGCCGCCAAGCCGAGCGTCCCGAGCGAAGGGACCGGCGGGCGGCTCCGGCCCAGCATCCCCAGTGAGAGCACCGGCACCCGAGCCAAGCTGTCGATCCCCGCAGAGAACACGGGGGCTAGGCTCCGCCCTTCGGATCCGCCGCGGACGCGGGCCGGCCTGGAGCCCTTACCGCTGCGGCGGCGAGATGAGGTCCACGTCGGAGCTGCCAGCGAGAGTTCCGAAGGCCTGGGACCCCAGGTCGTGCGGCGTCCGCCACCGGATCCCGACCTCCTCGAGAACGCCCCAGTCGTGCGGACCACGCCGATCGACCCGAACGCCTCGGTGGAGCTGACGCAGATCAACGCGGCGGCCGCGCTCGGCATCGCTCCGGAGCCATCGGGCCCGGCCGGCAAGGACCCCAGCGCGCCCCCCGAGGTACCGCCGAGCCCTGCCCTGCAGCTGCCGGTGCCGGCCGAGCGCCTCGACTTCGGCGAGCTCAAGCTGGCCGAGAAGGAGGAGGTGCTGGCCCGCTACCCGGTCGAGGCGCCGGGCGCGGCGCTGGCCGAGAAGATCAACGAGCAGGTGCCGGTGGTGGCCACGCTCTCCAAGATCATCCCCTTGGCGATCAGCGCCTTCGTGGCGATCGGCTTCATCACCTTCTTCTTGGTGGGGCCGATCCGGCAGCTCACCAAGGACAACGGGACCCGCCATCATGTGCGAGAGCTGCCGGCGCCACCAACCAACAGCCCCACCAACGCCGCCCTCGACGCTCCTCCTGGGGGCTTTCGGCCCGCTGGCCAGCGAGAGCTGCCGCCCGGGGCCATCCGCCTGACCTCCAATCCTTCGCGGGCCACGGTGGAGGTCGACGGTTTTTACGTGGGTCGCACCCCGTTGATGTTGGCCTCACCCGAGGGCGATCACACCTACGAGGTGAAGCTGCGCGTCGACGGCCACAAGCCCTGGCAGGGCCGGATCCTGCGCGGACCCGACCTCCAACACCTCGACGTCGAACAGGTCGTGGAGGGGGCCTCGGCCAAGATCGCTGAGCTGGAGCTGGACGCCAGCGGCCGCTTTGATTTCAACCTGAGCCTAGAGGCTGAATGACCGCATGAGCTCCTCGGACTCGAGCCCCGATCTCCCGAGCCCGCTCGCCCGCTTCATGTACGGAACGCTGGCGGGCTTCCTGCGCCTGGTGGTGCGAGTGTTCTATCGGCAGATCGACGTCGTGGGCCGAGAGAACGTCCCGGATCGCGGGCCGGTGATCTTCGCGGGCAATCACCCCAACTCGCTGCACGATCCGATGTTGATCATCGCCTTCGCCGGGCGGGTGGTGCACTTCGCGGCCAAGGACGTGCTGTTCAGGAGCGCCTTTTTGCGCTTCTTTTTGACCAACCTCGGCGCAGTGCCCATCCAGCGCAAGAGCGATCACGCCGGTGAGGTCGACAACAGCTCGACCTTCGATGCGCTCTTCGCTGTGCTGGCCGAGGGCCGCGCGATGGGCATCTTCCCCGAGGGGCTCAGCCACGACGAGTCGCAGCTGGCGCGGCTGAAGACTGGCGCCGCGCGGATCGCCCTCGGCATGTTGGCCGATCACCCTGACCTCGAGCTGTCCATCATCCCCTCCGGCCTCACCTACTTCACCCCGAAGCGCTTCCGGAGCCGGGTCCTGCTGCAGTTTGGGCCACCGATTCCGGTCGGCGCCGCTTGGCGGGCCCTGCACCAGCAGGACGAGCGCACCGCGGTACGCGCGTTGACCGAGGAGCTCGAGCGCGCGCTCCGGGGCCTCACCATCAACGCGCCGGACTGGGAGACCGCGCGCGTGCTGGACGGGGTCCGGCGGCTCTATCAACCGGCCAACATCTCGCTGGAGCAGCGCACCGAGCTGTCGCGGCGCTTCAACGAGGTCTATCCCAGTGTCCGCGATCGCCCGGAGGTGAAGGCGATCTACCAGCGCGTCGAGGCCTATTTGGACCGCCTCCGCGCGGCCGGGCTCGATGACCGCGATCTCACCCGCGAGCTCGGGCCCTTCGACGTGGCGCGCCGAGTGACCGGGCACGTGATCCTCACCTTCTTGTGGCTGCCCCTGGCGCTGCCGGGCTTTGCGCTGTTTGTGCCGCTCCTGCTCACCATCCGGATCGCGGGCCCGCGGGTGTCGCCGCGCCGCGATGTCATCGCCACCACCAAGCTGGTGATCGGCATGGTGACCACGCTGCTCATCCTCACCGCGCTGCCAGGGGCGATGCTGGCGCTGTGGTCGCCGGTGGCGGGCGCGGTGACCTTCGTGTTGCTGGTCTTGGCCTTCCTGGCGACCATCCGCGTGCTCGAGCGAGGGAACGCCATGCGCCGCTTGCTCACCACCTTTGGTCGCCTGATCGCGCTCAGGCGTGAGGTGGAGGCCCTGCGCGGGGAGCGCGCGGCGCTGGTAGACATCGTCATTGCCGCCGTGGAGGCCCATCGGCCGGAGGACATGGTGCCCATGTTTCCCCGTGATTCTAGCGCCCGGATCGAGCCCGCATGACCGAGACTGTCGTCGTCCTCCACGGCCTGGCCCGCACCCACCGCTCCGTCGCCAAGCTCCGCCGCGCGATCGGCGCCGCTGGATACGGCACCTGGTCCGCGACCTATCCTTCGATGCGGATGGGCATTCGGGCCTTGGCCGAGCACACCGCCGAGCGGATCCAAAAGGAAGCCCCGCGCGGGCCTTACCATGCCGTGACCCACAGCTTGGGCGGGATCCTGGTGCGTCATATGCACGACCTCATCCCGTTTGAGCGGGTAGTGATGCTCGCGCCTCCGAACCAGGGCAGCCGCTTGGCCAGCGCGCTAGCGGGCCATCCCTTGTATCGCTGGCTCTACGGCCCGGCCGGCCAGGACGTCACCGACCCGACCCGCTGGCCGCCGCCCCCGCAGCCGTTCTTGGTGATCGCGGGGACCCGCGGCTCGGCCCTGGGCAACCCGATCAGCTGGGTGACCCGGGCCGCCAACTTCTTCCCGCCCGAGACCCCCAGCGATGGGACGCTCTCCGTAGAGGAGACCAAGCACCCGAGCATGACCGCCTTCGCGGCGATCGACACCTCGCACACCTTCATCATGAACCACCCGGAGGCGCAGCGGCTGACCCTGCGTTTTCTCGCGGAGGGGCGGCTGTAGTGGAGCTGTCCTTCCAAGACGGGAAGTTCCTCGCCTATCGCCTGTTCGAGGTGAGCGATGAGATCGATCTGAGCCGGGCCGCGCAGCAGCTGGGCGTCCCCTTCACCGACCCACGCCCGCGCATGGGTCCCTTGGTCTACGCGCTGCCGACGCTCACCCTGCCCCTCGGGGATCGAGCCCTGGCGTTGATCCCGGGGCAAGCTCGTCCGGCCCAGCTCGCGGCGCGCATCTTCCCCTACGGGGCGATCTCGATCTGCTTCGAGCTGGCCATCGACCCCGCGCTGCCCATCGCGCGCCTCACCGAGCTGGCCGACCTGGTGTACGAGTCGGACGAGCTGACGGCGCGGGGGCGAGCGGAAATGGTCGCGCTCTTGCCCCGCCTCGGTCCCGCGCTGATCGGTGCGCACCCCTGGGCGGGCTTTGAGACCTATACGGTGCTCCTGGCGCGGGCGGTCCACGGCGCTCCTTCGCACCAGGCGCTGCTCGAGTGCCCCGCCTTGCCGCGGCTGCTCCTCGGCGAGTCCTCCCCCCGAGCGCTCAGCGAACAAGCTTCGGCGGACGTCACCAAGAACCCGCTCTCCTACTACGAAGACGATCTAGCCGTGATCGACTGGAACAGCGCGCTGGTCATCGACCCGGCGCTCAGCCGCGAGATCCCGGAGCTGCTCGAGCTGGCCACCTCCCAGCTGCTCGAGCTGCGCTACTACGACGACATCCTCGACCACGAGATCGGCCGGGCCTACGCCTCCTTCGAGGGGCTGCGCGCGCCCTCGGTGCTGGCCACCTTCTGGAGCCCGTACACCGGCTTGGCCCGGGAGATGTTGCGGCGATTCATCGAGCTCTCCGAGTTCACGGAGCGGGTCGACAACGCGGTGAAGGTCGTGGGCGATCTCTATCTGGCGCGGGTGTACCGGGCCGCGGTCGATCAGTTTCAGATCCGGGTGTGGCAGTCGACGGTGGACCAGAAGCTCTCCTTGGTCGCGCAGGTCTACTCGATGTTCAAGGACGAGCTGAACCATCGCCGCACGCTGCTCCTCGAGATCATCGTGGTGCTGCTGATCGCGGCGGAGATCTTGATGGTGGTGGTCGGGCGCTAGCGGTTTCATGCCGGGTTGCGGCCCGATGCCCCCCGGTGTCGGCGTAGGATGCTGTGGTTTTGGGTCGAGACGCTCCCCGGCGGTAACGGATGGGAGGGAGAGCGCACCTGGCACGATTCGAACGTGCGGCCTTCGGATTCGTAGTCCGACGCTCTATCCAGCTGAGCTACAGGTGCTTGAGGCCGCGAACCATACCAGCGAAGTTTCTCGAGTCAACGGTTT
>Ga0154020_10006518_pt1 | contig 13674 bp, 13 predicted proteins | sample Klosneuvirus_201_FD_109709 | JGI IMG/M metagenome (GOLD analysis project Ga0154020, IMG submission 109709) | Active sludge microbial communities from wastewater, Klosterneuburg, Austria - Klosneuvirus_20160825_MG | ecosystem: Engineered > WWTP > Aerobic digester > Activated sludge | place... | reverse complement strand
TTATACACTATAAAAATATAGATATTATAAAATATAATAATTTAACCTCAAATTATTCTGAAAACACATTGGTTTATACTTTAAATTACACAAACAACGGCCCTCTAGACGCTCATAATGTATTAATAGAAGACATGTTGCCAGCGGGTGTAACTCCAAATGGTACTTGGACTCAACTTTCAGGACTTGATCCAATTGAATGTGTTATTGATTATGGTTTAAACAAACTTTCTTGTTATGGTGTTGATTCAGATTCAAATCCTTTACCTGATTGGGTTTTGTCACCTGGTGAAAGTGGAAGTTTACAATTTGAAGCAGTTATTGCTGGGGGTGGAACGCCAATATCTATTACACACACAACGCAATCAGATTTTGAAATAAACGATACAAGCTCTAATGTCTCTACTACAACTATTCCAGGAAGTATTGTTCCTGTTAATTCTGTTGTGTCCATAGATTTAGCAGCAACTTCTATTGATTCAATAGAGCTCTATCTTTACGATGAATTCTTCTCTTTAATAGAAGGTACCTCTGGCACACCGGCTGATTTAGTTAACTTTACTTTAACGTCTTTGAATCCAGTCACCCTTCAGTATACTGGGCCAACTCCAATCAATGTCGGATTTATGTACATTGCACTTTCAATGTCAGGAGGCACAAGTTCATCATACTTCTTACAGCTTACAGATGGAGATTCTGATGGTATTGCTGAGCAGTATTATGTCTCAACAGATGCTGGTGTGTTTAGTGGTAATATTGGAACTTTTGACCTAACTGCCCCTATGGTCTTGAAAAATATTGCCCCAGGGTATTCTTCAGTCCCTGAACCTGGTTCAGTTTCGGCCACCCCTACAGCAACTTATAAAAATAGTTTTAATATGCCACCAACGGCGTGTCCTTCAGGAAATAGACAATGGGGCCATCTATCTTTAGATAAAGTTGACTCACTAAATAACGTAACACTTTATTTATCTAGTGATGATTTTAATTCCTCAGTAATTCCGTACAATCCATCTGTTACAGTAGAAGACTTGTTTACATTATATGGTGAGACAACTCCAGCTGTTGTTTATTATCAAATCAGCATATCTAGAACTGACCCACTTTATATACCAGAAGTAGAGGAAGTAAGTGTTGAAACAGTTTGTAGTGGATCTATTGGCCCAGGTACAATGCTTATAAATAATTCGTTAATTTCAACGTCGACTAGAGACACAGAACTAGAAAATAATTCCGATACAGCTATTACTTTTATTGGAGAGATTTCTAATTTGACAGTAACTAAAACTGGGCCAACTCAAGCTTCAATAGGAAATAATTTCTCTTATACAATTGAAGTTGAAAATAATGGAAATGCTATTGCTGAAAACGTAACAATTGTAGATGTTTTACCAACTCAGATAAGTTACGTTTCTTCAGCTACAACGGGAACAATATCATTTAGTTGTGCAAGCAATTCAGGAATACTAAACTGCACAGGATCTAGTGGTCTCGGTATCGGAGAGACTGCAATTCTTACTGTTACTGTTTTTGTTCCTAACAATGTTTTGTTGATTGGTGATACTTTGCACAACGAAGTTACAGTAGGTACAACTTCTCAAGAAGTTACAATGTTAGATAACTTTGATGAATACGATGTAGTAATTGCACCATTTGGAAGCTCTAGTATTTCTGGTTTTGTTTATATTGATGCAAACGGTAATAACCAAAAAGAATCAAGCGAGAACGGAATGGAAAACGTACTGGTGTTTATTTCTGGTAGAGACTTGTTTGGGAATGTTTATGGTCCAAGTAAAATAGATCAACCATCTGTTTACGAAGATGCAATGGATAGATTAGTTGCAATGAGTGTTTTACCGAACCTTCCATATCTTGCGACAGATCCTTATCCTGCAAATTACTTGCCAATAAATCCTGATAGTACAAATGTTAGTGGCTCTTGGGCTTTCAATAATTATAATCCGGGCACATATGTTGTTTTGGAACTCCAGCCGGCTTCATATGCCTCAACGGGTTCAAATGCTGGGTATAGTAATACTGACACATCAGGTAACCCAATCTTTGATGTAGCAAGAGATGGTATTGGTAGTTTTGAATCGGGGCTCTCATCAGACGTCGACGTAATTCACACAATTATTGTTGGAGAAAATCAAAATTCTGTTCAGTATAATTTTGGAGAAATAAATGGTTCAATAGGTGATCTTGTTTTCTTGGATCAAAATTTAGATGGAATATTTAACGGATCTGATACTGGAATTGCCGGTGTCCAGATTAATTTGTTCACAGATTTAAATAGTAACGGAGTTGTTGATGCGGGTGAACCGTCTTCTAGTACAACAACTGATTCAAATGGAAATTATCTATTCTCAGGTTTGGTTATAGGTTCTCAGTACATAGTTCAAGTTGTTGATTCTACTGGAGTTCTCGGAAGTTATAACGCTATAGTTGGACCAAACCCTGGTGTTAATAACAATTCCCAAAATTCAAGCGGATATGTTGTAAACCTTATTTCTGGGAATAGTATAAATTTGACCGCTGACTTCGGTTATCACCAGCCAGACACGGGATGCGTTGGCTCTGGTTGTGGAGGAAGTGGTTGTACTGGGCCAAACTGTAATCCATCAGGGTCAAGTGGATTTATTGGAAACCAAGTTTTCTTTGACGAAAACGGCAATGGAATTTTTGACGGAGGTGAAATTGGAATACCTGGTGTTGAAATTACTCTTTATATTGACATAGATAGAAATGGAAGAATTGGACCATATGATCAAGAGAGAACTATGAAAACCAATCAGTACGGAGTTTATGGTTGGGGAGGTTTGTCATTTGATTATCAATATATGGTTGTTGTAACTGATGCAGATAATGTTTTGAATGAATTTACACATATACTTGGCCCAAATGGTGCGCTTGATAATCATTCGAAAAATGAATTAGGTTATTTAATAAACCTAACTGCGCTTGAGCCAATAAATAATACTGCCGATTTCGGATATGTTGGTTATGAATTACCTCAAACTGGTCAAGCTGTTTCTGGTAAGATGTTATTTAGCATAACCCTTATTACTGTAACCATTTTTACACTATGGTTCTTTAGAAGAGAGAGGACATTGACGAGTGTTATTAATAACCTTAATATAAAATACAATGGAAAATCATAGAGAAAAAGTTTTGAAATATTTGAAAGTTACTAATAGTATTCTTGTTGGTACAATTTTTGCGTTTGCTCTTTTTGTAATGATCGACCCTCTGATCCCAGCCCTTTCTTACGAAGTTCAAAATCTTTCTGTAAAAAAAGTATTTGCTCAAGAAACAGATTTTAGTTCAACGCCTCTTCCTCCTATGCCAACACCAAACCTTACTGAAGACATGAATATTCTGTATATTCCAAAGATAAATGTTAAACAAGAAATAATCGAATCTGCAACAATAAAAGGGATTGGCCATAAGGCATGGAGAAGGCCAAACACTTCAACTCCAGAAAAGGGAGGCAGGACGGTGATAATTGGACATAGGTATGGAACTATAGGCGGAAAAAGAGAAAGTGTAATGTACAATCTTCCAAAAATGGAAAAAGGTGATTTGGTGTATGTTTATTGGGAGGGTAATGTATATACATACGAAGTTTTCGATAAAAAAATTGTTCCTCCGACTGCTGTTCAAGTTGAGTTTGCTACAGTAGAGCCAACGCTTACTTTGTACACTTGTACACCTCTTTGGACAGCAAAGAATAGATTGGTTGTAGACGCTAAACTTATTTCAACATCTCCAATAGTTAACTCTATTGTTAAAAAGTAATGGAAAAGGATATAAAAAAACAATTAACTAAATCAATTGTACTTTTTTCAATACTTTGTATTTCAATAGTTGTTTACTCTTATATAAATTATAGATATGAAAGAGAGTTTAAAAGAGAGTTTGAATTACCCGGCGCAAGTGTAGAGGGTCTCTAGAATATTGTAATTTTTTGTGATAAAATTTGTTCGTGCAAGATGATAATAAAAGAATTGAAAAATTACTTGAGGAAAATCTTTTAATTTCAAAAGAAAATAATAAATTATTGTTAGGAATGAGAAGAGGGCAGAGAGTCGCTTTTTGGATGAGAGTTTTTTATTTTCTAGTAGTTACTGGATTTATTTTTGGTGCATTTTATGTTGTCGCTCCATTTATAAAAAGCACTTTAGAAATTTATCAAAATCTTCCGCACACATTACCTGATATATTCGATTATGTACCTTATCTTAGAGACATAAAAGATGTACTTCCAGAAGGGGGTACTGCGCAATAGTTTGCAAAAACACAATATTAGTTGTCTAATTTCGGTGTAGTTTTTAAAGTATTGGCTGATAACTCAAGATAGGGTAATATGTTTAAACCAAATAATTAATTGCTCGGGTAGCTCAGCCCCGACGCATTGTCCTGAGGTCATGGTCGGGGAGCCGACCGAAGCGTCGGCTTTGGTAATATGAAATCATATGTTTATATTTTAAAATTTGAAAATAATAAATATTATGTTGGCAGTACAAACAATCTTGATAGAAGATTGAAACAGCATATAAGTAGTCATACATATTCGACAAAAAGGATGGGAAAATTTAAATTAGTATTTAGCCAGGAGTATAGCAGTTTATCATTAGCTAGAAAGATAGAATATAAAATTAAGAGTTTAAAAAGAAGAGATTATGTTGAAAAAATAATCAAAGATGGGTATATTAAGATAATGCTCGGGTATGCTGTTTTGGTAGATAACGCACAAGAGTGTAGTATAAATTTAATAAATGCTCGGGTAGCTCAGTTGGTAGAGCGCTCCCCTGAAGAGGTGAGAAGGCGAAAACTTGGAGCCTTCGCAAGACCTTTTGAGATAGAATCGAATGAAGTGAGATTATATCCAAAAGGTGTACAGCTTCTGTAAGAAGTAGGGCACCTATCCCTCATATGATAAAATAGGTAACAAATTAATATAATAAATGCTCGGGTAGCTCAGTTGGTAGAGCGCTCCCCTGAAGAGGGATAGGTCACCAGTTCAACCCTGGTCCCGAGCACCAAAACAAAAAACACACATAAATGTGTGTTTTTTGTTTTGGTGCGATGAGGACAGCACGCAAACTGCTTTGCGTGCGTAAGGGTTGAAAGCCGGAGTCATATCTGAATGAAATGAAGATAGGCGAGGTGGGGTCGAGAATACTTAAGTCCACGCAGTGTTGCGAAGCAATATGAGTAGACTTAGTAACTTGTGACCAATCCTGGTCCAGTTTTAGATTATTAAAGTAAATATCAATAATGGTAAGATATGTTTATGCAACAATACATAAAAGAATTTGTAAGAAAGTATAGACATAAGAGAATTCTAAAAATATTTAATATTCCAAAACACGGAAAGGTATTAGATTTATCTTGTGCGGACGGTAAATTTATCGATCGTTTGCATGGTCTAGAGCCTAACCTGGAACTTTTTGGAATTGATATTTCAAATGAAGATATACAGAAGGCAAAAAAAGATTTTCCTTATGCTAATTTTAGACAAGAAAATGTAAACAAATTAACTTTTAAAGATAACACTTTTGATATTGTTTTCTCAATTATGTCACTGCATCATTATCAAAATGCTAATGATTTTTTTGAAGAGGTTTTTCGTGTCTTGAAGCCAAATGGAATTTTATATGTAGCAGATCTAATACCTAAGTATACTTGGACACAAAATATTCATAATTGGAAGGGTTGTCCTGAGTCGTATCATTTTGAAAAGTTTTATTCAATAAAAGAAATAGAGAAAATCCTTATGTCGAATCATTTTAGACTTATTTCAGACAAAAGAATTTCTCATCTTTTAAGTATAAGGTTACTTGAAATAAAAAAGGCTATATAAATAAAAAACCCCGCTTTTTGCGGGGATTTTTTTATATCGACTTAACTCTAAGTGTAGATTTCTTTCCTTTATCAATTTTTGGAAGTCTGATGACAAGTAGTCCGTGTTTTTCAGTTGCATCAGCTTCTTCTGGTTCAACCTCTTGGGGGAGGAGTATTGTTCTTGAAAATGTTCCCCAATAAAGTTCTCGAGTGAAAAAGTTTTCATCAGATATAGTTCTGTTTTCTTCTCTTTTTCCTCTAATCACTATCATATCCCGAGAGATATTTATTTGTAGGTCCTCTGGTCGCACACCGGCAACCATTGAAACTACGATTATTTCAGAAGGTGTTTGATATACATCAACAGATAGTTGTCCTTCTTGTTCTATATCTTCTTCCCAGTTTCTTTCTTTTCCAATTTCACCCTTAACGTTTAATTTTTTACTTTTTATTGTAAAAGAATCCGAATCATCTTCGTCTTCTAAGTCTTCGTCATCTTCGAAATCATCATCCCTTTCTTTCATCCTTATACTTCCAGTTATTCTTTCAAAAAATGATTTCTTTTTTTTATTGTTGTTGCCCCACATAATTTAAATTTTCTTCTTCTTTGCGCAGAGAGCGATATTCTTCACCCATACGGCGCAATTTTTCGAATAGAAGCATAGTAATAATTGTAACGACCCACAAAGCTCCGAAAACAGCGAAAAAATTTCCGCTATCACCTGTCTTTATTATAAAAAAGTTAAACAAGCTATGCAAGACAATTGAAGCGAATATCCCAACAAATAATCCAATTTTTTTCTTTGCCCAAGAAGAATAAAATGTTAGACCCATTCCAATACCGATCATGGCAGAACAAACTGCGTGTAAAAGTGTCGCGCCTAAGAAGCGAAGGTTTCCAGTTAGTAGTGCCTCTGTTGTGGCGTTAAGTGAAAAAGGTTTTAAAAGGAAGAGTGTATTTTCAAGTGCTGCAAATCCTAATGCTGCGGTAATAAAATAAATAGGGAAGTCTATAGGTTCGTCTATTTGCCTTGATTTTAGAGCTATAAAGGCTACAGCGGCGTATTTGATGAGTTCTTCGGCGGTTGCCCAAGAAAGAGTCCTTGCTAAGTCATCGATTATTTTTGTTCGAGCAAGTTCCTCAAAAGGAAGAACAAAAATAACCGTTAGCATTCCAGCAAAAAAAGTTAGAAGTAGTAATCCTTTCGGTTCAGGTCTTTCTTTGTCTTCTCGTAGCCAAAAAAATAACCAAATAAAAGTTGGCAAAATACCAGCGAGCAATGAAAGAACTAAATGGTTATTCATAAGTTACCCAATTCTCAGTCATCAAAGACCGATCAGATAACTTCATTGTACCCCATAATTCCTCAGTTACGAAAGGCATAAATGGGTGTAAAAGTACTAAAATTCCTTTAAATATTTCTCTTAAAGTTTTTTCTCGAGATAATTTTTCTGCTTTGTTCTCACTTGTTAGTTTGGTTTTTGATTCTTCAAGTATTACGTCAGCAAAGCGTCTCCAAGCAAAGCCGTAAATTTTTTCACTTGCAGTGTGGAAGCTCATGTTTTCCATGTCAGATGTTATGTCTTTTGCAAATGTATTAAATTCTTCAATTAGTTTTTTGTCTTCTGCTTCTGTTCCGCCAGCTGGCGGATTCTCCGTTTCTTCACTGCTATACATTTCAATAAACCGTGCAACATTCCACAGCTTGTTTGCAAAGTGTTTGTAAGCTTTTATTTTATTGTCATCGATTCGCATGTCTATACCTGGAGCAGATCCAACAATTAAAGCCATACGCCCAGCGTCTGCTCCATATTTTTCAGCAACCTCAATCGGATCAAGTCCGTTATTTAAAGATTTTGACATCTTTTGTCCTTTTGCGTCGCGTACTGTTCCATGAAAGTACACATCCTTAAACGGAATAGTATCAAGTGCGTAGCCTGTCATCATAATCATTCGAGCTACCCAAAAGAAAATAATTTCGTAACCCGTTTCAAGTACGTCGGTCGGATGATAAATTTTCATGTCTTCTGTATTTTCTGGCCATCCAAGTGTAGAAAAAGTCCACATACCAGAAGAAAACCACGTATCAAGTGTGTCTCCGTCTTGGGTCCAATTTTCGCCCTCTGGCGCAGTATTTCCGACAAATACTTCATCGTTTCGATACCAAACAGGTATTCTGTGTCCGTACCATATTTGTCTTGATATACACCAATCTTTTAGATTATCAATCCAATGAAAATAAGTTTTATCAAAATATTGTGGAGTTATTTTTATGTTTCCGTTTTCAATCGGCTCTTTTGTGAGGTGTTTCAAGCTTTTTCCTCTTCCGGGAATAACTTTATTTACATCGACATACCATTGTAGTTTTGGAAGCGGTTCAACTATCCCACCAGTTCTTTCAGCAGTAGAAACTCTTTGTTTTATAGATTCTTCTTTTTCTAGAAGATTATTTTCTTTGAGCCATTCCACAACAACTTCTTTTGCCTCAGTTGTTTTTTTACCGATTAAATTTTCTCTACCCACCATCATTTTAGCGTATTCATTTATTACCTGTTTCATTGGTAAATTATGATGCTCGGCAATTTCCGCATCAATTTGTGAATGTGCTGGTGTAACTCCAAGGGCTCCTGTTCCAAAATCTTTCTCAACCGAATCATCTGCAATAATTTTTATATGAATAGGGACACCACAAAATTCTAAGTCGTACTCTTTGCCAACGAATTCTTTATATCGAGCATCATCTGGATGAACAGCCACAGCAGTATCTCCAACTTTTGTTTCTGGCCGTGTAGTTGAAATAGAAATAGGAAAGTCAGCAGAATATTTAAAAGTATAAAGTTTAGCATCACGCTCTTCATAAACAATTTCATCATCGGAAATAGTTGTTTGTCCTTTTGGATCCCAGTTTATGACACGGTTACCGCGATAAATAAGTCCATCATCATACATTTTCTTGAACATTGTATTTACCGCCAAATTTCTTGTGGTGTCCAATGTAAAAGCTTCTCGCGTCCAATCGCATGATGCGCCAAGTCTTTTTATTTGGCTAACAATTGTGTCGTGAGATTCTTGTGCAAATGTATTTACTCTTTTTAGCATTTCATCTCTCCCTAAATCATGTCGAGACAAACCTTCTTTCTTTAAAATTTCTTTTTCAACTTTTGATTGTGTGGCAATAGCTGCGTGGTCAGTTCCGGGTAGCCAAAGAGTTCTAAATCCTCGCATTCTTTTGTAGCGAATCATTATGTCTTGGAGCGTTGTCGCAAGACCGTGACCCATATGAAGCACTCCTGTGACATTCGGTGGCGGCATCATAATGGTGAAGCTTTTCGCGTCTTTAGATGTAAGACCTGCTTCGATAGAGCTTTCTGGGTTAAAAAAACCACTCTTTTCCCACGCCTCATATATACGAGGTTCGGCTTCGTTTGGGTTGTATGGCTTGTTCAATTTTTCCGGAATTTCTTTCATTTTTGTATTCTTAATATAGCAATATTTTGGTTTTTTTGCCATTGACCAAAATCTTCCATTTCTATAGACTTATGGCAAAACTTAAAACAAAAAATATGGATATAGAATATAGCTACTTGGAAATCAGTAAAGATGTTAGAGAAAATTTCAAAAAAATATTCGATGAATTAATTGTCTTGTTATTGTTAGGTCCGCCAGCTTGTGGAAAGGGGACACAAGCAAAAAAGATTAAAGATGTTGTTACTGAAGTAACCGACAATCATACAATAATGATTACAACGGGCGATCTTTGTAAATCATTTCTAGACGCGGGTAATGATATATCTCCAAAAGCATGCGGTGTACTGAAAGAAAGAATGAATGATCAAGGGAAACTTTTACCAACTCATATAAAAGTATTTCTTTGGACGCGCGACTTACTTGCTCAGATGCAAGAACCAGAAAAGGATAATCTTATCTTTGACGGTTCACCAAGAGATGCCGATGAAGCAAAAGCTCTTGTTGATGCATTGGAATTTTGGGGAAGAAAATGTATGGTTTTGAAATTTGATGTTTCTGACGATGAGTTATTACGCAGAATCAAAGAAAAAGACAGGGGGCGTGAAGATGATAAGGGCGACACTCCACAAAAAAGAATTAACGAATACAAGTCAAAACTTCCAGAACTTTTAAATTTTTTTGAAATGAAAAATATACCAGTAGTGGAATTTAATGCTGTTGGTGGTATTAAAGAAGTCTTTGAAAAAATTTCGTGGCAATTAAAATTTGCTTCATATAAATTGAAGTAAATAAAAAGCGAGGAATTAATTCCTCGCTTTTTTTAATTACAATACGGTTATTTTCGCGCACTGTATTCTTTCCAAGATTTCAAAAAATCTTTTTTAAAAATTGCCAAAAATACTTCATCGCAGTATTTCCCATTTTTGTAAAATTGATTTTTAAGTCTTCCTTCGATTCGGTAGCCACATTTTAAAGAGTAGTTAATACTTCTCATATTGAAAGCTAGAGCCGCTGAACAGACTTTTCTCAAATTAAGCACATTGAAACAATAATCAAGTAATATCATTTTTGCATCTGTGCCCAATCCTTTTTCGCGAAATTCCTGTGCCCCAATTAGAGTTCCAGTGAATGCCGTCCTGCTGATCCAATCAATTCTATGAATACCAATAGTACCCACCAACTTGTTTGTCTTAATTTCGACAATACCCAAGACTACATCTTCCGAAAGCTTTGAATTTTTATATTGCTTATTTATCCAATCTCTTTCAGAATCCACATTAAGAGGGAAGTTTCGGGTTAAGAATTGGCGGTTGATTGAGTCGTTTGCGTAAACAACCAAAGTCTCAGCGTCAGATTGTTCAAGTGGACGCAAGATCACTTTCTTTCCTTTGAGGAAAATGTTGATTTGTTTTTTCATTTTTTTGTTTTTGAAGGTACGTAAATTAAAAGAACCGCCTATTTTAGGCGGTTCTTAAATACGAATAGATTTATATCTTACTCATACACAAATACCGCCTTCAATAGAAAAGGTTTTGAAACCCAACAAAGGGCCCCGATATTCATATGTTGTGTAAAATATTGCATTACGTTTTTATATTACTATAAATTAAATGGTTTGTCAAATCTCTAATCCTCCGTCTGCGATAATACTTTTTGGACTATCGGCTTTGCCTTTTTTCATAAATTTGAAATACCCAGTCATTCCTATCATTATCGAATTGTCTGTTGAAAGATTTTTTTGCGGGAATATTATTGGAAGGTTAATTTTTTTTGCACTCTCGGTCAGTTTTTCTTTTAGAGTTATATTTGCCGAAACTCCACCACCCACAATAATACTTTTAGCTTTATATTTAGCGATGGCTTTGAATAATTTTTTATCAAGTACTTCAACAACGGCTTCTTCAAATTCATGAGCGATTTCTGCTTTTGTAGAGTCTGTCATTGGAGCAACTTTTTCCAAATCTCGTATCGTATACAAAACCGCAGTCTTGAGGCCTGAAAAAGAAAAATCAAAATCATTTGTGTGCATCATTGGTCTTGGTAATTTAATTTTTAATCCTTCATTTTTTATTTCCAATTTAAATTTCGAAGCGAGCTTTGAAATTTCAGGTCCCCCTGGATAGGGAAGAGAAAGCATTCTCGCAACCTTATCAAAGGCTTCTCCTGCAGCGTCGTCGCGAGTGGTCCCAATTTTTTTATAAGTATTAAAATCTTTAACTAGAACAATTTCTGTGTGTCCTCCAGAAACTAAAAGTGCCATCGCTGGAAAGTCTATTTTTGTTTTCTTTTCTTGAAGTAAAACCGAAACAGCGTGTCCTCTCATGTGATCTGCTCCGATTATTTTTATATCCCAAAGTTTTGCCAGCGCTTTTGCAAAATTTATTCCAACCCAAAGCGCTGGTTCAAGCCCTGGACCTTTTGTGACAACAATCAAATCAATTTTAGGTTTTTGATATTTTTGTAATACTTGCATAAGAGGTTCAAAAAGATCCCGTTCTCTTTCAAGTTGCCCTTTAATTTTCTCAACTGTTTTTTCTTTAAAAACGACTTTTGACTTTTGACTTTTGACTTTTGAACTCGCGCGCAATATTTCCTTAAGTAAAAACGGTAATGCGCGCGCGTGTTCTCTTTTTGCCATAGCAGGAAAGACGCCACCGTATTGAGCATGAAGATCTGCTTGGCTCGATAGTGCATGAGAAATAACTTTAAAAGAAGGGTTTTTCAGCCCTCCTTTTGCCTCGATTATTGAAAGCGATGTTTCGTCGCAAGATGTCTCTATTGCTAGTATTTTCACCTTTGGATTCTATCAGGAAATAAGACTTTGACAATCTGTATTTGCATGATATTCTGAGTTCAAATAACCTAAAAAACCAAAAAGATATGATAGAAATAATAAAACCAATAATAATTATTGGCGGAGCTTCGGGTGCTGGAAAAGGCACAATAATAAAAGAAGTATTAAATAAATTCCCTCAAGCACTTTTATCTGTTTCTGTTACAACTAGAACAAAGAGAGATTGGGAGACGGAAGGATTAGAATATTATTTCAAGGACAAAAAAGAGTTTTTGAAATTATTCAAAGAAAATGCTTTTTTTGAATCTGTGGATCCAGACAGTTCTCAGTCCGAAGAATTTTATGGGACACTTTGGTCAGAGATTAAAAGAATAAATGACCAAGAAATGTTGCCAATTCTTGATGTCGATCTTCACGGTATTTTTAAGGGAAAGGAAGTTTTTAAAAATATGTGTTTATCTCTTTATATTTATACTGATTTTAATAGTCGAAATAGAAGGCTTGTAGATCGGGGCGACATAAAGGATCCAAGGAAATTAAATATTCGATTAGAAAAAGGTCAAAAACAAGATGAGTTGTCTTTTTCTTCAACATTTAAAGGGGTGATTGATCATCATGTGATAAACGAAGATAACAAGCTTGACGAAGCCTGTAATAATGTATTTTCTCACATTGATAATTTCTTGATTAATTTAAAGAAAAAATGCCCATCATCTGCTTCTTAAATTTGAAGCAAAACCTCGAAATTTTTCGAGGTTTTTATTTTTCTTGAAAAATGAGCGTGTGTGAGTATAATACGAACATAAATGACTGAAGAAAATAATAAAAATGAAGAAATTGAAGATGTAGAATTTGTAGAAGAAGACGGTGAAGGGAACACAAAGGACCCTATAAAATCTCTACGCGAAAGACTAGCAAAAGCCGTGTCTGAAAAACAAGAATATTTAAACAACTGGCAAAGAGAGCGGGCGGATTTTCAAAATTTCAAAAAAGATGAATCTGTAAGACTTACTCGAAATGCAGAAATTGTAAGAGAAAGATTTATCGAAGATTTGCTTCCAGTGCTCGATGCGTATGATATGGCTTTTTCAAATCGGGAAGCATGGGAAAAAGTTGAACAAAACTGGAGAATCGGAGTTGAGTACATTCATCAACAGCTTTTGAAAGTCTTGGAAAACTACAACGTAACACCAATGAAAATTTCTATCGGTGACAAGTTCGACCACAACCTTCATGAGTCTATTGAAACAGTAGAGGGAGATGGCGCTGAAGATACTATCGCTTTTGTCGTACAGTCTGGGTATATGTTTGGCGACAGGGTTCTAAGACCTGCTAGGGTTAAGGTTTTTGGGTAATTGCCATTGACAAAATTTAATTTATAATATATAATTATACTAGCTCAAAGAGAGCTTATGTCCTGATGAAAACTGGATGAATGCCTGAAAGAAAAAAATCCGCTGATCTTATGGTGTGCTCAATAGATAAAAAAAGCTCATTTAAAATGAAAAAACTAATCAATTGGTTTAACAACCTGATTATCCAAGCGACTAAAATAGCGCTTAAG
>Ga0154020_10006517_pt1 | contig 13675 bp, 9 predicted proteins | sample Klosneuvirus_201_FD_109709 | JGI IMG/M metagenome (GOLD analysis project Ga0154020, IMG submission 109709) | Active sludge microbial communities from wastewater, Klosterneuburg, Austria - Klosneuvirus_20160825_MG | ecosystem: Engineered > WWTP > Aerobic digester > Activated sludge | place... | reverse complement strand
GGCTATGCTCTCTGGGTGTGACATGCGGCGGGCGTGGGGAGGACGACCGGCAACGGCAGGCCGTGAAGGACCAGCTCCGCGCGGTGCTCCCCGCCGCGCCTTCAAACGCGGAACCAACCGGCCATCTTCTTGTGAGGAGCAGACGACCATGAGCTCGTGCGGCCCCATCGTGCTGGCCGCGCTCGCGGCATCACTCGCCTGGGCGTGTACGGAAAAGGACTCGGCGATTGGACCCGAGCCCGGTACCGGCGGCGGCGGCGGGGCTGCGGAGGGCGGCAACGACTCTGGGCCAGCCACCGCTTGCCCGGAAGGCCTACCCGGGCCGAAGCTGATCGCGTTGCCGGCAGCGAACGGCCAGACCTACTGCATCGATCAGCGAGAGGTGGTCAACTCGGAGTACCAGACGTTTCTGGGCGTGATGAAAGGCAAGGCTGCCGCGCAACCCCCGGAATGCGCGTGGAACAAGGCGCTCGAGCCAGAGCTGTATGACCCCACGGATCCAGACGACGACGGCATCAACTCGGGAAAGTGCTCGAAGCAGACCTGGAACGCCGATCCGAGCTTCGCGGTGGTGTGCGTGGATTTCTGCGATGCGTGGGCGTACTGCGCGTGGGCGGGAAAGCGGCTGTGCGGCGTGGTCGGCGCGTCGGGCACCGTGGTGAATGTGATGACGGTGGAGCAGGCGCAGAGCACCGGCACTTCGACCAAGAGCGAGTGGTACAACGCGTGCAGCCAGGGGGGGACCACGAAGTTCCCCTACGGCGACAACTACGTTGCCGGCCGCTGCGTGGATGCCGAGAAGGTGAAGACCGCCGGCAAGGAGCAGGCGCGCTCGACCCAGGACACGACGGACAGCTCGTGCCACGGCACCAAGGCGCCGTTCCGCGACGTGCACCACCTGAGCGGAAACGTCTCCGAGTGGCAGAACCTCTGCCACAAGGGAGTTGCGCCAACCAGGGTGGTTCGAGCGCGAAGACCACGGCAGCAACGCTGGACTGTGGCAGCTACGGCACCGCGACAACCGGCAGCATCAGCCCGTACTACGGGTTCCGGTGCTGCGCTGACGCGGTCCCTCCTGGCACGCCCGGCGGGAAATAGCCGAAGCAGCCAGCCAGCGCCAAGGGTACACGGGCCTTTGGGCCCTCACTTCTGGTCTTCGTCCTCGGCTTCGCCTGCAGGCGCCGGGAGGTCCGCCTCGTGGGCCGCGTCCGACCCCTCCGGCGCGTCCGCGCTCTCGGGGGCGGGCGCACCGCCGGCTTCGGCCTCGTCTTGCGCCGGGGCGGGCGGCGGCGCGGGAGCCGGCTCGGGCTTCCCGCGGCGCAGCGCGATCAGCACGATGGCGATCAGCGCGCCCAGGGCGATGGCCAGCGTGCCGCCCCAGCGGCCGACGGCGCTCTTCTTCTCGATCTCGCCCCGCGCCAGGCGGCCCAGCGCGTCCTTCGCGCGGCCGTTGTCCGGATCGAGCTCGATGGCGCGGTTGAACAGCACCTGATCGGCGACCCCCTTCGCTGCCAGCTCTTCGCCCTCCAGCGTGAGCGCCAGGCTCTCGATGCGCTTCTTGTCGTCGGCGTTCGCCGTCAGCCGTTCGGCGCGCCTCAAGGCCGAAAGGGCCGCGGGCCGATCGTCGTCGAGCGTGCTCTTGGCCAGCGCCAGGTAGCCCTGCGCCATCTCTTCCCGGTGCTCGAAGCTGGGGTTGCGGGTCAGCACCTGATCCCAGGCCGCCCGCATCTCGGCCAGCTTGCCCTCTTGTCGGGCTCGCAGGCCCTGGTCGTAGAGCGTGTAGACCTGCGCCAAGCGCTGGCGATCGAGCTCGCCGAACAGCTCGCGGGCGGTGCGGTCCCAGGTCCAGTCGCGCGGCGGCTTCTTGCCCAGCAGATCTTCGTAGCTGTCGCGCAGCTGCCAGTTGGCCACGTCGCCCATCATCGCCACGGCCTGGCGCGCGGCCTCGCGCACCTGAGCGCGCTCGGTGTTCGCGAACGAAATCACGATCCGGGCGGCATCGGGGTCGCGCACCCGGCCATAGGCTCGAAGCACGTCGGCCAGCACCTGATGGTCCTCGGTCTGGACGGCTTCGCTGGGGATGGCCTTGCCCATGCTGTCCAGGTGCCGCACCGCCCACTTGGCGATCTTCTCGGCCTTGTGTTTGCGCGCCTCGATCAGGGCCGCCACCGCCTTGTCGCCCATCTTGCTGAGCTGCAGCTGGACGTCGACCCGCAGGAAATCGCCGAAGCGCGTGTGCACGTCGATCAGCTCGCGCGCCGCTTCGACCGTGCCGATGGTGGCCAGCATGCGGCTCATGGCCACCACCGCCACCGCGTCGCCCCAGGGCTTGGACTTGGGCTGGGCGTTCTGGACCAAGATCGCCAGATAGTCGGGGGTCTCGATCTTGCCGCGTTTACCCGAGGCCTCGAGCTTCTCGCGCTCGGCGGTGCGCGCCTTGGTGCGCGCGCCCTCGAGCACGCGCCGCATGTCGTCGCGGTTGGTCTTGTCCGCAATCTCGTTCATGCGCTTGTCGATGGCCGCGACCCAGCTGGGCTTCGCTTCCAGGACCTCGGTGGCAGCAGACTCGCGCGCGGTCGCATCCTCTCCGCGCAGGCGCCCGAGCACGCCGTCCAGATCCTCGAGGTCCGACGCGCTGGGGGGCGGAAGGACGATCTTCGGGACCTCGGGCAACGTGGCCAGCGCACGCGCCGGGGTGGGCGTGGCTGCGGCCGACGCCGAGGCCGACGGTGCAGAAGCGCGGGCGGGCGCCGAGGCGGCGCCTGCGGCGAGCAGCGCGATCAGTCCAAGATGCGGAAGTCGGGGAAGTCGCCGCTGAAGCTGCGCCATCGCGTGTCCACCCGATCCACGCGGGCTGCGCTCGGGCCCTTTTGCGCCCAACCGTAGAGCTCGCGAATGCTGGTCTCTTCGCCCTCGGCCAGGATCTCCACCGAGCCGTCGTTGCGGTTCTTCACCCAGCCCGTGAGCCCGAGTCGTCGAGCTTCGCGCTGTGCCGACGCGCGGAAGTAGACGCCCTGGACTCGCCCTCGCACGACGAGGTTCAGTTGCTTGAGCGCCATGGCGCCCTGGTTAGAGCATCTTTCGAGCCGATGGAACAGCGGGCTTTGGCCGGTCTCTGAACGTACGGTCAGGCCTGGTGGATTTCGCGTCCCCGTCCGTGATGTGATCCTCGGCGGTGGTGCAGGAGGCCGACCCGAGATCCGGGCCCAGGAGCCCGGCTGAGCTGACCGCCGCGCTGTCGCGGGAGCAGCGGATCAGCGCAGCTCTGCGCGAGGTGGGCGTGGCCATCGGCACCACACTCGAGCTCGACGAGCTGCTCGAGCTGATCCTCGATCGCGTGACCGAGCTGGTCGAGGCCGACCGCGCGACCCTGTACCTGCTCGACGAGGCCAAGAACGAGCTGGTGAGCCGGTTCGTGGTCGGTCAGAACGTGCGCTCGATCCGGCTCAAGGTCGGGCACGGCATCGCCGGCTCGGTGGCCCAGACCGGCAAGCCATTCCGGATCGCCGACGCCTATTCCGACCCACGCTTCGAGCGCCAGTGGGACCAGCTCACCGGGTATCGCACCACCACCATGCTGGCCACGCCGCTGAAGAACCACCTGGGCCGGACCATCGGCGTGATCCAGGTGCTGAACAAGCAGCGTGGCGCCGAGTTCACCAACGAAGACGAGGCGCTGCTCGCTGCGCTCTCGACCCAGGCAGCAGTCGCCATCGACAACTCGCGCCTGTTCTTGTCGCTGATCCAGAAGAACAAGCAGCTGCTGGACACCAAGGACCAGCTCGAGCGCAAGCTGCGCGATCTGGAGCTGCTGTTCGATCTGGAGCGCGCCACGGCCGAGGCACAGACCATCGAGGCGCTCTTGAGCGCGGCGCTCAGTCGTCTCACCACCGCCTGCGGCGCTCGGGCTGCGGCCGTGCTGTTGGCGGAAGAGGACAGCGGCGACCTGGTCGAATACGCGTTCGATCCGGGGGCCGAGCCGCAGCTCACGCGCAGCGGTGCCAAGCGCGGTGAAGGCGCGCTGGCCGCTGCCATGCACCAGACCGAGGCCATTCGGCTGTTTTCTCGCAAAGACCACGAGCGCTGGAACAAGCCGGCCGAGAGCGCGTTTTCGTTCGACGTGGAGCCCGTGCTGGCAGTGCAGCTCGAGGGGGACGGCAGCGCCCTCGGGTCCGTGGGCCTGTTCGGCGAGGTCGGGGCGCCGCCCTTCACCGACGAAGACCAGGCGCTGGTTCGTCTGGTCAGCGCCAACCTGTCGACGGCGGTGCGGCTCTTCCGGGCCAACCGCGCCCGCGAGGTAGGCGAGCGGCTGACCACCATCGGAAAGCTGCTCTCGCAGGTGATCCACGACTTCAAGACGCCGATGACGGTGATCAGTGGCTATACCCAGCTGATGGCCGAGTCGGAAGACTGCGAGCAGCGTGCCGAATATGCCGAAGAGATCTTGAAGCAGTTCGACATCCTGACCGCGATGCAGCGCGAGGTGCTCGAGTTCGCCCGGGGCGAGCGCACCATCTTCATCCGGCGCGTGTTCCTGAAGAAGTTCTTCGCCGACATCACCCGCCAGCTGGGCCACGAGGTGGACGGCCGCGCCGTGGAGCTGGAGCTGGACGTGGACACCAAGGTCGTCGCGCGCTTCGACGAGACGCGGGTGGCGCGGGCCATCCACAACCTGGCGCGCAACGCGGTCGAGGCCATGGCCGAGCACGGTGGGCGGCTGACGATCGTGGCCGGCATGGACGGCCGCGACCTGACCATCGTGGTGCGGGACACCGGCCCCGGCATTCCCAAGGAGATCGAGGGCCGCCTGTTCCAGTCGTTCGTGACGGCCAACAAGGCCGGCGGCACCGGCCTGGGGCTCGCCATCGTGAAGAAGATCGCCGAGGAGCACGGCGGCAGCGTCAGCGCCCAGAGCTCGCCCCAGGGCACCGAGTTCGTGCTGCGGCTGCCTCAGGGCGACGACAAGGACTCGACGCCGCCCGGCAAGAAGAGCAAGGCTTCGTCTGCCGGCGCTGGCCGACCACAGAAGACCGACGGATGAAGCGCACGCTCGCCCTGCTCGACCAGAGCCGCGCCGCACTCGAGACCTGCGGCTACTGTCCGAAGCTGTGCCGTGCGGCGTGCCCCGTCTCCGAGGCCGAGCCCCGGGATTCGCTCACGCCCTGGGGCAAGATGAGCCTGGCGTGGTTTTCCGCCCGCGGGGACGTCGAGGTCGATCGCGACGTGGCAGCGACGGCGTGGGCGTGCACCGGGTGCTTCTCGTGTCGCGAGCACTGCGACCACCGGAACGAGGTGGCGCACACGCTGGGGGCCGCGCGCGCCGAGTTCCGCGCGTTGGGCCTGGCCCCCGCCGCGTCCGAGGCCGTGATTGCTGGCTTCGAGGCCAAGCGGCGGGCCACCTCGGACGCCCTGGCCGAGCTGGCGCGCGAGCCGGGGGTCAGCCCCACGGCCGACACCGCGCTGCTCGTGGGGTGTGGCTACGCCACTGACCACCGAGGCGAAGCCCGCGCGGCGATCGCGGTGACCACCCGCCTGTTCGGGACGGTGCGCCTGGTGGACGGGTGTTGCGGCCTGCCCCTGCTGCTGGCCGGGGACCGCGCGGGTTTCGGTCAGAGCCTGGCGCGGCTGACGGAGCAGATCCGCGGCGCACCCCGCTTCGTGGCGCTCGATCCGGGCTGTGCGCTGGTGCTCGCCGAGCACGGGGCAAAGACTCTGGTCGAGCTCGCGGCGACCCGGCTCGACGCGTTCCACCCGGTGCCGCGCCTGGCTGCGTACGCTGCCGTGCGCTGGCAAGACCCGTGCAAGCTGGGCCGCGGGCTGGGGATCTACGACGCGCCCCGGCAGCTCCTGTCGCGGGCACTGGGTCGGGCTCCGGACGAGCTGGCACGCGTGCGGGGCGAAGCCCTGTGCTCGGGGGGCGGGGGCCTCTTGCCCCAGACCATGCCCGAGGTGGCGGGGCGCATCGCCCAGCGGCGGCTCGACGAGCACCGCGACTGCGGCGGCGGCCTCTTGGTGACGGGCTGCGCCAGCAGCCTGACCAGCCTCCGCGGCCGCGGGGTCGAGGTCGCGGATCTGGTCACCCTCTTGGACGAAGCGTCGCGGCCGAGCGATGGCTGACGCCGACTCGCGCTCTCGGCGTCGCACGGTCGCCACGCGCGTCTTGCTCTCGTACGCCCTGGTCACCGCGGCCTTCGCGCTGTCGGCCGGGTGGGGGGTGCTGTCGCAGCGCAACGCGGCCAAAGAGGCCGACCTGATGCGCTCGGGCTACCTGCCCCTTTCGCTGGCGCTGCGCGACCTGGTGGCCAACCAGGACACCTGGAACACCCAGCTGAACCACATCACCACCGCTCGCAACCCTGCCGACAAGAAGGTGTGGTTCGAGACCTCGCTGCGCATCGGACGGCCGAAGACCTTCGGCGAGGTGCGCGCGGCCATCGCCCGGGCCTTCTCTGGCTCGGGCGACGAGTCGGCCCAGCGAGTCGGCAGCGACCTTTCCTCCGAGGCCTCGGGCATCGAAGAGTTCCTGGCGCAAGATCGCGAGCTCTTGGGCAAGCTGTTCGACGCGCTGGACCGCGGCGAGGCTGCCCGTGCCGACAGCCTGCGTGACGAGCTGGTGACCCGCGGGGCGCAGGGCAAGAAGCGCATGAGTCAGCTCGAGCAGCGGGTCGGCCACAACGTGGACCAGCTGCTCGACGCCGCGCGGCAGCGCGAGCGCCTGGCCATTCGGCTGCTGCTGGCGCTGTCGGGGTTCACTCTCCTGGTCGGCGCCGCCATGGCGCTCTACGCGCGGCGCGTGCTCAGGCCCTTGGCGCAGGTCACCGATCGCGCCAAGGCCGTGGCGCGCGGCGACCTCACGCCGCACCCGGTGGTGGCCTCGCCGGACGAGATCGGCGAGCTGGCCACGACCTTCGAGGGCATGGTGGCCGCCATTGCCCGCGCCAACGAACAGCTGCTCAGCTCGGAGCGCCTGGCCACCATCGGCAAGATGGCAGCGCACGTGACCCACGAGGTGCGCAACCCGCTCTCGAGCATTGCCCTCAACGTAGAGCTGCTGGAAGAAGAGCTCGACGGACGCGACGACGCCAAAGAGGCCGTGACGCTGCTCAAGGCCATCAAGGCCGAGGTCGAGCGGCTGACCGCCCTCACCGAACAGTACCTGTCGGTGGCCCGCCGGCGGCCGCTGCGCCTGGAAGAAGAGCAGATCGGCGAGGTGGTGAACGAGGCCTGCGTGTTCATGAGCGGCGACCTGCGCCGCCACGGGGTCGAGCTCTCGGTCGACGTCGAGCACGACCTGCCCAGCGTGCGCGTGGACGAGGCGCAGCTCAAACAATCGCTGTTCAACCTGCTGCGCAACGCCCGCGAGGCAATGCCCACCGGCGGCCTGATCGAAATCCGGGTGGCCCGTGCCAGCGGCGGCGGGGTCGACCTGATCGTGGAAGATCGCGGCAGCGGAATGGACGAAGCGACGCGCGCGCACCTGTTCGAGCCGTTCTTCACGACCAAGGGCCACGGCACGGGTCTGGGCCTGGCGATCACGCGGCAAATCGTCGAAGACCACGGGGGCACCATCGCCTGCGAAGGGCGCCCGGGCGGCGGCACCCGGTTCTGGATCCACCTGCCCGCGCAAACCGGATCCCGAGAGAACGACGAGGCCGCCGAGTAGCGCTCTGGAGTTCTGCGCCGAAGGGCGCTAAGTCCATGGCAGAGCCCATGCTGCCCGCGGTCACGATCGTCTTGGCGACCTCGAACGAGGGCAAGGCCTCGGAGCTTCGTGGGCTGCTCGCGGATCTGCCGGTGCAGCTGGTGACCACCGCCGAGGTGCTGGGTGAGAAGCTGACCTTGCCCGAGGACGGCGACACCTTCGAAGCCAACGCCATCCAGAAGGCCAAGGCGATCTGCGCGGCGACTCGCATGATTGCGCTCGCCGACGACAGCGGGCTCGAGGTCGACGCGCTGGGTGGGCGCCCGGGCGTGCGCTCGGCGCGGTTCGCACACGAGCGCGCCACCGACGCCGAGAACAACGCGGCGCTCTTGCGCGCCCTGGAAGAGGCCGAGCGCGGTCACGAGCGCACGGCGCGCTTTCGCTGCGTGCTGGCGCTGGCCAGCCCCTGGCTGGCCGACGTGAAGACCTCCGAAGGCCGCATCGAGGGCACCATCGCCCGCGACCCTCGCGGCAGCGGCGGCTTCGGCTACGACCCGCTGTTCTTGGCCACCGAGGCCGACGGGCGCGCCATGGCCGAGCTGACCGAGGGCGAGAAGAACTGCATCAGCCACCGCGCGCGGGCGGTGCGTGCGCTTCGGCCGGTGCTGATCGCCGTGATGAACCTGCAGCTCGACGAAGCGGAACGCATCGCGGGCTGACTCAATCCACCTGCACCATTTCCACGCGATCGATCCCGCGCTTCGGGTCCACGTCCACCACCAAGAAGTGACGTCCGACCTGGTCGAAGCGCTCGGGGATGGCCCCACCGCCGCCCGAGACGTAGGCCGGGATGCCGGCGTTCTCGAAGGAGTAGTAGCTGTGGATGTGGCCGTAGAGCGTGAGGTCGACCCGGCCCGCCGCCAGACGGGTCAAGAGCTTGGCTGCTTCGTTGCGGCTGGCGAACGAGCCGTTGCGCACCCCCACCGGGTCGACCGGGGGAATGTGCATGCCCACCACGTGGACGCCGCCCTTGCCCTTCGCCAGCCAGTCGTCGAGCCAGTCGTAGACCATCGGATCGAGCGTGGCGCTCGCCGAGTCGAGCATCGAGAAACGCACCCCTCGGTAGACGAAGCTGAAGCTCGCGCGGCCGAACCAGTCCTGATACGCAGGCCCGTCGTCGCCCAGCTCGTGATTGCCGAGCGTGGTGTAATAGGGCACGTCGAGCGACTCGAGCTCGCGCTGGAAACGCTCGAGCTGCTCGCTGCCGCCTTGCTGGGTGAGATCCCCGGCGCCGAGCAGAAAGCGGACATTGGGCGTGTGGTTCAGCTTCTGGTAGATGTCCTGGACGTCGTCGATGGCCTCTTGCACGTCGCTCATCACCGCAAAGCGCCACGGCGCCGGGTCGTGGTGGTCGGGCGGCGACAGCGTGAGCGTGGTGGTGCTTCCGGCCGGCAGCTCGACCTGGAATTGCTTCCGGGTGATGGGCTGAGCCGCGACCTGGCTCACGGGGACGCCGCCGACCAGCTCGGCGTCGGGCAGCACGTTCTGCAGCGACACGCGCCACGAGGTCGGCGCCGTGGCGGCGGTGGTGAGGGTGACCGTCCAGGCGGGCGCGCTGCTCCAAAGCGTGATCTCGCCCGGCGCCACGTGCCGAACCGCGGCCAGGCCGTGCGCCACGTCGATCGAGATCCCGTGAGCGCTGTGCTTGCCCACCTCGAGATCGCGCTCGGCGCGCTCTTGGCTCACGCGGACGCAGCCGCCGGCCGAAAGAAGGCCGAGCGCCAGGGTCAACGTGACGTGTTTCAGCTGCATCAGTCCGCTCCTTGTCGAAACATCAACGACACGCCGGCGACGAACGCCGACCCGACTTGCCCTTCGGCGCAGAGGCCCCATGGCCCCCAGAAGTGGCGCACTTCGGCGCCCAGGTGCCCCGCCACGCCGCTGCCCAGGCCGGTCAGCTCGAGGCCGGCGGCGTAGTCGTCGTGACGGTGGTCGTAGTGAACCTGCGCCTCGCCCGCTTCGGCGAAGTAAAACCCGAAACCGAAGCGCGCCAAGAGCAGGTCGTTCACGTCCGGCTCCACGCGCATGCCGGGCACGCGGTATTCGAAGCGTTGCAGCGCCACGCCGAAGCCGCCCTCGACGAACGAGCCCCGCAAGCCCGGATCCAGCCGGACCAGGTCGCGGCGCGCCGCGAGCGCCACTTCGCCGGTCACGCTGCGAAACCCCTCCGAGTCGTAGCGGTGCTGGGTGACGGCGGCTTCGAGCTCGAGGAAGCTGCCGTCCGGGGCGGCACGCGCGGGGGTCGGCCCCGACAGGCGATACGCGCCGAGCACGCGCAGGCGCACGTTGCGATCGTCCAGCGCATGCCAGCCGCTCTGCGCCAAGCGGACGCGACCGATCCGCAGATCGACGCCCTGCACCAGGAAGTGGCGGTAGGCAAACTGCGCGTCCCACACGTAGCGATGCCCGAGCTCGGTGATCCACGCGGGAGCGAATCGCGGCGGCGAGCCGCTTGCCCCGGGATGGGCAGCGGCGCCGTAGATGTCGGCGAGCCACGGCAAGAAGAACATCCCGGCGCCGGCGATGGTGGCCAGCGCCAGCGGCGCCACCAGGTAGCGGCTGGCGCCGGTGATCGCCAACCCGCCCAGGCCGACCACCATGGTGCCGAGCCCGGCGGCCTGGGTCAGCGCCAGGCGCCGCGCCGTCTCGGGGCGCCCGGCCGACCAGTGCCCGGCGCCGTGCACCACGGCGCCCGGGCCGACTGCCACCGCCACGTCGAGCGCGCGCCGCGCCGTGGTTCGGGGCGGGGCGGAAGGCGCGCTCTCGGCGGCCGACGCGATGCCGCTGGGCTGCCACTGAGCGTCGGTCAGACCCGGCTCGGCGTGGCACGGCAGCGCAAGCGCCAGCGCTGCGATCACCGTCCGGGCGCTGCGCATCACCGCTCGAACGTAGGGCAAGGCGCCCGGTTCAGCCAGCGGCGTCGGGCGCAAGCCGCGATCGGTCGATGCCGGCGCGGGCCAGCCAGCGATAGAGCGTGGCGCGGCCGACGCCCAGGCGGCGCGCCGCCTCGGAGGCGTTCATGCCGCTGTCGATCAGCGCTTGCTCGAGCCCCCGAGCATCGGGCGCGGGGCGCTTGCCGCCGCCCGCGCGGATCGGGCCGAGCCCGAGATCGCCACGGGTGATGACCTCGCCCGTGCACAGGACAGCCGCCCGCGCCAGCACGTTGTGGAGCTCGCGGACGTTGCCCGGCCAGGCGTGCTGAGCCAGCGCCAGCAGCGCATCCGACGACACGCGGGGGCTCGGTCGTCCGAGCTCGCCGGCGATGCGCGTGAGCAGCGTGCTGGTGAGCGCCGGCAGGTCGTCCCGTCGCTCGCGCAGCGGTGGCAGCCCGATCTCCACCACGGCCAGGCGGTAGTACAGATCCTCTCGAAACCGCCCGGCCTCGACCTCGCGCTTGAGCGCGCGGTGGGTGGCGCACACCACCCGCACGTCGGTGGGTACCGAGCGCTCGGAGCCCAGCGGTTTCACTTCGCGCTCTTGCAACACCCGCAAGAGCTTCACCTGCATCGCCGGCGGCATCTCGCCGATCTCGTCCAGGAACACCGTCCCGCCGCGGGCCGCGACGAACAGACCGTCGCGATCCTGGTTGGCGCCGGTGAACGCGCCCTTCTTGTAGCCGAACAGCTCGGCCTCGAGCAGCGCCTCGGGGACGGCTCCGCAGTTGATGGCCGAGAGCCCGGCCTTCGCCCGGGGGCTCTTGTCGTGGATGGCCCGGGCGATCAGCTCTTTGCCGGTGCCGCTCTCGCCGGTCACCAGCACGGTGATGTCCGTCGGGGCGACCCGCTCGACCAGGGCGAACACCGCGCGCATCGCCGGGCTCGAACCCACCACGCCCTCGAGCACGGCGCTCTCGCGCCGCTGATCCAGGGCGCGCGACAGGTCGCGGATCTCGGCGGCCTGGGCCCGCATCAGCTCTTCGACCCGCGCATGCTCTGCCTCGAGCGCTCGGGCCTTGTCCTCGAGGTCTTCCAGCAGTCGCGCCTTCTCCAGCGCGAGCGCGGCCTGGTCCGCACACATCACCACCAGCTCGGTCTCGCGGGTGCCGAAGCCCGCCGTCCGGAAGCGGTTGTCGAGGTAGATCGAGCCGAGCACGCCGCTGGCTGCCACGATCGGCACGCACAGCACCGAGCGCAGTTGCATCGCGTGCACCGACCGCTTGTCGGAAAACCGGGGATCGCGCTCGGCGTCGACGGTGACCAAGGGCTCTGCCGAGTCGATCACGGACTCGGCGATGCTTCGGCTGAACTTGAGCTGCGGCTTCTCCAGCGCTTCGCGGTCCAGGTTTCGCGCCACCGGAGCGCGCAACACCCGCTCGCCCTTTCGCTCGTCCACGATGATCAAGAACCCCCGCTCGGCTCGCGTCAGGTCGATGGCCGCGTCCAGGGTCTCGCGCAGCACGTCGCGGGGCGTCGTCGCCTGGCTCAGCCGCCGGTAGATCCCGAGCACGCGACGCCAGTCGAGATCGGGCTCCACCGCCGGCTCTGGTCGAGCCGGCGCGCGAAGCTCGCGGACCGCGTCGGGCAGCCCCACCGTGATCCGTTCCCAGAGCTCGCGCGCGCGAGCCCGGTGACGCTCGCCCAGTGCCGGCGCGCCGGCGGCGGCACAGACCTCGGCCACGGCGCCCGCCAGCTTGGCCGCCAAGAGCGGGTGCGGGATCTGCTCGGCCAGTGCGAGCGCCCGCTCCAGCTCGGTCAGGGCCTGGCTCGGGCGGCCGCGACGGAGCTCGAGCTGTCCACGCGCGCCCCCGACGCGCGCGCGAAGATCGTCGGCGGCCAGCGCTTCGGCGCCGGCGGCAGCAGCCGTCACCCGAGCCTCTGCCGCGGCCGCGTCACCGCCGGCTAGCTCGAGCAGGGCCTGCTCCACGTCGAGCTCGCAGAGCTCGCGCCGCGCGTCGCAGGCGCTCAGCGCAGCGCGCGCTCGCTCGAAGGCATCGCGAGCGCGCCCCCAGGCGCCGGCTCGAGCCGCCGCCTCACCCAGCACCAGCAGTGACGCCCCGGCCACGAACGGCAGCCGCTCGCGCTCGGCCTGGGTCAGAGCCCGATTCAACTCCGCTTCGGCCAGCTCGGTCTGCCCCAGCTCGAAGTGGAGCGTTCCCAGGTTGTAGGCCGCCCGCGCTTCGGCCGACGTCAGGCCGCGGACGCGTGCGGCCCGGAGGCCCCGCGTGTAGGCGTCGAGCGCGGCGGCGAAGGCGCCGCGCTGGTGGCACACGGCGCCGTAGTTCAAGCCGGCGAAGGCCACCAGATCGTCGAGCCGATGCTCGAGCGCCAGCTTCAGCATCTCCGCGTACGCGAGCTCGGCCGCGGCCGAGTCGCCGCGGCGCAACGCGACCAGGCCGCGCACTGCCGCCCGCCGGGTCGACGTGCGCCCGCTGTTCGTGTCGAGCGCGGCGGCGCGCGCCAGGGCTTCTTCTGCGGCCGGGGCGTCGCCCAAGAAGCTCGAGGCCTGGGCCACGTCGCACCACAGGTCGATCGCCACCGAGCCTTGGGCGATCGGCAGCGCGCCCTCTGCGACCGCGCGCGCCTCGTGGTTCTTGCCCTGCTTGGCGTGCACCAGCGACAGCGCGTGGGCCAGGGCGGCGCTCGGCCGCCGGCTCTGGGCACGCGTCAGGGCGCCGGCCGCGCGCCGGGTATCACCGAGGGCGGCGTACGCCTGGCCCGCGAGCTCGCGCAGATCGGCCCGGTGGTCGTGGGCGGGGCGCCGGCGAAGCGCGTGGGTCAGGCGGGCCAGTGCGCGCTCGGGCTCGCCGGCTGCGATCTGGATGCGCGCCAGCTCGATCGCCCGGGCCGGCGGTTCGAGGCGGGCGTCGGAGCACCCGGGCAGCAGGGCAAAGGCGTGCGGCCAGCGCTCCACCGCGTCGCGTGCCGTCTCGAGCCGATCGCTGACCTCTTCTCCGCCGAAGAGCGCGTGCAGCAGGGCGGCCCCGAGGGCGTGCGCCTCGTCGGCGTTGGTCGCGCGGGTGACCGCGAGCGCCTG
>Ga0154020_10006516_pt1 | contig 13675 bp, 3 predicted proteins | sample Klosneuvirus_201_FD_109709 | JGI IMG/M metagenome (GOLD analysis project Ga0154020, IMG submission 109709) | Active sludge microbial communities from wastewater, Klosterneuburg, Austria - Klosneuvirus_20160825_MG | ecosystem: Engineered > WWTP > Aerobic digester > Activated sludge | place... | reverse complement strand
TTCTCGCGCAATATCGCCACGTAGGCCAGCTTTGCACCCACATGGTTTGGCGACAGGTACTTCGCCCCTTCCAAACAAGTCGCCGCCAAACGCAACAAACCGCGGCGGCCCTGACGAACTTCTTCGCCCTCTACGGCATTGTCTTTTGCGTAAGAAGCCAATGCATGCACAAAATGTTTGGGATTTTCTTCGCCGATACTTTGGAATTTTTCTTCAATCTCGGCGAGGAGATTTAAAATATCGGCCGAAGGCTCGCGATTTAAATACGTTGAAACAATTAGGCCAATATCAACGAGAACCTGCACGGCCAAATCGGTATTCTCCTTGCCATTGGTGGCTCCTGGCAACAGCAGGCCCAAAGCGCGTTTGTAAAAAGTCAGTGCTTCTACATACTGCCCATTGGCTTTAAACCCGGCAGCAACCTGAATGGCCGCATAGGCACCGAGCGGGCCATTTTGTCCTGTGGGCCCCAAGGCCTCATAGGCTTTTATTAGTGCCGGCAAACTTTCTGCCGTGGTCAAGGTGCGTTGGGCCGCCTTTAAATTTCCCTTGAAACCCACATTTTCTAAATTAAGGGTCGGTGCACCGGAAAAATCCTCGACGATTTGCCGCTCTGGAACAATACCGTCAATCTTTTCGACATACTGACTTTCAATAAAATTAATCAGCGCCAAATAATCCAATGGTGCAATCACTGCCGCTTCAAATCCAGCATCCACCATTTTTGCTTTAATGGCTTGCAAACCAGCGACATCCTCGCCATTGCTGGCAATGACGTGTACCAAACGCTGAAAAGCCACCACATTGGTTTTGGTGGTGTCATTTTTAAGCGCCAGCCATAAAAAAGAGGCGTCGCGTTTGCGCGCAAAAAGATAGGACAGGGCATTTTGCACATCATTGTCACGATTCCAATTCGACACGGAATCAATTTTGTATTTAATCAAGGTGTCCTTGGCGTCGTTGAAAAATACATCTTCCAAGTAAATTTCTTCAGAGTCGCGCAATCCTGGCGGTGTTAATTTGATATCGAGGCGCAAATCTTCAAACGACATGCGGCCGGCATCTGAACCCAAAGGATCGGTCAAATCAAATTTAATTTTTCGCAGACAAAACTGCGGCGCCCAGCCAAGGAATTTGAAATAATCATAGAGCGAAAATTTTTATTCGGATGTCACACCCAAAAGGGTCTGGGGATTTAAAACAAAGTCTTGGGCAAAGTGCGCCTCTTGCTGCGACCCCACACTGCGCTCACGCAAATTTTTTAGAAAACTCCCCAAATGATTGCGCGTTACCAACCACAAATGGTCGGCATACCCATAATCGCTGCGCCCCTGGGCGAGGGCGTTTTGTTTTTGAAACGAGGACAGAAAGGTTTTATTGCACAGCGCCAAAAATTGCTCGTGCGTATAATCTTGTTGTGGATTCACCATTTCACTTAAAGTAATGCCCTTTGCCTGATCTCCACTCACCAATTTGTATTGGGGTTGCGCGGTGATTGTTTGTTTCGCATCAATGTCAGCAATCAGTTTTTTACAAAACACATCTTCGGGATTGATGTCGAGCGCTTGTTGCAAACTCTGTTTGGCAACTGCAAAATATCCCTGCTCAATATTTAGCAATGCGACCATCACCAATATTTGCGACTCCACGTAGGCATCGCCCATGCAATACGGTTCCCGCAGGCGTTTTAAGAGACCTTCCATTTCAGCAATACCTGCTTTGATGGAACCACCCTGGCCTTGGGCGATGAAGGCCTTGGTTAAACCGCGCAGGGCTTCAATATTTCTGGCATCAATTTGCAAGGCCAGGTGAAATTGCTTGATGGCAAATTGTGCAGGATCCACAATATTTTGCTGCGTATTATTTTGGCCGCTTAACACCTCATGTCCCAACGACGTAAAATAAAACGCCATCGCCTCGCGCGTACTCAGGGGATAAATCGTATCAGCCGTATTGGTTTTACCAAGGGCCCAAAATTGTTGATCACTATACACACCCAACAATAATTTGGGTTGGTCACCGTTGGCTTTTGCCGCTGCATAATTCAAAACAAATTGTGGCGTAACCTTTAACTTGCCTTCGCGGTTTAAAATATTGAGCACTTGAAAGGCTTTAAACTGCACACGTAAATCCGGATTTACACCGCAAATGCTTTGGAAAATATTAAACGCCTTGGTCTGATCGTCCTGGCCACTAACACCTGAAAATAGCGCAAAGGCTTCTTCAACCAGATCAGAGTCGTAGCGCGTAAATGGCGATTCAACGCCATAATTCCGAAGAATGCTTTGCACCTTTTCATTGTGAGAGGATGCAAACACATTCCACACTTCTTCAGGCGAAATAATATCACTTGGATTTCGGCCACTGGGATTTTGATGTTCCCATTGCCCATCAATATAAATTTCAAAACCCTTATCCATCTCCTGAACACTTAAACCGGCTTGTAACAATTCCTGCTGCAAGTGGTCGGTCAAATCGCTTCCCGCGTTTGTTTTATAGTCGTTATTCAAAATCTTATTGACGACTTCGAGGTAGGCAGAGGTGTTTTTCATCGGGTGGGTATTCAGGCGCTTGACCGCATCAAACACTTCATCGGCGAGCGATCGTTTTTTTACGGAACGGGTTACTGTCAGCTCGGGCAGCAGACTTATGGCAGCGGCAGACTCGGGATCATTGGTGCGGATTTCATGGCATGCCGTAAAACTGCGCGCCACAATTTCATCAAGGACCTGACGTTCGGCATCGTTAATAGAAACACCCAATTGGTTTAGGTCATTTACCAAAAGTAAAATCGATAGCGGATTCTTGGTTTGCGCTTCCCCTGACGAACCAGACTGAGTTTCACAGGCGCTGATCTGATCGAATAATTTATTCAGCTGCGTACGATCCTGACTGTTTGCAAGAAATGGCTCGATCTCTTTTTTGGCTTTTTGGCATAGGGCCAAGGCCTGCTGCGCATCGCCAAATTCTAAATTCGTTTTCGCACCTATTAGCCAGGCTGTGGCAGCGGCCACAACCTGATTACTTTTCAAACAGGTGACTGCCATTTCGTCTAAAACGCTCAGATCTTTTGTGGGATTGGTCAACACGCCGGAGACATCAAGGGGCTCACCCTTTTCCAATTTATTTAGTGTGGCTAAGAGTTCACTGGCAACCCGCTCGTCTAAACTGTAGAAATTTTTTCCGCCATTTTGCTTTTGCAGCAATTGCTGCCATTGCTTGACGAGATCACGAATTGCCGCTGGGCTCGCGCCATCCAATTCTGCCAATCCCGCCTGACTTAAATCAAATTTAAAATCAAAAATTTTGCTGTCAGAATTAACAGTTTGTCGACCATCCCATTTAATGATGCGCACATATTGCTTTACCTGATTGTTCTCGATTGACTGACTCATTTCCAAACGCACTGCCTCGTTGCCATAATGCGCTGTGCGGCCACGAACCAAACGTTGTTGCGTCACATCAAAAGACTCCTGCCAAAATAGCGGGGCGCGCAATTTTTCCAGCACACGATTGAGATAAGCACAAGTCACATCATCGTCGGCTTCATCCCGCATTTTCGTTACAAACGAAAATGCTTGATTACGATCTGTTGGGTTTAAAAATACCGAATCCACCATTAACGAAAAATCAGGATTAATATTTTCTGAATGGTTTTGCCTTGATGCAGTGGAAAAGCCGCGAATGGACTGCACATCACCCGATGGATCCAGGCTTAACCACAAGGTGCGGTGTTTTCCGACCACCACTTTTTGGCCCTTTGCAGCATTATTTTCGAAGTCCGCCGGTTGGTTATTCACAAAGTGAAACAGGCCGTCGCGAATATGGGCCAGCATTTTTGCTTGTTGCGAATATGACGCAGGTTGAATTTGCCCGTCACGGGTATTGAGATTGGTAATGAATTGCTCGAAAATTTTAAGGGCTTTTTGTGCGCGCTCAGAGTCACGCTTGCTGGGCGGAAAGGGACAGGCCAAATCAATCACCACCTCTTCAACACTGTCGCCAAACAGCGTCCAAAGGGTACCATTCGTCCAGCCTTGCAATCTCAGTTCATGCCCATTGCGCAATGACACATGCACGCGGCTATCCGGATCTTCTTTGGTATTAATTCCGGAATCAAACGTAAATTCGCCGTAGACATTGGCTACGTCATAACCAAAATGCGGCAATGCGCCTGCAACTGTTTCACGTTTTGGTGCAGGCATTTGGTCAAGGTAGCCGGCCTGCGCCATGCTGCGTTCCACAAAAATGGGCCCGCTGCCCTGGCGCGAAATAAAAAATGGAACAGCATGACCCTCAACCGCTGCAACGTCCTTGGGCATGGTGACCTTGCTCTTTTCAAAGAGCGCGCGAAAATCGGCACCGAGAAAGGGGCTGATGATGGTTTTGAAGTTCGGAACTTGGGCATTTAGGAGATCAAAATCAAGATAGAAAGAATCGTTGTGCCGATCACGCGTGATCAACAACTCATCCCAGCGCGTAAGATATTCAATTTCAGCACCTTTGCGCATGTCATTGTTGCGGTCAATAAACTGAAAAATCCGTTTGGCGTCTTGGTTGAGAAAGGGAATGGCCTCGAAAAAACTGTGCGACTCGTTGTGCTTGAGAAAGAACAGGGCTTTGAGCGCATCTGCACTTAACTCCTCGGCATCAATCTGTTGGTTATGATTTTTATCAACAAAAAGTAGGAAGTCAGCAGCAGGCTTTGACATTTCTTGAAGACGCTCAGGGGCCAAGCCATTTTGCGCTGCGGCGAGTTTCATGGCGCTGGCAGCATCCTCCAGTTGCTGTTGCATTTTGGTAGAAACCAAATCGGCACTGGTGGGCTTTTGCTTTAGCACCTCAGAAAACTGCGGTGCGGTTTTAAAACCTATCCCATGGTAAACAAAGGTAATCCCTGATTCGAGACCCTTTTTCAATTCTTCAAGGGCCGTATTCAGTGGACCATAGTCGACATCATCCGATTTTTGTTCTGCCTGAAAGGCATTGAGCACACCAATCCAGCGTTCGAGTTCACCTTCGTAACGCGCCTTATTTTGGTAATAATCGGACAAATCAATGGAACTCTCCAAAGTACCATTTTTATGCAGTGCCAAAACATTCCCTTGAAAAGAAAAGACCCAGTCGTTTTTACGAAAAAGGCCAATCTCTGTCGTATGGTGCGATGTTGAGGAACTGAAATTGCGCTTGAGATTTTTTAAAAGGGTTTCAAGTGCCGGTTTGGCATCCACACCAGAGGCTTCACCAGATGCTTCGTTCGATTTTTGCGATGGTTCATCTAGAAAATTCTGAATTTTTTCAAATTTTGCGCGAAGCGATGTCGAGCCAAGGTCCCCCTGCCGTTCAGCAAGCGCGCGAAATATTTTAAAAAGATTTTTGGCTTCTAAAAAAAATTGTGGATTGCCCGATGGATTGGACAAATCAAAAACAAAACCGGCCTTCTCCTGATCGGCACTTTGCGTTAGCAAAGTAACTTGGTCACCCTCGATGGCACATTCAATGTTGAGTTCATTTTTTGTGGTATTTATGTCTGCAGGACCAACACTCTGCGCGCTGTCCCAAGTTACCCGCTTAAAGTAGAGATCACCACTTCCGGTTTGCTCCCGGGTTCGAAGTGCAAGGCGTTTTGCCGAAAGGTTGCGCCGGATTTCCTGACAAAGACCCGCCACCACTTGGGTGTAAGCCCCCTTGGACACCAATTTTCCCTGGGCTTCTTCCAATTTTTTCAGCGCCGTATTGATTTTATCGACAGAATCAATGCTGTCGTTGATGGCAATTTGAAAATCACTGCTCAGAAAATCAAAATTTTCAAACAGCATGACGGATTGGGTATCAACACTGACACTCACTTGCGAAGGATCATTGGCACGTTTCCACAAAACCACCGGCACATGCAAAGCCTTGAGCGTCAGTTCGCCCAAGAAAGGTAGTTGCAAAAGAAAATCTGTAATGGTGGAAAGTGCCTGGGGTACCTGCGCCGGTAGGGTGCGCCCCACCTCCTCTGCCAAGGCGGTCCCAAATGTTTTGACGTTTTGGTCGTCCACCACCTTCACCCATTTTTCACCGGAAAAGGCAGAAGGACGCGCAAACCCCGAGGGCTTTAGGCTGGGAATCAGTTGAGGGCCTTGCGGGCCCTTGGTCCCTTGGGGCCCTTTGACTTCATCGCCCCCTCCGAGCCCCAAAATGCGACGATTCTTAACGTCATTCGAAAACATCACGACCTCGGTCCTATTATCGTCAGTTTTTTCACAAAGGTGCTTAAAGGGCTTTTAAGGGCCATCCGCATCTCCATGTTATTACACTTGTTTTTACGCCTATTTTTTTATTAAAATTGAGGACATTTTTCCTCTATTTACCGATACTTATGCAAGCGCAGTGCCAAAGAATTTATTTCATTTTGACACCATGAATCGGCTAAAATTGAGGCTACATAAATGCGAAACCCGCACCATTTTGCCCCTAAGGGTCTTATAGGTTAACAAGTTGTCAAATTATGGCCGGTAAAATCACAAACATTGGGGCTCCAAACACCGATTGGGTACTCAACGACCCGCAAAAACCGGGAAAAAAGTCCTCCAAATCTGCTGCCACCACGGTAGGCGATACCTTTAAAAACAAGGCAGACGGCGGCGATAAAACCCCTGCCCGCTACACCATTGTCGCCGGCGACACCCTTTCAGAAATCGCCAGTCATTTTCAAGTTGATGTTAATTTAATTAAACAAACCAATAACTTAGTCTCTGATAAAATCCTTGAGGGCGCCACCCTAAACATCCCTGGGTACCGCGGCCATTGCGTGCAACCGGGCGATACCCTTTTCGCACTGGCTGCCAAATATGAGGTCGATCCAAAAACAATCCAAGTCCTAAATAAAATTGCCAATGCGGACCACATTGCAGTGGATCAAATCCTGATTATTCCTAGAAAATCAAAGCAGGACCCGGCACCAGCTCCCAAACCAGAACCCAAAGTTACCACGGCTGTAACTACGGCTGCGTCCGCGACAAAGCAACGGGATCCTACCCGCTTTTTGGTGCACACCCTGGAAAAGGGTGAAACCTGGGAGAAGGTCGGACAGGTTTACAACTTGACCGCAGACGAACTGGCTGAGGTCAAAATATTGAATGCCCACACTGGCCCCTTGTCGGCTGGCGAACAAATTTTGATCCCCCCCACCGGACCTCGGGTGAAGTTTGCGCTGACGGGAAAACAATTGCACTACACCAACCCCAATGGGCCGTCAGAATTCCTGGGCTCTCTTAAGAGCCGCGAAGCGCTGGGGGTTTATCGGCCCGGAAGTACGCAGGCCATCGGATTGATTAAAGCGGGCACGCAAATGCCAAAACGCCAGCAAGCCCTGCTTTCCATTTTGGGTGTTGAGGCCAAATTGGATGGCGTGAATTCTTACGACAATGGCTACCTCTCCATTGGATTTTTCCAATGGACTTTTCATATGGGTGAAGCGATGCAACTTTTGCTGCGCTTCAAGAAGGATTTCCCAGAGGATTACAATTCTCTTTTTGCACAACGCGGTCTCACAGTGGAAAATGCGCACACCGTTTCTCTATTTGGCGCGGCGACTAATATTAAGCGACATGCCCAGACCAAGCACCTGGCCCTATTGCGCAGCCCTTACTTTTCTTGGGTCATTGTTGAGGCCGCCAAAAATGTGCATTTTCAACAAACGGAAATCGCGCATGCCCTTGGCCGCTTTGATGAAGCAGAATTTTCCTCTAGCTATCAAACACTGGGTGTAAATGAAGCGCAATTAACCGATCTGGAATTGGCTTTACTGCTTAACTATCACATTCAAAAACCCAAGATCATGGATCGTGAAATTTCTGAGGCCAATCAAGAGCGTGAAAGGTTGGTCGCGAAGGGTTTGATCCCGAAAGATGGCTCAGGGAAAGATTGGACCCTTGCCATCTTTGCGGTAAACTCCATGCAGGATGATCGACGTGAAAAGGCATTTTCGTTTTTTTCAAAAAACCCTGAAGCCAAAACCCTTATGAATCTGCAACACAAATATCGCGCGATTGTAGTTCAAGAAGCAGAAGAGAGAAAAAAGTCCGCTAACAAATGACCCCTTTTACGCTTGAAATTATTGCAGGGGATGCCAAAGGTCGCAAGGTAGCGGTTGCTGACAAGCCCCTGGTTGTGGGCCGGCAAAGCGACTGCGACATTATCTTATTGAACGATGCATTGGTTTCTCGAAAACACGCGCAGTTTACGGTTGATGGGTCACAAATTTTTGTTGAAAACTTAAGCAGTCTCAATGGCGTATACGTTAACAAAGAAAAAATTTCTGCAAAAACGCTGCTAAGGGCTGGCGATGAAATTATTGTTGGAAATCACCAATTCGCTCTTCACGCTGAAACAGTTTCTGAAATTCCACCACCAGAACCCATCGCCCCTCCCGCGCCTTCTTTTGCCATTGAGCCTCAAACCCCAGCCCAAGTAGCACCTCCGGCGCCCATGCCACCATTTGGTTATCAAATGACGCCCCCTTCTCAAGGCATGGATGCGAAAGCCTCAGCTTTAGATGCTCAAAGACGCCTTTATCTTTTTTTTCAACTTCAAAAAGCCTCGCTGAGTTCAAAAAACTCCGCTGACTTGCTGCGTGTGGTCCTCAACTTGATTTTTCAAGATCTGCGCGTTGAACGTGGCTGCATTTTGGTTCTCGACCCAACTGGGCAGAGATTAGACCCAGTATGTTTTAAAGTTAGAGGAAAAGATGACCTTCAATCGCAATTCCATCCCTATGTAGACATCATTAATTTTTCTTTTAGCGAAAAAAAGATTTTCGCCCTACCGGGCAATCAAATGAATCAGCCCGGAATATCCTTTGCCTTTGCCATTCCCCTGATCGACAGTGAAAGAATTGATGGCATCATTTACCTAGACACTTCCCGCCCTGACTTTCAGTGTTCAAAAGGCGATTTTGATTTCCTCGAAGGGCTTTCTTACCTTGCCCAAACAGGCCTTTCAAAATCAAAACTTGAGGAAAGTGTTAAGCAAAGTTCCCTGGTCATTGAGCGCCTTGAGAAACATGTCGGCTCGCAGGTGGTTGACCTCGCCCGCCAAGCCAAGGTTGAAATTGATCGGTCGGATTTGGAAACTCAAGAAAAAGAGGTCAGCATTTTATTTTCTGACATCAAAGGTTTTACCAGCATGAGCGAGCGTCTATCTGCAAACGAAATTGCGTTTTTATTAAATGGTTATTTTAACTACATGGCCGAATGCGTTGCCCAACACCATGGGTACCTCAATAAATATATTGGTGACGCCGTTATGGCCGTATTTGGCGCACCCCGCTCCTATGGCAATGATGCTGTAAACGCCATTCGCTGTGCGCAAGACATGCTGCAAAAGCTTAAATTGTTTTGGGCTACGGTAGATGAAAGCAAACGCTTTCAAATTCGCATCGGGATTAACACCGGCATCGTCACTGCAGGAAACATCGGCGCCCAATCTCGCATGGAGTACACAGTGATTGGCGATGCCGTAAACTTAGCATCCCGCTTAGAATCTAACTGCCCGCCCATGGGAATTTTGATCGGCGAAAACACCTACCAAAAAGTAAAAGACCAATTCCCAATTAAGTACCTCGACTCCATCAAGGTTAAGGGCAAGGAACACGCCGTAAATATTTATCAGGTGATCGTGAGCTAGCCTGGGGTCGTTCACTTGGCCCTGGCACTTTGACCTGGCACCTTTAGGTGCCAGGTCAAAGTGCCAGGGCCAAGTGAACGACCCCCTACTATCCCGCCGCGCTGGCGGTTTGTGCCTGGGCCAATTCAGCCTTAATCGCGCTTAAAGTAGCCAACATTTCTTCCATCGTTTGGAATCGATCTTCCTGTTTTTTGGCAATTGCCTTCAAAATCAAATCGCTCAATGACGCCGGAATATTGGGGTTAAATTGAATGGGTGGCGGCGGTGGCGTGTGTAAATGGTGGTAGGCAACATCACCGCTCCCAAATGGCACTCGCTTGGTCGCCATTTCATAAATGCTAATTCCCATCGAATAAATATCAGAGCGATAATCCACATTACGCCCCAAAATCATTTCCGGTGCCATGTACAAGGGTGTACCTCGCATCATGGTTTTATCCAGAGACGCCGCCTGCATCACCGTTGCCAATCCAAAGTCCATAATCTTCACCTGCTTATTTTTTCCGATCATCACATTGCTCGGTTTAACATCGCGGTGAATAACTTTGTTTTGATGTGCATAATTTAAACCCTCACAAATCATCATCGCCACGCCCACAACATCTGAGGGGCGCAACAGCTTACTCGATTTCTGCAACAATTGTTTCAAGGTCTGGCCTTCAACCAATTCCATGGTGATATAATAACTTCCATTTTCGGTGCCCGTATCAAAGATGGTTACCAAGTTTGGGTGCTGCATTTTTGCAGCCGACTTTGCTTCTCTAATAAAAGCCTGCATCGCTTCTGGGTTGTCTTTGATGTTGTCGGGAAGCAATTTAAAAGCCACTTCGCGCTCAAGCAGTTTATCCTTGGCGTGGTAAACAATCCCCATTCCACCCCGCCCGAGTTCCTTAATAATTTCATACCTGGAACTTCCCGCAAACATTCCAGCAGAAGTCATATTGGCCGCTGCTTGGTTATTCAGGAGCGGAGAACTCCCAGCTTTTGTTTGCGCTTGTAATTTTTCTTTTAGGCCCCGCACATGATGCGCTAAATCTTTATATTCTAAATTAACTGCAAGGACTTTTTCAAACATCTTGATGGCGTCGCCAATTTCCCCGGCCTTTTCCAAACGCTGCCCGACCGCCGCAAAACGATCGAGATTATTTGAATCCGGAACAATATTTTGGACGCTGCGTAACACCGACTGCACAGCCAAAGATGGCTCGCCTTTTTCGTCAAAAATGTCCGCCATTAAATCACAGGCCTGCAAAAAGTCCGCGTGATCGGTTGCCACCTTTCGCAATGCCGATAGTGCTTCGTCCAATAGGCCACTGGAGCGGTAACCACGCGCCGCATCGAGGAACTTTCCAGCATCTACCAGCATCTTGGGTGCTTTGGAAGTATCACCCAACGCCTTGTACAATTCCGCAGCTTTTTCCAACTGACCGCCTTTTTCATAAGCCATGGCGGCTCGCGTCGTATCCCCAGCCTTTTGAAAAAGTTCAGCGGCATAGTTTGCATTGTCTGCTTTCACGAACATTTCGCCGGCTTTCAATAAATTATTAACGCGCTCATAGGCACGACCTGCCTCCTCGAAAGCCTCGGCACGCTCAAAGGCCCCGGCTGCTTCCAGGTCCTGCCCCTTTTCCGCATGATGCTTCCCTAAAAACAGATTTTGATTCTGCGCATCGCCCTTTTCCCCATAACACTGAGCCACAAGGTCGTAGGCTTTTGCTTCCTGAAACATTTTAATGGCGTCGTCGAGATCTTGGTTCAGACGATACATCATCCCAAAATTGCGATAGGCATTGGGCATGTCATTCATCCGCTGATACGTGGCCGCTAAATTTTCATAATCGTTTACGCGTTCATAACAAGCCAAGGCCTTCTCAAAATTTTCTTCACGAATAAATTTTTCCCCAAGTACCCTGCAGGCCTTTAATGAATCGCCGGCCTTCTCATACATTCGTGCCGCTTCTAAATCGTCACCCTTTTCATGAAAAATCTCTGCAGCTTTCACGAAGTCTCCCTGCTTCATGAAACGATTGGCTTCATGAAGTTCTATCGTAACTTCCATGCCGTCATAATTGTCGACCACGGCGACAGCATTTGCGACCAAATCTTCGTGGACCGCTGAAAAACGAAACTTGCCTTTTTTGAGATGGAATGCCGCGCCGGAATCAGCGCGCGTTACAGCGAGTTTATTTATTTCCACACAAGTGACTTCGGCACCAACAATTTTCTCACCTTGAAATAAAACGTGCACTTCAACAAATGCCTCATCAGGTGTCAGCTTAAACTCCAGATCGGTCACCTGATTCTTTTTTACAATTACCGGCTTTGCAACCGAAAATGTTCCAATTACTTTTTTCTTATCTTGAATATCTGAAATATTTCCAAACAAGTGAACAAAGTAGGACCCCGCTGTAAATTTTTTAAATACTGTAACGTCCCCCACCATATACTCTTCAGTTTTTGTGGAGAAAGCCGCTTTCTTTGAAAATTTTTGCTTCCCCTTGCCCACACGGGTTGCCCACGGGTCATCTTGTTTTTTTGAAAGCTTTAAACTGAAATACCCAGAGGTATTTTCTTTGTCGAAGCGGATGGAAACACGCACATCCCCCGCACCCAGCTTTAAACGCCTCAAAATAAAATAGCCGATACCAGCAAGAACCAAAATAAAGGGCAGTAAGGGCAGCGGGTTGAAAGCAAGGTAGCCCTTTCTTGGAAAAGTGACGACGATTTCCTTGCGGTAAAGACCCCCACTAAATTTTTCAAAGTTGGTCAAAAACAATCGAAATTTATATTGGTCCGAATTTTCAGCAATACCTTCCGGCATCACTTCCAAAAGGAAAACGGCATCAACATTGAGGGCTTCGCATATGCCCTTCATCGTTGAAACATTAAAAGGCTTGGCCTGAAAGGCATCATAACCACCACCCAATGCCTCAACCTGCTTGCGAATTTCAGAGTTGTAGCGCACTGAAAACTGAGATTGCAGGGCGCGCTCAACCAAATCATTAAACTCTGAAGTTTTAGCCCTACGAAAACTTAGGAAGTGATCGAGGAAATTAACTTTGCGAAGTGCCAAGGCTCCTGACTTATTTTCATAGGATTTTACCGCCGTAAAATCGATGATGGCTATTTGCTGAACATATTTTTCTTCATCTTCCAAACGAATGCGTGTTGGAAAACCTGTAACTAGAGATTTAATTTGTTTAATTAAAAGAGACGTAGCCAGCCCAGAATCGGGATCAATTTTTTTGAGCGTACGCTCAACCTCCAAGGCCTCTGCCTCTTTGCCCTGTTTCTTTAAACTTTCGCTCAATCCCTCACGGGCATCGATAAAATCTGGATTCAGACGGATTGCTTCGCCATACATCGACTCCGCTTCCAAATAAGATCCTGATTGCCGATAAAAATCCCCGAACTCTTTGGCTACGCTAAAGTCATCGGGAAATTCACGTTGCAATGCTTCGTAATATTTTTTTGCTTCGTTGATGTCGCCGAGGTCTCGATAAACTCTAGCAAGGGCCAAATTCGCATCACGGTCCTCTGGTTTTATACCAACAGCCGTCAAAAGAAATGGTAGCAGCCCATTGAGTTTCGCTTTGTCTTCGCCCGCATCCCTTCGCAGCGTTAAACCCAGAAATAAGTTTCCTTCAAAACTTTCCGGATCGAGTGAAATGGCCTCGCGAAGCGTCTTTTGGGCTTTTGTATTTTGGCCTTGTTGAAAATAGGCTTTCCCTAAAAATGCTTTGATCTCACCGTTGTTCTTTAGTTGCTGATCAGCATTTTCAAGGAGCGGAACAGCTTCGTAAGTTAGTCCAAACTTGAGAAGGGTTTTTGCTTCTCGCAAAAGAATTTCAGAATTTGCGGGGTCTAAACTCTTAGCACGTCGGTAAAGTAACAACGCGGCATCATAATTCTCGAGATCAAAACCCAAATCGCCACCGCGAATAAAAGACTTTGCTGCTTCCACAAAATTTCCATTTACTTGATACAACTCACCCAGGCTGAT